>ERZ824488.618-NODE-618-length-45258-cov-26.658607_pt1 | contig 45258 bp, 47 predicted proteins | sample MGYA00519936_ERZ824488 | MGnify/ENA primary metagenome ERZ824488 (study PRJEB31778, sample SAMEA3449153) | human gut metagenome | biome: human gut; feature: human-associated habitat; material: faeces | place: United Kingdom | collected 2010/2012 ... | reverse complement strand
CAAAGAAGAAGGTCTGCGCCGACTGTGTGGGCCTGATTAAAGGGTACCAGTGGACGAATGGCGGTCAGGGCGTCATTGAATCCATTGGCACGGACAAGACCTTCTCCAGCAGGTACGGCGGTCACGGCTGCCCGGACAAATCCGCCAACGGTATGTTCAGCTACGCGAAAAGCAAGGGCTGTGCGTGGGGAACCATGGACACGCTGCCCGAAATCCCTGGCGTGGCGCTGCGGTTTGACGGTCATGTGGGCGTGTATGTCGGAAACGGATATGCGGTGGAGGAACGCGGCTTCAATTACGGCTGCGTGAAAACGAAGGTTTCTTCCCGGAAGTGGACGCACTGGTATCAGCTGCCATTCGTGGACTACGGCGATGCGGTATTTACCGGCGGCAGCGGCGTGAAAGAAGATGCTCCGGCGAGCGAGTACACACTGGGAACGCGCATGCTTAGAAAAGGCAGCAGAGGCACGGATGTGAAGGCCATGCAGGAATTCCTTCTGCAGCTGGGGTTTGTACTGCCCAAGTACGGTGCGGATGGCGAGTTCGGAACTGAAACGGAAGCTGCCCTCAAGAAGTTTCAAGCGAAAGCCAGCATTCAGCAGGACGGCGCCTACGGCAGTGAAACCCACAAGGCGCTGATGGACGCTGTTGCGGATAATGACGCGGGCAAAGAGCCTGAACAGCCGAATAAACCCAAACAGCCGGGCGAACCCACGCAGCCAGACGTGCCTGATACTCCAACGACAAAGCGCGTGCACATCGTCTGCGACAGCGGCTCAGTGAACATCCGCGTGGGAAACGGCACGCAGTACGAGCGCATTACTGCCGCGAAGGATGGAGCGTCGTTTGAATGGGTGGCCACCGCCGAAAACGGCTGGTATGCCGTCGTGGTCAACGCCCGCGTGGGCTGGGTATCCGGAAAATACGGGAAAATTGAATGAGCCTCTCTGGCGGTTGGCTTCGGCTGACCGCCTTTTTCTTATTTTTGAGAAATAGCTCGCTGCTTCCATGGCGATTCCGGTTGTCATTGCCAATTGAAGTGTAAAATGTAGGTGATTATCCGTCCGCAAGGGAAAACAAAGAGTTGCGTCTGGATGCATTGTGGCGGAGTACGGTGTCGCCGGGAAAATTGATCTTTACAGGCAGCTATGGACATAGCCGTCTGGCAGCATTCTCGCAGCTTTGAGAAATTGTCTCGTCGTGCAGAGCCGCACCAATTCTACCCGAAGCCTTGCGATGAACGGGTATTTACTCCTTCCTCCAATTATGGCAATATGTCCTTGAAGGAAGGAATATGACTGAGACTTAGGTGTTTTACTCAAGAACAGGTGGCTCCTATTGCGCTTCTCCAGTCCCCGGAAAACGAGAGTTCACGGTTGTTTTTCCTTGTATTGTCCGTCTCTCACAGTTTAGTCAAACAGTTTCAGCAGGTATCCGTAGCCCTCAGATTCCATCTCCTCATAGGGGATGAACCGCAGGGCGGCGCTGTTGATGCAATAGCGCACGCCGTTGGGGGATTCCGGATCGCCGGTGAATACATGACCCAGATGGGAATCTCCCGCCCGGCTTCGCACCTCCGTGCGTTTCATGCCGCGGCTGTTATCCGGCAATTCAATGACCGTAGGCTTTTCAATCGGCTTTGTGAAGGCAGGCCAGCCGCAGCTGCTTTCAAACTTGTCCACAGAGGAAAACAGCGGTTCGCCGGTGACAATGTCCACATAAACGCCTTTTTCGAACTGATTCCAGAATTCGTTCCGGAAAGGATATTCGGTGCCGCTCTCCTGCGTGACGCGGTACTGCTCGTTAGTGAGCTTATCTCGAATAGTCTCGGCAGCGGGCTTTTTGTAATCGCCCGGATCGATTTTCAGCTTAGAGAACAGCTCGATCTCCGCCCGGGGGATATGGCAATAACCGTTTGGATTTTTGTCCAGATAGTCCTGATGATATTCCTCTGCCGGAAAGAAGTTGACCAGCGGCCCGAGCTCCAGCGCGAATTTTTCACTGCGCCCCCGTTCTAAGGCGGCGATGCGTTCCACGGTTTCCTTCGACGCTTCGTCGGCATAGTACACGCCGGTCTGGTACTGACTGCCCACGTCGTTGCCCTGTCGGTTCTCCACTGTTGGGTCGATCACGTAAAAGTACGCCAGCAGCAGTGCGTCCAGACTGACCTGCTCTGGATCGTAGGTCACCTTCACGGTTTCCCGGAAGCCCGTGTTTCCACCGACAACGGTTCGGTAGTTTGCGTCGGCCTCGCCTGTGCCGTTGGCATAGCCGCTGACCGCGTCCGTCACGCCGGGAATGGACTGCATCAGCTTCTCCAGCCCCCAGAAGCAGCCGCCCGCCAGATAGATAACATTCTCGCTTTCCATGGGTTCCTCCGTCTTGCTCGTCATGGGTTCTCCCGCCAGCGCAGTCGCTGTAAGCAGTAGCGCGGCCAGCAGAAAAGCGATTCCTTTTTTCAGCGTCATGAATGGTTCCGCCTTTGACAAATCATATGCATTTTTATTCTTTTTCATATTTTCCCTCTTTTCCTTCGTAGAGAAGTTGAAAAAACGGCTCAGGACCATTGCCCCGCGCCGCTCCTGGTGGATTACATACCGTCCTTCTTCATCATGTCATTCATCAGCGCCTCGTCGATGAGCGCCTGCAGCGCCTTCATCTGCGCCTCGTTGTTGATGCCGCCGAGGATCGCCTGACCGCCTACCACTCTGCCGCTGCGGTCCACCACCACGGTGGTTGGGAACGACATGATGCTGTAGGTTAGCTGCCCAGCCTCGCTGTCCGCAGGGAAGTAGATATTCCGGTATGCGGCACCCTTCACCTCCAGAATCCTCTTGGCTTCCGCAATCATCTTCTCGTCGCCGCCGATGGTGTCGGCGTTGACACCGATCACCTCGCCGCCCTTTTCCATGAGCTTTTCGTTCAGTGCGCTCAGATCGCCCAGTTCCGCAATGCAGGGAGCGCAGGTGGAGAACCAGAAGTTGACCACCGTGACGGAGTTTTCCTTAAACAGCTCGCTGGTGACGGGGTTGCCGTCCAGATCCATGCCCTCGAAGGTGGGAAACAGCATGGACGTATCCTCCGCCATATCTTCCTGGTACATTTCGTCCTTCATGCAGCCGCATTCCCCGGTGCAGGTTCCCTCCTCGCAGGGGCATTCGGGAACGCATTTTCCGTCCTTCATGCACTTGCCCGCCAGGATGGTCTCATCCGGCATGAGCTTTTCTTCCAGCATGGCCATCTCGGCGTCCAGCCTGCGGATGGCTTCAATGTCCTGCTGAAGCAGCTTGTACTCCGCCTCGGTGAGCTTTTCCATTACCATCTCCAGCTGCTCCGTCAGGTAATCGGCGTAGTCCATGTCCATGTCCGGCTGCTTGTCCATCATCCCGAAGAACCTGTCCCACAGATCCCTGTTCGCCTCGAACACGGCGTTCAGCTCGTCCTGCAGCATTTCCAGCTTCTTCTGGACGCACGCGCAGCTGTCTTCGCAGACGCACTCCCTCTCGCATGCACAGTCCTCTGCGGTCATGCCGTCCTTCATGCAGCTCATGCCGTCCATGCACATGCAGTCCTCGCCGCACATACCGCCCGCGCACGGGCAGTCGCCCATTCCGTCCTTCGTGCAGGCGCAGTCTCCCTCCGTGGCCTGCTTTTCGTCCATTGCGGACTGAATCGTATAGCAGTCGTCTCCGCAGCAGGCGGAAGCGGAGCCTAGGGCAGTCAGCATACACAGCGCCAGCAGCAGCGCGATCCAGGTCTTCTTCATTGAAAATGTCCTCCGTTTCTTCTTCTGATTATTTCTCCACGGCATTTTCGCCGGTTGGATTCTTTTCTTCCTTCACCCCGCGCCCCAGCCCGCATCGGAAGCTGACCGCGCCCGTGGGGCAGGCCTTGACGCACATGCCGCAGCGGATGCACTCGGGGTGATCCGGCGTCTTCGTCACGTCCACGTCCATCTTGCACGCTTTTTCGCACCGGCCGCAGCGGACGCATTTGTGCTGATCCACCTGCATACCTGTCAGCGATACCCGGTTAAACAGCGCGTAGAACGCCCCCAGCGGACACAGCCATTTGCAGAATGGGCGGTAGAACAGTACACTCAGAATAACCACTGCGGCGAGTACAGCGCTCTTCCACGCGAACAGACCGCCCAGCGCATTTCGGATGCTGTCGCTGGCCAGTGACAACGGAATCGCCCCCTCCAGCACGCCCTGCGGACACAGGTACTTGCAGAAGAAGGGGTCGCCCAACCCCACCTCGTTGGTAAAGAGCAGCGGCAGCGTCACCGTCAGCAGCAGAATCAGGTACTTGAGCCAGGTCAGGGGCTTGAGCTTCCTGGTGGACAGTTTCTTCTTCGGTAGCGGAATCTTATGCAGCAGCTCCTGAAACCACCCGAAGGGACACAGAAAGCCGCACACGAACCGCCCCAGCAGTACGCCCAGCAGGATCAGCGTGCCGGTGACGTAGTAGGAGAATTTGAATTTGGACGAGCCAATCACCGACTGGACGGCTCCGATGGGACACGCGCCCGTCGCCGCGGGGCAGGAATAGCAGTTAAGCCCCGGCACACAGACGTATTTGCCGTTTCCCCGGTAAATCTGCCCTTTGAAAAGGTTGGGCAGGTGAGGGTTGGTCAGCAGTGCGGCGCACGCCTGCAAAAGGCCCCGAAACCGGGCGAGAAAGCCGGAAACGGGCGGGGCCTTTGCTTTCTTCTTATCCAATGCCCACGCACTCCAGACAGATCCGGATGGCCTTGGACAGCACTGTGGCGGCCTCGCCCCGCCACGCGCCGTAGATGAGCATCGCCGCGCCCAGCATAAAAACGCCAAGACGGATTGCGCGCCTTCCTGCGGTCGATGAAACGCGATTTATTGTGATCGCCTCCTCGTTTTCTTCTCGCAGATACATGATACGATACAGGGGTTAAGATCTCCGTTAAGCCTGGAAACTTTATGCGCATTTTATGCCTTTAAGCTATACTGTCGGTATAATAGGCGCATAGAGGTACAGAAGGGCAGATTTTCGGAGAGGCGCATGAAATCATTTTGAATATGACGAGATAAGGTTATAAACCGTGCGCCATGCTGTTCAGGCGGATAACTTTGACTGCCCGTCGGCCTTCATCCAACGCTCTCTGCGGATTTTTTCCCTGGAGGGCGTTATTTTTTGTGTTTTTTTCCGAAACTCAGGTCTCGTTTCCATTAGGCACTGAGGAGGGTGCTCCTCAGATTGGAGGCCTTAGCGTGACGGATTTACAGAAAGACCAGATAACAACCATGCGCGGGCAGGGGTACGGATACGCCACCATTGCAAAGTCGGTGGGGCTGAAGAAGGATGCGGTCGTCGCGTTCTGCCGGAAAGCCGGGCTGACGGGCACGAAAGCCACGGACAACAGCCGTATCAGCCTGAGTGCAGAGTTCTGCCCGCAGTGCGGCGCGGCGCTCAGGCAGACGCCGGGCAGGAAGCGCGTCCGATTCTGTTCGAGCAGCTGCCGTGTCGCCTGGTGGAACGCTCATCCGGAGGCTGTCAGGCGCAAAGCCGTCTACAGCTTTGCCTGCGCCTGCTGCGGCAGAGCCTTCACCGCCTACGGCAACGCCGGGAGAAAATACTGCTCTCATGCCTGCTACATTTCGGCTCGTTTCAAAGGCGGTGCTTCGCATGAATGAAGCGGCGTTTCAGTCGGAGCTTCAGTATCAGGCGGCGGTATCCATCGCAAAAAGCCTTCTGCGTCAGGGGCTTCTGACAAGGGAGGAATACGCCGCAATGGATACGGCGCTGGCGGCGGCGTTCGAGCCGATCTTGGGCGCGCTGTTATCGGAAAACGAATATGCGAACAGAACCCCCTGACGCCGAATTGTCAGCTGCAGACAATATTCAGGCGGTATTTTCTACGCCGCTCTTCCCGCTGTTTTCGAATTCTTTCCTTGATACAATCTCCTGTCTGAGTGATATATGGTGTCGGAAAGGAGCGATATTCATGCGAATCGTAAATAAAATCGAGCCAAGGGTACCGCAAATGCCGACTCGCAAAAAAGTAGCAGCTTACGCCAGAGTGTCCATGGAATCCGAACGGCTGCAGCACTCCCTTTCGGCACAGGTCAGCCATTACAGCGGACTTATTCAGAGAAATCCCGCATGGGAGTATGCGGGCGTATACGCCGACAACGGCGTGACCGGGACTAAAGCCGAAGCCCGTGAAGAGTTCAATCGGATGATTTCAGACTGCGAAGCCGGGAAAATAGACATTGTGCTGACAAAGTCCATCTCCCGCTTTGCCAGGAACACCGTTGACCTGCTGAACACCGTGCGCCATCTGAAAGAGCTTGGCGTTTCGGTACAGTTTGAAAAGGAGCGCATCGACTCTCTCACCGAGGACGGCGAATTGATGCTGACGCTGCTTGCGTCCTTTGCGCAGGAAGAGGTGCGGAGCCTGTCGGAAAATGTGAAATGGGGCACCAGAAAACGCTTTGAAAAAGGCATCCCGAACGGGCGGTTTCAAATCTACGGCTACCGCTGGGAGGGGGATCGCCTGGTCGTTCAGCCGGAGGAAGCCCAAATTGTGCGGCTTATCTACGACAACTACCTCAACGGTCTGTCAGCTGAAACCACGGAAAAGCAGCTTGCCGGGATGGGCGTTAAGTCCTATAAGGGACGGCACTTTGGAAACACCTCTATACGGCAGATACTCGGCAACATCACCTATACGGGCAATCTGCTGCTCCAGAAGGAATACACCGTTGACCCCATCAGCGGAAAATCCAGAATCAACCGCGGCGAGCTGCCGCAGTACTGGTGTGAAGACACGCACGAAGCCATTATTCCCTTGGAGGTTTATCAGGCGGTACAGGCTGAAAAGGCCCGCCGCCGTGAGCTTGGGGTATTTGCCAACTGGAGCATCAATACCTCCTGCTTCACCAGCAGGATACAGTGCGGACGATGCGGAAAAAACTATCAGCGGTCAAATCACAAGGGGCGCAAGGATCCAAACGCAAACTATCCCATCTGGATCTGCGGTACGCGCAAAAAAACAGGAAATGCCCAATGCCGGAACAAGGATATACCGGAGCCAATGCTGAAGGACGCCTGCGCCGCGGTTCTTGGACTTTCGGAGTTTGATGAAACCATCTTTTCGGATCAGGTCGAGCGTATCGTGATCCCCGCTCCGAACGAGATGGTTTTCTATTTTAAGGACGGGCGCATTGTGCCGCACCATTGGAAATCGACCATGCGGAAGGACTGCTGGACGGACGAGCGCCGAGCGGCAAAGGCCCGGTATGTACAGCAGCATCAGATCGGCGCAAACATCTCCTGCTTTACCAGCCGAATCCGCTGCGATGCCTGCGGCGAAAACTACCGCAGGCAGCGTTCAGGGCACAAGGACGGCAGTTATGACTCCGTTTGGAGATGCGTTTCATCCTCCAAATGTAACAGCCCCAGCATCAAGGAAGAAACGCTCAAGGCAATCTGCGCCGATGCATTGAGTCTTTCCGAGTTTGACGAGAAGGTTTTCCGTGAGCAGATTGCCTGCATACACATCACCGTACCGTTTCGGCTTGCCCTGCATTTCTTTGACGGACAAACCGTTGAAGCCGAATGGCGGAACAAGCGGAACATGCCGAAGCACACCGAGGAACGCAAGCAGCATATGCGGGAGGTCATGATACAGAAATGGAGGGAACGACATGGCGAAAGTAACCACGATACCGGCGACGATCGCCCGGTTCACGGCAGCGCCGATTAACGGAAAGAAAAAACGCCGCACCGCCGCCTACGCCCGCGTCTCTACGGACAGCGACGAGCAGCTTACCAGCTATGAGGCGCAGGTGGATTATTACACCAGCTACATCAAGGGCAGAGACGATTGGGAGTTTGTTTCCGTTTATACGGATGAGGGCATAACCGGCTGCAACACCAGACACCGCGAGGGCTTCAAGCGTATGGTGGCCGACGCTCTGGCAGGCAGGATAGACCTCATCGTTACCAAGTCTGTCAGCCGGTTTGCTCGAAATACTGTGGACAGCCTTACCACCGTCCGGCAGCTGAAGGAAAAAGGCGTGGAGATTTATTTTGAAAAGGAAAATATCTGGACGCTGGATTCCAAGGGCGAACTGCTCATCACCATTATGTCGAGCCTTGCCCAGGAGGAAAGCCGCAGCATTTCGGAGAACTGCACCTGGGGACAGAGAAAGCGATTTGCAGACGGCAAGGTGACCGTTCCGTTCAAACGCTTTCTGGGCTACGACCGAGGCCCCGACGGCAACCTGGTTCTGAATCCCACCGAGGCGGTCACCGTTCGCCGCATTTACAGTATGTTTTTGCAGGGAATGTCGCCCTACGGCATCGCCGTGAGGCTGACTGCAGACGGCGTCAAATCCCCCGGCGGCAAGGACAAATGGAACGCCGGAGCCGTCCGCAGCATCCTCACCAACGAAAAGTACAAGGGCGACGCACTCCTGCAAAAATCCTACACGGTGGATTTTCTCACAAAAAAGAAGAAGGTCAATGAGGGCGAGATCCCGCAGTACTATGTGGAGGGAAACCACGAAGCCATCATCAGCCTGGAGGTATTCGAGCAGGTACAGCGTGAACTGGAGCATCGGAAAACCGATCAGGGGCGCTGCAGCTGCGTCCACCTTTTCTCCGGCAAAATTAAATGCGGCCAGTGCGGCGAGTGGTACGGCTCAAAGGTCTGGCACTCCAACAGCAAGTACCGCAGGGTTATCTGGCAGTGTAACCACAAATTCGATGGGGACGAAAAATGCACCACGCCGAATCTGACGGAGGATGAAATCAAGGCGCTGTTTGTATCAGCCGTCAATAAGCTGATAACCCGGAAAGATAAAATCATTTCGGCTCTGACGGCGTCCCTGGACACTGCATTTGACGCTGCCTCCCTCAAATCCGAGCAGGATGAACTGGCGGGTGAAATGGCGGCTGCGTCCGACCTTATTGAAAAATGCATCTATGAAAACGCCCATGTCGCCCTCGACCAAGCCGAATACCAGGAACGCTACGATGAACTGACCGCCCGATTTGATACCGCCAAGGCACGGTATGAAGCCCTTGATGAAACCATCCGCAGCAAGCAGTCCAGGTGGGCAGAGATTGAAGCCTTTCTCAGCTCCCTGGAAAAAGCCGAGCTGGTGGAGAGATTCGAGACCGGCCTCTGGTGCGGCCTGGCGGACTATGCGACTGTATACGCAAAGGACGACGTCCGATTCACCTTCAATAACGGGCAGGAAATAAGGGCATAAGGCGCAAAAGAAACTCCTCGCTGCCATGGCGGCGGTGAGGAGTTTTTCTCTGTGTATCTGTAATAACCTGTCATTTCAGAAGCTGCTTCAGATCTTCCTCCGGCGTAGAGATAGGAGCAATGCCAAAATTATCCACGAGATAATTCAGCACATTGGGCGATACAAAAGCCGGGAGCGTCGGTCCAAGACGGATGTTCTTAATTCCTAAGTACAGCAGCGTCAGCAGGATACATACTGCCTTCTGCTCGTACCATGAGAGTACCAGAGATAGCGGCAAATCATTGACGCCGCAGCCGAAGGCGTCCGCCAGAGCCAGTGCAATTCTGACTGCACCGTAGGCGTCGTTGCACTGACCAACGTCCATAAGCCGTGGCAGACCACCGATTGCGCCAAGGTCAAGATCGTTGAAACGATATTTGCCACAGGCCAGCGTCAGCACCACGGTATCGGAAGGCGTCTGCCTGACAAACTCCGTGTAGTAGTTGCGTCCGGGACGTGCGCCATCGCAGCCGCCAACCAGGAAAAAGTGACGGATTGCCCCGCTCTTTACAGCCTCGATCACCTGATCCTCCACACTCAGCACCGTGCCATGCCCAAAGCCCGTCACGACCGTGCTTCCTCCGTTGATGCCGGTGAATGCTTGATCTTCGGCATAGCCGCCCAACTCCAGCGCCTTTTCAATGACGGGTGTAAAGTCCTTCTCCTCACCGATGTGCGTCAGCTCAGGATAGGACACCACTGCCGTGGTGAATACTCGGTCAGCATAGCTCGCTTTCGGCGGCATGAGACAGTTGGTGGTGAAAAGAACGGGAGCGGGTATGTCTGCAAATTCCTTCTGCTGATTCTGCCAGGCCGTACCGAAGTTGCCTTTCAGGTGCGAATACTTTTTCAGTTCCGGGTATCCGTGCGCAGGCAGCATTTCTCCATGGGTATAGATGTTGATACCCTTGCCCTCTGTTTGCTCCAGCAGCAGTTTCAGGTCGTGTAGATCGTGACCTGTGATGACGATGAAAGGGCCTTTCTCCACGGTCAGCGGAACCGTAGTCGGCGCAGGAGCGCCGTATGTTTCCGTGTTTGCCTTATCCAGCAGTTCCATGCACTTGAGATTTTTCTCGCCAACCTCCATGACGATGGGCAGCAGCTCATCCATACCCCAATCTTCTCCGACAGCAAAGAGCGCTTTTGCAAAGAAGCGGTTAACTTCTTCGTCGATATAGCCCAGTACCATGGCATGATGCGCATAGGCTGCCATGCCGCGCACACCGAAAAGGATCAGAGACTTGAGGCTGCGAATATCCTCCCCGGCATTCCACAGCAACGTCATGTCGTAATCGTCGTTCCGACCGCAGCGGGATGCGCAGCCGGAACAATTGGGGACCAGCCGTTCTTTTTCGGCGTGTACCCGGTCGATCATTTCCCGTATCGTTTTCTCGTTAAAGTTCACATTGGTGACGGTGGTGAACAGTCCTTCAATCAACAGTCGCCAAGTATCCGATGTGGCCTGCGTATCGCCGTCCGTTGACCGAGCCAGCCCGATGAGAGCCCCGGTCAGTTCATCCTGAAGATGCGCCACATCGGAAGTCTTTCCGCAGACGCCGACTTTTCCTGTGCAGCCGGTACAGCCCGCTGTTTGTTCACACTGACAGCAGAACATTTTGTTATCCATAATCTATACCTCTTTCTATGATTTTAATTCAACACCTTCATCTCGGAGTTCTTTTCACCGAAATTTTCCCGGAGAGCTGCGCAGATCTCCTCTCTTGGCTTGCCCTGCTTCTCACCGTTCTTGATGAGCTTATACGCCTGAAACAGTGCCGAGGGGCCGATCTCGGAGCTGAAAAAGCCGACGCCCTGATTCCACGCCAGCAGCTCAAACACATCGTCCAATGCGGCGCTCTCCACGCCGTGGATATAAGCCTTCACCAGCTCCCGTGCCGCCTGCCGCATCCGACCCGCACCCACGGCGTTGGTCAGTGACAGCAGCAGCCGCGTTTCGTAGGGCAACACCCGCTCTTCACTCTGCCAGGTGGTCTCCCAGAAGTCCACGGCGATTCTTCCAAGCTTCTCATCGATCATGGGATAGTTCAGCAGCGCCAGCGGCTTAAAGAGCGCGTTTTCGCCGCCGTCCTTTTTCTCTGTGCGGCAGAAATAGACATGGAATTCGGCTTCTCCCTGCTGCTCGGTATGATGCTCATAGCCAAGTCCCTCCATCACGGCATAGAGAGGATGCGGCTCGAAGGTCTGGATGATGTGCAGCCCATCGCCAACCGCCAACGCCTCGGCTTTCTTTTTCAGTCTCTCAAAGAAATTTCCCTGTAAATGGCGCACGTCGATGGTCTGAAACGCCTGAATCTTATCTTTCCAACGATCAAAGCTCATGCCCGATCTCCTTTCTTTGCCCTGTAAAAATAGGCGTGATATTCGTTTTCACCCGTCTTTTCCGTAAAATGCTCGTAGCCCATCAGCGCAAGCACCGGATAGAGTGGGATCGGGTCAAAGGTCTGAATGATGTGCAGCCCTTCTCCGTTTTTCCTGCCGGCAGCCTTTGCCTTCAGTTCCGGGAAAAAGTCCAGCTTCCGTCCCCGCACATCCATGACTTCAAACTCGCCGGTTTTTTCTTTCCAGCTTTTATCGCGCATCGTCTCACGCCTCCTCAAAGCAGTCCTTGCCAACGCCGCAGAGGGGGCATTCGAAATCCTCCGGGACCTCGCTCCAGGGTGTGCCGGATGCGACGCCACCCTCCGGATAGCCAACGCTCTCGTCGTATTCCCAACCGCAAATGCTGCATACATACTTCATAATGTTCCGTCCTTTCTGTTTCAAAGATGTTCTTATTCTTCTCTGAGCCTTCCGTCTATCGTGACCGTGACCACCTGCCAGGGGATGAACTTTCCGCTTTGCTGTAGCGCCTTTTTCGTTGCCATTTCCAATCCGCCGCAGCAGGGAACCTCCATGCGCACAACGGTCACGCTTTTGATGTCGTTGTTTCGGATGATCGCTGTCAGCTTTTCGGAATAATCCACGCTGTCCAGCTTGGGACATCCTACGAGGGTGATATGTCCCTTGATAAACCGCTCGTGGAAGGCGGCGTAGGCATAAGCTGTGCAGTCGGCGGCAACCAGCAGCTTTGCACCGTCAAAATAGGGCGCGTTGACCGGTACCAGCTTGATCTGAACCGGCCATTGTGAAAGCCTGCTTACCGGCTCTGTGTGCGGCACTTCCTCGCAGGCACAGTCCGTGTGTTCGATCTTCCTCGAATGGCTCCCCGGACAGCCGCAGGGCAGCTTCATGCCCTGTTTCTGCATCCTCTGCTGCTTATTCGCCAGTACCGCCTGCTCGTCATAGGCCGCCGCCTCGCGCTCCACAAAGGTGATGGCTCCCGTAGGACAGGTCGGAAGGCAGTCGCCCAGACCGTCGCAATAGTCGTCCCGCATCAGCTTCGCCTTCCCGTCCACCATGGCGATGGCTCCCTCGTGGCAGGCATCGGCGCAGGCGCCGCAGCCGTTGCATTTTTCCTGATCGATTTCAATAATCCGCCTTTTCATGACAGCACCTCCTTGCTTTTCTGGCTCTATTATAGTAGAATGGAATCAACAAGTCGGTTGAATTATCAACGAAAGAGGGTTCTCATGAAAGATTTTTTATCCGTGATCCGTTCCTCTCAGCTGTTTTCCGGTGTTACGGAAACAGAGCTTGCCGCAGTTCTTGCCTGTCTTGATGTGAAAAAGACGAGCTTTCCGAAGGAAGCCTATCTCATGCACACGGGAGATACGGCGGAAGCCATCGGCCTTGTGCTGTCAGGAAGCGTGCTGATCGTGCAAGAAGACATTTGGGGAAATCGACAAATCCTGTCCAAGGCTGGGTCGGGGCAGACCTTTGCCGCCGCATTTGCCTGTGCGCCGGGCGCTGTGCTGAATGTCAGCGTCGTTGCTGAAACGCCTGTCACGGTGATGTTTCTGAATGTAAAGCGCATTCTGACCATGTGTACCGCAGCCTGTTCCTGTCACAGCCGGATCATCCGCAATCTCTTGGGAGAGATGGCAGGCAAAAATCTGATGCTCGGCGAAAAGGTTTCTCATATGGGGCAGCGAACGACAAGGGCAAAGCTCATGTCCTATCTCTCCTCTCAGGCGCAAAAGCATGGAGCCTATGAATTTGACATTCCTTTCTCCCGTCAGCAGCTCGCCGACTATCTCACCGTCGAGCGCAGCGGACTGTCCGTTGAGCTTTGCAAAATGCGCGATGAAGGACTGCTGGAATTTCACAAGAGCCATTTTGTGCTGAAGGTGTAAGCGGCTCTGCCGGATTGACAGCGTATAGCCTGCTTGTAAAAAATGAAGAGCTGTCTTGACACATGCTGCTGTAACCTGTACAATTACAGTAGCAACTGTAATAAATGCGCTTACAGATAAGACTGGAGGTGTTTCCTGTGAAAGCAATCTTCATTCACGCACTGCTGCTCTGCGTTCTGCTGCTTTCTTTCTGCCTGACCGGCTGCCGGAAGGAGCCGCTCGAACCAGCCGGAAGTGCGGCGAATACCGCATCGGAGACGATCGAAACAGAAGCAGCGCAGAAGGGCGTTTACCATAAGCTGACGCCAGAGGAAGCATATGATATGATGCAGGCGGGCGGCGTCACGGTGGTGGATGTGCGAACGAAGGCCGAATACGACGGCGGGCATATCGCAAACGCCGTGCTCGTCCCCAACGAGACGATAGCCGATACGCCCCCGCCGGGGCTGCCGGACAAGGCGGCGACACTTCTTATCTATTGCCGCAGCGGACGGCGCAGCCGCGATGCGGCGGAGAAGCTGATTGCCCTCGGGTATGAAAATGTCTACGATTTCGGCGGCATCAACGACTGGCCGTATGAAACGGTCACGCAATGAGAGGAAGGATTATGTACGAACAGTAATTTAACGGTGGCGGTTCACGCGCTGGTGTATCTGAACCACATGGAGCGAGTGCTCAGCAGTGAGGAACTTGCGAAGAATGTCTGCACCAATCCCGTACTGGTGCGCAGAGTGATGTCGAGGCTGAAAAAGGCGGGCATTGTGGAAACAAAGGGCGGAAACGCAGGCGGCTATCTTTTCGCCGCTGACGCCGAGACGCTGACACTGGAGAAGATCGCGCAGGCTTTGGACGTTCGTTTCGTAGACGCGCCGTGGCACAGCGGCGACGTGGACGAGAAATGCCTCATCTGCTCAGGCATGGCGGGCGTGATGGAGAATCTCTATGCTCAGCTCAACCAACAGTGCATCCACAGTCTCGCCGCAGTCACCATTGCGGATATCGACCGCCGTCTGCTCAAAAATGGCGAGGAGCTGAGAATCGGCGAATGATCGGACGATTCGCAGTCCCGGCAAAACACAAAAATGAACCGAAGGAATAACATCTCGAATTAAGCAGTGGGAGGAAAGGATGAAGACAAGAGTTGCCGTTATGTCGATTATTGTTGACGAAAAGGATTCTGTAGAGGTTTTGAACGCAGTTCTGCATGAGTTTGGAGATTATATCATCGGCAGGATGGGTATCCCGTACCGTCAGAGAGGCATACACATTATTTCAATCGCCCTCGATGCGCCGCAGGACACAATTTCATCATTGGCGGGAAGGCTTGGGAATATTCCGGGACTGAGCGTAAAGACGGCATATTCCAACGTCGTGAGCGATGAATAATAAAGAGCGCATTGACAGACTTCATAATACCCATTCCCTGGCTGCAGAGGATTATGCAGAGCTTGCAGGCACATATACCCTCGCTGATGCAGTTTATGCAGCTTCTCTCGCCAACGCAGCACGCCGTCAGTATTACGGCAACGATGTGTATATCCGGGGACTAATTGAAGTTGGGAATGTCTGCCGCAACGATTGCCTTTACTGCGGCATACGGCGCTCAAATAAAAGTTGTCAGCGCTATGTCCTGACAAAAGAGGAAATCCTCTCCTGCTGCATAGATGGCTACGAACTCGGCTTCCGAACCTTCGTTTTGCAGGGCGGCGAGGGCGTTATGCCGGCTGAAAAGCTATGCGGGATCGTATCGGAAATCAGAAAAAAGTACCTCGACTGCGCCATTACGCTCTCTTTCGGGGAATATCCGCGCCGGGACTATAAAAATATGTATGCGGCGGGTGCAAATCGATATCTGCTGCGCCATGAAACGGCGAATAAACAGCATTATGAAAAGCTCCACCCTGCGTCCATGTCCTTTGACAATCGAATGCGCTGCCTGCGCGATCTGAAGGAAATTGGCTTCCAGGTCGGCTGCGGTTTCATGGTGGGCAGTCCGTATCAAACGACGGAAACACTTGCAGAGGATTTGAAATTCATTGAGGGATTTCAGCCTGACATGTGCGGCATAGGCCCGTTTATCCCACATGAAGATACGCCCTTCGGCGCATATCCTGCGGGACGCATCGACCTAACGGTCTTTCTGCTCTCGCTTGTGCGCCTGATCAAGCCAAACATTCTGCTCCCCGCGACGACGGCGCTCGGAAGCGTTGAAGAGGGCGGCAGAGAGCGCGGAATCAGGGCAGGCGCAAACGTCGTCATGCCGAACCTTTCTCCATTCTCCGTGCGGGAGAAATATGCGCTATACAACAACAAGCTGTCGAGTGGAATCGAACCGGCGCAGAGCCTTGCACTGCTGAAGAAACAAATGAACAGGATCGGCTACCGCATCGTCTGCGCACGCGGCGATATCATAAAATAATCATTCTGTCTGACGGAAAGGCTCGCCTAACCGGAAAGAAAGGAGACGATCATGAACTACGACCCCAAATCGATGAAGGCGGAGGAATTTATATCCGACGCCGAGATCAGAAAAACCATAGCCTACGCCGAGGAGCACAAACACGATGCTGCACTGATCGACGCATTGCTTGAAAAAGCACGTCCGAAGAAAAGCGGAAACGGCGTGACCTGCGCGGGACTTTCACACCGTGAGGCGTCGGTGCTGCTCGCCTGCGACATTCCCGAAAAAGTGGAGCAAATGTACCGCCTTGCAAACGAGATCAAGCAGGCCTTCTACGGCAATCGCATCGTGATGTTCGCACCTCTGTATCTCTCCAACTACTGTATCAACGGCTGCGTCTACTGTCCGTATCACTTGAAGAATACGCATATTGCCCGTAAAAAGTTGACGCAGGACGAAGTCCGCGCAGAGGTCATTGCGCTTCAGAATATGGGGCACAAGCGCCTGGCGATCGAAGCCGGTGAGCATCCCCTGCTGAACCCAATAGAATATATCCTCGAATGTATCGAAACGATCTACTCCGTCCACCACAAAAACGGCGATATCAGAAGGGTGAACGTCAATATCGCTGCCACGACGGTGGAAAACTACCGCAGGCTTAAGGACGCGGGAATTGGGACCTATATCCTCTTTCAGGAAACATACAACAAAAAGAGCTATCTTGAGCTTCATCCGACAGGTCCGAAGCATGACTACGACTACCACACCGAAGCGATGGATAGAGCCATGGAGGGAGGCATTGATGACGTAGGTCTTGGCGTTTTGTTTGGGCTTGAAGGCTATCAGTATGAGTTTGCCGGATTGCTCATGCACGAGGAGCATTTGGAGGCTGTTCACGGCGTGGGACCGCATACGATTAGCGTTCCACGTATCAAACGCGCCGATGATATTGACCCCGCCGTGTTTGATAACGGAATCTCAGATGACCTCTTTGCAAAAATCATTGCCTGTATTCGCATCGCAGTGCCATATACCGGCATGATTATCTCTACTCGTGAGAGCGAAGCTGTGCGCGGAAAGGTGCTTCACCTTGGCATTTCCCAAATCAGCGGCGCATCGCGCACATCGGTCGGCGGCTATACCGAAGAGAAACGGCCGCATGATTCCGAGCAGTTCGATGTGGCGGATCAGAGAACGCTGGATGAGGTGGTTCGCTGGCTGATGGTGAACGAGCATATTCCGTCTTTCTGCACCGCCTGCTACCGTGAGGGCAGAACTGGCGACCGTTTTATGAGTCTTTGCAAAAGTGGGCAGATCCTCAACTGCTGCCATCCCAACGCGCTGATGACTCTGACCGAATATCTGGTCGATTACGCCTCGGAAGAAACTCGGCGCATCGGCTTCGAAATGATCTGGCGTGAGCTTGAAAAGATACCGAACGTAAAAGCACATGCGATTGCCGCAGAAAACATTGAGGCAATCAGGCGCTCCGATCGCCGTGACTTTCGATTTTAGGGGGTGCAACCAATGGGGCTGAACGATAAACCGTCAGGCGAGAGGCTTCATATTGCCTTTTTCGGAATGAGAAACGCAGGAAAATCCAGCGTTGTCAACGCCGTGACCGGGCAGACGCTTTCTCTTGTATCAGAGCATATGGGAACAACGACAGACCCCGTGCAGAAGGCGATGGAGCTGTTGCCGATAGGCCCTGTCGTAATCATTGACACTCCGGGTATCGACGACGAGGGGGATCTCGGAGAAATGCGAGTGAAACGCGCCCTGCGTATGCTTGACAAGACGGACGTCGCCGTGCTGGTTGTTGACGCTGCAGCCGGTATGGGAGAACACGACCGTGTGCTAATGGCAGAGTTTGAAAAGCGCAGCATACCTTATATCACCGTTTACAACAAAAGTGATCTTCTTGAAGAATGCCCCACGACAGATGGAAAAAGCCTGTATGTAAGCGCAAAGCGCAAAACAAACATTCGTGAGCTGAAAGAGATGATCGGGCGGCTCGGGGGCGTCAGAGAGGAAAAACAGCTTGTGGGGGATTTGCTTTCAGCGGGTGATATCGTCGTTCTTGTCACGCCGATCGATGAATCGGCTCCGAAGGGACGTATGATATTGCCGCAGCAGCAGATGATACGCGATGTGCTTGATGGCGGAGCTGTCAATATTGTAGCAAAGGAAACTGAGATTGCTGACGCGCTATCCGCACTGAAAGAAAAGCCGCGAATGGTTATCACTGATTCCCAGGTATTCGGTACAGTCAGCCGTATTGTACCGGAGGATATCCCGCTGACCTCGTTTTCCATCCTTTTCGCACGATACAAGGGCGAACTTGAAGAAACGGTACTTGGAGCGGCCTTTCTTGACCGGCTGTGCGACGGCGATAGGGTTCTCATCTCCGAGGGCTGTACCCATCATCGACAGTGCAACGATATCGGCACGGTGAAACTGCCCGGCTGGATAGAGAAATATACGGGGAAAAAGCTGAGTTATGAGTTTACATCGGGAGGAGAGTTTCCTGCGGAACTTGAAAAATATGCGCTCATTGTTCACTGTGGCGGCTGTATGCTGAACGAACGGGAGATGAAATCGCGTATTGCCCGGGCACGAGCCGCAGGCGTGCCGTTCACTAACTACGGCATCGCCATCGCACAGATGCACGGTATACTGCAGCGTGCGCTTTCCCCCTTCCCCAAATTCGCGAAAGCCTTTCAGAAAAACAGAACAGGAGGCGATGACAGGGTATGAGGATCAGAAAACGAAACGGAGAAATGGTTGAATTTTCCCCAGAAAAGATAAAAAACGCCATGGCAAAGGCGTTTGCCGGGCAGAAGCAGGAGATCGACGGCGAAGGTCTGACGAAGCTTCTTCAAGCCGTGCTGTCAAGGCTGTCGCAGGACGACGTGCTCACGGTGGAGCTGGTGCAGGACGAGGTGGAACGCGTTCTGATGGAGTCCGGCTGGTACGATGTGGCAAAGGCGTACATCCTGTATCGAGAGAAGCAATCCGTCCTGCGCCGGGTGCGCGCCTCAATTGTTCAAGCCGTGGGCGGGGATGAAGACCTCGATGCGCTTCTCCGCCGCATACAGAAGGATTTTGGTGAGGAAAGCTATTCTCTGACCGCACTTCAGACCAAATTCGACAGCTTTGCCAAGCCGTCGATGAGCGATACGGAGCGCTGCGCCGTGCTGGTCAAGGCGGCGGTCGAGCTGACGACGCCGGAAGCGCCCAAATGGGAATTTATCGCCGCACGGCTTCTGAATCACTGCTTCCGAAGGAATCTGGCCTGTGAATTGTCCGCGCGGGGCATTGCCTGTCTTTATGACAAGCTCCGCTATCTGACCGACAAGGGGCTGTACGGCGACTATATCCTCGCCCACTATTCCCGCGCGGAGATCGAGGAAGCGGAGGGCTTTATCGCACCGGAGCGCGACGATCTGTTTACCTATTCAGGTCTTGATCTGCTGCTCAAACGGTATGTCATCCAGACGCATCACCGTGTGCCGCTGGAAACGCCGCAGGAGATGTTTCTCGGCATTGCTCTGCACCTTTCCATGAAGGAACAACGGGACAGAATGCAGTGGGTCAGGCGCATCTATGATATGCTCAGCCGTCTGGAGGTCACGATGGCGACGCCCACCCTGTCCAACGCCCGCAAGCCCTATCACCAGCTTTCCAGCTGCTTTATCGATACTGTGCCCGACAGCCTGGACGGCATTTACCGCTCGATTGATAACTTTGCCAAGGTCTCCAAGCTCGGCGGCGGCATGGGGATGTACTTTGGAAAGGTGCGCGCCACCGGCAGCGCCATTCGCGGCTTTCAGGGCGCGGCAGGCGGCGTGATCAGATGGATCAGGCTCGTAAACGATACCGCCGTGGCGGTGGATCAGCTAGGGATGCGGCAGGGTGCGGTGGCAGTCTATCTGGACGTCTGGCACAGGGATCTGCCGGAGTTTCTGCAGCTGCGCACCAACAACGGCGACGACCGCATGAAGGCCCACGACGTGTTCCCCGCCGTCTGCTATCCCGACCTGTTCTGGAAATTGGCGGATGAGAATATCGACGCGCCGTGGCACCTGATGTGTCCACACGAGATTCTGACCGTCAAGGGCTATTCTCTGGAGGACTATTACGGGGACGAATGGGAAAAGCGGTATGCGGACTGCGTAAACGACCCGCGCATTATCAAGCGCACCGTGACGGTCAAGGATATTGTTCGGCTGGTGCTGCGCTCGGCGGTGGAAACGGGCACGCCCTTCGCCTTTAACCGCGACACGGTGAACAGGATGAACCCCAACGGACATGCGGGGATGGTCTACTGCTCCAACCTCTGCACGGAGATCGCGCAGAATATGTCGCCCATCGAGCATATTTCCACGGAGGTATGCGCCGAAAACGGCGATACCATTGTGGTGACGCGCACGCGGCCGGGCGATTTCGTGGTCTGCAACCTTGCGAGCCTCTCCCTCGGCAATCTGCCCGTGGAGGACGAGGAATATATGCAGAAAACGGTGGAGACGGCAGTCCGCGCGCTGGACAATGTGATCGACCTGAATTTCTATCCCTTGGAATATGCGAAGGTGACCAACCACAAATACCGCAGCATCGGCCTTGGCGTCAGCGGCTACCATCATATGCTGGCGAAGCGCCGCGTCAAATGGGAGAGCAAGGAGCATCTTGCCCTTGCCGACGCGGTGTTTGAGCGCATCAACTACGCGGCAGTCAAGGCAAGCGCAGCCTTGGCAAAGGAAAAGGGCCGCTACAGCCTCTTTGAGGGAAGCGACTGGCAGACCGGTGCGTACTTTGAAAAGCGCGGATATACCTCGGAGAAGTGGTCGGCACTGCGCAAGACTGTCGCCGAGCAGGGAATGCGCAATGCGTATCTGCTGGCAATCGCGCCAACCTCCAGCACCTCGGTGCTCTCCGGCACCACGGCAGGCATCGACCCGGTGATGAAGCGCTTCTTCCTGGAAGAAAAGAAGGGCAGTATGCTTCCGCGCGTTGCGCCCGAACTGTCCATGCAGACATGGTGGTACTACAAGGGGGCGCATACGGTCGATCAGCTGTGGTCGGTGCGGGCTTCGGGCATACGCCAGCGACACATCGACCAGGCGCAGAGCATGAACCTGTATATCACCAACGAGTTTACCATGCGCCAGGTGCTCGCGCTTTATCTCGAAGCATGGAAGTCCGGGGTCAAGACAATCTACTATGTCCGCAGCAAATCGCTTGAGGTCGAGGACTGCGACAGCTGCTCGTCATAAGGGGGGAGACAGATGGAACAGATGAGAAAAAAGCCGCTTTTCAATCCGAACGGTGATATTGACGTGCGCCTGCGCCGTATGATCGGCGGCAATACCACCAATCTCAACGATTTCAACAATATGAAGTACCCGTGGGTCAGCGACTGGTACCGGCAGGCGATGAACAATTTCTGGATCCCGGAGGAAATCAATCTGTCTCAGGATGTGAAAGATTACCCGAGGCTGCTCCCGGCGGAGCGCACGGCGTATGATAAGATCCTCAGCTTTCTGGTTTTCCTCGATTCGATACAGACGGCCAATCTGCCCAACATCGGCGAGTATGTGACGGCCAACGAGGTCAATCTCTGCCTGTCGATACAGACCTTTCAGGAGTGCGTCCACTCCCAGAGCTACAGCTATATGCTGGACACCATCTGCTCCCCCGTGGAGCGAAACGATATTCTGTATCAGTGGAAAACGGACGAGCATCTTCTGCGGCGCAACACCTTTATCGGCGACTGCTACAACGAATTTCAGGAGAATAAGGATCCGTTCACGCTGCTTCGGGTAATGATGGCGAACTTTATCCTGGAGGGAATCTACTTTTACAGCGGCTTCATGTTCTTCTATAACCTGTCCCGTAACGGCAAGATGCCTGGCTCAGCGCAGGAGATCCGCTACATCAACCGCGATGAGAACACTCACCTCTGGCTGTTCCGCAATATCATCACCGAGCTGCAAAAGGAAAACCCGGAGCTTTTCTCCGCCAAAAATATCGCCGTTCTCTGCGGCATGATGGAGGAGGGCGTGCGGCAGGAGATCGCGTGGGGACATTACGTCATCGGCGACGAGGTTCCGGGACTGAACCGCAGCATGATAACCGATTATATCCGCTATCTCGGCAATCTGCGCTGGACGAGTCTCGGCTATGCGCCGCTCTATCTCGGATACGAGAACGAGCCGGACAGCATGGGCTGGGTCAGTCAGTACGCCGACGCCAATATGGTCAAAACGGATTTCTTCGAGGCGCGGAGCACCGCCTACGCGAAAAGCACCGCCCTTGTGGACGATCTGTAAAAATATGCCGTACACGGCGAGAAAGAGAGGAAAAGCACTATGAAGTACATTTGCACGGTCTGTGGATTCGAGTACGATGAGGATGTCGGATATCCCGAAGCGGGGATCGCTCCCGGCACGAAATGGGAGGATGTTCCGGAGGATTTCGAATGCCCGCTCTGCAGCGTGGGAAAGGAAGCTGCGCGGAGGACGCGAAATACAAAACCGTCTGCCCGGGGATACCGGCTTTCGGGAGGCCGTTCGGGTGGAGTATGACCCGGAGCAGGTCAGCCTGGACGCACTGCTCCTTGCCTATTTCTACGTCATCGACCCGACTGTGAAGAACCGCCAGGGCAACGACGTCGGCAGCCAGTACCAGACCGGCGTGTACTATACGAACGATATGGCGAAGGCAACCGCCGAGCGCATCTGGAACCTGGAAAGAGCCGCAGAACCGTCTTTGAGGTGGAGCTGTCGCCGCTTCTGAACTTCTATCCGGCGGAGGAGTATCACCAGGATTATCTCATCAAAAACCCGAATGGCTACTGCCACATCCCGCGCGAGGAGATCGAGCTTTTTTCCCGCCTTCGCATCGACCCCGGCGACTACCGAAAGCCCGCCGACGAGGCCATTCGCGACCGCCTGACGGAGGAACAATACCGCGTCACGCAGGAAAACGGCACCGAATACGCGTTCCGAAACGAGTTCTGGGATTCCTTCGAGAAGGGGATTTATGTGGACGTCGTCACGGGAGAGCCGCTGTTCTCCTCGATTGATAAGTTTGAAAGCGGCTGCGGCTGGCCTGCATTCTCAAAGCCGATCGAAGTGCCTGCAATCATTGAACTGCCGGATAACAGTCACGGGATGCGCCGCACGGAGGTGCGAAGCCGGGCGGGAGATTCCCATCTGGGCCATGTATTCACCGGTGATCCGGAATCCCCCAACGGCGTACGCTACTGCATCAACAGCGCCGCCCTGCGCTTCATCCCCTATGCAAAGATGGAGGCGGAGGGCTACGGATACCTGCTCGGTATCTTTGAAGAATAACCTGCAAAGAGCTTTCTTCCGTTGTGATAGGATAGCAGTACGATAACAGCTTTCATTTTGCTGTCAACAGTGTGAGCACGCTCTGGTTGTGTCCTCTCAGAATTCTTCGTAAGAGGTCATGCCCAGATACTTGCCGGAGGAAAAATGTGCTTCCATGGCTCGTGCGAACGCTGGATAGCTGTGGTTCTCCAGCGCGGCGATGATGGCCTCGTGCTTGCTGATGGTATATTCCAGATGCGGCTGCTTCTTCTCCAACTCAAAGCCGTCGTCCACAGCCCAGATTGCCTCCAGCAGCGAAAGCAGCACATCGTTTTGCAAAGGGCGGAACAGCGTCAGATGAAAGGTTTTATCCTCCTGAATGAAAAACTCTCCCTGCGCCCATTTTTCACGCATGGTGTCGGCACAGCCGCGCATAAGCTGAATATCCTCCTCGGTCACGGCGTGAAACGCCTGCCGCATGTACGCCAGCTCCAGCACCTTACGCACGCCGAACATTTCCCGAATGGAATGCTCTTCCTGCGGGCCGATCTGGAAAAACAGCACGTTCTGAAAAATAAAGTCCAGATTGAACGCCTGTACCTCCGTGCCTCTTCCGGGGCATGCGCGTACCATGCCCATCAGCTCCATGCTCTTGATGGACTCCCGCAGCACATTCCGGCTCACGCCCAGCGCCTTGCACAGGGTCTGCTCGGTGGGCAGCAGGTCTCCCGGCTTGAGATTATTCCGAACAATATATTTCCTGATTTCACGATAGGCCTGAATATAGAGCTTGTCACTTCGGTCCAAACTTTTCACTGCCGAACTCTCCTCTGCATATAATGTAGGACAAATCCACGCCATATTATAAAGCGCCCTTGCACAAAAGTCAATTGTAATAGGAAATATGGTATAAAATCCGCCTTTGAAAATGGATTTACTGTGCAACTTCAATAAATTTACTGTGTGACTTCAAAAACCTGTTGACATCACCGTTGATTTGTAGTATATTTAAGCTACGAAATGCGCTGCGCTGTGCCGCCATAAACTGTCCGCCGTTTTGCTCCGACTTCATCCCCAAAGGGGTTGAATCAATATAGCAAGGAGGTCTTTCCATGATGAAGAAACTGATTGCCCTGTTCCTGTGCCTGATGCTGGCTCTGCCCGCAGCAGCGGCTCTGGCCGACGACATGACGACCGAAATCACCCTGTGGACCTTCCCTGTTGGCGGATTTGGAGACGACGAGCAGGTTCAGACGCTGATTGCGGATTTCAACGCGGTTTACCCAAACATCAAGGTGAACGTGGAGTATCTGGACTATACCAACGGCGATGTGCAGGTCACTACCGCCATGGAAGCCAAGACCACTCCGGATCTCATCTTTGAGGGCCCCGAACGTCTGGTAGCCGTATACGCGGCGGCCAAGGCGCTGGCGCCGCTGGACGATCTGTGGACGGAGGAGGCCATGGCGGATATCAGCGCGGGCGTTGCCGCTGCCTGCAAAGCTGCGGACGGCGTCTACTATGAATATCCTCTGTGCTCCACCGCGCACTGCATGGTGATCGACAAGGCGGCCTTTGAAAAGGCTGACGCCCTGCAGTACATCGACATGGAAAAGCACACCTGGACCACCGAGGGCTTTGAAATGGCGCTGCGCGCGCTGGTCAAGGCGGGCTACAGCCCCACCGGTCTGATCTTCTGCTCCGGTCAGGGCGGCGATCAGGGCACCCGCGCGCTGGTGAACAACCTCTACAGCGGCAAGTTCACTTCTCCGGATTTCAGCGAATACACCATGAACAGCGAGGAAAACATCAAGGCGCTGACCACACTGCAGGAGTGGGCGCAGGAGGGTCTCATTGCCTTTGATCCTTCCATCAACGGCGGCGAGGAGCTTGCCCTGTTCGTTAACGGCACCTCCAAGATGGCTTTCTGCTGGAATGCCGCCATTGAGGGACTGAACCGCGACAAGCTGGAGGAAGGCATCGAAGTATTCCCCATGACCTTCCCCACCGATCAGGGCGCTCCCGAGCTGTGCGGCGGCATTTGGGGCTTCGGCATCTTTGACAACGGCGACGACGCAAAGATCGAAGCAGCCAAGACCTTCATCCGCTTTGTGTGCGATGATCCCGTACAGGTGCGCAAGAGCGTGTACATGTCCGGCTACTTCTCCGTGCGCGCTTCCGTGACAGGCCTGTACGCCGGCACCGAGAAGGAATATCTGGACGCCTATGCCCCCTTCGTCCAGTATCTGGGCGATTACTATCAGGTTGCTCCGAACTGGAACACGCAGCGCTACGAGTGGTGGAATCTGCTCCAGCGCATCGGAGCGGGCGGAAATGTAGCGGACGAAGTGGCCGTTTACATGCAGAACGTGAACGAATAATCCGAGCATCCGAATTTGGAGGGGCGCTTTTCCGAAGGGCAGAGCGCCCCTCTTTCAGAAAAAGGAGGAACGCCGCGTGCAACCTACCGCCCGCATCAGCCGAAGCCTTCGCGCCACGCGCAGGCGTGAAAATATATCCGGATACCTGTTCATGGCGCCGGCTTTGATTTTTTTCCTGGGGTTCGTCATTTTTCCCATGTTTATGTGCCTGTTCAACAGTGCGTATCGCTATACGCTCTCCGAGTTCACCTTCGTGGGCTTCGACAACTATATTCGCATGTTCCAGGATGTGAAGTTCGGCAAATCTCTGATCAACACGCTTATCATCGTGCTGGTCAGCGTGCCCTTTACATGCCTGTTTTCGCTGTGGGTCGCTTCGGTGATTTATCAGATGCGGCAGCTTCATACCTCCTTTTTCCGCTGCGTGTTTTATCTGCCGGTGGTCACGGGTTCGGTGGCTGTGACGGTGGTGTGGAAATGGATGTTCAATCCCTACTACGGACTGCTCAACTATGTGTTCAAGGCACTTGGCCTCATCACCAGGAACCTGAACTGGCTGGGCAGCTCGGACACGGCGCTGGGCTGCATCATTGCCATCCTGCTCACCACCTCCATCGGACAGCCTATCGTGCTCTACGTGGCGGCATTGAGCAATGTAGATCATTCGCTGGTGGAGGCGGCGCAGGTGGACGGCGCGACAAACCTGAAAACCTTCTGGCGCATCAAGTGGCCGCAGGTCATGCCGACCACGCTCTATATTCTGATTATTACCACCATCAACTCCTTCCAGTGCTTCGCGCTCATCGATCTGCTGACCTCCGGCGGTCCGCAGGACTCGACCCTGACCATCATGTACTATATTTACCACAACGCGGTCAAGCTGAACAATTTCGGCTACGGCTGCGCCATGGGCATTATTCTGGCGGCTATCATCGCGCTGTTCAGCGCGGCGCAGTTCCGCCTAGCAAAATCCGGCGACTAGGAGGAGCGGCAATCATGGATCACAGCGTACATAAAGTCACAATTTACCGGGTCATGAGCGTTGCTCTTCTGATTGTGCTGGCGCTGCTCATGCTTTTCCCGCTGTACTGGATCCTTACGGGATCCCTGAAGGGCGCAAAAGAAATCAACGCCCGCGCTCCATCCTTTTTCCCTGTCAGCCCGACGACGGCCAACTATGTGAAGCTGTTCAACAAGCCCGCCTGGACATGGCTGCTCAACACAGTGTTCATCTGCGGCATGACCATGCTGCTCACCTGTCTGTGCGGCGCCATGGGCGGCTATGCGCTGGCCAAGAAGCGCTTTGCCGGGCGCGGGTTTATCTTCAGCCTGTTTGTCTGCGCCATGGCGCTGCCCAAACAGGTCATCATGATCCCGCTGCTCAAGGAAATGGCGTGGCTGAACCTGCATAACACCCTGTGGGCGGTGATTTTTCCCACGGTAGGCTGGCCCTTCGGCGTATTCCTGATGAAGCAGTTTTCTGAAAACATCCCAAACGAAATGCTGGAGGCAGCGCGCATCGATGGAGCGGGAGAAATACGCACGTTCATTGACATCGTATTCCCCCTGATCAAGCCCGGCGTGGGAGCGCTGGCCATCTTCACCTTCATCACCGCCTGGAACGACTATTTCCTGCAGCTGATCATGCTCAATTCCCAGCGCAAGCTCACTATTTCTCTGGGCATTGCCAAAATGCAGGGCGAGGCCAGCACGGATTTCGGCCTGATCATGGCGGGCGCAACGCTGGCCAGCATGCCGATCATCGCTGTATTCCTTGCGTTCCAGAAATACTTCACCCGGGGCATCACCATGGGCGCGGTCAAGGGCTGAGCCGCCGCGTGTTTCCATCATCCATCATCCAATGAGGAGGACGTTATCATGGGCAGATTAGAAAAGTACAGGGGCGTGATTCCGGCGTTTTATGCCTGCTACGACGATCAGGGCGCTGTAAGCGAGGCGCGCACGCGTTGTCTGGCACGGTATCTGGTGGATAAGGGCGTGAAGGGGCTGTATGTGGGCGGCTCCTCCGGGGAGTGCATTTATCTTACAAAAGAAGAAAGAATGCGCACGCTGGAGGCTGTGATGCGGGAGGTGGGCGACCAGTGTACCATCATTGCACATGTGGCATGCAACAATACCGCGGAGAGCTGCGAGCTGGCAGAGCATGCCGAGCGGCTTGGCGTGGACGCCATTGCCAGCATTCCTCCCATCTATTTTCATCTGCCGGACGCGGCCATCGCCCGATACTGGAACGACATTTCCGACGCGGCGCCCAACACGGACTTTTTCATCTACAACATTCCGCAGCTGGCGGGCGTGTCCCTTTCGCTCCCTCTGGCAAAGCAAATGCAGCGAAATCCCCGCGTTGTGGGCATCAAAAATTCCTCCATGCCCGCCTATGATATCGAGGGCTTCAAGCGAGCCTTCGACCGCGAGTGCATCATTTTCAACGGGCCGGACGAGCAGTTTGTGGCGGGGCGAGCCATCGGCGCGGACGGCGGGATCGGCGGCACCTACGCCGCGATGCCGGAGCTGTTTTTGAAAATGGACGCGCTTTGTCAGGCAAATGATTTTGCCGCCGCTGAGCCCCTTCAGCATGCGGTGAATACCATCATCGAGGCCATGTGCGCCTGCCGCGGCAACCTGTACGCAGTCATCAAGAAGGTTATTGAGCTGCGCGAGGGCCTGCCTCTGGGCGGCGTGCGTCTTCCAATGCCCAACCTGGAGCCGGAGGATATGACGCAGGTACACGTCTGCGCCGAAATGATTGACGCTGCCATCAAAAGCTTTGCCTGAGGTGACGGAAAATGAAGCTGAACGGAGCGACTGTCAATTTTCTGGGGGACAGCATCACGGAGGGCGTAGGTGCAAGCTGCGAGTGCAACCGCTATACCGACGTTCTGGCAAGAGAGTTCGGGCTGCTGCGCGCCAATAACTACGGTGTAAGCGGATCGCGGATCGCACGGCAAACCGTCATGACCGATGAGCCGCATGATCGGGACTTCTGCATGCGCATGTCTGAAATGGATGAAAATGCCGACGCAGTGGTTGTCTTTGGCGGAACGAACGACTACGGCCACGGGGACGCGCCGTTGGGCGTGCCTTCCGACAGAACCCCCTTCACCTTCTGGGGGGCGTGCCACTGCCTGATGGACGGTCTGCTGACGCGCTATGCGGGCAAGCCTGTTGTTATCCTTTCGCCGCTGCACCGAGACGGCGAGAACGATCCCCATGGAGACGGGCGCAAGCCGCTGAGCGTTGCGCCGCTGTCCGCCTATCGGGATATTCTGCTGGACACAGCGCGGCATTACGCTCTGCCGGTGTTGGATCTGTACGCCGTCAGCGGCATCCAGCCGGAAAACGCCCGTTGCCGGGAGCTGCTTTTGCCGGACGGCCTTCACCCAAGCGATGAAGGGCACGCGCTGCTGGCCAGAAAAATTGGTCTGTTTTTGCAGACGCTGTAAGGGAGAGGAAGAAGAATGACGAAGGAAGCGTTGTTTGCGCTGATGAAGGGCACGGTGATTGTCTCCTGCCAGGCGACGCCGGGCGAACCACTCTACGACCGGGAGCGCTCCGTCATGCCGCTGATGGCCCGCGCCGCCAAGCTGGCAGGCGCGAAGATGATCCGTACCAGCTCGGTTCGGGATATCATCGAAATCAAGGAAGAAACCGGCCTGCCGGTGATCGGGCTAATCAAGCGGGAATATCCCGGCTTTCAGGGACGCATCACCATGACCATGCGGGAGGTGGACGAGTGTATGGCCGCAGGGGCGGACGTTGTGTCCATCGACTGTACGGACTGCGTGCGCGGCGATGGGCTGACTCCGACGGAATTTCTGAAAGCGGTTCGGGAAAAATACCCCAACATCATCATCATGGCCGACTGCGCAACCCTTGAAGAGGGCGTCGCCGCCCACGCGGCGGGGGCCGATCTGGTGGGCACCACCATGAACGGCTACACCCCCCAGACAGCCGGGGAAACGGGCGAACCGAATTTTGCGCTTGTGGCGCGTCTTGTGAAAACGCTTCCCTGCCCGGTCATCGCGGAGGGACGCATCCATACGCCGGAGCAGGCAAGAAAAATGCTGGAAATCGGGGCATGGGCCGTGGTGGTAGGCGGCGCGATCACACGCCCTTTGGAGATCGCCTCCCGCTTCATGGCCGCCGTCCGCGATTTACCGGGAGGAATGGCATGATTCTGGCGTTGGATATCGGCGGTACCTCCGTGAAAATGGGCCTTGCGGACGAACAGGGCGTCCTGTACGAAAAAGCAGAGGCCGACGTCAGCTTTGACGGTTACCAAACGCCCATCATCGATACGGTTGTCCAAAGCGCCGTGCTGTTTCTTGCGCGGCATAACGTCTCCATCTGCGGGGTGGGCGTATCCGCCACCGGACAAATCGACGACCGGAGCGGCGTGGTGATCGGCACCAATGGCAAGATCCCCCATTATGAGGAAACGCCCATCAAAGAGAAGCTGGAGCAGGCGCTGGGCGCGCCGGTCTGGGCGCTCAACGATGCTAACGCCGCAGCGCTGGGCGAATGTGCCTTTGGCGGCGGACGCGGCTGCCGGAACGCCGTTTTCATCACGTTGGGAACAGGCGTAGGCGGCGGGCTGGTACTGGACGGAAGGTTGTACGGCGGTGCGCGGGGCATTGCCGGGGAGCTGGGACACTTTACGCTCTATCAGGAGGGCCCTGCATGCCCCTGCGGAAAGCGCGGCTGTTTTGAACACTATGCGTCCGTGACCGCGCTCATCCGTCGTGCGCATGAAGCCGCGCCGGAAACCGAATGGAACGGGCGAAAAATATTTGAGCGTGCCGTTCAGGAGGACGCCGTACTGCTTCGAGTGCTGGAGACATGGATTGATGACATTGCGGCGGGACTCACCGGGCTGGTTCACCTGTTCAATCCGGAGGCCGTGCTCATCGGCGGCGGCGTAAGCGCACAGGAAAAGCTGCTGATAGAGCCCCTGCGCCGTCGGGTGCTTCAAGGCGTCATGCCGCGCTTTGCCGAAAAGCTTCGTGTGGAGGCTGCCATGCTTGGCAACGACGCGGGACTTCTCGGCGCGGTTCGCTTCTTTCTGGAGCGGGAGGGCAGGCTCTGAACGTCGCTCCTGCGCGATACACTGTGCTTCGCCGGCATAAGCCGGTAAAGATAAACACTGCGACGACAAAAAAGGAGGCAACACAATGAAGAAACTGTTCACTCTACTGCTGGCAGTAAGCCTGCTCTTCTCCATCGCGGTCACCTCCGCAGCCGCCGAGGGCACAGGCGGCACCATGTACCCCAACCCCCTGCAGGACGTTCGCGTCCGTCAGGCGCTGTGGTATGCCATTGACATGGACGCCATCGTGGACGCGCTGTGGAACGGCACCGTGACCGCCGCCCACAAGTCCCTGGTTCCGGAGGGCTACTGGCAGGCGGACGGCCTGACCGAGTATACTTACAATCCGGAAAAGGCGAAGGAGCTGTTGGCCGAGGCCGGCTGGGACGGCAGCCGCACCCTGAAGGCCGTTTACTACACGGGCAACCTGCTGGACACCATTACGGCAATCCAGGCGTACTGGAACGACGTGGGCGTGAAGATGGAATTTCAGCTTCTCACCGACAACCTGACCGCTCTGCTGTGGACGCCCTCTGCGGACGGTATGCATTCCGCCGTGGACTGGGATCTGTGCTTTGCCGGTACCAACGCGCTGACGCTGGGCGAGTTCTACAACCGTCATCACAGCACAGCCGTCAACAACTCCACCGTAAAGCCGGATGAGACCCTCGACAAACTCATTGAAGCGTCCCGCGTCGCCGTGACCAAGGAGGATCAGAAGGTGGCCTACGACGCCATTCAGGTGTATGAAAACGAACAGGTGCCGGTCATTCCCATGTTCTACATTCCCTCCTGGGTCGTAACCTCCAAGCATCTGGACATGCAGGGGAATCCTGTGGGCAACGATCAGTTCTCCTACCGGAAAAACATTTTGGATTGGACCACTGACCGGGAAGACCGCACGCTGTACACCAACACCGGCGCCGTCAACGCGCTGGAGCATCCCGCCACCAACCCCGGTTTGTTCTGGCATCAGGAAATCGTGTTTGACCGTCTCCTGAACGCGGACGAAAGCCTTGCGCCTACCGATGGTTCTTTGGCAGAGAGCTATGAGGTTTCCGCGGACGGCAAAACCATTGCGTTTAAGATCCGCGAGAACGTCAAGTGGCACGACGGCGAGTCCTTCACAGCCGAGGATGTAGCTTGGACCTTCCGCTACTATCCCACCGTCCCCGGCGCGAACACCGTGATGACCGACGTGGTCAACGATGCCAAGTCCATCACCGTGGAAGGAAATACCGTGACGTTTGAATTCAACAACGCGCAGCCCAACGCCCTGACCATCTTCTCTCAATGGCCCGTGCTGCCCAAGCACAAGCTGGAAAGCGTCGCGCCGGAGAACTTCAGCGCGGACACCTTCTGGCAGATGCCCATCGGCACCGGTCCCTTCAAGGTGGAGACCGTCAAGCTGGGCGAGTACACGATCCTGTCCCGGAATGCGGATTATTTCATGCCTGGAACTGGCAATATCGAAAAGCTCTACCTGTATCCCTCCACCGATGCGGGTGATGAGAACCTAATCACCAACGCAAAGGCCGGGATGATCGACTATGCGTTCTGCAAGGATTCCACGCAGGTGCAGCAGCTGTTGGAAATGGCGGATTACACGGTGTACACCGTGAACGTGACCTTCCCGCGTTACATCTTCGTGAACATGTTCGAACGCTGATCGGCGCTTTATCACTTGAACAACAGGGGGCTGGCAAACAGCCGGCCCCCGCCTTTCCTTCTATAATGGCGAGTGCAAATAGACAAATCGAAAGAGGGGAAGCCTGTGCTGAACTTTATCATCCGAAAGCTCCTGGGCATGATCCCCATGCTACTGATCATTACCCTGCTGATTTATGCGGGGATTGAGCTGATGCCCGGCGATGTAATTGATTTTCTGATTCCGATGGATCAGCTTGCGGAGATGAACCCCGAACAGATTGCTGCTTTTAAGGCAGCCAAAGGCTTAGACGGACCCATGATCACACGCTACTTCAGCTGGCTTCGAGGCGTTTGTACGGGGGATCTGGGGTATTCGCTGCAAAACAACATGCCTGTAGGTGTGCTGATGCTGCAGAAGCTGCCCGCTACCATCGAGCTGTCGCTGGCGGCACTGATCATTTCCTCTGTGCTGGGCGTTGCGCTGGGGCTGATTTCGGCCATCCGCAAGGGTAAGCTGGCGGATAACGTGCTGACTGTTGCCGGCATGATCGGCGTTGCCATTCCGCAGTTTCTGTTCGGCGTGTTCTGCATCATTTTGTTCTGCCTGAATCTGAAGTGGTTTCCCGTAGGACAGCGGGGTACGGCGGGACTGCTGGACGAGATGCATCATCTGTTTCTGCCGGCGTTTGTGCTCGGCATTTCCATGACGGCCGGCGTTATGCGCTATTCTCGTTCGAGCATGCTGGACTCCATGAACTGCGACTACGTCAAAACCGCACGCGCCAAGGGGCTGCCGGAGTGGAAAGTGAACCTGTTTCACGGTTTTCGCGTGGCGTGTACGCCTGTCATGGTGCTGATCGGCTTTCGACTGCCGATGCTCATCAGCGGCTCCATCGTTATCGAGAACATCTTCCAGTGGCCAGGCGTCGGCAAATGGTTTACGGACGCTGTAAAGACACAGAACACGCCCATCATTATGTCCGTCGGGCTGTTTATGGTGCTGCTGGTCCTGCTCTCATCCCTGCTGGTCGATATTATGACCGCAATTCTGGATCCGAGGGTGAAGCTGTCATGAAAAACAATATCAGACAAACGGCACTGGATCGCAAAATGGACAGGATTCGGGCACTGGAGGAGAGCGGACGTCTGTCCACAAGGCTGACCAGCCGAACGGCGCGCAAGCTGCTGTCCAACAAGCTGGCGGTGCTGGGCGCAGCGCTGTTTCTGGTGATCTGCATTCTCTGCTTTGCGGCGCCGCTGTTTACAAAATGGCAGCCGGGGGCCATTTCTCTGCGGGAACGCATGGCGCAGCCCTTCGGAGAGCATCTCTTTGGAACGGATCAGATGGGGCGCGACGTCTGGGCAAGAATTCTGTATGGCGGCAGGATCAGCATCGTTGTGGGGCTGGGCAGCGCACTGGGCGCGGCCGTCATCGGCGTGACGCTGGGCATGTTCGTCGGCTACAAGGGCGGCTGGGCGGACCGGCTGATTCTCAAAATCTCGGATGTGTTCCTGTCCTTTCCGCAGATGGTGCTGATTATTATCATGGTTGCGCTGGTGGGGCAAAGTCTGCGGAACATGATCCTGATCTTTATCCTGACAGGCTGGCCAAGCATGTATCGCATGGCCCGCAGCAAGGTACTCTCGCTGAAGGAAGCGGAGTTTGTGCAGGCGCTGAACGCCTTTGGCATTTCTCCGATGAAGATCGCCTTCAAGCACCTTCTGCCCAACACCGTAGGACCGATCGTGGTGAACATTACCCTTTCCACCGCCATGTTCATCCTGCAGGAGGCATCGCTTTCCGTTTTGGGCTACGGCGTGCCGCAGGAGATCGCCACCTGGGGGAACATTATCAACGTAATCACCAACGCCGGAAGCATCCGTTACGACTGGCTGGGCTACTGGTGGATGTGGCTGCCCTGCGCCGCCGTGCTGGTGCTGTTTGTGCTGGCCATCAACTTTATCGGCGACGGACTGCGAGATGCAAGCGACCCGACGCAGATCGGCTGAGGAGGATGCACTATGTCAGAAAGAACAGGCGACGTCGTGCTGAGCGTCAAGGATCTGCACGTCAGCTTTTATACCAATCGCCGCTGCAACAGGGTGCTTCGGGGCGTCAGCTTTGATATACGGCGCGGAAGGACGCTCTGCATCGTAGGAGAATCCGGCTGCGGAAAATCCGTCACGGCCAACGCTATCCTGCGGCTTCTGCCGGAGCTTTCGCGCATTGAACAGGGTTCTGTCACCTATTGGCGTGAAGGCGAAAAGGGGATTCGTCTGGATCAACTGAAAAAGAACGGCAGGGAGATGCGTGCGCTGCGCGGCAAGGACATTGCCATCATCTTTCAGGATCCCATGACGGCGCTGAACCCGGTATACACCGTGGGCAGGCAGATTCGTGAAATGATTCGGCAGCACAAGCGTGGTATGCGTCGGAAGGAGCTCCGGCATGAATCCGTTCAGGCGCTGGCAGCCATGGGGATTCCCGCGGCGGAGATTCGCGACGGAGAATACCCCCATCAGTTTTCCGGCGGCATGCGCCAGCGGGCAATGATCGCCATGGCCATGTCATGCGATCCGAAAATTCTGCTGGCGGACGAGCCCACTACCGCGCTGGACGTTACCATCAGCGCGCAGATCTTCGAGCTGATGAATGCGCTGAAGCGGGAGCATGGAACGGCTATCGTGATGATTACCCACAACATGGGCGTGGTAGCTGAAATGGCGGACGATGTAGCCGTCATGTATATGGGCAATATCGTAGAATACGGAAGCGTAGAGGATGTTTTCGTTCATCCCATGCATCCCTATACCCGCGCGCTGCTGCGCTCCATTCCGGTGCTGGGCAAGGGAAAGGATCAGCAGCTGGAGCCTATTCGTGGCATGACGCCCGATCCCTTCCACAGGCCAAAGGGATGCCAGTTCTGTCCGCGCTGCGATTTCGCGACCGAGCGCTGCGAAAAGGAAATGCCGCAGGAGGAGTGGCTTTCTTCGGGACATTATGCACGCTGCTTTCATATCGGGGAGGGAAGCGTCAATGGAAAATAAGGAAGTATTGCTGCGGGTACGAAACGTAAAAACCTATTTCCCCATCCGCAAGGGCGTTGTCAAGCGGACGGTCGGCTATGTTCGGGCAGTGGACGATATTAGTTTGGATGTATATCGCGGGGAAACGCTGGGGCTTGTGGGCGAATCGGGCTGCGGCAAGACCACGCTGGGAAAATCCATCCTTCAGTTAGTGCCCGTGACGGACGGAAGCATGGAGTATCGGTTTCAGGACGGGTGGAAGGATCTGCGTAAGCTGTCCCGTAAGGAGATGGACAACGCCCGTCAGAAGATTCAGATTGTATTTCAGGATCCCTATTCCTCCCTGAACCCTGCGTTCACCATTTACGGCTCCCTGGAGGATCCGCTGATCAAATTCGGCATGAAAAACCGTCAGGAGAGGATAGAGCGGATCGCCGGGCTGCTGGAGGACGTGAACCTTCCGCGGGAATACATGACCCGCTATCCCAACGAGTTTTCGGGCGGACAGCGCCAGCGCATCGGTATCGCGCGAGCACTCTCCGTCAATCCGGAGCTGATCATCTGCGACGAGGCGGTCTCCGCGCTGGATGTATCCATTCAGGCGCAGGTACTCAAGCTGCTCAATAAGCTCAAGGACGAGCATGGGCTAACCTATATTTTCATCACCCATGACCTGTCGGTGGTGGAGTATCTGGCCGACCGGATCGCCGTCATGTATCTCGGACGTATTGTAGAGCTTACGGACTCGGGCGAGCTGTTCGGCAACACGCTGCATCCCTATACGCAGGCGCTGCTCAGCGCCATCCCCGTGGCGGATGTGCGAAAAAAGAAAAAGCGCGTTCCTCTGCAGGGCGACGTCCCGTCGCCGGCCAAGCCGCCCGAGGGGTGCACCTTCCATCCAAGATGCCCGCGCTGCACGGAGCGCTGCCGAAAAGAGCGCCCCGAATTGCGGGAATATACTGTCAACGAAATCAGTCATTTTGTTGCCTGCCATCTGGCGGTCGCTCCGGCAGCAGATGGATGAACTCACTGATCCGGCAAAAATACGGCATGAGATTTCAGGGGGTATATGCCTCCCGGCAGAGCCGTGTGAACAGTGGGGCAGTTGTTCCGTCATAAAAAACTTTTTCACTCGTTAGCCCAAACAAACGCAGATAAGGCTTGCGTGCCGAAACCTACAGTTGGCAGAAAACCATCAACATGGCAACGGCCATCGAGAGTTAGCTGACTTTCATCACCAGGCTGTCGAGCCCCTTTTTCGACAGCCTGGCGTCACGAATTACGTGACGGTTGTCTTTGAAACAATCATGGCGGTTCACTTTTGATAAAAAACAGTCGTTTCTGGGTTTACACCGCAACGACTGTTTTTACACCGCAAAGGCATACTTTTTAATTTTGCCTATTCCTTGTATCAATCTCGGTAGGATTATTTCGATATAGATACACTTGACGCGTCCCTCGTACCGGGGCAGCAGCGCCTTCAGGGCTTCCAGATTATCGCCCCGGATGATCATATTCTCGCTGCCGTTGTCCTCGTCACGCTGTCCATTCTCGTCAAAGCTATACTTACGCTCCAACACCCGAAACGGCACTTCCTGATGGTGATTGATCACCCTGCTCTTTCCAATCCATTCAAGTGTCGGCATGGGTATCCTCCTTATTGTTCCTGTAAATTCCGCTCCGATTCCCATGATAACACATCGGGGGCTGTTGCGCAATGGTCAACAGCCCCTTCGTGATGGATTCGTCGATTACGCGAGAATATCGATCCAGATACGGTTATAGTAGTCGAGGTTTTCGGTGATGTCGTGGAAGAATTCGCACTTGGAGAGCGCTTCCTCGGAGGGGTTGAGCGCGGGGTTGGCGAGGTCTTCCTCGCTCATCATATCCTGCACGGCGGTGATGGGGGAGGCGTAGTAGATGCACTCGAAGTTGCGGTAGGCGATGTCGGGGCGGCAGAGGAAGTCGATGAACTTATGCGCCGCGTCGGGGTTCTGGGCGTTCTTGGGGATGCACATGCCGTCGACCCACACGTTGGAGCCCTCCTCTGGCACGACGTATTTGAGGGAATCGTTGCCCATGATCGCGTACATGGCGTCGCCCGACCACATGACGGCCATGGCGGCCTCGCCGCTGATCATCTTTTCCTTCACCTCGTCCACCATGTAGCCCTGCACGATGCCGTCCTGCTTCTGCTTGATCAGCACGTCGCGCACCTCGTTGAGCGCCTTTTCGCTGTTTTCGTTCACGGAGTAGCCCAGCATCTTCAGCGTCACGCCGATGGTGTCGCGCACGGACTTGAGCATGAACACGTCGTCCTGATACCTGGGATCGAACAGGCTCTTCCAGCTGGTGATGGGCTCGTCGACGTATTCCTCGTTATACAGGATGCCCACGGTGCCCCACATGTAGGGCACGGAGTGCCTGCTGCCCGCGTCGTAGTCGGTGTCCTTCAGCCAGTCCAGCATGCCGCCTGCGTTGGGAATCTTGCTGTAGTCCAGCTCCATCAGCGCGTCCTCGGCAATCAGGCGCTCGATCATGTAGTCCGACGGGAAAATCACGTCGTACACGCCGCCGCCCGAGGTCATCTTCATGTACATTTCCTCGTTGGTGGTGTAGTTGAGATACTTCACCTTGATGCCGGTTTCCTTTTCGAAGTCCTTGATCACGTCGCTGTCGATGTAATCGTAGCAGTTATAGACGATCAGGGTTTCCTCGGCCATCGCGGCCGGGAAAAGGGAAGCGAGAAGCGCCAGCGCCAGGAAGAGAGCCAGTTTTTTCATGTTCGTATCCCCCTTACATAATGGATTCAATGTTGGAGCGTTTATTGATAATGATCAGAAGGATCAATATCGTCAGAAACATCAGCGTGGACAGCGCGTAGATCGTCGGCTTCACGCCCAGCTTCGCGGCGGAATAGATTTTCATCGACAGGTTCATGTCGGTGTCCGACGTGAAGAACGAAATCACGAAGTCGTCCAGCGACATGGTGAGCGACAGAAGCCCGCCGGTCACGATGCCGGGCCGAATCTCCGGCAGAATCACCTTCGTAATCGCCTTCATCGGCTTGCAGCCGAGGTCGAGCGCGGCCTCATACGTGTTCGGGTTCATCTGCTTGAGCTTGGGCAGCACCGAGAACAGCACGTAGGGCGTGTCGAAGGTCACGTGCGCCATGATCATCGTCACGATGCCGCGCGGCATGTTGACCGCCACGAACATCAGCATCAGGCTCACGCCGGTCACGATGTCGGGCATGGTCATGGGCAGGTAGGAGAGGTTCAGAAGCGCCGATGCGTAGCCCTTTTTGCACGCGTGAATGCCAATCGCGCCCAGCGTGCCCAGAATCACGCTGATCACCGTCGCGATCACGGCCACCTCCACGGTGAGCCGCAGCGCCTGCAGAATGTCCGGGTTGTTCGTGAACAGCTCGATGTACCACTTAAACGAGAACCCTTCCCACTTGGCGCGCGACTTGCCCGCGTTGAACGACAGCGCGATCATCACCGCGATGGGCGAATACAGAAACAGCAGAATGAGCGCCAGATAGGTTCCCTTCAGCCACTTTACAAACCGTTTCACCACTTCGCGCTCCCTTCCTTCGCCGGCGTCCGGTCGATGCGGTTCAAAAGACCGATGGACAGGACGATCAGCGCCATCATAAACAGGCTCAGCGCCGAGCCGAAGCCCCACTCGTTCGCCACCATGAACTGCTGCTCGATCATGTCGCCCAGCAGCATGAACTTTCCGCTGCCCAAGAGGCTTGAAATGGCGAACGTGGTAACCGCGGGCATGAACACCATCGTGACGCCGCTCACGATGCCGGGCACCGACAGCGGCAGCGTGACCCTCGAGAACACGCGCGCCGGGTTCGCGCCCAGATCCTCCGCGGCCTCAATCACGCGCGTATCCATCTTCTTGAGCGCCGTGTGAATGGGCAGAACCATGAACGGCAGGTAGTTATACACCATGCCGAACAGCACTGCGCCCTCCGTGCCAATGAGCTTGAGCGGCTTGAAGCCCATGCTCTGCAGAATCGAATTGATGATGCCACGCTTTTCCAGCAGCGACATCGTGGCGTACGTGCGCAGAAGGAAGTTCATCCACATCGGCAGAAGGATCAAAACGAACAGCGTCTTGTACTTCGAAAAATCCCTGCTCGCCAGAAAGTACGCCGCCGGATAGCCCACGACCAGGCAGATCGCCGTGCATTCCAGCGCCAGACGCACGCTGCGCCACAATACGCGCAGGTTGGTTTCCTCAAAGCAGCGGGCGATGTTGGCGAGCGTCGCGCCGCCCTCCGCGCCGCGGAACGCGTAAATCACCACAAAAATCATCGGGCAGATGGTGAACAGCACCATCCACAGCGCGTAGGGGCCGGCAAAACGGCTGCGTTTCATGAGTTCTTCTCCGCCTCCATCTTGCGCATGATGTGAATGTTGCTCGGCACGATGGACAGGCCCACGCGGCTGCCGGTGGGATACATGGTGGTGGAATGCACCTTCCACGTGAAGTCCCCGGTGTCGACCTTCATTTCATAATGCACGCCCTTGAACAGAACGCTCTTGACCTCGCCCTCCAGCATGCCCACGTCCGTGCCCACCAGCATGATGTCCTCCGGGCGCACGACCATGTCCACGGGCAGGTTCTCCTCAAAGCCCTCGTCCACGCACTCGAACAGGTGCCCCGCCGCGAAGACCTCGAAATCGCGCAGCATCGTGGCGGGCAGGATGTTGGAATCCCCGATGAAGTTGGCGACGAACGCGTTTTTCGGCTCGTCGTAAATCTTCTTGCCGTCGCCGATCTGCTGAATGCGCCCGCCGTTCATCACCACGATGGTGTCCGACATGGTGAGCGCTTCCTCCTGATCGTGCGTTACGTAAATAAACGTGATGCCCAGCTGCTGCTGCATGCTCTTGAGCTCGAGCTGCATTTCCTTGCGCAGCTTGAGATCCAGCGCGCCCAGCGGCTCGTCTAAAAGCAGCACCTCCGGCTCGTTCACCAGCGCGCGCGCGATGGCGATGCGCTGCTGCTGGCCGCCGGAAAGCGCGTCCACATTGCGGTTCTCGTAGCCCTCCATCTTCACCAGCCGAAGCATGCGCTGCACGCGGCGGCTGATTTCCTCCTTCACCTGCCTGCGCGAGGGCTTCGCCACGTTCGGCAGAAGCTCCTCCGGCTTTTTCAGGTTCAGGCCGAAGGCGATGTTGTCGAATACGTTCAGATGCGTGAACAGCGCGTATTTCTGAAACACGGTGTTGACGCGGCGGCGATACGGCGGCACGGAGGCGATGTCCTTGCCGTCAAAGATCACCTGCCCGGCGTCGGGCGTTTCAAAGCCGCCGATGATGCGCAGCATCGTGGTCTTTCCGCAGCCGGACGGCCCCAGCAGCGTGACAAACTCGCGGCGGCGAATGTACATATCGACATTGTGAAGCACCTGCGTCTCTCCGAACGCCTTGCTGATGCCCTTCAGCTCGATCAGTCTCGTATCCTCGTACATAGCACTCTCTCCTTGTCTGTCAGAAGCTGGGCGGCGTGGCCACCCAAAGTACCCGGCAGGGCGTTTTTCCCGCGTTCACAATGCGATGCGGCGCGACGGGTTTAAAATAGAAGCTTTCGTCCTTGCGGGCGCGGATGCGGCGCTCGCCCAATTCGATGATCACGCTGCCCGAGAGCACGTAGCCGAATTCCTCGCCCTCGTGCGGATCCTGCATCTCCGTTTCGCCGCCCGCGGCCATTTCCACCAGAATCGGCTCCATGCTGTTTTTCTGCGCCGTGGGCACCAGCCAGCGGATGTGCCCCTTCAGACCTTCTACGTCTTCCTTCACGCAGATGTCGTCGTCCCCGAACACCACCCGCTCGTCGCCCGTGCGGGCGAAAAACGCGCTCAGGTCGCTGCCGAGCGAGGCCAGTATGTCCTCCAGCGTCGCGATCGACGGGCTGGTCAGGTTGCGCTCCACCAGCGAGATAAAGCCCTTGGACAGCTCGCACCGGTCGGCCAGCTCCTCCTGCGTAAGCCCGCGCTGCAGGCGCAGACGCTTGATCTTCTCTCCGATTTGCTCCATGCCGCTTTCGCCTCCCCGGAGTTTAGAATCACTAAACCGCAGCGCGGATAATATTAAACCACGCGGCGCGTTTTGTCAATGCCCGAAGGGTTCTCCGCGCGTTAAAATTCAGTATCATGCGACCAAAAGTTTAGTATGGCTGTCACGCGCCCCTCTTGCGCGCGGGGCGAAAATGTGGTATCCTGCTTCCATCCGAACAGGAGGCGACAGCATGAGCATTTTTTACGATGAAAACCAGAAAAGCTTTTATCTCGGCGCCGGCAAGGCCAGCTATGTCCTGCATGTGGACGAGGACGGCCGGCTGCTGAACCTGCACTGGGGGGCGCGCGTGCCGGACGGCGCGATTCAGCCCGATTTCAGCCATTATCCCACGCTCGCGTCCTTCGACCCGCGCACAAACGCGCTGCCGTGGGAGCTTCCCACCCGCGGAAGCGGCTGGTACGGCGAGCCCGCCGTGGCGGCGACGAACGCGAAGGGCGACGACATGGTGCAGCTGACCTACGTTTCCCACGCGATTTACATGGGCAAAAACCGCCTGCCCGGCCTGCCCGCGACGTTTGCGCGCAGGGAGGGCGACGCGGAAACGCTGGAAGTCGAGCTCATGGACAGGCTGACCGGCCTGCGCGTGACCGCCGTGTACGGCGTGTTTGAAGAAACCGGCGCGATCACCCGCAGCCTGCGCCTGAAAAACGAAAGCGGCGAGGACATGCAGATAAACGGCGTTCTGTCCGCCTCCGCGCCCGTGCACGGCAGCGGCTACGACGTGATTCACCTGAAGGGCGCGTGGGCGCGCGAGCGCCACGTCATGCGCCAGACGCAGGGCGAGGGCGAATACCGCATCTTCAGCCAGCGCGGCGCGTCCGGGCACGAGGCCAATCCCTTCCTCGCGCTGTGCGAAAAGAGCGCCACGGAATTCTCCGGCGAGGTCTGGGCGGTCAGCCTTGTCTACTCCGGCAGCTTCGAAGCGCTGTCCTACGTCAACAACACCGAAAACAGCCGCCTGTCCATCGGCCTGAACCCGGACGTGTTCACATGGAAGCTGGAGCCCGGCGAAACCTTCGTCTCGCCCGAAGCTGCCATGGTCTATTCGCCGGACGGCCTGAACGGCATGTCCCACGCGTTCCATCGCCTGTATTCCGAGAACCTGATGCGCAGCAAATGGTTCGAGCGCGACCGTCCTATCCTCATCAACAACTGGGAGGCCACCTATTTCAACTTCAACGAGGAGAAAATCCTCCAGATCGCCCGCCGCGCGAAGGAGCTGGGCGTGGAAATGCTGGTGCTGGACGACGGCTGGTTCGGAAAGCGCAATACGGACAACTGCTCGCTGGGCGACTGGGTGGTCAACCCTGAAAAGCTGCCCGGCGGCCTGAACGGCCTGTCCGACAGGCTGCACGACCTCGGCCTGAAGTTCGGCCTGTGGTTTGAGCCGGAAATGATCTCGCCGGACAGCGACCTCTACCGCGCGCATCCCGACTGGTGCCTGCACGTGGACGGCCGCGCCCGCGTGGAAATGCGCAATCAGCTGATCCTCGACCTCTCCCGCAAAGAGGTTCAGGATTACATCATCGAAAGCGTCTCCGCGGTGCTCGAAAGCGCCCGCATCGAATACGTGAAGTGGGACATGAACCGCAACATGACCGAGCCGTTCTCCGGCGCGCAGACCCCCGAAAGACAAAAGGAAACCCAGCACCGCTATATGCTGGGCCTGTACCGCGTGCTGGAGGAAATCACCGCGCGCTTCCCGGAGATCCTGTTTGAATCCTGCTCCGGCGGCGGCGGACGCTTCGATCCCGGCATGCTCTACTATATGCCCCAGACCTGGACGAGCGACGACAGCGACGCCGCCGAGCGCATGTTCATCCAGTACGGCACGTCCTTCGTCTACCCGCCCTGCGCCATGGGCGCGCACGTCAGCGCCGTCCCGAACCACCAGACCGGCCGTACCACCGCCATGCAGACCCGCGGCGACGTGGCGCTGGGCGGCAACTTCGGCTTCGAGCTCGACCTGTCCCAGCTCTCCGACGCCGACGCGGAAACCGTTCGCCGGCTCATCGAGCGCGAAAAGCAGGTGCGTACCCTCGTCCGCACGGGCGAATTCACCCGCCTGCTCTCCCCGTTCGACCACCCCTACGCCGCGTGGCAGTTCCGCGCGAGGGATAACTCCGAGGCTCTCATCTGCGCCTACCGCCTCATGACCAGACCCGCCACCCCGCACCTCCTTCTCAGGGCCTCCGGCCTCGATGAGTCCGCCGTCTACATGGACGACGACGGCAATACCTGCTCCGGCGCCGCCCTCACCCGCTATGGCCTCTGGCTCCACCTCCCCGGCGACTTCACCAGTAAAGTCATCCACCTCCGCCGTATCGGATAATCCCATAAACCCAATTCGAGCCTGCCGCATCCCCGCGGCAGGCTCTCGCAATCTTGTTTTCTCGTGCGTTTCGCTGATATACTCATCCGCGATTTTTCCTCCGGGATTTCGTGACCGCGGGGGCTTATTCCTCGTATCCCTTCTGCAGGAACCGGTTCTGGATTTTCTCGTGCGTTTCGCCGGTGTACCAGTCCATGATTTCCAGCTGGCGGGTTTCCCACGCGATGGTTTGCGCCTTTTCCTCCTCGGTCGTTTCGCGGTCGCAGGGCGGACGGTGGACGCGGCGCGGCGAAAAAACACCCGCCGGCATTGATTCGCGGCGGGCAGGGGGATCTGCTTATTCCTCATATCCCTTCTGCAGGAACCGGTTCTGGATTTTCTTGTGCGCTTCGCCGGTGTACCAGTCCATGATTTCCAGCTGGCGGGTCTCCCACGCGATGGTTTGCGCCTTTTCCTCCTCGGTCATTTCGTGGTCGTAGGACTTGACCAGCTCGCAGTAGCCGAAGATGTATTCATCCAGCGCGCAATGGATGGTGAAGTTGCTCTCGGGGCCCTCGGTCACGCGGTCGCCGCGCGCGTCGATGAGCTTCTGGTGGCGCGCCTGATATTCGTCGGCGCAGCCGGGCTTGAGGTGCGTGGCGAACACGCGGCGGCGAATCAGGCGCTTATCCTCGCGCACGACGCCGATGTCGTGGTACATCAGGCGCATTTCCGCGGGAAACGCGAGAATCACGCCCATGGCCGCGAGCTCGCCGCGCCACGTGGCGAGCAGCTCCCTGAGACCGGCCTTGTTGTCGTCGTCGAACTCGGCGTAGAAATACACGAAGCCCGCCACCGTCCATGCCGACGCGTTTTTTACCCCGATCCTCTCGCATTTTGCCTGAATCACCTCGGCCTTTGCGCGAATCGCGCGCGCAAATTCGTCCATCGAGCCCGCGTAGGGCTTAAACATACAGGTTTCGCGCTTCATGTGTTTTCTCTCCCTTCAATTCAGCCCCCGCCCGGAACCGCCAAACAGGGACATTGCTGTTCGTTCTCTCCCGTACCCGCCGCCGAAGGCGGAGTAGGGGAAGCCTTGTCCGGAACCGCCGGACAGGAAACTGCCGTTCGTTCTCTCCCGTACCCGCCGCAGAAGCGCAGAGTATGGGAAGCGTTGTCCGGAACCGCCGGACGGAAGCATTGCTGTTCGTTCTCTCCCATACCCACCGCCGAAGCGCGGGGAATAGGGGAAGCCTTGTCCGGAAATATCGGACGGAAGCATTACCGTTCGGCATCAGCCGCGCCCGGCTTCGCCGCTTCAAATGCCACCGGAACGCGGGAATAGGGGAAGCCTTGTCCGGAACCGCCGGACAGGAAACTGCCGTTCGTTCTCTCCC
>ERZ824488.617-NODE-617-length-45276-cov-11.153601_pt1 | contig 45276 bp, 37 predicted proteins | sample MGYA00519936_ERZ824488 | MGnify/ENA primary metagenome ERZ824488 (study PRJEB31778, sample SAMEA3449153) | human gut metagenome | biome: human gut; feature: human-associated habitat; material: faeces | place: United Kingdom | collected 2010/2012 ... | reverse complement strand
AAATGAGGTAAGACAACAGACTACCAAAAAGGTATCGTTATCTTACCTCATCAAAATTAGTTCCGGTATAACCGTCATCACAAAACTCTGCTTCGTAGAGTATGTCCGCCTGTTTCCGAAGAAAGGCTTGTATCAAATCACGCTGCGTTGAGATACTGTTGCTTTCGTTCTTATCGGAAACAGAAATGTCGCCATCTTCCTGTGATAATCTTAGGTAGATGGCGGCATGATAAGTCTTATCATTTAATTTTAGCATAGTACGCCACTCCTTTTATTTGGGGTCAAGCCCATCAAACAAACGGAGTTCCGCTGATTTTTTGTCCGTTATTATTGTACTATACTCGGATGCGAAAATCCAGTTTGTCGGGATGAATACAGCGATGTAATGTTTTCCATCACATCGCCGCAATCATGTTCACGAAATTGTCGTTCATCGTTCTGTTGGTGTCGGCGTATGAAACACGAACGACCGTGTTGCCGACTTTGAACATATAGGGGTTCTTGACCTGCTCCACATAAGACTTTACTCTTTCCTCCATCGGGAGAGTTCGGTCAATCCGTACATCACGAATATCAACCAAAGAAGCGAGCAAATCATTATGGGTCTGCGTTTTTTCTATCATGCTTGCACCGCCTTTCGATACTTATTATTAGCCAAAAGTTTCCTCTTTATTCTATGAAACCGAAGCCGAAGCTTATTTGCTCAGTCCAAGGCTGACCATAATCGCTTCGTCGATGCGTTTCATCTGCTCATCGGAAGCCTTTCCTAAGTATTTGATTACCCTCGACTTGTCTATGGTAAGTATCTGCTCGGCAAGTACCATTGAGGGATTTGTGAGATTGTCCACTCCCACAAGAGAAAAATGTGTAGGTTGATTCGCTTTTTTGGCAAAGCGTGAGGTGATTGGAGCGACAATCAAGGTAGGACCGTAATAATTGCCCACATTGTTCTGGATTAGAAGAACAGGACGACAGCCCCCTTGCTCCGAGCCATAGCGAGAACCCAGGTCAACAAGGTAAATATCACCACGGCGATAAACTCTTTTGTCTTTCATATAGAAGCATCCTTTCTACACTCCTTGCGGATATGTAAAGGGCGAACCGCAATATGCAGCTCGCCCCGCATATCAAATATGGAAGACGCACATAGTATGCCATCCATGATTTGTTGGATTAATGCTTAATACTTCATCTCGGCTGCCTTACGCTGTCGGCACTCGCTTTCACGCCCGTGATTAACTTACACGACCTCTCACCGGATAGCCTGCGACGGTTGTTATCACGCTCGGACCATCCCTGGTGGGGAGTAGCACCTCTTTTGCCCTCATCGCCAATCGGGAGCTACCCGACTTTTCCGGAGCTGACATTTCTCGCTCGCACCTTTCGGTGGTCTTGGCGTATCCTCCGGCTCGGCTCTTACAAAAGAGTTCGTTACCTAATAAAGCTATGAAATTGTCAAGGAGCCTTCGTATCATCTGGAGTTAAACTGTTACCGTCCGACACGGAGAAAGGAGCTTCAGATTTATGTCCCTTCACCTAACGCCGTTTTGGGGGCTGTTTTTTAGGGTGTTTTCGGAAATTTCTTAGAAATTTTTTTCTTTGCACTCTCGATGCTCTCGTAAACGCTCAGAATTGCCACGCCGTCGTGCTCTGCAATTTGGGCTAAAGTCTTTCCCTCCGCTTCATACATCCATAGTCTGCGAAACTGCGTTTCCGTCAGCTTGTCTTTGAGCTTGACGACCATATCGGATGCCGCTTTACGGCTTTCTTCCCGTTCACGCTGCCGCTCCACAATGATATCGACGGCAGGAGTGGCAAGAGTCGCATCGGAAATGGTGTCGGCTGAAACGATGTGGTTGGCTTCCCGATGGTCGAGTTTTTCTTCTTCGTGAAAGTCCTCATCCGACCATTTCTTGAATGCAAGAAAATCTTCTTCACTTGGGAAATCCTCACGAGTGACGAACACGGGCTTGCCGGATGCGGATGGATAGACGATTGCATCCGGGTTCTTCTTGTTGAGCGAATAAATGCTGTTTTTATTTACCATTTGTGGTTCCTCCGATTTTTGAAATTTGATTTTGGATAAGGTCAAATTTCGGTTCGGAGGACCACGAGGAGCGTGTACCCTGCAGCGGAGGGTAAAAAAATAAGGGGTGCTTCTGCGTTTTGCAAAAGCACCCCTGTTAAGGAATGTTCGGTTCAAAATAAAACCCCCGTAAATCAGTTTTGAGCTTTCGCTCATAAAGCCTAATTTACGAGGGTGGTTTCAAAATTTTATGCGAGTTCCATGGCAGTCGTTTTACGCTGCCCGCCGTCAAGTGAAAGTCGTTTGCTGTAAACCGGTGTCGCATAATGATTGGATGAGCGACGTTTTCCCGTTATTCAAGTCATGATTCATCAAAAAGACGGCTGTTCGGGAGTGTGGGGTCGTTTAGAATATACTTTTTCAGAGTAGTAAATTCATCCTCGGTCAAGCGAAGCTTAGCCTGTCCGATTTCTTTTTCGGCGATTGCGGCAGCACCGGAATGATACATGGAGTAAATAAGCCAGTAATGCGCCTTTATATTTTCGGGAACCATTTTGATTGCCTTCAATGCAAAATGATGAATGCCGTCGTAGTCATTAAACTCTGCCATGATGGACAGCAGCTCATTGGCTATGCTGATATATTTCAGCTTATACGCCGTTGCAATGCCGACAAGCCAATGGTCATCGCAGGCGGTTTCAAATACCGAGCCTTTGTAGAGCTTGATTGCCCGTTTCAGCATATAGACCTTATAAGTGAGCGGAATCACCTGCTGAGCCTGTTCCCAAAGGTCGTCAAATTGCTGAAGGTCGGTTTTGATATTGAGGGCGGAATTCACCTTATAGCCGTGAGATGTGTATTCAATCAGATTGTGTTTGGAGATTAACTCGAATGATTTTCTGAAACGGTAAATGTATCCTCGAATATTTTTATTGATGGTTTCGACATCAATCGTATCTTCGGGATACAGAGCATCGGCTATTGCAAATGCGGAGTGGGCGGAGGCTCCTTGCAGGATGATGTAGGCGATGGCTCGGCTGCACTTTGGAGAATTGAAGTCCTGTTCTCTCCAGACGCCATCTTTCGTGGTGATTTCCATATAACCGAAAAAGTTGATGATTACATCGTTGTCATTCCTGATTTCTTTCGGAGTGAGAACCATTTTGGCTCGCTCAATAGCGTTTCGTTGAGCGATTGTGCGGTGCAGCACATAGGCGAAAATACTTACAGCGCTTGTATGGGTCCTGTATCGTGCCGGATTTTTGAGCACAAGAAAGCCCGGGGGATTCGGTCCGAAAGGCACGGCAATAAGTGAGTGTATCCCCATGCGCTTATATGCTTGATATTCCTGCGGCAGCGCTTTTGCTATAGAGGGCAAATCCAGTATGATGATTGGCTCGCCGCTTTTTAGGGCGTCCAGCCAGGTCTTCATCGGATAGATGTTTTCAAACTCTTGCATTTTATGGGGCGTGACCGGCTTGGACTCGGCGTGATACTGCCAGCCGGTTGTAGTAACTCCCAATTCCAAATCCAGCTCAAGAAGACCCGCCCAATCGGCATCATAAAATGTGCAGACTGTTTTCAAGGTCTGTAGAGCAATATCGTTTGGATTATCACTTGTGTGCAAGGCAGCCTCCAGCTCGGAAACGGTTTGCTCCTGCTCGATACAATACAAAACATACTCGTCATCGTACTGTTCGCTACCTTTAGCTGCAGGTCGATTGAATAAAGCCGATAAAAATTTGACCATATAGATTTACCTCCTATCTGAACCGTGTAACGAAAAAAGACCGCAAAGCATCAGCTTGTATTGCCGATTGCTCTACGGTCTTCTTGTCGGTAAGCAATCGGCAAAGAAGATGGCTACTTGTTTTTGTTGAGCCGACGGAGATTTCCGATTACGAGCATCAAATCATCATCGTCGAGCTTTTTAATTTCTTCAATGGCGGACTGTACCAAGATAGGGTTTTTAGTTGAATCGTTAAAAAAGTCGCTTGGGGTTACTCCAAGATAATCACAGATTTCAAGGAACTCTGCCATAGGAGGCAAAGATTTACCGGAAGAAATATTGTATATGTAACTTCGGCTATGCCCAAGGTCATAACTCATTTTGTACTCGGATACACTCTTTTGCATCCTCAACTGCGTAATCCTATCTCGAATAAACTTGGCGTCCATTGCCTCACCACCTATCCACTATATATTGTAGGCGAAACGGCGGCTTCACCATCCCAATGGCTTACGCTTAATTCGACAGGATATTACAGGATTTTACGCTATCTGAGATTTTGATACGATTTTAGCGTAAATAAGTTGTTACAACGTGGCGTTAGCTGTGATAAAAGCGTTTATTTCTTGCATACTGCGAGACGATTATGGATAACTCCACACACCGAAAACGCCTCGCATATTATTATATCACGATTTTAATTCAAGAAAACGAAAAAACAATTAAATAAACAGCGGTTATTTCGATAATTTATCCGCTGCTTGTTGTACAACCTCGTTATTTGTGATATAATAAAGAAACAGACAAAAGAAATCTGTATGTGAGGTGTTTGATTTGAAAGTGAGTTATAAAAAACTATGGGTTATGCTTGCGGAACGAGAAATGACGAACGTTGAGCTTCGTAAACTTGCCGGTATTGCTCCCGCTACATTTACGAAGCTGCGAAAGAATCAAGAGGTCGCTTTATCGGTGCTGATGAAGATTGCAGAGGTGCTGGACTGCGATGCAGGTGATATTGTGAGCTTTATTAAAGAACCAATTTCTGATAATGATGCAAGCCGACCGGCTTAAATAGCGGTATAGCAAGGCTCAAAAGAGGCAGAGATGGTTCAGCACTTCAAGAAGTTGCAATTTTTTCTTTAATTTTTAGAGTGTTTTCTTGAAAAGTACAAGGATTTGTGGTATAATGTACAGGTAACATATAGCCTGTATTTAGTCGTGAGGTGTTTACATGAAAATAAGTTACAAAAAACTATGGATGCTTCTCATAGAGAAAGACATTACCAAACCGCAATTACGCAAGGACTTGAACCTTGCTACCGGGACAATGAGTAAGCTAAACAAGGGCGAAGAAGTTGCTTTGAGTGTGCTTCTGCGAATATGTGAATACCTTAATTGTGACATTGGAGATATTTGCGAGGTTGTACGAACGGACAAGGCGTAAGTCCGTTTTATCGGACACATAAAGCTGTATAATAATACTGGTACTTGATTTCTTGTGCCGGATGGGAGAGTTAGCATGAAAGCAATATCAATTAAAAACCCTTACGCAACACAAATATTGCGAGGGTCGAAAAACATTGAATATCGGTCGTGGGATACCAAGCACAGAGGTGAACTTTTGATTTGCAGCAGTGCAAACCCGAAAGTGCCGGGAATGCTTTCCGGTTATGCTCTTTGCGTTGCCAATCTTGATAGTACTGTCTACAACCAAAACGAGGATGCTTATGAGTGGCATCTGACGAATGTGCGTAAAATCAAAGCATTTCCCGTAAAAGGGAAACTGAATTTTTTTGATGTTGACGATTCTCTCATCCATTATCCGGGTGAGCAGGCGGCAAATGAGGACGCACAACCTCTTGCTTCTGAGGCGGCTGCTCAGATAACTATGCCGCAAATGCCCGGGATGCCGAAAATGATTGATAACATTCACCTCCGGCTGCGTGATGATTTGGAAGAAACCATAACAAAGAAAAGCAAGCTGAGAATTGCCGCAGCCTGCTTCTCTATCTATGCCTATGAGGAATTAAAAAAGAGCCTTTCGAGTATTGAGAATTTGCAGTTTATCTTTACATCTCCCACCTTTACTACCGACAAAGCGGAAAAATCGAAAAGAGAGTTTTATATTCCTCGAATAACTCGTGAAAAGAACCTTTACGGAAGCGAATTTGAAATTCGGCTCCGCAACGAACTTACCCAGAGGGCTATTGCAAAAGAGTGTGCGGAATGGATAAAGCAGAAAGCAATTTTTAAGTCCAATACCACAAGTCAAGTCGTGCCGGGATTTTTGAATGTGCTTTCGGATAATGACCAGTATACCTATATGCCTTTTAATGAGTTCACAACCGTTGACCTGGGCTGTGAGCGTGGAAATTATGCGTACAATTTTACGCAGAGGCTGTCGTATCCGATGAGCAAGAGCTATATTGACCTTTTTGAGCAGCTTTGGAACGACAAACAGAACTTCCAGGATGTTACCGACCAGGTGATTGAAAATATTACAGCGGTTTATAACGAAAATTCTCCGGAGTTTGTCTACTTTATCACGCTGTATAACATTTTCAATGAGTTCCTTGAAGATGTATCCGAAGACACCTTACCGAATGAAGCGACGGGGTTTAAGGACAGCAAAGTGTGGAATATGCTGTTCAACTTTCAGCGTGATGCGGCTCTTGCCATTATCAACAAGCTTGAAAAGTATAACGGTTGCATTTTAGCCGATTCTGTCGGTCTCGGTAAAACCTTTACTGCCTTGGCGGTCATTAAGTACTACGAATCCAGAAATAAAAGCGTTTTGGTCCTTTGCCCGAAGAAGCTGTCGAACAACTGGAACACATATCGGGATAATTATATCAACAATCCCCTTGCAGAAGACAGATTGAACTACAAGGTGCTTTATCATACCGATATTGGGCGGACGCACGGTATGTCCAACGGGACGGATTTATCTCGCCTGCGTTGGGATACATACGACCTTGTTGTGATTGATGAATCGCATAACTTCCGTAATGGCGGCAAGCTCGATTCCGAAGACGGAGAAAAAGAAAATCGCTATACCACTTTACTGAAACAGGTCATCCGCAAAGGTGTAAAGACGAAGGTTCTTATGCTTTCCGCCACACCGGTCAATACACGCTTCAATGATTTGAAAAATCAGTTGCAGCTTGCTTATGAGGGCGATTCCTCTCTGCTCGACAGCAAGCTGAAAACGACGCATACCATTGATGATATTTTCCGGAACGCACAGAAGGCGTTCAATACATGGAGTAAATGGGAGCCTTGCGACAGAACGACCGACAACCTGCTCCGTATGCTTGATTTTGACTTCTTTGAGGTGCTGGACAGCGTTACGATTGCCCGCTCCAGAAAGCACATCGAGAAATATTATGATATGACTTCTATCGGTAAGTTTCCGGAAAGGCTGGTTCCCAAATCGCACACACCGCATTTGACCGATTTGAAGGATGCTATCAGCTATAACGAAATTTTTGAACAGCTTACAAAGCTGAACTTGGATATTTACCGCCCGTCTTATTACATTTTGCCGAGCCGAATGGAAAAGTACGCCGAGTTGTATGGAGACAACAAGGTTAATGTCGGCTTCACGCAGGCAAGCCGTGAGTTGGGTATCCGCCGCCTTATGGCGATAAACTTGATGAAGCGTATGGAAAGCTCCGTCTATTCTTTCAATCTGACGCTTCGCAGAATCAAGGAGCTGATTGACACCACTATTGAGTCGATTGACGATTACGAGAACACAGTCGGAGCAACGGTCAATCTCACAGATATTTCTGATGTTGACGAGTACGACCTTGACGACCAGAACAGCGATGACTTTGCAAGCATCGGCAAGAAAGTTCAGATTGACCTTGCCGATATGGACAGACTTTCATGGCGTGGTGAGCTTGCAAAGGACCAGGAGATTCTTGAACTGCTTACAATAATGGTGGATGACATCACACCGGAACACGACAGCAAGCTGCAAGAGCTTTTGGAAGACCTGTCAAATAAGGTGGAGCATCCTATAAACGAAGGCAATAAAAAAGTAATTATCTTTACCGCTTTCGCCGATACGGCTATGTACCTTTATGATAATGTCTCTGCGTTCATGCTGAAAAAATATGGCTTGCACACAGCGGTTGTTACCGGTTCTGTTGAAGGACGCACGACCGCAAAGCTGAGACGAGCGGACATGAACACCGTTCTGACTTGTTTTTCTCCGAAGTCAAAAGACAGAGATATGTTTGACAGCATCCCGAAAGTCGATATTGATATTTTGATTGCAACAGACTGTATCTCCGAAGGTCAGAACCTGCAGGACTGCGACTACCTTATCAATTACGATATTCATTGGAATCCCGTTCGCATCATTCAGCGATTCGGACGAGTTGACCGTATCGGCAGTAGGAACAAGGTCATTCAGCTTGTCAATTTCTGGCCCGATATTACTCTTGACGAGTATATCAATCTGAAATCGAAAGTTGAAACGAGAATGAAAATTGTCGATATGACCGCTACGGGCGATGACAACATTCTCTCCGATGAAGAAAAGCACGACCTTGAATACCGTAAAACGCAGCTCAAGCGCTTGCAGGAGGAAGTTGTAGACATTGAGGATATGTCCTCCGGTATCTCCATCATGGATTTGGGGCTGAACGAGTTCCGCCTTGATTTGCTGGAATATATCAAGCATCATCCGGAATTGGAGCATACCCCTATGGGGCTTCATGCCGTTGCTCCTGCGTCTAAGGACTGTCCTCCCGGTGTTGTCTTTGTACTGAAGAACCGAGAGCAGAGCATCAATATTGATAACAAGAATCGGCTTCATCCGTTTTATATGGTCTATATCGGTGATGACGGCGATGTGGTCTGTGATTACTTGCAGCCGAAAAAGCTTCTTGACACAATGCGCCTGCTTTGCCGTGGCAAGGACAAGCCTATCGAAGCACTCTATCACCGTTTTAACGATGAGACCGACGATGGACGCAACATGAGTGAGATTTCCGAGTTGTTGAGCGAATCCATAAACTCTATTATTGATGTCAAGGAAGAAAATGATATTGACAGTCTGTTCAAGAGTGGCGGTACAAGTGCGCTGCTTTCGCAGGTATCCGGTCTCGACGATTTTGAACTGATTTGTTTCCTGGTGGTGAAATAATGGAAGATAAAGAGAAAAAGCGTGATTTGATAACGCAGATGGTTGACGGCATTGCAAAGAGACCCGAAGATGCCAGAACCCCTGCTGAAAAGGAACGCATGGAAGAACAACGCAAACGGCTCTCCGGCAGAGCTATGGAATACTTGATGTTTCTCGACGATGAGGACGAATAAGAGGTGGTATAACGATGCTTGGCTTTCCGCAGACAACGGAGTTTAACAAAAGAATACCGAAGCAAAAGTTTTATGAGAATATCGAGGTTTCCCCAGCTTTGAAAAGAGTGTTTGTGGAGCAGATAAAGCTCATTCATTGGCGCAATAAGCTTGCTGAGTCCACGCTGAACATTTCGCCCGGACAGGTGGTAAAGGAAATCGAGGTAATTGAAATCAAACTGGCGCAGCCGCAGCTTGATGAAGCCGTGCTCCGACAGATTGACAAGGAGATACCGTACCATATACTCTTTGTCCTCTCCTGCGGGAACAAGGTGCAGGCATGGACGGGCTACAAGGAAGCGGCGGAGTCCGGCAAAGTAGCGTTCAAGGTGAACAGATATTACCATACCGACTGGATGCTGGAAGACGAGCTGACGCTTGAAATTGACGGTCTGAATCTTGACGCCGTTTGGGATAACTTCATCATTCAAGTCGGCGGCGTGGAGCTGGAACAGGGTAATTCTCTGGACGAGCAGATTGCCGTTGATGAACGCAAGGAAAAGCTCATAAAGGAAATTGAAAAGCTCGAAAAGCAGGCAAGGAATGAGAAGCAGCCGAATAAGAAGTTCGAGCTTGCACAAAAAGCTAAGGCTTTGAAGAAACAGCTCGAGGAGCTATAAAGGAGTGAACAAATTATGTCAGTAGTCCAATATCAAAACACAGTAAACTCATTGGACAAAGAGATTGCAGACCTTGAGAAGAAAAAAGCTGCAAAGGATAAAGAGGTAGCCAACCTACAAGGGAAAATCAATACCGTGCAAAAAAGTATTACGAAAAACACTTCGCCATCCTCACTTAGCAGTAAACAAAAACAGATTGCATCTTATGAATCCGATAAAGCCAAAAAAGCAAGCGATAGTGCAGACCTTGGTAAGAAAATTGCAGACAAAAAGGATAAAAGGGCTACTGCCTATTTGAAGCTCCAAAAAGAGCAGCAAAACGAGCAAAAGAAACAGGATAAAGCAAATCAACAAATTCAGGCATCCTATGAAGCTCGGATAAAAGAACTTCAGCAGCAACTTTCGCAGCCGGTAGTTACACCAGCTTCTACCCCAATAGTAGCTGATGAAGAATATGATGTGTTCATATCCCACGCATACGAGGATAAAGAGTCATTTGTTGACGAGTTTGTAGAGGCGTTACGAGGTCAGGGACTAAAAGTATGGTACGATACGGACAAGCTCAAATGGGGAGACTCAATGCGAGAGAAGATTGACAGAGGACTGGCAAAATCAAAATACGGCGTTGTTATTCTCTCGCCTAACTATATTGCCGAACATAAATACTGGACAAAAGCGGAACTGAACGGACTTTTTCAAGTTGAAACCGTCAACGGAAAAACCATTCTTCCAATATGGCATAACCTGACGAAAAAGCAGGTCGTTGAGTACAGCCCTATCATAGCAGACCGCAAAGCTATGACTACGGCTTCAATGACTCCCGAAGAAATAGCCGCAGAACTGAAAGAGTTATTTACACCTGAAGATACGGAGGCTCGAAACAATGGATAAACTCAAAATGCAAACGGCGAACAAAGCCGATGAGAATTTCAAGAAGTTAGCGGAGATGTTTCCGAATGCCGTTACGGAGACTATCGACGAGAACGGCGAGGTCGTTCGTGCCATTGACAAGGATGTGCTGATGCAGGAAATCAACACAAAGGTTGTTGACGGAAAAGAGGAACGCTATCAGTTCACTTGGCCGGACAAGAAGAAATCTGTCCTGCTGGCGAACGCTCCCATTTCCAAAACGCTGCGTCCCTGCCGTGAGGAAAGCGTGGACTTTGATACCACCGAAAACCTCTATATTGAGGGCGACAACCTTGAAGTGCTGAAGCTCCTGCAGGAAACTTATCTCGGCAAAATCAAGATGATTTACATAGACCCGCCGTACAATACGGGAAGCGACTTCGTCTACGAAGATGACTTTGCTAAAAGCGCAGATGAATATATCGCAACGAGCGGACAACTGAATGACGAAGGTATGAGGCTTATTCAAAATCTCGATACAAATGGTCGGTTTCATACTGATTGGTTAAATATGATTTATCCAAGAATTAGGCTGGCTAAAGACTTGCTTTCTGATGATGGTGTTCTGTTTATCAGTATTGATGACAACGAGGTTACGAATTTAACCAAAGTTTGTGATGAAGTATTCGGCGCAAGTAATAGAATAGCTCTTATTTGCCACAAAGCGAGAGCATCTGTCTCTAATGATAAAATTATTTCTCAAAGCCATAATACCGTACTTTTCTATGCTAAAGATATTCTTGCAGTCGAAGCCAATCGAAAGATGATTGGTCTTGACCCGGTCCTTGATGGATTTGACTTAAACGATAATGATGGTCGGGGCGATTATAGATTAGTTCCCGTGGATGGTCCTGGAGGAGCTAAAAAAGGGAATCCTTATTATGAATTTTTAGGTGTAGAAGGTTATTGGCGTTATTCAAAAGAAACTATGCAGGAAAAATACAATCAAGGACTTATTGTAAAGCGGGGAAATAATCTACAGCAAAAATATTTCAAATCATCGGCTGCAAGTACCCGAAAGACGGTAACTACTTGGTGGGATGATGCAGGATTAACATCTTCTGCAACATCTAAGCTCAAAGCACTTATGGGGGAGGCAACTTTTGACACTCCTAAACCTTTGGAACTTATTGACCGTATGCTCCGAATGATTACATTTGATGACCCAGAAGCGATTGTTTTAGATTTCTTTTCTGGATCAGCCACTACCGCTCATGCAGTAATGGAATATAATGCAGAAACTCAAGGCAAGCGAAAGTTTATTATGGTACAACTGAAAGAAGCTATTAACGAAAAGAGTGATGCATACAAAAACGGCTATCGGTATGTTACAGAAATCGGGAAAAAGAGATTGAAAATCGCCGGTCAAGCATTAAAGGATGCACATCGTATTGATTATCCGGACTTAGACATTGGCTTCCGTGTCTTGAAGTGCGATACCTCCAACATGAAAGAAATATTCTACCGTCCGGATGAGGTGGAGCAGACCTTGTTCGACAATTACGCAAGCAATATCAAAGAGGACAGAACGCCCGAAGATTTGCTGTTCCAGGTCATGCTCGACCTCGGCATACTGCTTTCCTCCAAAATCGAGGAGACCACTATCGGCGGCTGCAAGGTGTTCAATGTTGCAGACGGTTTTCTGTACGCTTGTTTCGACAACAACATCTCCGATGATGTCGTTACGGCTATCGCCAAGGAGCAGCCTTACTACGCCGTGTTCCGTGACAGCGGTATGGCAAGCGATTCTGTGCTGACGAACTTTGACCAGATATTCGCTTCCATCAGTCCGTCCACCGTAAGGAAGGTGCTGTGATGAATCGAGAATACGCAGAAAAAACAATTTCGGCGTTAAAGAATGAGTTGGAAAATGACGATAAAGGTTTTGACCTTGCAAGCGAGATGGGCAGAGCAGAAAAGTTGTTCGGAAAGGATATTCCTGCAATTTGTGATTGTGTAGAAGAATCTAAAAGGTTTAGCGGCACCATCCGTTCAAATGCTCAGACTATTATTGATTTGCTTGAGATGGAGCTATCAGAACAGGCAGGCATAAGTATGACACAAGTTGAAAGAGGAATGTTTATAAAGCTATTCAATCGTGGCGGGGATGTTCTTGACTTTTCTACGAATGATTTTGATACTTTCACAATGGAAAGTGTCGGGGTTGCTGTATGTTCTAAATATAAAATGTCCAAAGGAAAGTCTCTCCTTGCTTATATTGAAGGCGCAAAGGATAGCGAAACAGATAAGTTGCTGCATGACTTGTTTGATTACTATGAGGCGCATTACGAAAGCGAATATAACAAGGACTTTCAATCAGACGATGAGATGTCATTCTCCTACACTTTCCATCCACCGTATAATGAGGATTACAGTCGGCTCTATGCTAAATGCAAGGAAATTGCCGGACGAGTATTTCCTAATAGAGCTGTTCCACTTGCTGCCATTGCGGATAATCTCAAAGAGCAGTTTTCAAGTGAATACCTAAATGCTCAAATCAACGCTATGCTGTCCATGACGGAAAGCAATCCGACAGAAGCTATTGGAAAGGCAAAGGAATTGATTGAAAGCTGCTGTAAAACAATATTGGACAGCAGAAAAATTGTGTGGGATAAAAATTGGGATGTCGGTCAATTAACCGGAGAAACGCTGAAAACCCTCAAACTAATGCCAAAGGATATTCCCGAAGATGCTCCTGCCGCAACAGAGATGAAAGCATTACTTGGAAATTTGCGGGCGATTGCCACCAATGCCGCAGCATTAAGGAATCATTACGGAAGCGGTCATGGAAAGAGCGCTGATTATAAAGGGCTTAGTCCGAGACACGCAAAGTTGGCAGTAGGAAGTAGCATTACTTTGGTTGAGTTTTTATGGGAAACCCATTTGGACCGACCGCAAGGAAAGTGAGGTGCGTGATAACCGATGAAGTTTAATTTCAAAATCCAACAATACCAAACCGATGCTGTGGAAGCAGTTGCTCGTGTATTCAGCGGACAGCCTCACTACGACAAGGTTTCCTATATTCGAGATTTAGGCAAGCCGCAGGCAAATCAGCAGATTCGTCTTGCCGTGACGGAAGATGAGGATGACCTGTTGAGCGAGACCGGCTACAAGAATGAGACGATTGAGTTGACGGACGAGCAGTTGCTTGATAACATCCGTACTATTCAGAACGAGAACAACATCAAAGTTTCGGACAAGCTCATCGGAAACGTCGGGCGCTGTTCTCTCGATATAGAGATGGAGACCGGTACGGGCAAAACCTATGTTTACATCAAGACCATGTTTGAGCTGAACAAGCTTTACGGATGGAGCAAGTTTATTGTGGTCGTTCCCTCTATTGCTATCCGTGAGGGCATCAACAAGACATTTCAGATTACCACCGACCATTTCATGGAGCAGTATGGCAAGAAGGCGCGGTTCTTCATCTACAACAGCTCCAATTTGAACGAGCTTGACAACTTCTCCTCAAGCTCCGGCATCAATGTCATGATTATCAATACGCAGGCTTTCGCTGCTTCCTTAAACGAAGAAAAGAATGTTGAAGGCAGAAAAGGCGATGCCGCAGCTCGTATTATTTATTCCAGACGTGATGAGTTCGGTTCTCGCCGCCCGATTGATGTTATCAAGGCGAACAGACCGATTATCATTTTGGATGAACCGCAGAAAATGGGCGGAGAGGTCACGCAGAAAGCTCTGCAAAACTTCAATCCGTTGTTCAGCTTGAACTATTCTGCCACGCACGCCAAGCAGCACAACCTTGTCTATGTACTGGACGCTCTGGATGCGTTTAATAAGAAACTCGTCAAGAAGATTGAGGTCAAGGGCTTTGAGGTAAAGAACCTTACCGGCACAAGTCAGTATCTCTATCTTGAAAACATTGTGCTTTCTCCGAACAAGCCGCCTATGGCAAAGCTTGAAATCGAAGTGGCACAGCAAAGCGGGCATAAACGGAAAATGTTTCAGTTTGCCGTCGGCGACGACCTCTATTACAAGTCCGGCGAAATGGAGCAATACAAAAACGGCTATACCATTTCCGACATTGAGCCGATTCACGGCACGGTAACTTTCACGAACGGGACAGTTATTCGCCAGGGCGAGGTTATCGGTGATGTAGTAGAGCAGGATATGCGGCGAATCCAAATCAGAGAAACCATACAGTCTCACTTTGAGAAAGAAGAAAAGCTCTTTGATATGGGAATCAAAACGCTTTCCCTGTTTTTCATTGACGAGGTTGCAAAGTACCGCCAATATGATGAGGAAGGAAACGAGCTGCTCGGTGAGTACGGGCGTATCTTTGAAGAAGAATACAACAACATTCTGAACGAGTATCTGACTCTGTTCGATACGCCATATCAGAAATATCTTCGCAGCATTGAAGTCGCCGACACCCACAAGGGCTATTTCAGTATTGATAAAAAGACCGGACACAGCATCAACTCCGCACTCAAACGAGGTTCCGAGTTCTCGGATGATATTTCCGCATACGACTTGATTTTGAAGAACAAGGAGCGTCTGCTTTCCTTTGACGAGCCGACACGCTTCATCTTCTCACATTCCGCTTTGCGTGAAGGTTGGGATAACCCGAACGTGTTCCAGATTTGTACGTTGAAACACAGCGACAGCTCCACACAGAAGCGGCAGGAGGTCGGTCGAGGGCTTCGTCTTTGCGTAAACCAGGCAGGCAACAGAATGGATGCGGAAGTCCTCGGAGACAGAATCCACGATATTAACAAGCTGACGGTTATCGCAAGCGAGAGCTACAAGGGCTTTGTAGCTGACCTGCAATCTGACATCAAGAAAGTTCTGTATGACAGACCGACGGCTGCTACCAGCGAATATTTCAAAGGCAAGTTTGTCAAGGTGGACGGTAAGCCTACCGTTATTGATGATAAGACGGCAAACGCTATTGAGTTCTATCTGATTGCCAACCAGTATGTTGACATGGACCGCAAGGTTACGGACAAGTATCGCATGGATTTGGAAATGGGAACGCTTGCTCCGTTGCCGGCGAACCTTACTCCGATGGCAGAGGGTGTACATACGCTTGTACAGGCTGTCTTTGATGAATCCGTGCTTGCTCGTATGGTTGAGGACGGTAAGCAGACCAAGATTGAAAAGAATGACCTCAACGAGAACTTTTATAAGAAAGAGTTTCAGGAGCTTTGGAAGCGCATTAACCACAAGTACGCCTATGCCGTTTCGTTCGATAGTGCCGAGCTAATCCAAAAATCCATCAAGCACATTGACAGCGAACTGTTTGTATCAGAGCTGACCTACACCGTCTCCAAGGGTGAGCAGACGGATGAAATGGACGCAAACGCCTTGGAGCGTGGTGAAGCATTTAAGACTGCGAAGACACGCACGACTACGCTGAAACGTGGCGAGGTAAGCCAAATCAAATACGACCTTGTTGGCAAAATTGCGGAAGGAACAGTTTTGACAAGAAAGACTGTCGTAGAAATTATCAAGGGTATCTCGCCGGTGAAGTTTGCTATGTACAAAGCAAATCCGGAAGAATTTATCGCCAAAGTCGTTCGTCTTATCAATGAGCAAAAGGCAACGATGATTGTTGAACATATTTCCTACGACCAAATCGAAGGAGAGTATGACAGTACCATCTTTACCGCCGAAAAGACCTCGACGAGCATTGACAAGGCTTTCAAGGCGACAAAGCATATTCAAGACTATGTCTTTACCGACGGCTATGCCGAAAAAAGCGTAGAGCGCCGGTTTGCCGAGGACTTGGATAATGCCGACGAAGTATGCGTGTATGCAAAACTGCCGAGAGGATTCCATATTCCTACTCCGGTCGGAAACTATTCCCCTGACTGGGCAATCGCTTTCTACGAGGGAACGGTAAAACATATCTACTTTATCGCTGAGACTAAGGGTACGATGGAAAGCTTGAGCTTGAAGCCTATTGAAAAAGCGAAGATTTCCTGTGCAAGAAAACTCTTTAATGAGATTTCTACCGAAAATGTCAAGTACCACGATGTTGACAGCTATCAGCATTTACTTGATGTAATGAAGTCGCTGTAAGACTGTTGCGTGTGCTGCAAGGAACCGTAATAGCGAGGCAAACATACTTGGCAAGCAGGGCACGGCGGTACCCACTCGTGCAAAATTTATAGACTCCTGCGTGACGCAGGTGCCTATAAATCGCTTGTCTGGGCAACAGCCCCGAACCCCTTTAACGCAGATTTCATCTGCGGCTGCGCATCGTTCCGACGCTAAATTGAGCACGGTTATTCACGACCGTGCTCTTTCTCTTTGCGTGGATCTCGCTCTGCGAGGTCACGCAATTCTTCATAGTTTGCCGTGTGAACGGTAAGGTCTCGAAGTTCGTCACGAACCTTTTTGAGTTCTGCATACGCTTCTTTTTTCTCCGTGAGCTTTTCCGCAAATTCCACTTGCAGACTCTTAACGGTTGGGAGTTTCTTTACGCCCAATTCGTCAAAAGCCTTTTTCGCCGCCTTGTGGATGATGATGTCAGCCTCGTGTTCCTCCAAAAACTTTTTAGAGTAACCGGACTTGCAATAGGCGACATACACATCCCTTGTTTTGGAATAATTAACGATTTGGGTCTTTAAGACGGTTACTGCTGCAATGCGATTTTGAGCTTCTGTGATTTTTGCAGTAAGCTCTTTTTCTTTTGCCGACAATTCCGTTTTGCGGGCTGTCATCGCATCATAGCTGAAGCCATGCTCATCCATATAGAGCTTGGTTTTTGCCATTCGCTTCAGATTCTCCACCGTAGCCCAACGTCGATAGCCCTCGCCCTTACCGGCAGCGAGTTTCGCTTGAATGTCAATAATGGTCTGCGGTCTGTTCTTATCCCACACATTTCTGCGCTTCTTGGGCTGATGGATTTTCTGACCTTTGATGATGGCACGGATAGCATCCTCTGAGTATTCGTCGCCCAAAGTGTACATACGGATATTTTGCTTAAAGTCGGCATGAGTGAAAGTAAGATGCTTTCCGTTTTTTACTCTAAAGCCCTGCTCGGCAAGAAGCGAAAGAAAGGCGTCGAAATCGTGTGGCTTCTGCTCAAGAGCTTCATCTATGGCAATTCGCAAAAGCTCACGGTTAGAGGGCTTTCCCTTAAAGCCGTGCCACTTGTTGTAGGCGGTGCTGCCACGATTCGGGTTTTCAATTACCGACAACCGGTGTTCCGTACAGATAAGGTCGCTCAGTCTTGACACGGCTTTGTGCGACCTGCGGAAATCTCGGAACTTCCGTTTGCAATCAAGTGTAACGGCGTTCCAATAGATGTGATTGTGAATGTGGGCTTTATCAGTATGGGTGCAAACAATGAAAGCGTGTTTTCCTTTGAGAAAGCGAGAAGCGAAGTCATAGCCGATTTGATTTGCTTCTTCCGGCGTTATTTCGCCGGGCTTAAAGGATTGACGAACCTGGTAAACAAGCACATCTCTCTTTTCATCCTTTCCGGTAAAGGCTTTGTACTGCCTTTTTGCAACTAAAACCTCTGATGCGAAGGAACGAGGGTCGCAAGCATAGGCAGAGGTCAGTTCGCCGTCATTTGTTTTTTCGGGATTTAAGCCGTAATCGGTTCTGTCGGAAATAGATTGTGCAAGCGTCTTGCCGTTGGTAATGTGCATCGGAATAATGCGTGTTGTCGCTATGGTTATTCACCTCCCTCTATGTAAAAGGACGAGTACCGCCGAAGCCATACTCGTCTTTTTTACTTCCGACCAAATTGGTCGGAAGTTGTGTTATCCGTAAATTGCATCCTGCACGAAGTAGCGAAATCTCTGCATTTGTCCAATCGTCCACGCTGCCAGCATCGGAAGTCCCACGGGACTGACGAGAAAAGCAAACACGAGAATGATTATGCCGTTGGTAGTGTTGATAAACAGTAGCGTTATCAAGCCGAGGATACCAAAGACCGTTCCGAGGATACCAAAGACCCAGGCGGATAAGCTGAGGGTCAAGGCAAAAATCCAAATTACTATGGCAAGGGCTGCAATTACGGGCGCAAACAGTATCTTCAAAATGACCTTCATCGAAAATCCCTCCTTTCATCTGACTACATCATACCGTAAAATAAGGTGATGAGCAAGGATGCCGAAGTCAGTCGATGGCGGCGAGCTTTTCGAGGACTTTGTTGGTCGCTTCCCAAGTCTTATCAATCATCAATTTCATTTCGTGAATGTCATCCTCATAAATGCGGTTCGTAGAATTTACTCTGCGGGCAATCTGATTGAAATTGTTGCTTGTACGGCGGAGCAAGGAAATCAAATCACGGAGTTCGGGCAACTCCAACTTGACTACATATCCGTCGATAGCCATTTTGCGAAGATATGCCGCCATATTGATAGTGCCTGCCTGTGCCATACGCTTATCAATCAAGGCTCGCTCCTCCGGTGTCACACGAAACTTTACTTGAATGGGGCGGTTGCGGTTTGCCAATTACAACTCAGCCTCCTTTGCCTTGCCGGGAGACTTTTTCGGCATATCCATTTTTGCCTCGTTCAGCTTTTTGAGGACAGACGGCTTTTTCTCTTTTTCAAGCTGCTGCTCTTTTCGGAAACGGTTGACGAACAGATTGATAAGACCGGGATGAGCTTGACCACAGGAATATTCTACGGTTCTTTTCCCGTGCCACGCATCATAATCGTTGGGAACAGGTTTGTTTTTTGCCCAGTCCTTATTTTCCGTGGAGATGCGACCGTCCCAGTCCTTGTGCTGAATTGTGTTGGCAAGTACAAAGGAAACACGCTCCGCACCAAAACGGTCAACGACCTCCTGCACACAAGAACCGTCAAAACGGTTATGGCTGTAGTGGTCGGCAATCGCTTCTTCAATGGCGTTTTTGCACTCCACATTCGCTCTGAAAGAAGCTCGGTACTCGTCAAGCTCACCGTGTTCTTGGGCAAAGGTCGCTGAAAAGATATAGACCGGAAGACTGCGAAGTGCCTCACGCTGTTCTGCAATGCAGGTCCTGGCTCTGGATTCGATACAATCTCTGATTTCGTCCATATGACCGCCCTCCAAGTCCTCATAAATATTGTAGATATACTGCAAGGGCTTTTTGTCTGCAAGCAACGCTTTTGCTTCTTCGTCGGTCAAGTCGTGGTATTCCATTTTAATTACAATATCCTCACGGATAACATATTCGTAGGCGTGTTTAAGGATTTCTTCGGGCGGCTGTTTTACCAGCCACCCTTTGAAGTCCTGCTGCTCGGCAAACAGCTTTTCATACAATGCCGTATTCAGTTCTTCGTTAGTCATCAGCGTTCCTCCATTGTGTGTGATTTCTTAGCGGCGTGAGGCTTCTCCGCACTCTTTATATCGTTGAGCTTTTGCAGAACGGAAGGCTTTTTCGCTCGCACGTCCTCAAGCGGCAGCACTGCCAACTTGCCGTTGAGCTGCATAAACATTTCCGGCGTATTGAACTTTTCCTTGAATTGCTTTGAGTGTTCGGGTTTGAGCGAGGAGAAGTCTTCCTCGCCCAAACCCACAATAAGAAAAGTACCGGCAACAATGTCGTAAATCTTGCCGTCTTCATCACGAAGTGCTCGGTTCAGTTGACTTCCTTTCAATTTTGCTTCCTCGTCACAGATGATTGCGACAGGTTCTTCATAAGGGTAGACGGCTTGAATATAGCCGCCTACCTCTTTCTGCAACGAAGAAAGTCCGGATGAAATTTCTTTTACATAAGGCTTTTTCTCCGGCTCTACAACGAGCACGGAAATCATTTCATTATCCATGGTCAAAGTACCTCCTCTTGAGATTTTTTCGGTTCTACCGTTACTGATTTGCTCTGCTTCTCGTAGGCGTGGAGCTTCTGCAGAACGGACGGTCTTGCGGATTTTGCAATCTCAGCCCTCGGCGGAGCTTCCTCTGCCATAGCTTCAAGCGGTGTCTTATCGTCGATATTCAAAGCACTATTCAGCTCCGCAAGCCTTGCGGATTTCACTCGCAGCTCGTCCTCCTGCGGGAACGGCTTTCCAAGCTCCTGCTTTGCGGTCTCCATCTGTGAATAGAGACTTTCCAACTTGCTCTGTACGGTTGCCAGACGGTCAGCCATGCCGTTTAAGGCATTGTCGATTCTCGTCAAATTACCACGAGGGTCTTTGCCGAGGGTAACACGGTGGGTCATTTGTCCTTTAAGGGTCAGAACGTAGTCACGTCCGAAGTCCTCCAAGGTCAGCGACATTTGAAAGCCTCGGTAACTGCCGACCGGAACAGGGTCTAAGCCCTTTACTTCCTTAAAAGTATCGACAAGGGCAGCTCCCGCATTTTCCTTATCAGTCAGAACGTCTCCACGAACCGTCATCGCCGCAAAGCCGTCTGCCGGGTGCGGATGCTCTGCAAGGGTTTTCATATCAGCTTCAAAGCCTGCGATAAATCCTTTGCTTTGCTCAATCTGTTCGGGAAAATAGCGTAGAAGGTTATCTTCCAGACGGTACTGCTGACTTTGGTGATTCGACTTCATCAGCTTCAAACGTGCGACATCTACATCGAGGTCCATTTTCTCTTTGATACGCTCGTCGCCCGCACACAGAGCTTTGATTTCCGCATAGGAAAGGGCGGTTTCGTCAATATCGTCGCAGGCACGGACGGGCGATTTGCTCGTCATAATCTGACTGATGAATTTCTGCTTGTTTTCAAGGGTTTGCCAAAGGTACGCATCAAAGGTCGCTTCGGTGACATAGCGGTAAATGTGGACTTCGGGATTCATATTACCCTGGCGAATGATACGACCGCTGCGCTGCTCAAGGTCGCCGGGTCTCCAAGGGGCGTCAAGGTCATGCAGAGCGATAAGTCTGTCCTGGACATTCATGCCGGCTCCCATCTTAAAGGTAGAACCCATAAGCACACGGACTTGCCCGGAACGAACTTTGCTGAACAATTCCTTTTTTCGAGCTTCGGTGTTTGCTTCATGGATGAAAGCAATCTGTTCTCTCGGAATACCTCTTGCTACAAGTTTATCTCGGATGTCATCGTACACGGTGAAGTCGGCTTCTTCGGGGGTGCTGTCTTTTTCCGCAAGATGCTCCAAGGCTCGAAGCTCCGGACTGTCTAAATTACCGGCAGGAGCTTTTGCAACCTTCTTTGTCGCAGTGCTTTTCGGTGTCGAAAGGTCGCAGAACACGAGTTGTGTCAGTTTGTTTTCTTGCCCTTTCTCCCAAATGCGATGAATGTTGTCCACGCACATATTGACTTTGCTTGTCGGCTCGTCGGGAAGATTAGGATTGATGATACGTTGGTCAAGACCGAGCTTACGACCGTCGGAAGTAATGCGAAGCATATTGTCCACGGACGGGTCAACCGTGCCTGCGTGAACGGCGGCAGCTCTTTCGGAAAGTTCCTGCACCATAGCCTGTTGGATTTCGGTGGGCTGTGCCACTTCGTTGTGATAGATTGCTTTCGGTGTCGGGAGGTTGAGCTGGTCGGCGGTTTTGATGTCAGCCGCTTCTTTGAACAGGTTCATAAGCTCCGGCAGATTAAAGAATTTGGCAAATCTCGTTCTTGCACGGTAGCCCGTACCCTCCGGTGCAAGCTCAATGGCGGTCGTGGTTTCGCCAAAAGTCGAAGCCCAGCAGTCAAAGTGCGCCAAGCCCTTGTTGCGAATGGTGTCGTGCTGCAAGTACCGCATCATCGTGTAAAGCTCAGTCATGGAGTTGCTGACCGGCGTTCCCGTTGCGAATACAACGCCTCGGCTGTCGGTCAGCTCGTCGATGTAGCGGCACTTCAAAAGCATATCGGAGGACTTCTGTGCATCGGTAGTCGAAAGTCCCGCCACATTTCTCATTTTCGTGTAGAGGAACAAGTTCTTAAAACTGTGCGCCTCGTCCACATAGAGACGGTCAACGCCGAGCTGTTCAAAGGTGATAACATCATCCTTGCGGGTGTTGTCCTGCAATTTGCTGAGTCTTGTTTCCAAGCCTTTTTTCGTTCGCTCCAAAGACTTGATTGTGAAACGTTCCGCTCGGCTCGCTTTGAGTTCTTCCAGACCTTCCTCGATTTCCGCAATTTGCTCCTGCAGAAGCCGCTCCTGCCTTTCCTGCGATACGGGGATACGCTCAAACTGGCTGTGTCCGATGATGATGGCGTCGTAGTCGCCGGTGGCAATTCTGCCGCAGAACTTCTTGCGGTTTCTCGGTTCAAAGTCCTTTTTGGTTGCGGCGAGAATATTGGCAGAGGGGTACAGACGAAGAAATTCGCTTGCCCATTGTTCGGTCAAGTGGTTGGGAACGACAAACAGGGGCTTTTGGCAGAGTCCGAGGCGTTTGCTTTCCATAGCGGCGGCAACCATTTCAAAAGTCTTGCCTGCGCCAACTTCGTGTGCAAGCAATGTGTTACCGCCGTAGAGGATGTGTGCAACGGCATTTTTCTGATGCTCACGGAGCTTGATTTCTGGATTCATACCGCTGAACACGATGTGGCTGCCGTCATACTCACGGGGGCGAGTAGAGTTGAAAAGCTCATTGTACTTGGTGACAAGCTCTTGCCGCCTGTCGGGGTCTTTCCAAATCCAATCACGGAACGCATCCTTGATTGCCTGCTGCTTCTGCTGTGCAAGGGTCGTTTCCTTGGAGTTGAGCACACGACGTTCCTTGCCGTCTGGGTCGGTTACTGTGTCATAGATACGGACGTCACGCAGATTCAGAGTGTCCTCTAAAATCTTATATGCGTTGGCTCTGTCCGTTCCGTAGGTCATATAGGCGTTGACATCGCTGTAGGACGGCTGAGATTTTCCCGTGATGTTCCATTCCGCAGAGAACGGCGAATAGTTGACTTCAATGGTTCTACGAAGGTAATACGGCGGTTCAAACGTCTCCACCATAAACTGTTGAATGTAGGATTTTTCAATCCACGTTGCGCCCAGGCGAACCTCAATCTCGGAGGCATCAAGGTCTTTTGGCTGTGCCGTTTTCAACGCTGCCACATTGTCGGCAACCTCGTTGCGGTGCTTCGCATCCTCCGGTAGCAAATCCAAGGCTCTTTGGTAGTAAGCAAGCTTTTCACGGACATTACCGGACAGAAAATCATCAGCGGTTCTCCATGTGTAAGAGCCGTCGGTCTTTCTGTTAAAGTCCATGTAGATAACGCCACGCAAGTCGCTTGCGAGTTCTTCTTCGGTCTTGCCTGTAAGAGAGGACATATATTCCATATCCACACAGGCTTTTTCTGCGATGGATACCGCCAGAGCTTCCGAAGCGGTGTCAACCGATGTTACGACCTCGCTCGGCTTGATGGTGCGTTTAGAGAACATATCCGCTTTGCGTTTGAGGTTGTTGTCCTCGTCGAGGACTTCCAAAGAGCAAAGCAGATAGTAGGAGCTGTCATCGGCAAAGGCGAGAGCGTTGCCACGGCTGTTGATAAGCCCGTGCTTTGCGGTGAAATTGTCGTAGAGTTCGTTTAACTCTCTTTGTGTCTGTCGGATAGTCTCATCGGAGATATACCCGTCCATCTGCTGAGCGATTAGCTTCTGAACACAATCACGAAGCTCCACCATACCCTTAACACGTTCTGTTGCCGTTGTGTTCAGTTCGGGTTTTACCATACGGCTGTTTTCACGGTAATAAACCTCGCCGTCAACCACGGTGTAGCTGTAGTTCTTTACATTCGGGTCGGCAGGGATAGAGGTGTCGATTGCTTCGCCGTCGCCAAGGTCTGGCAGCTCCGCTTCTGTGTAACTGCCTTTAATGTTCTGAATAGCATATTTGAGCTGAACGCCAAGGTCGAGATTTTCATACGGCTCGACCGTAAAATCCTGTCTGCCGTACTGCGTACTCTCTGAAGTCTGTCGACCGAGAACCATTTCGGGGTTGTCAATGAAATAGCTGTTGATAGCAAAACCGTCGTCATTTTTGCCGAGATGTACCCAGTCGGGTTCAATTTGGATGGGGCGGTCACGCTTTTGCAGGAATATGATGTCGGACACGACCTCTGTTCCGGCGTTTGCCTTGAAAGCATTGTTCGGTAAACGGATAGCTCCGAGCAGTTCAGCCCTCTGAGCGATATATTTACGGACTTCGGGAGACTGCTTATCCATCGTGTATCGGCTCGTTACGAAAGCAATAATTCCGCCAGGTCGGACCTGGTCGAGAGCCTTGGCAAAGAAGTAATCGTGGATAGAAAAACCGAGTTTGTTATAAGCACGGTCATTTACTTGATACTGACCGAAAGGCACGTTACCGATAGCGAGGTCGAAGAAATCTCGCCTGTCGATGGTTTCAAAGCCGGCAACGGTAATGTCTGCCTTGGGGTAAAGCTGCTTTGCGATTCGCCCTGTGATGCTGTCCAGTTCCACGCCGTAGAGCTTACTGTTCTGCATCGTTTCGGGCAAAAGTCCAAAGAAGTTTCCGACGCCCATAGCAGGCTCTAAAATATTGCCCGTCTCAAAGCCCATATTACCGACAGCTTCATAGATTGCCTTAATGACAGTAGGGCTTGTGTAGTGAGCGTTCAGTGTAGAACCTCGTGCTGCAGCATATTCTTCGGGAGAAAGTGTGGCGTATAGCTCTGCGAACTCATTCTTCCAGTTGTCCTTTGTTTCATCAAAGGCATCTGCAAGACCGCCCCATCCGACATACTTGGAAAGGATGACCTGTTCTTCGGGCGTTACCTGTCTGCCGTCAAACTCCAATTCTTTCAGGAGATTGATGGCATCCATGTTCATACGAAACTTCGCTTTTGCACCGCCTTCGCCCAAGTGGTCGTCGGTGATACGGAAGTTGTGAAGTTCGGGCTTTGGTTCTGCCACGGTCGGCTCGGCGGGCAGCTCTGCAACACGCTGTGCTTCGCTGATTTCCACGAGCCTACGCATAAACTCAATGGATTCGCTTCTGAAAATCGGGAAGCCGGTTGCGTTTTGAAAAGTAATGTCCTGCAGACTGACCGTTCCGAAGTCGAGATTTACGCTGTCAACGACAAATCTGCGACCGTCAATCTCATAGGTGGATTCACGGGGAATAAGATGCTCACTTGCGAAAGCCACGTCAGAAATACGCTGCTCATCATGTTTTGTCTGCTCTGTGTCGTTCAACACTTGATGAATGGAAGGGCCTCTGTCCGGAGCTTCGGGGTCAACCGATTCGCCGTTCACAATGCCACGCTCGGCAAGAGTCTCACGGATAACAACAGGGTCAATGTGCTCAAATGCGTCCTGCTCGGCTTCGGTGAAGAACCTGTTTTCTTTGATGAGCTGTGCAATACGTCTCTGAACCTTCGCCCAAGACATTTCATAATCAATGTCCGTGCCGGTAACGGTGATGTGCAAAGGCTTTGATGCATCGCTTGCGCCGTATTCCTTAGAGAGCCACGCCGCAGTATCACGCTCACGGGCGTGTTCTGCCATATATCGGACAACAGCCCGCTTGCTTTCAATGTTTCCGTTCCATTTTTGGAGAGCTTCGTCAATGTCAGCCTGTGTGAGTTCCCGCTTGGCGGTGGAAGTTTGGGCTGTCGTGATTGGGTTCTCATCCGGGGATTCTGTAACGATTGCAGGCTCGTTCTCGACTTCTTGTGGTAATTCCTTTTCAGAGCCTAAAATGCCCAGAGAATAGGTCGTGTGCTCGTTTATAATGCTGTTATGACGGGCTACGGTAACGCCGTAGGTCTCACGGATTTTCTCAACAGATTGCTCTAAAATGTGAGAAGGGATACCGCACATTTCAACCCGTCCGGCATCGGGTACGGCTCTTGTGGTGAGCTTTAGGTCAAGCAGGTCTGAAACGACTTTTGCATCCTCGCCGTACATTTCAAAGAAATCTCCGACCTGGAAAAGTACAACATCGTCGGGATGGTCGTGCTTAATATCGTTGTATGCGTCCATGTGCTTGCGGAACTGCCACTCACGGGTCTGCATTTCCTCATACTTGGCTTTTTCTTCGGGCGTGAAGTATCTGCCGTTTCGGATAATGCTTTCAAACCTTGCGGCGACCTTGTTCCAGTTCAGTTCCACATCGGCACAATCGGGCTTTTGTAGACGGATACCCTTACTGGAGCTTTCAATCCAGCCCTTTCCCGACAACGCATGAGAGCTGCCGCCTTGACCGTACTCGTTCTTTAGAAAATCCGCTTTTTCTTTGGAATTGTGAGCACCGGTAAAATACTCGTAGATGCGAGCTTTACCGCCCTCAACGCTGCTCCCACGGGTCAAAGTAGCGTCAATCTCATCCTCGGTGATGAACATTCCCACTTTTGTGACCTCTGCCATGTCGGAGGTGTATTCCCGTCTCGGCAGGTCGAGGTCTTGCAGAGCGTTCCAAATCTCAACAGGCTTGTGGTAACGGAAACGCAGAACATTACGGTCTTCCTTGTAGACTTCCATAAATGCGGAGAAATCGGCAGCAATTCTCTGACGGATGGAAGGGTTCTTCAAATCCTCCGCCAAGCGTTCCGTTGCATCGGGAAAACCGCCCTTTCGGTAATCTTCCAATGTGGAGAGGATACCGATTTTTCTTGCATCGTCGCTCAAATCCCCACGGAGATACCACAGCTTATGGGAAAGCTCGGTGCGCTCATGCAGTTCAGCCTCGGCAAGCTCCACATTGGAAGCATATTTGCCTTCATCCATAAGCTGACCGATACGCTCGGCGGCGGTCTGCCACGAAATGACCTGTGCGGAACGGGAATATCTTGCGGTGCGACCTTTTGCAAGGTGAATACCGTCCTCGGCATACCATACAGAGAACTCGCCGTTATCAGACTTGATACCGGCACCGCCGTGATATTCCTTTTTGAGCAGTTCTGCGATTTCTTCTATCGGCTTCTGTTTTTGGAATGCGGCAGCTACATTCATTCGTGTATGCTCGGAATTGCTGGCGAGACAGAGCACATCATCAATATCGCTTTGGGCAAAAGAAAAAGCGAAGGGTGCAGGTTTTACACTCTCCGCTTCATCTATGATAGCGATTTGCTCTTGTTCTGTCGGGAACAGCTCAACATCAAAGAGGGTAAGCTGTTCGCTTAACTGTGAATCAGTTCTGCGAGAATTACTTCTTCTGCCTGGTGCTTGAGATTGTTCATCAAGCCCGTCCACATCATCGGGTCGTTGGCTTTCAGTTCCTCCGTCACGCCGTTCTGCTTCATCAGTTCGGGCATCATCTGTTCCAGTCTCCGGTTCGCTGTCTCGTCGATTTCCCTCAGATGCGGGTACAGCGTCTCCGACAAAACCATGCTGTTCCACAGCACCGGACGATTCTCTTGCAGATACCTCTTCCTCATGCGACCGTACTTGCCCAGGGGCTTCGTCTCGGTCTCGTTCAAGGTCAGATTCGGAATTAAATAATCCCCGTTCTGCGTGTAGTTCAGTTTGTTCTCCATAATCCTGTGTCCTTTCTGCCTGTCTCTGCAGGCTTGCTTCTCGCTCGTAGTTTTTTACTGTAACAGCGATTTGCCTTAAAATCTGCTCACTGCTGTTGGAGATAGCGGAGCCGAGTACGGCAATCGTATCACGGGTGTTAAAGTCGAATACGCTTAAAAAGTCTTCATGCTCAAAGTAATCGCCGGGGTTCAGCCCGCAGCGAGACATAAGAGCGTAGGTGGTGCTGACGGTAGCGGCATTTCGGAACGCAACCTCTACGTTATAATCATCATACTCCTCAAGAAAGGAATCGGCAAGGATGCCGAGAATGTCACGGCGGTTGTCGTTCCAGTATTCGGTTACGAGCTTAGATGCAATCTGTTCCAGTTGGTCGGCAAGACCTTTTTCACCCGACACACCGAAGCGATTCTCCAAATCTGCGATAACGGAGTCGTGATGCTCGTCTTTGTATTCCCAAAGGTTAAGGCGGCGGGAATTTTCTCTGCCGCCTGTATCAGAAACATCAAAAACATATTTGAGCCTTGGATTATCGCCGCTGGTGTCAAGGAGCGCAATCCCTTTAGAGCCACGGCGGACATATCTGCCCATCTGTTTATTCCAAAGGTCATAATCGGCACAGGCGGTTGCGTTCGGTTTTTGAGCGAAAATCATCAACTGCTCATGGAACGGATATTTATATAACCGTCCCATTGTTTCAAGAAACGCCGTCCATTCACCGAAGCTGCGCGTAACCTGTCTTGCGGTGGTGTCTGCCATTTGCGTGTAAAATTGCAATTTGCTTGGCAATAGTCTGTCCTCCTTCTTTTGATTTTGGGCATAAGAAAAGCACCTCCGCAGAGATGCTTTCTTATACTGTTTGAAATTGTTTAGATGAGATTGCTCGGAATAAAGCAGTTATCCGCATCAATCGGTATCGGCTCCTCGCACATACAGATGATGCCGCCGTTGCCACGCTTCAAAGAAGCCTTATCAATCACGCTGTACTTTTTGACTTCACGACGGTCGGGTGCAGCGCTCTTTTTGATTTCCAACGGATGAATGACGTTGTTTTCCTCAACAAACACATCAATCTCTTTTGCGTTGGAATCCCGGAAGTAAGTGAGGTTCACCTTGGACTTTGCGTAGGCGTAGTTCTTGACCAGCTCCATCACAACATAGTTCTCGTAATAATGACCGCTTGCAGCTCCGTTCCGCAGCGTATCCGGCGTCAGCCACATGGAAAGATACGAACAGAGTCCGGTATCGCAGAAGTACAGCTTCGGCGTTTTACTGAGGCGTTTCAGTTCATTGTTGGAATAGGGGGAAAGCAGATAGATGATGTTCAATCCAACGAGAATTTTCAGCCATTCTTTTGCGGTACTCGGTGCAATGTCGGCAGATTCAGCCAATGTGGAATAATTGACCTGCTCCGAAACAAGAGAAGCACAGCCCACAAGAAACTTGCGGAAACGAACGGTGTCGGTAATGCCGCCCGCTTCGGTAGCATCACGCATCAAATAGGTGTCAACGTAGGAATTGAAATATTCCTGCCGAAGTTCGTCATCCACGCCCTGCACCTGTGGCATACCGCCCTCCCAAATGTGATTGAATACTTGAACCACATCATTTTTCGGGAGCTTGCGCTGCCTTGCCTGCAAGGTAGCAAGCGAGAAGTCCAAATCCGTGTCGAACACAAGCCCTGCTTTTTCCCTTGCGGATAGGCTGTACAGCTCCAAGATGCCGATTCTTCCGGCGAGGGTCTCACGCACTCGTTTCATCATATTGTACTGCTGCGAACCGGTCAGCCAAATGAGACCTTTTTCATCGCTTTCGTCGCAAATGATTTTGATTTGCTCGAATAGTTCCGGCGCTTTCTGCACCTCGTCAATAAGGACAGGCGGCTTATAGGTCTGGAAGAACAGCACGGGGTCAGACTGTGCAAGCTCTCTCGCCATTGTATTGTCCATCGTGACATAGGTTCTGTCGCTCTCAGCTAAATGCTTCAGCATCGTCGTTTTGCCGACCTGCCTTGCGCCTGTAACAAGGATAACCTTGAAAAAATCATTGAGCTTTAAGAACTTGCGTTCAAGCTCTCGTGTAATATATGCCATAACGCACCTCCATATTTTATGAAAATCTATGGTCAATCATATTTTATCATAATATTCCCGTTCTGTCAAGAGAGTATACGCATTATGGCTTTTAACTTTTCTGTGAACGCTCAAAAATCCGACGCTTGGCTAATCACTCGTCAAAATCGGGGTACAACTCCAGTTTCTCATAGTCCTCATCGGGTATAGCGGAAAGCTTATTCAGTACGGAATCGGTCAGCTCACGAAGTGCGACTTCATCGGCATCCAATTCCTTTCGCATTTCGGAAAGGGCATTTATCAGCCCTGTTCTGCTTCCCGTATCATAGATACACATAAGATTCATTTCATCGTTGGTAAAGTCCATCATATCAAATCCCTTTCTGCACTTCTGTGCTGTGTCGTTTTTTCTCTGTCTTCTTTTTGATACTGCCGGAGCTTTGCGAGAACAGAGAGTTTCTTGGTTTTCGTTTCTTCCGCTTGCTTGACAGGCTTTGGTTCTTCTTTCGGACCGTTATTGATAATGCCGTCAATCATTCCAAAATCGTCTTCCATCTGCATTTCGGCATTTTTCAGATAATTCTCGGTCGTGCGGAAGTTGGTAAGCTCCTTGTAACCGATGCTGTCAACATAGTGATATGATACCACGCCCGCTTGCTTCAACGCCACGATGTCGCTGACAGATAGGCTGTGTCCCGTGAAGTCCTGCGGATGCTCAATGTTAAAAATGCGGTATAAATTCTCCAGCTTTTCAACCTGGCTTCCATCCTTGGTCAAAGCTCCGGTATAAGCAAGCTCGTAGTTCTCGTACTGCGGCTCAATGCCTTTTTTCTGCAAATATTCGGAGTTCATAAAACGCAAATCTGCGGCGAAATCATCACGCTTTAACTGATAGATAGCGTAGGTGTCGCCGGGGTTTTCAAAGAACGCCTGCTCACGTTTCTGCCGGATAAGCTCCAAATCCATCGGCGGCACTTCGTCCTTGATGGCATCCCAATCCTCACGGGTGATACCAAAGCAACCGGAGAACAGTACAATGTCCTCGGCTTCAAATGCCATAGCTTCGGTGTTGCCCTCGTAGAGCATATAGATGGGAACATCTCGCTCGAACAGTTCCAATGCTCGCTCCTTGGAGAGAGGATGCATATCGGAATCGGTGTAACCGTATGTGTTCATCGCTTCGATAGACATGGACGGGTCGGGCATATACCCATTATCGGGAGCCTGCATTGGTACGGCTTCCTCGACCGGAGGTTCGATAACCGGTTCAGACGATTTGCTTTTATTAGCCGCTTCGTTGATTTTTCTTGCCTGCCAGTCGGAATTGGCAAGGTCGTTTGCCTGTTCTTCGGTCATGCCTTGCTCCATGAAATAATCCACCATTTCAAGGATATTCATTTCCGCAAGTGGCTTTTCATCGTTCTCCATCGCCATCTCAGATTCACGCTCTTTCATAATTTCCGCATAGTTGTGGTCGATGTCGGTGATAAGCTCGGAGGAGGTTTTGTTGATGGTTTCAAGGCTTGCACGAAGCTCTTTCAGTTCCTTATCTTTCGACCAGGCTGCGATATAGCCGAAGCTGTTTTCGCCCGTTGCGATACCGTAATAGGCACATACGGCAAAGGAAATGCTTTCTGCCTCGATTTCCTCGGTGTTGCGGTCTTTCTGCTGTTGGTTGAAGAAACGCTGCATGGAAATCTCGCCGCCGACAAAGTTCAAGCCTTCGTCCTCGGTTAAGAGCAGACGACCGTCTTCGCCGAGGTCAAGGGGCTTTGCCGTAATAATCGCACCGGCGTGATTGACGGCTACATTCTGCTCGACAGTTACAGGCATACCGGGGTCATCGTCAGAGCCACGCAAATCATAACGATACAGTCCTTCGGGCAAATCAGCAAGAGCAATACGCCCGTTAGAGAACAGAGCCGGTACATCGAAGATTTCGACTTCCTGGTATTTCGGAGCGTCTTTCGGTTCCTCGATTTTCTTCTGATTGTGAAGTTTGGAATGGGCGATTTCGTGAACGACGGCAGCGACAGTCTGAACTTCACTCATACCCTCACGGATGGCGATTTTCTGCTTGTCCAGAGAGAAATAGCCGTCCGAGCCGTCACGGATAGGGAGAATTTCGATGGGAACGGGAGCAGAGCACCGTAGAGCTTCCATAAAGACCTCGTAGTTCTGAACATTGCCCGAAAGGTCGGAGGCAAGCTGCGGTAATGGCTTTCCGTCTGTCTGCGACACGTCAAACACCGTTACGGGCTTGAACATCGGGATTTTTATTTCCTTTTCCTCGGTGATAACTTTACCGTCCGCATCAAGCATGGGCAGGTTGGTGTCGGGGTCACGCTTTTCCTGCTCGATTTTCTTTTTGAAGGGTGTGGGAGCAATGATTTTGATGCCTTTTTCGCCCTTCATCACGTTGCGCTCAAACTGGTCTCTCCATTTGTTGAAGCCAGCTACCAAAGTAGCGTCGGGTTTCTGCATATAGATGAGCATGGTGTTGTTTACGCTGTACTTATGAAAACGGCTCATTGTGCGGAGATATTCGGCGTACTTATCCGACTGAAACAGGTCTTGAATCCCACGCTCTATGCTGTCGGTGATGTCTTTCAGCCGTTCTTTATTGGTCTGCTTTTCATTTTCAGCCATAGACTTCTCCTTTCGATTTGTATATTTTCGGTGTATTTTTCGGCGTACCCCTTGACAAACTAATACCACAGTATTATAATTAGAACAACTAATACCACAGTATTACTTTTGGAGGCAGCTATGAAACAGGATATAGTTATCTACCACGGCTCTCAGCAAATCGTTGAGGTGCCGAAGTTTGGTATCGGGAAAAAATATAATGACTACGGACAGGGCTTTTACTGCACAGAGAACAACGAGCTTGCAAAAGAGTGGGCTTGCCCTATTAAAAATGATGGTTATTCAAACAAATATCATTTGTCCCTTGACGGGCTGAATGTCATGCACTTGACAAAGGGTGAGTTCAACATTCTGAACTGGCTTGCCGTTTTGATTGCTCACAGGAAGTTCGACATTACTTCTCCAATCGGCAATAACGCAAGGGAGTTTATTCTGAATCGCTTTATGCCGGAGACAGCCGACGTCGATGTGATGATTGGCTATCGTGCCGATGATTCTTATTTCTCCTTTGCAGAAGATTTTGTGAACAACACAATCTCTTTGCGTGACTTAAATATGGCAATGAAGCTCGGTACGCTGGGCGAACAGGTTGTGCTGCTTTCAGAACGCTCTTTTGAGCGCATTGAATTTATCGGATACGAGGTTGCCGACTATCGGGAATATTACTTTAAGCGAGCCGAACGTGACCAAAACGCACGAACAACTTACGCAAGCCACAAAAAAGACCTGCACCAACTCATGGACGATATTTTCGTTCTGGATATTATAAGGGAGGATATGAAAAATGACGACCCACGCCTACAGTCCATTATATCTGAGTAAGGCTTCCCGTGCTGTCGGTAATATGCTCCATGACGCAGTAGTCGAGTTCGGAATGGACGGCGAAGACTTCTTGAAACGCTTTATTCAATCAGACGTTGCAGAGGAAATAGAAAGTGGCAATCCCAAATACATTGCAGGCAAAAGCGGATTGGAGCTTTTCTTAGAGGTCATGGAAAAGACCACCGGCAAAGCCTACGATACAAATCTTATTGAAAGCTACGAAAGAAGCCCTGCTTATTGGGTAGGATGGATGCTAACCCATTATCAATGGTACTCCGGGCGCACATTCAAAAGTATCCTCGACACGGTTCCGTACAATGAGCTTCTCGGACTTTACGGGACGCTTCACGAAGCGGACATCGAAAAAAGCTACGAAGTCCTCAATGCTCACTTTGAAAAGAGCGAGAGCAAGCTGAAAACAGCAAGAAAGCATTGCGGATTGACACAGGAGGAGCTTGCCAACGAATCCGGCGTTTCCCTCAATACCATCCGTGCTTATGAACGGAAAGGCAAAGACATTAACAAAGCACAATTTGATATTGTGCTGCGTCTTGCCAAAGCCTTGAAGTGCGATATAACCGAATTACTGGATTAAGCCTGTCCGACCTGTCCTTATCGGGCAGGTTTTTGTTTTAGTTGAGCTTAGAAATATAGACCTATGAGGTTTTCCGTCCTCATAGGTCTGTACGGTTCTTACTTCTTGCCGAAGTCCAGACTGTAAACGGTTTTTATACCGTCATCGTTCAACACGAGTGTGGCATCATAGGACTTGCCTGTTTTCTCAGAGAAAATGCCCTTAACCGGGATTTCGCCGTCTTTCAGTAAAGCCGCTGCCATCTTCTTCGACAGCGTGATTTTCTTTGCTGTGAGGAACTTGTTGTCACGCCACAGACCGAAACGGCAGGCATTTGTCTCGCAGAAGAAGCCCTTTTTGCTCTCGGTTACATCACCGCCGCAGCGAGGACACTTGCCGACCACATCACGACCGGACGGAAACAGGACTTCCGCACCTTTAATAACGGAATAGGTTTTGACAAGCTCATTCACCATGAGGCTTATTTCAGCCATGAACGCATCGGCATCCAGCTCACCGTGTTCCACCATTTTCAGCTTGTGTTCCCACTCGGCGGTGAGCAGAGGGGATTGAAGCTGTTCGGGCAGGACTGTAATCAAGGAAATACCTGTGTTCGCCGGAATGAGATTTACCGATTTCTTGGCTTTCCTGCGTTCCACAAAGCCCGTGGCAATCAGCTTTTCGATGATACCGGCACGGGTTGCCGGAGTGCCCAGACCCTTACGCTCTGCATCGTCGGGCATTTCCTTTGCACCTGCTGTTTCCATAGCAGAGAGCAAGGAATCTTCGGTGAAATGGGAGGGCGGTTTGGTTGTACCTTCCTTGATTTCAGAGCTTACGACTTTCAGCTCATCGCCATCTGCAAGTTCGGGAAGAACCTTATCGGTCTGTTCCTTTTCGCTGTAGACTTTCCATCCGATATTTTGGACGACTTTGCCCTTGGCAGTAAAGATGTGGTTGCCGCAGGAAAGGACGGCAACCGTCTCACAAAAGCGATAGCTTTCGGAAACGGCACGAAGCACCTGCTTTGCAATCAGCTTGATGATTTCACGCTCGCCGATGGGTAAAGTATCAATATCGGTCTCACCGGCAACCAATGTGGGAATGATTGCGTGATGGTCGGATACCTTTTTGCTGTTGCAGATCTGCTTCGGCAGAACTACAGACGGTGCAGCTTCATCACAGATACCGGCAGAGCAGATAACAATAGCGTTCACGCCGTCTGCCATATCATCGGTGAGATAACGGCTGTCGGTTCGGGGATAGGTGCAGAGCTTCTTTTCATAAAGGCTCTGCACATAATCGAGGGTCTGCTGTGCGGTGTAGCCGAGCTGTCTGTTGGCATCTCTCTGGAGTGTAGTCAGGTCGTAGAGGGCAGGAGCCTTTTCTGTTTTCTCTTTACTCGTAACGGACTTTACCATAACAGGCTCATTGTCCTTGGGGATAACCGCTTCTGCTTCGGACTTCTCTTTGAATTTCTCACTCACGGCGATAAAAGCACCAAAGTCCAGCTCTGCGGTGTAAAAAGGTTCGGACTTGAACGCTCCGATTTCCGCTTCTCGTTGAACGAGCAGAGCGAGAGTGGGAGAAACCACACGCCCGACATTCAAAGTACGGTGGTACAGCACGGAGAACAGACGGGTTGCATTGATTCCAACGAGCCAGTCCGCCCACTCACGGCAACGGGCGGCGGCAAAAAGGTTGTCGTACTCCTTGCCGTCATGCAGTTCGCAAAATCCATGTTCAATGGCATTGTTCTCCATAGAGGAAATCCAAAGTCGGCAAATGGGCTTCTTGCATCCGGTCATCTTGTAGATGTTGCGGAAGATAAGCTCGCCCTCACGCCCGGCGTCGCAGGCGTTGATAACATCGGATACGTCAGCACGGTTCATCAGCTTTTTCAGCGTTTCAAACTGGCTGTATTTATCCCTTGGAATTTTATATTTCCAGCTGGCAGGAATAATGGGAAGGTCGTCGTACCGCCACTTGGCGTACTTTTCATCGTAAGTGTCGGCATTGGCGAGTTCCGCCAGATGACCGAAGCCCCAGGACACGATATAATCAAAACCCTCAATGTAGCCGTCCTTGCGGTCCTTCACACCGAGAACGGTGGCGATACTCATTCCGACAGAGGGCTTTTCAGCAATCACAAGTCTTTTTGTCATAGGCGTTTTTCTCCTTGTCGTTCTGTGCGGCGTATGCTTTCGCACGTTCACGCTCCTCATGGAGCTTCTTCAAATACTTTTCAAAAGCGAGGTCGTTTGCAATGTCTTCTGCAACATCAGCAAGCGTAACACGCTGGGTGCAGCTATCAAAAAATCTCATTACTCGTCGTCCTCGCTTTCTGTCTCTGCCATCAAATCGGCATCGTCAAGCTCGGTTTCCTCGTCGTCCTCTCCGAAGTCATAATCATCAAGGTCGCTGCTGCCGGAGGCCTTGGTTTTAGGCTTTCTGAACTTGAACCAGTACACAGCTCCGCACGCTGAACCTGCAATCAAGAGAATAAGAATGGGCAGGAAGCTTGAGGACTTCTTTTCAGCGGCAGGTTCTTCTGCAGGCTCGGTCGGTTCGGGTTCGGTAACGGCTTCCTTGCCGGCACACTCGCTCATATTGGAGCGGCAGATTTCGCAATTCGTATTGATAGCACCGACAACGCACTTATCGGTACAAGAGCAGGCAGGCGCAGCCGTTTCGCCGTTTTCGTCCTCCATAAGAGCCATCAGGTCTGCTTCATCAACAAGATTCAAAAAGTACACGTTTTCGGTCTCGCCGTTGCGGTCGATTACAATATAAAAGGTATTGCCATTCTTGGACTGAACCGTGATGAACTGCTTTTCAATCTGCTCGGAATCCTCGGTTGCAGGAGATTCAATCTGTAGGAAGTCGTCAATTAAGGTCAGATTTCCGTTGGGAGTAAAGGCAAAAGGAGATTTTCCGCTTTCGGTATCATCGAGAGTTTCAAAGCTCCGGAACATCGCACTCATAAGGTGCATGAGCATAGCTAAGTCAAGCTCGCTGTTCTGCTCGGCTTTCTCGATAAGCTTCAGATAGTCGCTGTGAACATAACCTTTCTTTTCGGGAACGATAACTTCGTACCAATCGCCCTCCGAACCGATAACTTTTACTTCCTCGCCGGGGCGGAGTTGGTCAATAATTTCGTAACTCATGCCTGCGCCTGTACGCACATTCAGACGGCTTCCGCCTGTAACGACCGTTCCGATAGTTGCAAGCTCTGCCGGGTCGGTTACACCACCTATTGTGATAACGAGGTTTCCATCCTCGTCGATGATGTAGCTGTACGGAATCTCAATGTCTTCCTTCGGGTCGGTGGCAGTTTCCGCATCGGACACAGTTGCCGTCTCGTCACCCCCGGAAGCAAAAGCCGTAATAGAAAAGCTCGCCATACAAAGTACAGCGAGCATCAAGCAGCAAATCGTTTTCAGTTTATTTCTCATCAATCGTTTCCTCCGTTTCATTTTTGATAGGGTTCGGTACGGGCAAAGGATTCTTTTTGCTTGCCACGATAAGTTCATACAGAGCATCGGGCGAAAGACCAAACTCGTGTACCATACCGAGGATGTCGGAGTTCTCAATCTTGATAATGTCCGCATCAATCTTTTTGTTTCGCTCCTGCAGCGAAGTGATTTTCGCTGCGTTTTTCTCACGCTCCTCACGGAGCTTGACAACTTTCGGGTTCATAAAATTCCTCCTTTACGGATTTGGCAGACGACCATAGGACAGAAAATGACTTTGCCAGTAACTTGAAACAAGGTCAGCATACTGAATGGGGTCGCCGCAATGAATCATTTTGTTATTACCGACGTAAATGCCGACATGGGAAGCTCCTGTTGTATCATAAGTGCCTTGGAAGAACACCAGGTCGCCGGGCTTCACATTGGCAGAGGATACACGGGTGCAGATATGCCTGAGACCATCCGCACCGAGCCGTCCAATATTCCATCCCACTCCGCAGTTATTGACCACCCAGGACACAAAACCGGAGCAGTCAAAAGAAGTGCTTGGAGACGAACCGCCCCAAACATAAGGATAGCCGAGATATTTTTCGGCTTCTTTCATCATAGCGGCAAACTGCGGGTCCGAAAGAGCTTCTGCAGGGATTTCATAATCTTCATATTCGGTGTTGATATAGGCGTTTACATAGGACGAATCGGGGAACAGGTCGGGACGATTGCCGAGGGTGCTCATATAAGTCGCATACATGGAAAGCTGTTCCTCGCTCATAATGTACACGGGTACATGAGAGAGATTGAAGTTTTCCAGCTTCACCGTACAGATATAGTAATCATACGGTACTTCATAGGTGTCTGTATGCGTGTTGCCGTCTTCATCCGTCCATGTGTCGGTTTCCGTGCGATAGCGTGTTTCTACTACGACCGTTTCCGTTAAGATATACTGCTTGTCAAACAGCATTTGAATCGTGCCGCCGACCGCATCAATCGTCCATTCCGGTCCGTGGAGAGCCGATATTGCCGAAATCAGAACGTAGGGGTCATGTTCAATTTCGTCCACATCGTAGTGGTACTCGTCGTAGTCGTGAGTGGTTTCATAACTGTCGAGGTATTCCTGCAGCTCTGCTTCCAAAGCACAATACTGAGCCTCTGCCGCAAGCATATCCGCATCATCGGCAGCATAAGTGGATGCGCCGAAAACAGAAGCGCCGCTCTGCACCATGATAGAGCAGGAAGAAACAACATTGAGAAGAAACGCCACAATAAGAAGTATCGCTATGGCAATCAAAGCACCTTTCCAATGCCTTGCGAAAAACTCTGCCGACTTCTTTGTGTTTTCTGCTGCTTTCTTTGCCGACTTCGCTGTTTTCTGCGCTGCTTTTGCGGTGTTCTTTCCGTTTTTTCCTGCCTTCACCGCCATATATTCCTTTTTGATAGCTCGTTTCTGCTGCCATCGGGAATAAGGGTTACTGGAGAATTGAGGATTGTTCTGCTGCGCTTGCTTGTTCAAGACTTTCAGATTGGCTTTATCTGCCACCGCTTCTGCGTGAGCTGCGTTGCGATAGGGCTTGAGCTTGTGGGAGCGATGTGCGGAATCAATCATCCGCACACCGCCCTCGGCAACTTCCTCGATTTTGTGAGCACTTTCTACGCCGACATTATCTTCCTCAGACTGTCGGATTTCTCGGTGAGCCGTAGCCAATGCGGAATTGATTGGAGCCGTCGCCGCCGCATGGGAAAGCTTTGACGGTGGTTTCTTTTTATCCACTTCCTCAAAGTAAAGCCGGGTCGTTACCTTGCCGTCGGTGTCCACAACACGCTCTTTTCGTTTAACGGTTTTCTTCGGGATTTTTGCCTCGGCTTTTTCCAGCTTATCCGCCTTTTTATCCGCTTTCCGAATCGACTTTTTCAATTCGGGGGCAGCTCGTTCTTCTTCGGTAAATTGAAGCCTTGGCGAACGCTTACCCATAAGGCATCACCTCCTTCGCATGGGTAAGCTCGCCTTTAATCAAGAACAATGTGAACGGTTACGTTACTTCCGAAATGCTCATGGATAATGGATGTGAGGGCAGACAACATTTTCTCAAAGTCCTCGTCCTCATCGGGTTCATCCTTGCTGCCGTCCGTGGGCGGATAATAGCGGTCACAGAACTCACAGCAACGCTCACCGACGCAGGCATAGTAGCCTGCGTCCTCCGGTTCGATAAGCTCGTTCTCCATCAGCGTGGCAAGGTCATCCTTGTTGTCAAACACAAGGTAGGATACGGGAATCCCCCAGGAACGAAACATCTTTTCGGCGGCGGCATCGTAGCACTTTGCCATATCGGAGATTTTCTTGCTCCCACGATTGGGCGCAAGCCTTGCGACGTGGTGCGTGAGCTGCTTTACCAACGAGTAAAGAAACACTTTCTCGTCAATGTGCTTGATATAGTCGTCCTCGTGAATCAGATACAGATTGTTATTCATAGGCGTTTTCTCCTTTATTCGCTTGAGGGTTTATCGGATAATTTCGTGGTCATAATACCGTACAGCTCGGTATCCTTGGGGAAACGGTCAACAAATGGCAGAATGACAGAACCATAAAAAAGCAGCCCTTCGCCTTCACCGCTATGGGTGACATACGAGAGCTGATGTGGAGAGATATTGAGGTGCTTTGCGAGAATCTGACGGTCGCCGGATGCCTGGTTGAGCATATAGATATAGTCGGAGTTCTCAAAGATGTTCTCCACCTCACGGGAGGAAAGCAGGTCTTTGACGTTCTGCGTGATACCGGTCGGAATACCGCCCCATTTTCTGAAACGCTTCCAGATTTCAATCGAGTATGCCGCTGTCTGCTCCTCTTTGAGAAGTAGGTGCATCTCGTCGATGTAGTATCTTGTTGACTTCCGTGCCTCTCGGTTGACCGTTACTCTGTTCCACACCTGGTCTTGGACGATAAGCATACCGATTTTCTTGAGCTGTTTGCCCAGCTCCTTGATGTCGTAGGATACGATACGGCTGTGAATGTCCACATTAGTGCGATGGTTGAACACATTGAGCGAGCCGGTAACATAGATTTCAAGAGCCGTTGCGATGTAGTGAGCTTCTTTTTCTTCCTGCTTCAGCAGAGCGTTATACAGGTCTTCAAGAACCGGCATCTTTTCCGGCGTGGGGTCAGCCAGATAATCCCGATATACCAAACGCACACAACGGTCGATAACCGTTTTCTCAACCGGCTGCAAGCCCTCTTTGCCGCCGACAATAAGCTCGCAGAGAGACAGAATAAAGTCGGATTTCAGCGACAGCGGATTTTCCTCGTCGCTGTAGTTGAGGTTTAGGTCCATCGGATTGATATAGTGCGGAGAGGTCGGAGAAATGCGAATGACCTGCCCGTGAAGTCGCTCCACGAGAGGACCGTATTCCGCTTCGGGGTCGCAGATGATAATATCATCGTCGGTTACGAGGAAGACATTTGCAATCTCACGCTTGGCACTAAAGGATTTGCCCGAACCGGGCGTACCCAAAATCAAGCCATTGGGGTTTTTAAGTTTCTTTCTGTCCACCATAATGAGGTTGTTAGAAAGGGCGTTGATACCGCAGTACAGAGCTTCGCTGCCGTTTTGGAAAAGCTCCTGGGTCGTAAATGGCACAAAAATAGCGACGCTTGATGTGGTCAAGCCCCGCTGAATTTCGATTTGGTTGAGACCCAAAGGCAGGCTGCTCATAAGTCCTTCTTCCTGTTGGAAGTCGAGCCTTGTAAGCTGACAGTTATATTTCTGTGCGATACTGGATGCCTGGAACACATTGTTTCCGAGCTGCTGTTTGGTGTTCGCCGTATTGAGCACGAGGAATGTCATAAGGAACATTCTCTCGTTGCGGCTCTGCAAATCCTGCAAAATCTTCTTTGCTTCGTTGCCATAGGTGGCAAGGTCGGACGGAATGATGTCCATATCATATCCGGAACGAACCGCCTTTTTCTGTTCTTCAATGGTCATCTTCTGCAAATCGGTGATTTTGCGTTTGACTGTTTTGATTGCCTTGGTCTGGTCAACAGACTGAATGTGCATCGTAACAATCAAGCTGGACTCCATATCGAGGAAGTCGGCGAGCATACGGTCATTGAGTTCGGGAGCGAGTATCTGCAAGAAAGATACTGCACCGAGCTTTTTGCCAACGCCGAACTCCTTGCCGTTTCTGAACTCAAAGGAGCTTGGAGCGATAAAATCTTTTACAGACAAACCGCTTGGAGCAAGCCACTCCCACTCAAAATGGAAGTCGATATGCTCATCCATGTGGAACATACCGTGCATGAGGGCTAAACGCTGCTTGCCGTTCAAGGGTTCAGCCGCTACGCCGAGCCTCTTGAAGTTGTTAAGCAGGTCTGTCTCAATGCGGTCGAGGCGGGGTTTTGCTTCTTTCATGTTGGCAGCTTCGATACCGAAGGTCAGATACTTGGTCTTGATAAGACCGTTATTTCCACGGGCGAGTTGGTTTCGGAGCATCTCCGTATATTCTTCACGGATATTGTCAAAGTCATCGTCCTGCGGAGGAATGGCAATATTCTGACCGTAGGTTTCCTTATTTGCCGCCATGTTCATAAACGACAACTGGAACTTAACTGAGCTGTCAAAGTAATTCAGAAAATCACACCAACCCTCAAAGATTGCGGTTTTATCCTCATTCTGATTGAGCTGATAGTTGATGTCCTGGAACTGAATAGTCTTGGTGAAGTAGCCGGGGTTCACACGACAAATCCCATCGGGAAACATTCTCTCAAACGGGATACTGTCCTGCGCCGATTTCTTCTTTTTATCTTGATTTTTTGCTCTTGCGATGGCGGCTTCGATTTGCCTTCTTTCCGCCCTCGTGAGCTTTCGTTTTTCGGACAATACGATATACCTCCTTGTCGAGATTTTCCTGTCGCTCCAAGACTGCATAGAAGTTGTTGGTTTTATACGGTCTCTGTTTCGGGCGAAGGAAGCAGACCTGTACGATGTTCCGGACAATCTTTTCAAGGGGCTGTCCGTTCTTTTCGTACATAGCCAAAAGCATGAACGGCAGCAGAACAATAATCATAATGATAGATGCTGCGCCTGTGTTCATTACGCTTTTGCACAGAAAGAACAGAGGGACAGCTACAGCCGCACCGGAGCCGAAGCAAATGAGTTGGCGTTTTGTGAGGTTGAACATGACCTTTGTCTTAACTGCGTTTAAGTCTTTTGGTACAGGCACATAAGCCATAGTGAATCACCTCCGTCCTTAATGTGCCGAGAAGATAGATTTTGCCATAGAACCTGTTTTGAAAAGGGTAAAGCACAGAAGGACCGTGTATCCCATACAAGTCCAAATGGCATAACTGATGTCTGTATCCACGGCGATGTTCCGAACGAGAGCCGCATAAATCGCAACACAGACGATAATGAGAAATGCTTGGAATGCCAACGCAAACAGGGAGCGCAGATAATTCTGCCCCATGTTGCCGCTTTCCTTGCTGACCATCGTTGCCATCGGAATCGGGGCGACCGAGGTAACGAGATAAATTTCAATCATACGACCGTAGGTTATAATGAAAATGCAGATTGTAAGTGCCCAGGTGCAGATGCCGACGAACAAGCTCTGGAACCACAGCCCAAAGAGAGGACCAATATCCATTTCCATGAGTCGTTCTTCCAAATCCGCGACGACTGTGTTGATGTCAATGGAGGCATCGCTTACGATTACGCCTGCGGCGCTGTTTACAACGCTTTGCCCCACATCGAATACGCCCATTACGATGTTCCATGTGTTTGTTACGATAAGGACGGCACACGCCGTTTTGAATATCCATTTGAAGAACATCCATGTATCCACATCGCCGTGCATATTGTTTTTGTCCGAGACCATCTGGATTAGCTCCAAGGTCATAACAAAGGCGAGTATGACACCCGCTATAGGGATAATGACGTTATCCGAGAGAGTGCGTACCATGCTGTAAATCGTGCCGTTCCACGCCTGCGGAGTTGCACCTACCTGACCTGCGATTTCACCGACTTGGCTGTTCACGCTGTCGAACATACCGGAGAGATTACTGACGATGCCGCCAACCAATATCTCTTTCAGCCATTCAGCAATCGAGTTAAGCACCTTGTCCATAGGCGGTGAATCCCTCCTTTCCGGCTCCCACCCATTACAGAGTGGGAGCCAAGGGTTTTAGTTAGTGGGTACATTTTTTTGGAATTAGCCGAAAAGACCGGTAAGCAGAGGTACAAGGGTGATGCCGATGAGGGCGACACCGCCGCCCGCCATGAGCTGTTTCATACCCTGCGACTTTGCGCCGGGGTTGTCGTTACCGTACCCTTCGAGCAGATTGATTGCACCCCAGATACCGAGACCGGCACCGAGAGCGATAACGAGAGTCTGAAGAACACCAACAGCAGAGTTAAAAAATTCCATAATTTTTACACAGCCAAACGCAAAAGTGCAAATGCACAGACCACAGATTTTGACGTTCGGCACTCCTTTCAAAAATTTTATTTGATTTGATTTTTGAAAGTGGTCGTTCTGTCTTTGACGTCTTATCTATGATAAAAACCGCTGTTAAGCGGTTGCTGACACATCGGATGCGTCCACCTCGTAAACCTGGTAGACTTCATCCGGTTTCGTTTTGAGCTGAGTGGAAAGGTACTTCTCAATATCAAAGTTGTTTTTCGGATTGGCATCGGACAGATACTTGTAGTTCGGGTGCTTGGTTATATCGTACTTGTTCGACATGAACGGACGCACACCACGAAGCTGGAGGATACATTTGCCGCCATCGAGGACGGCAAGCTCATCTATCGTTGCAAGGTCTTTACCGAGCTTCTGATAATTGAGAGAGTGGGAGACCTCTCTGCCACGACTCTCACCGGTGTTGAACGTGTCGATTGTTTCCTTGCCGAGAGACTGGTTTAGTTCTTTCAGCGTGGTCGGTTCAGCACCGCCGAGGAAGATACGACTATCCATGTTACCGATGATTGTGTCGGCATTGTCCTTGTACAAAGCCTTTAACTGGGATTGAGCCTGCAGGACAAGACAGGCAGAGATTTCACGGCTTCGGATGGTTGCTACGAGCTTTTCAAGGTTCGGAATCTGACCGATGTTCGCCGCCTCGTCGATAAGGCAGCGGACGTGAACGGGCAATCTGCCGCCGTAAACGTCATCGGCTTTCTCGCAAAGCAGATTGAAAAGCTGCGTGTAAATCATGGAGATTAAAAAGTTAAAGGTCGAATCGGTATCGCTCATAATGAGGAACAGAGCCGTCTTTTGAAACCGCTTGTCCTTTTTGTCCTTCTCGTTGAGAAAGATTTTGTCTCCGAGGGTATCAAGCTCCAGTTCATCATACATGGTGATTTCACGAAGCTCCGCAATATCAAAGGGAGCAAGTCGAGCACCACAGCTCACCAAAATCGACTTAGCTGTTTTGCCAGAGACGAAAAGTCAAGGACTTTTTCATCAAATTCAAGAAGAAGTCACATTTTGCGGACTTCTTCACGAAGCATACGCTTGATTTTGTCCTCCATCGTCTCCTTGGCGGTCTGGCTGAAATGCACACGCACGATATAGGTTGTCTTGCCGATCTGCTTTCTCACAGTCGGGCAAGGGGTACTGTTGGTTGCGGTATTGTTCATTCAAAATCCTCCTGTAAATGAAAAATGCCCGGTGACTGTTCATCATCGGGCGGTGTCGGTATGAGGGAACAAGGCAAGGCGGCAACATTAAGGTATCTATAAAAACCT
>ERZ824488.616-NODE-616-length-45318-cov-24.873539_pt1 | contig 45318 bp, 45 predicted proteins | sample MGYA00519936_ERZ824488 | MGnify/ENA primary metagenome ERZ824488 (study PRJEB31778, sample SAMEA3449153) | human gut metagenome | biome: human gut; feature: human-associated habitat; material: faeces | place: United Kingdom | collected 2010/2012 ... | reverse complement strand
CTGGGAAGTTCCCGCGCCGCAGAGCAGACGATTCTACGCTCCGTAGAATCGTCGGGGGCTGCGCTAGAACAGCGGGTTCAGCGCTTCGAATCCGGTCAGGCGCGACTCGTCCAGCGGGAGAGTTTCGCCGGGAAGGAGAGCGCCGAGCCAGCCGGAGCTTGTCCCACAGCGGCGTTTCGCCGGGAAACCGCATGCCGGAACAGCGGCAGAGGGCGCGCCGGTGCGCTGGGAAGTTCCCGCGCCGCAGAGCAGACGATTCTACGCTCCGTAGAATCGTCGGAGGCTGCGCCAGAACAGCGGGTTCAGTGCTTCGAATCCAGCCAGGCGCGACTCGTCCAGCGGAAGAAGTTCGCCGGGAAGCCGCGCGCCGGAGCGGCAGCAGAGGGCGTTCTGCTTCGTAGAATCGCCGGAGAACGCCCGTCAGAGCAGCGGGTTCAGCGCTTCGAAGTCGGTCAGGCGCGGTTCGTCCAGCGGAAGGGTTTTGCCGGGGAGGAGTGCGCCGAGCCAGCCGGAGCTTGTCCTGCGGCAGCGTTCGCCGGGAAGCCGCGCGCTGGGCAGACGATTCTACGCTCCGTAGAATCGTCGGGGGTACGTCCGAGCAGCGAATTCAGCGTTTCGAAGCCGGTCAGGCGCGGTTCGTCCAGCGGAAGAGCTTCGCCGGGGAAGAACGTGCCGAGCCAGCCGGAGCTTGTCCCGCGGCAGCGTTTCGCCGGGAAGCCGCGCGCTGGGCAGACGATTCTACGCTCCGTAGAATCGTCTGGGGTACGTCCGAGCAGCGGATTCAGTGCTTCGAAGCCGGTCAGGCGCGGTTCGTCCAGCGGAAGAAGTTCGCCGGGAAGCCGCGCGCCGGAGCGGCGGCAGAGGGCGTTCCGCTTCGTAGAATCGCCGGAGAACGCCCGTCAGAGCAGCGGATTCAGCGTTTCGAAGCCGGGCAGGCGCGGTTCGTCCAGAGGGAGGGTTTCGCCGGGGAGGAGCGCGCCGAAGTAGTGGGCGGCGGGGACGGAGACGCCGACGGCAACGGTATTCGAGGCGTTGCGCAGGGTGGCGGCATCCGGCAGCAGCTGCACGGGGCGCAGGGCCGACAGGCAGGCTTCGTTCAGGGTGATCAGGCGGTCGGAGCGCGACACGCACGCGCCGTCGCGCAGGACGGACGCGCGCAGCAGCAGAAGGCCGTCTTCCGGCATTTCCACGCACAGGCGGCCGATAACGTCGGTCGCGCGGCCGGGAACCGGGAAGCCCGCGGTGATCAGCTCCTGCCCGTCCATCGAATAGGCGCGCACGTTCACGGTGCAGGGCGGCGTCTTCTCGTCCGACAGGTAGAACACCGGCACGCTCACGATGCCGTCCGCCGGGAAGCTCTCCGGCGGCAGTACGAAGGCATGCTCGGCTTTCCACGCGTCCGCCAGCGCGAAATACGCCGGCCGCGCCGCGCCGTCCAGATCGAACAGCGCGCCCGACAGGCAGGTGGGCGCGTCGTCCTTCGCGCCGTCCAGCAGGAAGGGCACACGCTTCATGCGCGCGTGCTCGGCGGCGTCGCGCAGGGCGATTGCCTGACGATACCGGCTCCGGCGGCAGACCTCTTCAAAATCGCCGTCCGAAGAAAGAAGGCTCGAAAGCTCGGGTGCGTCCATGTCGCAGCCGGTCAGCCGCCACAGCGCCGGGTCGAGGACGCGGCTCTCATCTCCGGCCAGCCTGAGCAGCGCTTCATAGCGCTGGCAGGCGCGCGCCGCGCGCTGGATGGCCAGCGAATGATAGGGAATGAACGCCAGTTCATGCTCTGCCGCCGCCATGCGGGCGCGGGACGCGTCCGGTGCGCAGAGCGCGTTCGCGCCGATCTCCGCCGCCAGCGCTGCCGAAACCGCGTCTGCGCCCGCAAAGCCGCGGGGCGCGGTCTCGCCCGCCGGAATATACAGTCGCGCGTCGCGCGAGTCGGAAACCACGCCGCCAGACAGAATCTCCGCGCGCAGCGAAACCGTAACCGCCGCACGCGTCGCGGAATCCGCGCCGTTCGCGAGCACCGCCGCGCGTTCCGAGAAAGTCGCGCCGTTCACAAACGCTGCCGCGCGCCCGTTATCGGTTGCCGCGCGGGCAGAGAAACCCGCGTTCGCCGCTGTGCGTTCCGAGGAAGCCGCGCCGGACGCAAACGCCGCCGCGCGCCCGTTTTCGGTCGCCGCGCGGGCAGAGAAATCCGTGTCCGCCGCCGCGCGTCCGTTGTCAGCTGCCGCGTAGTCGGAGAAATCCGCGTCGGCTGAGAAGCGTTCGAGGAAGTTCTTGCCGGATGCGGGGGTTGCTGCGCGAGCCGCGGAATCTACGCCGTTCACGCGAGCCGCGGAGTCCGCGTCGGCAGAGAAGCGTTCGAGGAAATTTTCGCCGGACGCGGGGGTTGCCGCGCGAGCCGCGGAATCGGAGTTCATCGCGCCGCTCGTAGAGGAATCCGCGCCGGGTGCAAACGTTGCGGCGTACCTGTTTTCGGTCGTCGTGCGTGCCGCGGAATCGGAGTTCGCCGCGCCGCGAGCGGGAGAATCCGCGTCGGTTGAGAAGCGTCCAGAGGAAGCTGCGCCGGGCACAGGCGACGCTGCGCGCGCCGCGGAGTCCGCGCCGGTGGAGAAACGTTCGAGGAAATTTGCGCCGGAGGCGAGCACCGCCGCGCGGTCGTTTTCGGGCGTGCTGCGCGCGGAGGGATTCGCGGTCGCTGCCGAGCGTTCGTTTTTATGGAGAATGCGGGCAAAAAAACCCCTGCCTGTCGAGGTTTTGGTTTCGGACATCGTGCGTACCGAAGAATTTGCGGCTGCCACGGAGGACGCGGGCGTACCCGCGCGTTCCGGGGAAGCTGCGCCGGAAGAACTCGCCGCCGCGCGTTTCGAGAGAGCCGCGCCGGAAGCGCAGGCCGCCGCGCGTTCCGAGGGAGCCGCGCCGGAAGCGAATGCCGCCGCGCGGTCGTTGTCGGTTGCCGCGCGGGGAGAAGCACCCGCGCCCGCCGCGCGTTCCGGGGAAGCCGCGCCGGAAGCGCAGGCCGCCGAGCGGGCGGGCTCGTGGATGGTGTGCTCGAAGAGGTTTTCGCCGGGGGCAAGCGTTTCGCGAACAATCGTCTCCGTGCGCTCGCCGCCGATTTCCAGCACGTAGCGCAGGTCGCACGCGCCCGCGGCTTCCGCGCGCACGGCGGTGCGCGCCGTCCACGGCGCGTCGTCGGGAACGTTCAGCGAAAGCGAGGTGATCGCCGCGCTTCCGACCGTTCGCAGCAGGCAGCCGCCGTCAAGGCCGACGCGCGGCCAAAGGGGCGCGGCGGCGGGCACGGCGAACGCGATCGTCAGCGTGGTTCCCTGCCCGCCCGCGGGCAGCGCGATTTCGGCCTCGGCATCGTCGCCGCGCGCCAGCTCGCGCCCGTCTAACAGAGCCGTCCATTCGCCGCGCAGCCCGACCAGGCTCAGATACGCCCGCCCGTCCGCCGGGAAGCCGCCCTCGGGCGAAAGGGAATAGCGCCACTCGCGGCGGTAGATCCATTCGTTTTTCAGAAGGTCGGCGGCGCTCTCGCCGTCCGTTAAAATTCCCGCGCCGCGCAGCGCGTCGCCCACGCACGCGGGCGCGTCCAGACGCACGGGGGTCAGGATTCCGTCGGTCAGATACCAGCTTCCGTTCAGACGCTTCAGCAAGGCGCTCCCTCCCCCTTGCGGGCGTGCGCGGCCAGCAGAAGTGCCGCAATGGTCTTCGCGTCCTCAAAGCCGCCGGTCAGCGCCGTGCGCACGGCCTCGTTAAGCGGCATGCGCACGAGGTCGAGAAATTCGTCGTCGTCAAAATCGGTTTCGCCGCGGGTCAGCCCCTCGGCCAGATACAGGGAGATGGTCTCCGTGCAGAAGCCGGGCGTGGTGGCCAGATCGACCAGATGCGTCCATTTTTTCGCGGTGAAACCCGTTTCCTCGTGCAGCTCGCGCTTCGCGGCCACAAGGTGATCCTCGCCCGCGGAATCCAGCTTGCCCGCGGGCACCTCCGTCAGCACGCGCTGAAGCGGCGTGCGGAACTGCCGCACCAGATAGACATAGCCCTCGTCGTCCACCGGCACAATCGCCGACGCGCCCTTGTGAATCGCCACCTCGCGCATCGCCGGCTTGCCGTTGGGCAGCGTAACATCCCATTTTTCCAGATTGATCACGTGGCCGTTGTAAATCGACGTGCGCGCGTCCAGTCTCTCTCTCAGTTTCTCGTCCTGCATAGCCATTCCTGCCTTGCGTAAAAAATCCCTGTGTAACCAATTCGCCCCGCCGCCGCAAATTCCTGCCGACTTTGGAAGGAAAAACCGGATTTGACAGCCCGCCGCGCGAAAGCGTATAATAAAAACCACGTTCATCAAACAAAGGAGAGGAAATCCATGAAAAAAACCTTCGCGCTGTTCCTCGCGCTGCTGCTTACCCTCGGCCTGTGCGCCGCCGAAGCGCCCGCGGAAGAGAGCTGGCAGGTGGGCAGCTTCGTTTCCTTCGGCCGCTACGCCCAGAACGCCGACGGTGAGGAAACGCCCCTTGAGTGGCTCGTGCTGGAAAACGACGGCCGCGCGGCGCTTCTGATCAGCCGGTACGTGCTGGAATATCGGTCGTTTCACGATCAGTTCCAGAGCGTCACGTGGGAAAAATCCTCGCTTCGCAGATGGCTGAACGGCGATTTCCTGAATCAGGCGTTCACGGCGGACGAGCAGGCGCGGATTTTCCTGGTCGATGTCATCGCGGAGAAAAACCCGCAGTACAGCACGAATCCCGGCGCGAACACGAAGGATAAGGTATTCCTTCCGAGCCTTTCCGACATGAAAGACTTCTTCCACGGCGACCGTTCCCGCATGGCGGCCGCGACGGTGCGCGCGCTGGGTCAGGCGCCGCTGAAAAACGACTTCGACAAGGTGGACGGCCAGCCGATCGGCTCGTGGTGGCTCCGCGCGCCCGGCAACGGCGGCCGCAGCGCCGCGTTCGTCGACACGGACGGCGCCGTCGAGCGGCACGGCGCGTATGTCGACACGAAAAACGGCGTTCGCCCCTGCGTGTGGGTGCGGCTTCCCGAAGCCGCGGAGATATACCGAATCGGCGAGAGCGTCACCTTCGGCCGCTATCCGCAGACGGAATCCGGCGACGACGATACGCCCATCGAATGGACGGTGGTGAGTCTCGATGGGGACACGGCGCTTCTGATCAGCCGGCATGTGCTGGACTGCCAGCCGTATCACGCCGAGTATGTGCACACGCCGTGGGCGTCGAGCTCGCTTCGCCAGTGGCTGAACGCGGACTTCGCGAACCGGGCGTTTACGTCGGAGGAGAAAACGCGCATCGTTCCGGCGCAGGTGAAAGTGGATTTCGCGCCATGGGGCGCGCCGGATTCGGGCAGCGATACCGTCGACGACGTGTTCCTTCTGAGCGCGGCAGAGGCGGAGCAAATCTTTCTGACCGACGAAATTCGCGTTTGCGCGCCCACGGCCTACGCCATCCGGCAGGGCGTTTACACGGAACCGGCCGACACGGAAACCGGCCTGTCCTGCTGGTGGTGGCTTCGCTCCTTTGGCAGCCTGCGCCGCTATGCCGCGGAGATTGCCAGCGACGGAAGCGTTGAGCGAGGCGGAGAATGCGTGAACTACGACCGCGTCGGCGTGCGTCCGTGCGTGTGGGTGCGGATTCCCTGACGCCGCGCACAGGCTTCCATAGAAACCGCGTTCGCCCCGCGGGCAGAGCGACCTGCCGGCGGGGCGAGCTTTCTTATTAATATAGCTGAATCACGTTCCAGCTCGCCCTGCCAAGGCGGATTTCGCCGGTGAACGGCGCTTCGGGGTGCTCGGTGGGCGCGACGGTGTTCGGCGCGAGCTCGGTGTTCACGGCGTTCACGTCGTCGTGATGCAGGGTCGTCTGCTTCATCCGGGTGAAGCTTTTGAACGCGCGCAGGTCGACGGACAGGCACGCGTCCTCGGTCAGGTCGCGGTTCACGGCGAAGATGGTCACGCCGCCGTTTTCGTCCACCGTCGCGGCCGCGTCCACCATGGGCACGTCGGTATAGTGGCGGGTGTCGCGCATTTCGCACTCGATGCGAGGCATGAGCGATTCGCCGCGGCCCAGCGCGGAGGCGTGCATCATGGGATAGAAGATCGTCTGCGCCCACGCGCCGCCGCCGTTTCGCGTCATGATCGGCGCGATCACGTTCACCAGCTGCGCCATGCAGGCGATTTTCACGCGGTCGGCGTTGCGCAGGAAGGTGATCAGCATCAGACCCACCAGCAGCGCGTCCTCAAAGTTGTATACGTCCTCAAGCAGCGGCAGCGCGCGCCCCCACTTGTCGCGCTTTTTCAGCTCCTTGTCCTGCTTGTGCGAATGATACCACACGTTCCACTCGTCAAAGCTCAGATTCACGCGCTTTTTGGCGTGCTTCTTGCCCTTCACCGCGTCGCAGATGCTGACCACGGTCTTGATGAACTCGTCCAGATCCATCGTGGAGGCGAGGAAGTCCTCGGTGTTGCCGTCGGGATTCCCATAGTAGCGGTGCAGCGACACGTAGTCCACGTGGTCGTAGCATTCGCTCAGAACCCTGTATTCCCAGTCTCCGAACGTGGGCATGCGGGAGGAGGACGAGCCGCACGCCACCAGCTCGATGGACGGGTCGACCCACTTCATCAGCTTCGCGGCCTCGCAGGCGGTGCGGGCGTATTCCTCGGCGGTCTTCGCGCCCATCTGCCACGGGCCGTCCATTTCGTTGCCCAGACAGAACAGCTTCACGCCGAAGGGGTTCCTGCGGCCGTTTTTGATTCGCATGTCGCTGTAGAGACTGCCGGAGGGATGGTTCAGATATTCCACCACGTTGCGCGCGTCGTCCGGGCCGCGGGTGCCCAGATTCACGGCATACATGATTTCGGTATCGGCCTTTTTCGCCCAGTCGGCGAATTCATGAATGCCCACCTCGTTCGTCTCGGTGGTCATCCACGCGAGGTCGAGCCGCTTCGGACGCATTTCGCGCGGCCCCACGGAATCCTCCCAGCGGAAGCCGGACACAAAATTGCCGCCCGGATAGCGCACCACGGGCACGTTCAGCCGCTTCACCAGCGAGAGCACGTCCCGCCGGAAGCCCTGCTCGTCGGCCTCGGGATGCCCCGGCTCGTAGATGCCGCCGTATACCGCGCGGCCCAGATGCTCGATGAACGAGCCGAACAGGCGCCTGTCCACCGGCCCGACGACGTAATTTCTGTCCAGAATCAGCGAAGCCTTTTTCATGGAACGTTCCTCCGTATGTTTGGATTTTCGCTTCATATATATCATACGCCGCCGCGTTTGTCAATCGCTTTCTTTACAAAACGCGGCTTGCCCCGGCGCGGGAATTATGGTACGATAAAATTCAATTTAAAAGGAAAGGATTTGTTACATTGGTTTCCCGTCTTCGCGCCCTGTTTCGGGGCATTCCCCCGGTGTACCTTCTGATCTCGTTCCTGTCCAGCGCCTTCCTCGCCTTCGGGCTGTACAACGTGCACGCCATTTCCGGCGTGACGGAGGGCGGCGTGCTGGGTCTCACGCTGCTGTTCGATCATCATTTCGGCATTTCCCCCTCGGTGAGCGGCTTCCTCATGAACGTTTTGTGCTACGCGATGGGCTTTCGCCTGCTGGGGCGCACGTTTCTGATTTATTCCGCCGTCTCGACGGTGGGCTTTTCGCTGAGCTACCGCGTGTACGAATGCTTCCCGCCGCTGTGGCCGCAGATTGCGAATCTGCCGCTTGCGGCGGCGTTTGCGGGCGCGCTGTTCGTGGGCGTCGGCGCGGGGCTGTGCGTGCGGCTGGGCGGCGCGCCCGGCGGCGACGACGCGCTGGCAATGAGCCTTTCGCACGTCACGCGCCAGCCGATCGAGCGCATTTATCTTTTGAGCGACCTGATCGTGCTGCTTCTGTCGCTCACGTATATTCCGCTTCGGCGCATCGCGTGGTCGCTGCTCACGGTGACCCTGTCCGGCCAGCTGATCGGCGTGATTCAGCGCCTGCCGCTGCCGGAAAAAATCTTTGGAAAGAGGGTTGTAAAACATGGCTAAAAAGCTTCTGGCCTGCGCGCTGGCGCTCGCCCTGCTCTTCTCCGCGTGCGCGGAGCGCATCTTCGAGCCCACGGACGCGGTGGACGGCAAGAAGCGCGCGCTGGAGGTGTTTTTAGAATGCGGCTTCTCCGCCGAGTACGGCGACAGCACCGGCTGCCTTCAGCGCTGGGAAGCGCCCATCGTCATCTGCGTGTACGGCGAGCCGACGGACGAGGACTGGGAGCAGCTGGAGGGCTTCCTGATGGAGCTGTCCTTCCGCGTGCCGACGCTGCCGCCCATCCGCCTGACGGACGACGAAAACGAAGCCAACGTCGAAATGTTCTTCCTGACGGACGAGGAGCTTCCGTCGGTCATGCCGGAATTCATTCCGGGCAACCGCGGCTTCGTGTACTGCTACAGCGAGGGCAGCGTGTTCTACACGGCGCGAATCGCCATCGAGACCGGCTCCACGTCGCAGACCGAGCGCAATCACATCATCCGCGAGGAGCTCGTGAACGGCCTTGGGCTTCTGAACGACCACCTGCTGTATTCCGACAGCGTGATCTACCAGAACTACAACAACAACATGCCCACCGAAATGGACTGGCTGATGCTCAACATGGTGTATTCGCCGCTTCTGTGGCCGGGCGTGGCGCGCGCGCAGGCCGGGGAAATTCTGCTGGCGGAGATTCTGCGCTGACGGAGGAAACGGAGCATGCTCACGCTGATTAAAATGGAAGAAAAATACCGCCCGCTGCTTAATGAAATGATGGACGAATGGACGACGGCGGACGAGAAGATCATTCCCTACGCGATTCGCAAGTGCGATTATCATGACTTCGCGCGCTATCTGGACAGCCTTGAGGTGCGCGAGGACAGCACGGGACGGCTGGTGCCGGATTCCACGTTCTTCTGTCTGGACATCGATCGGCAGAAGCTCGTCGGCGCGGTGAACATCCGCCACCGGCTGAACGAGGGTCTGCTGGCGACGGGCGGGCATATCGGCGACGGCGTCCGCCCCAGCGAGCGCGGCAAGGGGTACGGCACACAGATGATCGCGCTGGCGCTGGATGAATGCCGGAAAATGGGCATTGACCGCGTGCTGATGTGCTGCGATGAAACGAACCGCGCCTCCGCCCGCACCATCGAGAAAAACGGCGGCGTGCTGGAAAACACCCTCGCCGGGCCGGACGGAAACGTGGTTCGGCGCTATTGGATTGAACTGGGAGCGGAAAAATGAAGGTTGAGTAATACGTAATGGCCTACTCCGCGGAGCAGGATCGCATCCGTGCGCTGCTGCCTGCGGGCGCGTCCTCGCTGCGCCCCGTGCTGCGCATCAACGCGGAAATCTGGGACGACGCGCACGGCTGCGTGGAATTCAACACGGCGGTGGAGAAAAACGGGCTTCGCGGCTGGCTGAACATCGCCCGCTGGACGGACGTTCCCTTCGAGCGCCGCGGCCGGACAACCGTGTTCCGCACGGAATTTCTGGAAATTTCCTTCACCGGCACGGGTGTCGAGGGCGGCTGCCCGGCGGAAAAGGACAACGCGGGCTGCTGGTTTTCCGGCGCGGCCGAAACGCTGCGCCCGCCGGAGACGATTGCGGCGCGCAAGGAATTCTGCGGCTGCCAGTTTCAATGGCGCTTCACCGGCGCGGACGCGCACGGCGCAAGCCTTGGCAAGACCCTTCCGGTCGTTCCGGAGGACGTGAAAACCGTCTATCCAAAGCAGCCCCTCACCGCGCCGAACGCGGCGGCCATCCCGTGCGCGCAGGTGCTGGGAACCTGCCGGGTAACCTTTGAAAGACAGATGTGAATTACTGTCAGTCATGTTCATGCACGTGTGATTCATATCCGGCATATAAAAAGATAAAATTGAATATTTCGCGCGACACATATTGCATTTTGGCGTTTCCCGGCGTATAATGGAGCACAAAAACGTTCAAAGGGGGAGCGGCGGATATGAGTCGCGTTTTTAATTTTGCCGCGGGGCCGGCGATGATGCCGGAGGAAGCGCTGGAGCGCGCGGCGGCGGAGATGCTTTCCTATAAGGGCACGGGCATGTCGGTGATGGAGATGAGCCACCGCTCGTCCGCGTATCAGGAAATTTTCGACCGCACGGTAAATCTTCTGCGCGAGCTGATGGAGATTCCGGACGAATACGAGGTGCTGCTGCTTCAGGGCGGCGCGACGGGGCAGTTCGCCGCCGTGCCGATGAACCTTCTGAAAACCGGCGCGGACTACGTGGACAGCGGCAACTTCGCCCACGGCGCGTTCGTCGAGGCGCAGAAGTACGGAAACGCGCGCGTGATCGCGTCTTCCCGCGAGGAAAGCTACGCCCGCGTGCCGGACGTGGACGCGGGCGCGATTGATCCGGACGCGGACTACGTGTACATCACCACCAACAACACCATTTACGGCACGCGCTTTACGCGCCTGCCCGACTGCGGAAAGGTGCCGCTGGTGGCGGATATGTCGTCCAACATCCTGTCCGAGCCGTACGACGTGCGCAATTTCGGCGTGATTTTCGCCGGCGCGCAGAAAAACATCGGCCCGGCGGGGCTGACGGTCGTCGTCGTGCGCAAGGATCTTCTAGGTCATGCCCGCTCCGACACGCCCAAGATTTTCGACTGGGCGAAGCAGGCGCAGGCGGGCAGCATGCTGAACACGCCCGCCACCTACGCCATCTATATGGCCGGGCTGTGCCTTGAATGGCTGAAAAAGGAGGGCGGCGTGCGCGTGATCTACATGCGCAACCAGGTGAAGGCGAAGCTGCTCTATGATTTTCTGGACGAAAGCCGCCTGTTCCGCGGCACGGCGGCGCGCGAGAGCCGCTCGCTGATGAACGTCACCTTCCGCACGCCCAGCCCTGAAACCGACGCGGCGTTCGTCAAATTCGCCGCCGCGCAGGGTCTCGTGAACCTGAAAGGCCACCGCCTCGTCGGCGGCATGCGCGCCAGCATCTATAACGCCATGCCCGTCGAGGGCGTGACCCGGCTGGTCGAAGCCATGAAGCAATTCGAAGCGGAGGGACTCGCGAGATAGCGTCCTTCCACAGAAAATGGAGTGCAGCATACCATGACAGACATCCGATTATTGAATCCCGTCTCCCCGGTTTGGCGCGAGGTGCTTTCGCCGGAGGAATATCATCTGATCGAGGACGCGCCGTCGCCGCGGGCGATCATCGTGCGTTCGGCCGACATGCACGGCATGGCGCTGCCCGAAACCGTGCTGGCGGTCGGGCGCGCGGGCGTGGGCGTGAACAACATTCCGCTGGACGAATACGCGGAAATGGGCGTTCCCGTGTTCAACACGCCGGGCGCGAACGCCAACGCCGTGAAGGAACTGGTCATCGCCGCGCTGCTGCTCGCCTCGCGCGATATTGCGGGCGGCATCGCGTGGGCGAAGGGTTTGCAGGAAAACGGCGCGTCCGTGGAGAAACAGGTAGAGAAGGGCAAAAAGGCGTTCGCCGGGCCGGAGCTCGCCGGGAAGACGCTGGGCGTCGTCGGTCTGGGCGCGATCGGCCTGATGGTCGCCAACGCGGGCGTGGCGCTGGGCATGAACGTGCTGGGCTACGACCCCTACATATCGATCGACAACGCGTGGAAGCTGTCCCGCGCCGTCGCGCACGCGCAGACCCTCGACGAGGCGCTGGAAAAATCCGACTATGTGACCGTGCACATGCCGCTGACGGACGAGACGCGCGGCGCGATTGACGCGGAAACGCTTTCGCGCATGAAGCCCGGCGCGGCGCTGATCAACTTCGCGCGCGGCGAGCTGGTGGATACCGGGGCCGTGCTTCGCGCGCTCGAGACCGGCGCGCTCCGCCGCTACGTGTGCGACTTCCCAACGGAAGCGCTCCTGCGCGCGAAAAACTGCGTGTGCCTGCCGCATCTGGGCGCGAGCACGCCGGAAAGCGAGGACAACTGCGTGCGCATGATCGCCCGCCAGCTGGACGCGTATCTGAAGACCGGCGCGCTCACGCATTGCGTCAACTTCCCGGACGCCGACCCCGGCCGCCTGACTGCCGCGCGGCTCGTCGTTCTGCACCGGAACGTCCCAAGCGTGGTCAGCTCCATCACGGCGCTGATCTCGCGCCGCGGCATCAATATTTCCAATATGCTCAACCGCTCCCGCGGCGCGTACGCCGTCACCTTCCTCGACCTCGACGAGTGCCCGCCCGCCGCCACCGCCGCCGAAATCGAAGCCCTCCCCACCATCTGCCGCGCCCGCATCCTGACGCCGTAGCCTCTGCGCGGGCAATCGCATACACAAAGGAGAGAAAGCGCATGAAGTTTCCAGGTCTGAAGCCGGACGACATTTATCTTCCCGCGGAAGGGATTGACCTGCGCCGGTGGGCGGTCGTCGCCTGCGACCAGTACACCTCGCAGCCGGACTACTGGCGGCGGGTGGAGGCATACGTGGGCGCGCGTCCGTCCACGCTTCACATCGTGCAGCCGGAAATCGATCTGGAACGCGCCGGCGCGCGCATTCCCGCCATTCACCGGGCGATGCGCGAATACCTTTCGAACGGAACGCTCGTGCGCGCCGTTCGAAACGGCTTCACGCTCACCGAGCGCACCACCGCGTCCGGCGCGCGGCTGGGTCTGGTGGCCGCCGTCGATCTGGAGGAATACGACTTCACGCCCGGCTCCGGCGCGATGATCCGCGCCACGGAGGGCACGATTCGCGAGCGGATTCCCCCGCGCCTGCGCATCCGCGAGGGCGCGCCGCTGGAATGCCCGCACGTGATGCTGCTTCTGGACGACCCCGCCCGCACCGTGATCGAGCCGCTGCACGCGCGCCTGCGCGAAACTGCGCCGCTGTGCGATTTCGAGCTGATGGAGAACGGCGGCCGCCTGCGCGTGTGGGGCGTTGAGGGAAATGCGCTCGCGCCGGTTTCGGACGCGCTTTCGGCGCTTTGGGAGAAGTCGGACGGCTTCCTGTACGCCGTGGGCGACGGAAACCATTCCCTCGCGACCGCCAAGGCGCGCTGGGACGCGCTGAAGCCCGCGCTTTCGCCCGGGGAAGCCCAGACCCACCCGGCGCGCTACGCCCTCGCCGAAATCGTGAACCTGCACTCGCCCGCGCTCGCGTTCGAGCCCATCCATCGCGTGCTGTTCGGCGCGGACATGGAAGACCTCGTCTCCGCCTATCGCGCCCACCTCGCCAGCCGCGGCATGAAGCTGACCGCCGTCGAGCCGCTTTCTTCCCGCGCCAGCGGAACGAAGCCCGTCGACCCGTCTTCTTTCCCCGCCAGCGGAACAAAGCCCGTCGACCCGTCTTCCTCCCGCGCGTGCGGAACGAAGCCCGCCGAGCCGTCTTCCTCCTGCGCGTGCGGAACGAAGCCCGCCGAGCCGTCTTCTTTCCCCGCCAGCGGAACGAAGCCCGCCGAGCCGTCTTCCTCCTGCGTCTGCGGAGCGAAGCCCGCCGAGCCGTCTTCCTCCCGCGCCGGCGGAACGAAGCCCGCCGAGCCGTCTTCTTTCCCCGCCAGCAGAACGAAGCTTGCCGAGTCGTCTTCCTCCTGCGCGTGCGGAGCAAAGCCCGCCGAGCCGTCTTCCTCCTGCGCGTGCGGAATGAAGCCCGTCGAGCCGTCTTCTTTCCCCGCCAGCGGAACGAAGCCCGCCGAGCCCTCTTCCTCCTGCGCGTGCGGAACGAAGCCCGCCGAGCCGTCTTCCTCCGCCCGCGGCATGACCCCGGCGGACGAAGCCGAGCTGACGTTCGTCTCCGGGAATAACCGCGTGGGTTACCGCGTGGAAAATCCGGATAATCCCCTGCCCGTGGCGGTGCTTCAGCCGTTTCTGGACGAGTACCTCCGCAGCCACCCCGCCGCGCGCATCGACTACGTGCACGGCGCGGCCGCCGTCGAGTCCCTCTGCCAGACTCCGCACACCACCGGCGTCCTCCTGCCCGCCATCGATAAGTCCGCCCTCTTCCCCGCCGTCCGCCAGGGCGGCGCACTCCCGCGCAAAACCTTCTCCATGGGTGAGCCCGACGAAAAGCGCTACTACATGGAGTGCCGGAAAATTCTGTAAGCGGGTCGAAACCCGCGCGCAAACATGCAGCCTGAAAAGAATCGGGCTGCATGTTCTTTTGTCCCGCGGTTTGGCTGTTTACGAAGAACGGCAAAAAACGTCGAGAACGGACGCGGGGGAATCTGGTAGAATCGCGGGAGAACGGAAGGAGATGAAATGGATGAACGAAGAAGGTGAATTCGTTCCTTGTCAATCCGGTTGTTCATGGGGATTCCTCCGTTTCTTCGCGCGGTGCGGGGCGGGTGAAGCTTCGCGATAGAGGGAATCGCGCGGCATGTCAAGGGCTTCCTGCGCGGCGACCGCGTGACCGAGGGCCCCCGAGAGCAACTTCACCATCCATTGCGCGCTGGACGAATACATCTTCGGCTACTGCGAGCTGGTCAAGTCCTACGACCACGAAATGACCGAGGAGGAAAAGGCGCAAACCATCGCGTGGGAGACCCGCCAGCTGGAAATCATGGACTGGTACACCGACGACGTGGACTGGATCACCGGCGAAAAGCACGAGAAAATCCAGAACCTGTTCCTGCAGAAGGGATACGAGGAATAAGAGAATGGAAATCGCCTGCCGCGGAAGAAAGCAAAATTCTGCGGCAGGCGGTTTTTTATCGCTGTAAATCGCGGAACTGGCTGGGCGTGAGCTGGGTGACCAGCTTGAACTGGCGGCAGAAATGATTGAAGTTTCGATAGCCGCAGTCGCTGGCGATCTGAGAGATGGGCGCGTCGCTGTTCAGCAGGCGTTTGGCCTGTTCAACCCGCATCAGAATCAGATCGTTATGCGGAGTGGTATTGAACACCTTTTTATAGAGCGGATACACGCGGCTGGGGCTGACGTGGAGAAGGGCGGAGAGCATTTCCGCCGACCAGTCCCGCTCCGGGTATGCACTCATTTCGCTGCGGATGACCTGCAGCTTTGAATACAGGTCGTCGCTTTCGTTTGCGTAGCGCTTATGGCCAATGTCGCGGCTGACGGTCATGAAGCATTCCTCCAGCTTGATGGAGCAGAACTTCCACCAGAAATACGGCTTGCAATAGAAATAGAATTCCAGCTCCTCAAACAGGCGGGTTATGTTTCGGCTGGCGCAGGGAGAAACGGGAAAGACCTCGTTGGGCGCGAGGCCGTAAATCTGCATAATGGACGGTACCTCGCCGACCACATGCATCCAGTCGTAGGTGATTTTTGTTTCGGCGAAAACGGAATAGGGCGTGCCCGGCGCGATGACGACGATGGCGCTGGATGGTACGTTGGAAATAGAATTTGCAAGTTTCACGCGGCACGGACAGCGCAGGTTCAGAAATACATATTCCTTTGATCCGTCCTCCCGAACGAGGGGAGACGCGGGAAAAAGCGGCCAGTTATATCGAATGTTGATGATATTCACGCGGATTTTCCCTCCATTTCAGATATAAGCGGCGTTCGCTCCCCTCTTCACTATATACGAATTCCCATGGGAAGTCAAGCGCGTGTTGATAGAAAATGTCAAATAGGGGATATGAAAAGAGATTGAGTTTGCGATTATGTAGGGGTATAATGGTATTACAATCTTCGAGAAAATATGGCAAATACGTTTCTTCAGTGAATAAAGGATGAAGCGCTATGCACCAGATGAATTCGCGAAAGGTCGTTTTTATCGATATTGACGGAACGCTTCTCTCATCCCGCGGCACGGTATCCGAGCAGGACATGGCGGCGCTGCGGGCGCTGCGCGCGCAGGGAGACAAGGTTTTTCTGAACACCGGCCGCTCTTATGCGTACATCCCGGAGGGGATTCGCAGGGCCGATTATTTCGACGGCATCATCGCGGGCGGCGGCGCCTACATCATGATGGACGGAAAAACGCTGTATTCCGCCACCATTCCGGAGCCGATTCTTTCCATGGTATGCCGGCTGTATCTGTCCAATGGAAAATGGTGCAAGTTTGAAGGCGTGGACAACAATTACGCGATTTATTCCGACGACCGGGCCTGCAAGCCCGTGGAATCGGCGGATGATTTCAAAAATCGATACGCGGGCGTGCAGGTGAGCAAGATCACCATGCAGGGCGAGGTTTCCGAGGAGGAACGGAAGGCGCTGCATCCGTATTTCTATCTGTACAGACACGCGTATTATTCGGAGGGCTTCATTCGCGGAGAGAGCAAAACCACCGGCATCGAGCAGGTGCTTCGGGCGCTGGGCATCGATAAAAAGAATACTGTGGGAATCGGCGACAGCATTAACGACGCGGAAATGCTCATCAACACGGAGTTCGGCATTGCGATGGGCAACGCCTGCCCGGAGGTCAGGCAGATTGCGGATGTGATTACGGAGGATTGCGATCATTCCGGCGTGGGCAAGGCGGTCGAACGGTATCTGCTGCACAGATAGCAAAGAAAATAAGGATACGAAGGAAGGAGTACACGCATGGCTCAGATTCAGAGAGCATCCACCGGAAGATTGACGAAGGGTCAGCGACTGTGGCGCGATATTCGGCGCTATCGATGGGTATATCTGATGGCGCTGCCCGCCATATTGTACTTCATTGTGTTTTGCTACCGGCCGATGTACGGCGCGACGCTGTCGTTTAAGAAGTTCAGCTTCAAGTTGGGCATCCTGGACAGCCCGTGGATCGGCATGAAGCATTTTCAGAGAATCTTCATAACGCCGCTGGCGATGAACGCCATTTTGAACACGCTGATCATTTCGGCGGAGCGCATGGTCTTTGAGTTTCCCATTCCAATCATTCTGGCGGTATTGTTTAACGAGCTGAAAAGCACAAGGCTGCGCAAGGTCTATCAGACGGTTTACACCTTTCCGCATTTTCTTTCGTGGGTTACCGTGGCGGCGATTATCGTCAACATCTTCGGCATGTACGGGCTGGTGAACGGCATGCGCGTGACGTTTGGGCTTGACCGCGTGAACTATATGACGGACAGCGGCTTCATTCGCCCGATGCTGTTTATTTCGGCCAACTGGAAGGAAATGGGCTGGGCGGCGATCATCTATATCGCGGCCATTACCGGCATCGACCCCACGCTGTACGAGGCGGCGATCATCGACGGCGCCAACCGCTTTCAGCGCATCGTTTACATCACCATCCCGTCGATTTCCTACATGATTGTGACGCAGCTGATTCTTTCGCTGGGCGGGCTGATGAACGCCGGCTTCGACCAGATTTTCTATCTGATGAACCCCGCAAACCGCGAGAGCGTGGAAATCATCGATACCTACGTTCATTACATCACCTTCCAGGCCATTCCGGACTATGGATTTTCCTCGGCGGTCGGCCTGTTCAAGACGGTGATCAACTGTATTCTGCTGCTGGCCGCGAACCGGTGCGTGAAGTGGATCGGCGGCAGCGGGCTGCTGGACTGAGAAGGGAGGGAAGGAGCATGACGCAGGAACTCGGAAGGCAAGCCGGGCGCAGGCGCAAAAGGATTTCGATGACGGACGTGTTTGTGGCGCTTCTTTTGACGTTCATCGCGCTGATCATCTACATTCCCTTTCACAACACGCTGGTGGTATCCTTCCAGACGATCGACGGCTATACGCTGAACCCGGGCGCGATCTACCCGACGCATTTCACGCTGGAAAACTATATCCATGTGCTGAGCGAGGGCTCCATACAGGTCGGGTATAAGAACTCGATCATCGTGACGGTGGTCGGCACGATGTTTTCCATGACGGCGTCCACGCTGTACGCCTTCGCCATTTCGCGCAAGGGCATGCCCGGACGAAAGCTTCTGACGGTGTTTATGATGGTGACCATGTATTTCTCGGGCGGCAACATTCCCCTGTTTCTTTTGTTCCGAAACCTGAACATGATCGATTCCCTGTGGGGCGTCATTCTGTACGGCTCGGTCAGCGCCTATAACTGCCTGCTGATTCGAAACGGCTTCAGCCAGATTCCGGCGGCGCTGGAGGAGGCGGCGGAGCTGGACGGCGCGGACGACGTGACGAAGCTGGTGAAGGTGATTCTGCCGCTGATGAAGCCGATATTGACGACCTTCACGCTGTTTGCGATCGTCCGGCTGTGGAACGAATGGTACTGGTCGATGCTGCTGATCAACGACGCGGGAAAGATGACGCTGCAGGTCGTATTGCGCTCGATCACCTTTGGAAACTACGACGCCAGTGTGGGCGACACCAACCGCATGTTCGCCACCGGCGCGAAAATGGCGTCGCTGGTGTTGACCATCATCCCGATCATGTGCGTGTATCCGTATTTGCAGCGCTACTTTGTGGCGGGCATTACGGTCGGCGCGGTGAAGGACTGACGAGGATCCATTGAGCGGGAACGCGGAGTACGCCGCGCTCCCTGCCAATAGAAACAGAACAATGCTCAAAATGCGAAGGAGGAAAACCCATGAAGAAACTTGTCTGTGCAATGCTGGCTCTGGCAATGCTGCTTTCGGGCGTGTGCGCGATGGCGGAATCCGAAGGATCGTTCCCCTATGACGTCAGCGAGCCCGTGACCTTCTCCGTTACCACCTCTCAGACGATGACCGCCAAGAACTACAACGCGGGCAATCTGTACGACTACATGGCCGAGAAGTTCAATATCACGCTGGACGTGAAGGCCGTTCCCTACGGCGATCAGGACAGCAAGACCCGCACGAACATGACCGCGGGCACGCTGCCGGACACCGTCTGCTGGCTGAGCTTCAACGCCATCGAATACCAGACCTTCGTGGAGGCCGGCACCATCGCGCCCCTGCCGGAGGGCTGGGAAGAGAAGTACCCCAACATGCACGGCATGATGCAGTCCACCGGTATTTACGATCAGCTGGTGATTGACGGCCGCGTGTACGCGGTGCCGCACGCCACCTTCTACACCTTCAACCGCGACGGCGTTTCCGAAAACGGTGTGGTGCCGCACGCGCTCGTCTACTACCGCAAGGACTGGGCGAGGGAGGTCGGCATGGACATCGACGAGAGCATCACCCGCGAGGAGCTGCGTGAGTATCTCACGCGCTGCGTCGAGCAGGATATGGCGAAGAACGGCAAGACCTTCGGCCTGTCCTGCGATCCCGGCTCGATGATCGGCGCCTATATGGCGTTCACCGATTGCCAGTGGTCGACCTTCCCGCGCACGGACGACGGCTATACCTACGGCCTGCTGGCGGACGGCGTGACGGAGATCATCTCCGAGCTGCGCGCGCTGTATCAGGACGGCCTGATTTACCCGGACTTCTATAACATCACCGACGGCGACCACATGTTCACCACCGGCATGGCGGCGGCGAAGATCGACGCGGGCGTTGTCAACACGCTGAACTGGTCGGTTCGAGAGCTGGTTTCCACCTATGAGGGCATGGGAATCGAGTTCGACCGCGCGGACATGGGCGTGGCCGTGCTGTGCGACGAGGACGGCAATTATCATCAGTCCTACGGCACCAACTACTGGACGGCCTCGATCTTCAACCCGGAGATCGACGAGGTGAAGATGGATCGAATCCTCTCCATCATCGACTGGCTGTGCACCGAGGAAGGCGAGCGCATCTGCCAGATGGGCATCCCGGAGGTCGACTGGACGGTCGACGAAAACGGCGAATACATCTCCCTGATGGCGCCGAACCCGGACGGCACGCCGAAGAACATGTGGCAGAACTCCGAATCCTATTGCGTATGGCGTCAGCTGGGCGTTCTGTCCGACGACTTCCAGATCATCAATCCGTCCCTGCCGAAGGATCTGCGCGAGCTGTGCGCGAAGATGTACGCCTACAAGAATTCGCACAACGAGAAGATGGTGAAGGTCGATCTGGACTATCGCTTCTACAACAGCGAAGCCAAGGCGATTCTTTCCGTTCCCTATTCCAACGAAATCGCCCGCATGATGATGGCGCCCAATGTGGAGGTTGAAGCCGAGTGGGCGACCTTCGTCGAGAATTACCGCAATCTGTGGGAGCCCGTTCTGAACGAGATGAACGCGGAGTTCTTCGGAAAGTAAAACGGCTTTCGGGGCAGCGTGACGGGGAAGGGCTCCGCCGACGTACTTCGGGGAAACCGCCTCCGGCAAGGTCATCCTGCCGAATTTCCAGAGGATGAGTTGGCAAAGACCGGTGGGAGCGGCATTGGCCGCTCCGCATCCGGTCTGGCTTGCGAAAGGAGAGGACGGAATATGAGCTATCGCTATGAAACGCACTGCCACAGCGCGGAGGGCAGCGCCTGCTCGGTGATTTCAATCAGGGATATGGTGCATCTTTATCATGAAAACGGCTACAGCGGCCTGTGCATTGCCGATCACTTCAGCGGCAACAGCGCGCTGAGCGACGAGCTTACGTGGAAGGAACGCGTTCAGAAGCACTGGGACATCTGCGAGGAGGGACGCAGGGAGGGCGAGAAGCTGGGCTTCAAGGTGTTCTTCGGCATGGAGTATTCCCTGATTCGCTATCCCGGCCAGCTGAGACGGATTTTAGGCAACGATTTCGTCCTTCTGGGTCTGGATAAGGAATGGTGGATGGAGCAGGAGGGCATCTTCGATCTGCCGCCGGTCGAGTGCTTCCGGAAAATCCGGGAGGCGGGCGGATTTATCATTCACGCGCATCCGTTTCTGGAAGCGCCGTGGGTGGACTACATCCGCCTTCTGCCGCGCAGCGTAGACGCGGTAGAGGTCATAAACGGCCCCATGAATCCAAAAAACAACGAAAGCGCCCGCATCTATGCGGAAACCTACGGCCTGCTCAAGACGGCCGGTACCGATTTGCACCGCAAGGAGGACGCCGTGTATATGAGCGGCGTGGAGTGCGATACGCCCTGCGACACGGTGCAGGAGCTGATTTGCGCCATCCGCGAGGGACGCGCCACGCCTTTCCAAGTGCCCAGAGGATAAAAAACATACGCGCTTGCCGGCATTGAATGCGACAGGCGCGTATACTTTTTTCTTCTTACAGCCCCGCCTCCGCCGTCATGCGGTGGCCGAGCATGCAGAGGAAGCGCATGGCTTCGAAGGTACAGTCGGGGGTATGGCCGCCGCAGAAGGGATAGACCTCGAAGCTGAAGCTGCCGTCGAAGCGGATTTCCTTAAGGCGACACCGCACAATTCGGCGGCGCGTCGGGCGATGTCTTTTCCGCCATCTGCGGCACGTAAATTTCGAAGGGTTACCGGAGGTAAATCGAGAAATTTTCGTTTACATCTGACGAAAAATCCATTCGCCGGCCGACCGCCTCATTTGTGCGGCGTTGCCTTACATGCATGGATTGCGTGCGGCTCTGGCTGAGAACGTGGTTTGACATAAGGCGTTTGGCGCGGGCGCGCCGAACGAGAGGTGGAAAAGCATGGATATTTCCTTATATTATGAAGAGCGCGGCGCGGGCTTTCCGCTGGTGCTTCTGCACGGGAACGGGGAGAATCACGGATATTTCGCGCGGCAGATGGAGCCCTTTTCGAGGGCGTTTCGCGTACTCGCGCCGGACACGCGCGGACATGGGCGTTCGCCGCGGGGCGAGGGGGCGTTTACGCTTCGGCGGTTCGCGGACGATCTGTATGACTTCCTGCGGGCGCGCGGCATCGAACGGGCGCACATCCTCGGCTTTTCCGACGGCGGGAACATCGCGCTGTATTTCGCGCTCGCGCACCCGGAGATGGTGGATCATCTGATTCTGAACGGCGCGAACCTGCGCCCGGCGGGCGTGAAGCGGCGGTATCAGCTGCCCATCGAAATCGGCTATAAAATCGCAAAGCGCTTTGCCGGAAAGAGCGCGGAGGCGCGCGCCCACGCCGAGACGCTGGCGCTGATGGTGAACGAGCCGGACATTTCGCCGGAGCGGCTTCACGCGCTGACCATGCCCACGCTGGTGGTCGCGGGCACAAGGGACATGATTCGCCGTTCTCATACGGAAGAAATCGCAAAAAACCTCCCCAACGCCACGGCACTATTCCTTCCCGGCAACCACTTCGTCGCGGCCGGAAACCCGGAAACCTTCAACGCGGCGGTGCTGGATTTTCTGAAGGGATAATGGATAGCGGCTTCGTGCACTGACGCTCGCGGATACGAAGAGAATTTTCTGCCATCAGCTGAGCGCAGGCGGAAGGTCTTTGAACAGGTTTCGGATCGCGTCGTCGATTGTCGTTTCGATGCGGAGGATTTTTTCGGAGTCGGCGGTCGTTACGGAGAAGCGAACGCCGTCGCGGAAGAGAAATTCGTACAGCGTTTCCTGCTTTTGCGGGAAGATGGTTTGCGTGTAAAAGTAGGGAACGCTGGTGGAAATGGAGCGCTCGCGGTGCTGAGTCCAGCATTCGGGTTCGCTGCTTTTGGTCTCGAATTCGGCAATGCATTTGATCAGATAGGGCGTAAGTACGTTGTGGTCGGCGTTGATGACGTATTGCACGTTCCAGTCTGCGGCGTTGTTCGAGGTTGTAAAGAGAAGAAAATCGCCAGTGCCCTGATAGACGCGGCAGGTATCCTGCGCGGCGACGAGGGGAAGGGTGGAATCGAGAAGCGCTTGCGCATCCTCTGCCGAAAGAGAAGGCGCGGTGGAAGCGGTGATTCCCGGGAACTCGCCTTCGAAGGATACGGAGACTGCGCCGAGGGCTTCAAGCGCGGCGGAAAGGCGATCGTCAGCCGATTCCGCGGCGGCGGTGAACAGGCCGGACGGGAGAAACAGGAGAACGAGAAGCAGGCATAGGTAACGCATGGGAACCTCCTTGTAATGGCTTTTTGTCGAGGGCGGCATCGTTGGCGGGGTATTCTTGAAAGCGCGTTTTTCACGCAAGGGTCACCGTTCTTCGCCGAGGGCGGCAAAGGTGATTTGGATATGGCGTTTGGCGCGGAAGAGGTAGACGTGGACGGAGGACGGGGACAGACGCAGGGTCCGGGCGATTTCGGCGCGGGATTTACCGGACAGGCGCAGGCGGACGATGGTCTGCTCGCGCGGCGGGAGGGCGGAGAAGGCGGCGCGGAAGCGTGCGCGGAGAGTGGCGCGGGCAGCGTCGTCCTCGGCCGGAGCGGGCGGGGGCTCGTTTTCAAGGCGCTCCTGCTGGCGCGCCTGTGCGCCCGCCTTTCGCAGGGCGTCGACGGACGCGTTCTGGACGCTGCGCAGAATATAGGTGGAGCGCGCGCGTTCGTCCATCACCACCAGCTTGGGCAGCTGCCGGAGAAGCGACATCCACGCGTCGCTCACCACGTCCTCGGCGTCCTGCACGTGCTTCATATACTGAAGCGCCCGCCCCAGCATGGCCGTCCGATAGCGGGTAAACAGCTCGTCGATCAACGCCTCTTCTTCTCCGGTCATCGGTATGTACCTCCCCAAAAATCGTATTTGATTAAGATTATGACGAATGTCACAATAATAAAGTTCCGTAAATTGGATAATGCGCCGTCTGTCTGGAACATCCATTCATATAAACGCCTGAGATCGACCGGTTGTGACAGAATATTCAAAAATTAACAGAAAAGGCCGGTACGACGGGCGTACCGGCGGAGGGGTTCACGAACGGGGTTCTTCGCCGTTGGACAGGCCGTCCAGCGTTTCCTGAAGCTTGACGACTCTGGCCTCGATGCGGCCGCTGAGCGTATCAATCGTGGCTTGATAGCGTTCCTCGCGCTCCCGGTTTTCCTGAAGCACGCGCTCTTCGCGGCTTTTGTTCTCGTTCAGCATGCGGAAGAAGAGATAGACGTACAGCACAGCCCAAAGTCCCTGTCCAAGAGCCAGTTCCATGACGCGGGCAAGGAAGTCATCCATGGTGCATACCTCCTTTTCATGAAGTAGGGTCGCCCGGCGTGTCCTGAGGGCTGCCCTCGTTTTAAGGCCGTTTGGACGACGTTTGTCAGGGCGTAATCTGAAAAATAGAATCAGGCTTCGTCAAGGGATTTGCGCAGCTTTTTACGCGCGCAGGTGGCAATCTCGTATGCGGTCTGGCGGCTGCAGCCGAGTTCCGCCGCGATTTCCTGATAGGTCTTTCCCTGTATGAATCGCCTTATAGCCGCGATGCGCTGGCGTTCGGTCAGCGTGGCGAACGTACGCAGAAGCTTCTGGTGCATGTCCCGCGCGTCTTCCTCCGCAAGCATCCGGGCGGCGAAGTCGCTTTCGGGGTCGTTCAGGTCGGCGCTCTCCATATCCAGCGTGTCCATTCGGAAGGTGCGCTTCTGTTCCGAGCTCTCTCGATTCGCGGCAATGCGCGCCTCGCCCTCGAGGGTCAACCGAATCTGGAACGGCTCGTCAAGCAGCGCTTCCGCCGGGATGGAAATGTTGTTATCCGTGACGGTTTTGTATTGCACGGGCTTCAAACAGGAATCGATGCGCTGTACGGTGTGCCGCCCTCCGACCGAATAGGTGAAGAAGCCGCATTGGTAAACGACCAGCTCACTCTTCCCGTCCGAGTATGTGAACAGCCTGTCCGTCCGGCTTCTCATTTCCTTCATGGTGGGCAAATGTCCTTCGGGCTTGTCCACAACCTCCAGAAGCTCGCGCAGCGTTTGAGCGGGGGTCAGGGATTCGATGTGGGAATCGGTGTTCAGGCGCTTCATGAGAACTCCCTTCTGCCTGCGTGCGGCGGCGAGGGAATCTCTGAAGCTGGCTCGGCTTCCAAGGGGCAGACGTTGCCCGCGGGAGGGCGAATGGACGCCCGGAAAAAGGGCGCACCGGGATAAGGCCAGCTCTTTGCGGGGCATTTGGCGTTGCTCGCCGAAACGGGCGACTCAACTTACATGCCTCGTAGAGATTCCTTCGCCTGGTGCGCACAATTTTCAGGCTGTCGATTTCTTTTTAGAATGGGAAACAAAAGACGACCGGGTGAATCGCGCAGACATAATGGCGTTTATGTCGCGCGGTTCAGATCCGGTCGTCTTCGCAACTCTTGCTGGATCCGTTTGGGTTCGGGTTACGTCTTGTCGGTCTCCGTGGGATTGACGGGCAGGCAACAGAGCGCAATCAGGGCGCTCATGGGCAAGCCGTACACCGTTCGGATTCCTTTGGGCTTGATCAGCAGCAGGGGCTCGGTTCCGTTATCGGCCACCTGAAACAGCAGCTTGTCTTGGTCGGGGGTTCTGGCCTCTGCCAGAACCGGCCAGTCGGGCTTCTCATATCCGGAGGGATAAATGGTACGCATAATACCACGCTCCTTTTTGGTCTGATTGAGATGGAAGAATCGGTTCGAAAGTCTATCCCCCGCTGACATGAGAACATTCGTTTTCCCTCCTTCCCGTGAAGGCGCGTACAGAAAACAGAGCGTCCTTCTGCCAGCCGCAAATTTCTTACAATAAAGTAAATCCATTTGCAACGGGCAAGTGACGCTTCATCCTGTCCGTGCTCATTATACACTCATCATCTGCTATCGCCGAACGCAGTGTCCATCGGGATTTGCGCTCAGCAGTCAATCATGTACATAGAAGCAATATATAGTATGATACAAGAAGTATGATGCAATAATTATTCAGTCGCTGATTTCAATACAACATCGTTCATTGTCTATCAAAATCGTACTCTCATAAATATTCAGAACCCTCGTCTGTTGTTCGCCTCCCTCTGTCGAGCGTCCGTCCATCGATCTTGCTAAATCGTGTTCCATGCGGGTTCATCTCCCTCATCTCGTGTGCGGGCGAATCCGATCATGTTTAAGACGGACGGGAACATTCGAAGGTTCCAAGTTTCGGCAAAAAATTTTGAAATTTTTTATCGAAACTCCTGAGAGGGTGAAAATTTGAAGTCCCATGGAGCCGGAGGTTCCGGCTCCATGGGAGCCGCGCCCGAAGGCGCGGCTCGGGGTTCGGGGGATTAGTAGGAGGTGTAGGTGCCCTGAAGATCCCAGAATCGCGGATAATCTCGAACCATCGCGTAGGCGGTGTACTCGGTGTACTCTTCAGCGGCGGCTGCGAAGTCTTTGAAGCGACTGTCTCCGAGCGCGTTGACCCACAGACCCAGAGCGGTGAAGCAGTTGCGGGAATTCACGTCATAGTTACTGTAGGAGGAAGTGACCCTGTAGCGGTAGGCGTATCCGGCCACGCTGCCGTTCTTCTTCTTGATGGTAACCTTCGTGCGGGAACTCAGGTCGATGCAGCTGAGCATCAGGTTGAGGAACGCGTTGTACTGCGCGGTGGTTGAGGAGGTCTTGCGGTTGTAGTGGTAGCCCTTGAAGGGCAGGTTGACCTTGTAGACAGCGTTGGTAATCGAGCGGTTGAAAACCTGAACGATGCCAACACCGTTGTCGGAGCCGTAGGAGAAAATGGGGTTGGTGTAGGCGATGCCGTCGAAGGTAACGTCTCCGACGATCTGCAGGTCGTAGTGGCCGTTGCTGCTGGCGCCTTTCTCGTAGGGGTAAATCATGCGTGCAAACCAGTTCATAGTGCACATCCTTTCTTATATTGGAGGCTATGCCTCATGGTCGGTTGGGTCTGGCGACAGTCGTTTGAGAGAACGCCGCGGGTACAGGCGAGGTCGCCGTTCCGTCTGGGGCGGTGCTGCCGGGTCGGGCTTCCGTCGTTCTGCCGGCATGTTCGACGGGAAGCCGCGAGGGGGCGGGAAACGGAGCCATCCGATTGCCTTCGGGGGCGGGCTGTTTCGTCCTCTCACCTTAAGGCCGTTTGGACGGGCTTTGTCAGGGTGGTTTCGAAAGTTTTTTTCGAAGTTCCTTTCGCGTTTCGTCCTCTCGCTTTAAGGCCGTTCGGATGGGGTTTGTCAGGGTGGTTTCGAAAAAAGCTTCGGCGTTCCCTTCGCGTGTTGTCCTCTCTCATTTCAAATGGCGTGGAGTGGGGTTTGGCGGTACATGCTCGAAAAAAATTTGTGGACGCGATGAATAAACATCGAACTGAAATCTGCTGATTTGTTTTTGTAAAATAATTGCAATAAATGTAAGGTGGGCGGTATTTGTTCGTTTCTTATAGTGTAAGATGTTGGCAGAGTCCACTGCCTTTTGAAAAGGGAGGAATCATCGTGAAAAGGAAGCTGGTTGCGGCGGTGCTCTTGGTACTGCTGGTGTTCGGCATGACTTCTGTGCTTGCGGACGCGGGCGGCTGGGGCGAATGGATCATCGATCCGAGGACGGGAGAGGAAGTTTTCTCCTTCGTGCCGCAGGACTGGGGCGACGGCGAGCTCGGCGACGAAAGCATTCCGTTGTACGCGCTGTGCGGGCTCGCGGCGATTGCGGCGGCGGGTGCGGTTGTGATGCATAAGAAGCGGCAGCGCGTTGGATGAGGTTTTTTGAACGGGAGGAATCATCGTGAAGAAAAAGCTGGCTGCGGCGCTGCTGGTGGTGTTGGTAATGGCGAGCATGGCTACGGCGTATGCGCGCGTTGGGTGGAGTTACTGGGTAGACTATCCGGATGGATCGACCGAGCTTGTCGACCCTGCGGATTTCGCTAACGGTGGCTGGGGCAACGGCGAGCTGGGGGACGAAAGCATTCCGTTGTACGCGCTGTGCGGGCTGGCGGCGATTGCCGCGGTGGGCGCGGTTGTGATGCATAAGAAGCGGCAGCGCGTCGGGTGAATGAATTTCTGAAGGATGACAGGCGGTTTCTGCCCTGCGGGGGCGGGAGCCGTCTATTTCTTTTGGCGGATTTTTTTCTGGATTCATGGAAGGAGATGCGAAAATTCGGAGGTCTGGTGCGGGCTTCCGGGGGCGTTCCGCTTCGCGCAGCGGCGAAAGTCGGCTTCGGGGCGGCGGGAAATGTCCGTCGTGGGCAAAAAAGAGGAAAAAAATTTCGCCAGCATATGGAAAGTTTATTAAGTTTCGGGTATAATAGATGTAGTCACCGGAGTATATATGGCAGGGAGTGATCGATATCATGAGAAGGAAACAGATGATCGCGATGCTGCTGGCCGGCGGGCAGGGCTCGCGGCTGGGGCTTCTGACGAAGGTCATGGCGAAGCCGGCGGTACCGTTTGGAGGCCGATATCGCATCATAGACTTTCCGCTGTCCAATTGCACGAATTCCGGCATCGATACCGTGGGCGTGCTCACGCAGTATCAGCCATTGGAGCTGAACAGCTACATCGGCTCCGGTCAGCCGTGGGATCTTGACCTTTCCGGCGGCGGCGTGTTCGTGCTGCCCCCGTATGTGAGCGGCAGCGAGGGGCGCTGGTATTCCGGCACGGCGAACGCCATTTATCAGAACATGTCGTTCATCGAGCAGTACGACCCGGAATACGTGCTCATCCTTTCCGGCGACCACATTTACAAGATGGACTACAGCCTGATGCTGGACGCGCACATTCGCAAGAACGCGGACATCACCATCGCCGTGCGTCCGGTGCCGTGGAAGAACGCGTCGTCGTTCGGCATCATGAACGCCGACGAGGACGGGCGCATCTTTGAATTTGAGGAGAAGCCGAAGGAGCCCAAGAGCAATCTGGCGTCGATGGGCGTGTACATATTCACATGGTCGATGCTGAAGAAGTACCTCACCGAGGACAACGCGAACCCGGAAAGCGACAACGACTTTGGAAAGAACATCATTCCGGCGATGCTGAAGGACGGCCGCCGGCTGTACGCCTACGCCTTTGAGGATTACTGGAAGGACGTGGGCACGATCGCGAGCCTGTGGGAAGCGCACATGGATCTTCTGAAGCAGCCGCCGGAGTTCAACCTGAACGACCACCGCTGGCCGATCTACGCGCGCACGCCCGTGATGCCGCCGCACTACGTGGGGCCGGAGGCGAAGGTGAACAACTGCCTGATCACCGAGGGCTGCGAAATCTACGGCGAGGCGCGCGGCAGCGTGCTGTTCGCGGGCGTGACCATTGAAAAGGGCGCGCTGGTGGAGGACAGCGTGATCATGCCGGGCTGCCGCGTGCGTGCGGGCGCGGTGATTAAGCGCGCCATCGTGGCGGAGCAGTCGGTGATCAGCAAAGATTGCGTCGTGGGCGCGAGCGAGGGCGGCATTGCGCTCATCGGGCAGCAGACGACGCTGCCGGAGGGCTATGTGGTCAGACCCGGCGAGCAGGTGTCGGGCGATACGCTGAAGGAGGATGCTTGATATGAAGGACGTAATGGGCATCATTTACACTTCGCGCGAGGAACTGAGCCTGCGCGAGCTGACGAGCAAGCGCTCGGTGGCGGCGCTGCCGGTGGCGGCGCGCTATCGGCTGGTGGACTTTCTGATTTCCAGCATGGTGAACAGCGGCATCCGCAACGTGGGCGTTTTGATGCAGGGCAATTACCATTCGCTGATGGATCACCTGAAGACCGGCAAGGCGTGGGATCTGCACACGCGCAACAACGGCCTGTTCCTGCTTCCCGTGTTCGGGGGCGACGGAAACGGCGCCTACGCGGGCATTCTGGACGCGCTGCGCGCGAACGTGGACTACCTGCGCCGCTCCCAGCAGGAGCTGGTGCTTCTGTGCGGCGGGAACACGATTTTCAACGCCCGCTTTGACGACATGATTCAAAAACACGTGGATTCCGGCGCGGACGTGACCGTGATGTACACGCGCTACGACCCGCTGACGTTCGATCATTCGTCCTCCGCCTCCACCGCGAGGTCGTTTTTGAGCGTGGACGCGGACGGCTGGGTGAACGACATTGAAATCAACCCCAACGCCGTGAGCTATCCCAACATGTTCGCGGACGTGGTGATCATCAAGCGCACGCTGCTGATGCATCTGGCGGATCAGGCGCTGTCGCACGGACAGCACGACCTGATGCGCGACATCCTGCAGGGCTATGTGCGAAACGGCATGATGCGCGTGAAGGGCTATGAGTTCAAGGGCTACTGCCGCCAGATTTCCACCATCAAGGCGTATTACCGCGTGAACATGGATCTGCTCGACCCCGCCGTGCGGCACGAGCTGTTCGGCGCGAACCCGGTGTACACCAAGACGCGCGACGAGGCGCCCGCGCGGTATCTGCCCGGCGCGCAGGTGGTCAATTCGCTGGTGGCGGACGGCTGCATCATCGAGGGCACGGTGGAGGACTGCGTGCTGTTCCGCGGCGTTCGCGTGGCGAGGGGCGCGCACATCAGGGGCTCCATCCTGATGCAGGACTGCGACATCGGCGAGAAGGTGGAGCTGGAAAACACCATCCTCGACAAAAACGTGACCATGCTCAGCGGCAAGCGCCTGATCGGCGAGAAGCAGTATCCCATCGTCGTGGGCAAGAACGTGACGCTGTAAAGAAAATTCCGACCCCAAAGGAGGGAACCGCATGAAGATTCTGTTTGCCGCTTCCGAATGCGTGCCGTTTGTAAAAACCGGCGGTCTGGCGGACGTGATGGGCGCGCTGCCCAAGGCGCTGGCGCGCGAGGGCGCGGACGTGCGCGTGATTCTGCCGCTGTACCGCGCCATCGACGCGGGCGTGCGCGAGAAGCTGGAGCACGTTTTGTATTTCTATATCAACCTTGGCTGGCGCCGCCAGTATGTGGGCATTGAAAAGCTGGAGCGCGACGGCGTGGTTTATTATTTCGTGGACAACGAGCAGTACTTCGGCCGCGACTATATCTATGGAAGCGGCGAGGACGAGGGCGAGCGGTTTGCCTATTTCTGCAAGGCCGTGCTGGAATCGATTCCCAAGATCGACTTTGTGCCCGACGTTCTGCACTGCCACGACTGGCAGACCGGCCTGATTCCCGTGCTTCTGAAGGCGCAGTACGCGCCGCTGCCGCTGTATCAGGACATCAAGACCGTGTTCACCATTCACAATCTGCAATTCCAGGGGCTGTACCCGATTGCGCGCACGGAGGAGCTGCTTTCGCTGGGCGACTGGGCGTACACGCCGGATAATCTGGAATTCTACGGCCAGTGCTCGTTCATCAAGGGCGGACTGGTGTTTGCCGACCGCATTACCACCGTCTCCCCCACTTACGCGCAGGAAATCCTTACGCCCTATTACGGCGAGCGGCTGGACGGGCTGCTGCGCGCGCGCAGGGACGTGCTGAGCGGCATCCTGAACGGCATCGACACGACCGAGTACAACCCGGCGACCGACCCGCTGATCGAGGCGAAATACGACGCGGACACGCTCGAGAAGAAAAAGGAAAACAAGCGCGCGCTTCAGCGCGAGCTTGGGCTGAACGTGGACGAGCACGCGCCGCTGATCGGCATGGTGAGCCGCCTTTCCGCGCAGAAGGGGCTTGACCTCGTGGATCGCGTGCTGGACGGCATCATGAACACTGGCTGCCAGCTGGTGGTGCTGGGCATGGGCGAAAGCCGCTATACCGACCTGTTCGGCTGGGCGCAGTGGAAGTACGCCGGAAGGCTTGCCGCCAGCTTCCAGATGAACCACCGTCTGGCGCATCATATCTACGCGGGCGCGGATTTGTTCCTGATGCCCTCGATGTTTGAGCCGTGCGGGCTTTCGCAGCTGATTTCCCTTCGGTACGGCACGCTGCCCATCACCCGCGAGACCGGCGGCCTGCGCGACACCGTGCTTTCCTACAACGAATACACCGGCGAGGGCAACGGCTTTACCTTCTTCAATTACAACGCGCACGACATGCTGCACGTGGTGGAACGCGCCGTGGGCATCTATTACCGCCAGCCGGACGTGTTCAAGATGCTGGCCGCGCGCGCGATGAAAGGCGAATACGGCTGGGATCAGTCCGCGAGGAAGTATCTGGCGCTGTATGAAGGTCTGACCGGGCTGAAGACTCGACTTCCGGAAATGGTTGTGGCGGAGCCAGAGACAAAGCAGGAATCCGGAAGCGCGGCGGAGAATCCTTCTGATTTGGAGATCGTCGTTTCCGAAGCGCCTGTGAAGGAGAAAAAGCCGCGCAAGCCGCGCGCGAAGAAACCATCCGAAGGCACGGAAACGACCGAAAAACCCGCGAAACGCAGGACGAAGAAAACGGAGGAAACGGACAAATGAAAAAGGCAATGATCGGCTATCAGATCTATTCCGCGCGCGAGGACGCGGAGAAGGATCTTTTCGGCACGCTGAAGAAAATCGCGGAAATGGGCTATGACGGCGTGGAGTTCGCCGGATTCTATCACTACACGGTGGACGAGATTAAAAAGGCGCTCGAGGAAAGCGGCCTTGTGGCCATCTCCGCGCACGTGCCGCTGGCCGAAATCGAAAAAGATATGTTCAAAACCATTTCCGACTATAAGGCCATCGGCTGCAAGTACATCGCCGTGCCCTATACCGACGACGAGTGCCGTCCCGGCGGCCCCCGCTTCGCCGAGACCATCCGCAACATCTACAAGTTCGGCCGCCTGTGCCGCGAGGCCGGCATCCAGTTGCTGTACCACAACCATGATTTCGAGTTCACCAAGATTTCCGGCATGTACGGACTGGACTTCATCTATGAAGCCGTCGACGCGTGCACGCTGAAGACCGAAATCGATACCTGCTGGGTGAAGTACGCCGGCGAGAACCCCGCCGAGTACGTGAAGAAGTACGCCGGACGCTGCCCGGTGGTGCACCTGAAGGACTATGTGGGCGTGAAGGGCGGCAAAACTCCCTACGCGCTGATCGGCATGGAGGATACCTCCGCCAAGCCCGACGAGATCGCGTTCGAGTTCCGTCCCGTCGGCCACGGCTGCCAGAACATTCCGGAGATTATCGAGGCCGGTCTCGCGTCCGGCGCGGAATGGTTCATCGTGGAGCAGGACCTCTCCGTCGGCCGCACGCCGCTGGAGGCCTGCAGGATGTCCATCGACTACCTGAAGTCCATCGGCATGTAAAACACGCCTTCCCCGGGCAAGGCGGGGGAGCGTCGCTCCCCCGCACCCCCTCGACTGGCCTGCGCGGAGATTCGGCGGGTCGGTTTTTCATGCCCGGCGCAACGGATGAAGCCGGTTGCGGTTTTCGGCGGCCTGTGGTAAGATGGAGCGGAACGAAACGGCAGGGAGGTTAATCGCATGAGCCTTTTGCGTTTTTTCAGGAAGAAAAAAGCTGAGCTGTCCGACGAACAGAAGAAAGAAAATAAAATGTGGGCGCTGTGGGAGGAAGAACGCGCGGAATCGCCCTATCAGGAGCTGATGACCTATCAGAGCGAGGTCAACAACGGCGGGCACGACCAGTATTTCCTCAACGTTGGAAACACGGGCGATTTGCAGAAGGAAATGGCGAGCCTGGAAACCGTCCTGTCCGAAAAGCTGCAAGGAAATCTGCGGGAGGCATATCAGGCATACCTTGCGCTGACCGAGAAGGAATCGGATGAGAAAGCGGAAGCCGCGCTGGAACAGTGCGACGATGTGTTTTTTGAAAATGAAGAGGAAATCAACCGCGCATTGAAGGAATATGCAGACAGGATGGTATTATAGCGGTTTCAATGTCCGAATGTGGATTGCGAGTGTACATTGGGCGAATCTTTCTCAACCGACCCGTTCGAGATTCGGCGGGTCGGTTTTTCATGCCCGGCGCGACGGATGGGGCGTTGCGTTTTGGGTCGGGCTGTGGTAAGATGGACGGGAAATCGGGATTGGGAGGAACGGGGACGATGAACGCGAAGCGGGGTTCCGTAAAGGTCATGAAGGAAGCGCTGGTTCTGACCGCGGCGGTGGCGATTATCGCGGCGGCGGTATACTTTTTTCTGATGCCCAGCCACACGTCCGTCAGCAGCATTTCCGGCCTTGGCATCGTGCTGTCCAACTTTGTGCCGCTTCCGCTGTCGGCCATCACGATGATTCTGAACGTCGTGCTTCTGATCATCGGATTTCTCACCTGCGGCCGGGAGTTTGGGGCAAAGACGGTGTACACCAGCGTGATGCTGCCGCTGTTTCTGTGGGTGTTCGAGAAGCTGTTCCCGAATTTCGTCTCCATGACGGGCAGTCAGGAGCTGGACGTGCTTTGCTACATACTGGTGGTCAGCGTTGGGCTGAGCATCCTGTTCAACCGCAACGCGTCGTCCGGCGGGCTGGATATTGTGGCGAAGATCATGAACAAATACCTGCACATGGAGCTCGGCAGGGCCATGTCTCTGGCGGGGCTGTGCGTGGCGCTGTCGGCGGCGTTTGCGTATGACAAAAAGACGGTGGTGCTGAGCGTGCTCGGCACGTACTTCAACGGCATCGTGCTGGATTATTTTATCTTTGACAACAACCGGAAGCGCCGCGTGTGCATCATCACCGAGAAGAAAGAGGCGCTCAGGCAGTTCATCATTCACGACCTGCATAGCGGCGCGACGATTTATGAGGCCATCGGCGCGTACAACCTGGAAAAGCACGAGGAGATCATTACCATCGTGGACAAAAGCGAGTACCAGAAGCTGATGGACTTCATCAACCGGGAGGATCCGAAGGCGTTTATTACCATTTATAACGTGTCCAATATGCAATATCAGCCGAAGAAGCGGGCGTGAAAAATTTCTGTTGATATTTTGCGCGCCTTTGCATATACTGCAGGTGGGAGGAAACTCCCGCTTCACCGAATGAGACGTGTGACGGTTCGGACACGTCGGTAAAAGAAAAATTGACCGGTTGAAGCAGGCGAGAGCTGCCGCGAGGCAGCTCTCCTTTTATAAAAGGGACGATGACGGGATATGGAGTTCGATAGGCAGATTATTTGCCTGGCGGCGGATTTTTACCGTGATTATGATTCGAAGTCGTATCCTGACCATGTCGGCGCTGCCGTATTTTGACAAGGAGCTGGGTTTATAGATTCCCGATAAGGCACGACATATCCAGCGCACGGGATGTTCCTGTCGCATTTTGAGGGATGGGTAAAAATATTCATGTCGATTTGCGCGAAGATTTTTGAATTTCCCGCAGATTTTCACACGAATGCCGGCCGCCTTGTCTTCAGCACGGCTGAAAAGGGCTGATGATGGATTGCCAAAAAGCGAACCCTGCTTGACCGCGGGGTTCGCTTTTGGTTGGGGAATGGCTTACTTTTCCAGCTTACGGATCAGGCGGAGGACTTCCTTGAGCTCTTCGGGCTTTACCCGGTCGCAGTCCTTTTCCGCGAGCACGCAGTCGGTGAAGTAGCGGATCTCGTTATAGTAGGCGTTGGTCTTGGGCAGGTTGATGCCGTTTTCCTCGCCGGTGGGCTCGTCGGCCAGCTTTTCCTCGGTGTCGTCGTCGTGGAAGATGGTCAGCTCGCCGTCCTTGAATTCCAGCACGGCCTTTTCGAACTGGAAGCGGAAGCCGCTCTGGAACTTATATTTGCAGTCGAACCACGCGGCCTCGGTGGCGATGAAGAAATCGTCAAAGTGGTAGATGGCGTGGATATAGTCCTGCCGCTCGTTGCGCGCGCGGTCGCAGACCACGTTTTTGGGCGAGCCGAAGGTGGCGATGATGAAGTCGAGGTCGTGGATGTGCAGGTCGAACGGCACAAGGCCGCTGCGCTCGGGGTCGCGCATCCAGTTATCCCACGACCATTTGGGCATGTTGCCCAGCCGGAGCATGGTTCCGCTCAGAAGCCTTCCGTAGCGGCCGGTATGGTACGCGTCGGCCAGCGCCATATACTCGCGCCAGAAGCGCAGCACCTGCGCGACCATCACGCGGCGGTTCGCCCTGCGGGCGGCGTTATACACGCGGTCGACGTCGCGCATTTTGAGGGAGATGGGCTTCTCGGTGAGCACGTGGCAGCCGTGCTTTAAGGCCTTCACGGCGTAGTCCGCGTGCAGGTAGGTGGGCAGGCAGATGTCCACAATGTCCGGCTTTTCCCTGCGCAGCATGGCGGAAAAATCGAGATAGCCATTGCAGCCGGTCTCGTCCACGAACACCTGATACTTTTCCGCGCGCACGTCGCACGCGCCGACGATTTTGGCCTCCGGAATCTGCTTCCAGCTGTTCAGATGGGAGCGGCTGATGCCGCCGCAGCCCACGATGGCGACCTTCAACATATTAAATCAACGCCTCCAGATATGCTTTCGTGTCCAGAATGTCGATGCGCTGCTGCTCACCGGAGATTTCGCGCTCGATGGTGAGCGAGCCGTCGAAGCCGTGCGCCCTGAGTCCCTCGATCAGCTTCGGGAAGTCGACCTTGCCGGCGCCGACCTTGACCTCCGGGCCGAGATGGCGGCCGTTGGTGGGATACAGGCCGTCCTTGGCGTGCACGCCGCGCACGTAGTCGCCGAACACGTCCAGCGCGTCCACGGGGTTCGCCATGCCGTACATCACGAGGTTCGCGGGGTCGAGGTTCACGAACAGGTTGTCCGTGCCCACGTCCTCAAACAGGCGCAGAAGCGTGACGGGCGTTTCCTGTCCGGTTTCGAACAGGAGGTTCTGACCGTGCCGCTTAAGCTCGTTTGCGAGGAACTTGATCGCCGCGAGGAAGCCGGGGTAGTTGGGGTCGCAGGGCAGCGCCGGGATGAAGCCCATGTGCGTGACGACGTTTTCCACGCCGATCTTGCGGGCGAACGCCGCGCCGTCCAGCAGGTTGTTCAGGCGCGCGTGGCGGTATTCCACGGGCACCAGACCCAGCGTCTGCGGGCCCTCGGTGAAGTTCCAGAACTTGGGGCCGACCCAGCCGCACCAGAAGGCGGTGATGGTGAAGTCCAGCTCCCTGCAGAGCGCGCTGATCTCGGCGGCGCTTTCGTCCGTCCAGTTGGCGGGCTCCCAGCTGATCAGCTGGCCGTGATGGAAGCCGTTTTCCGCCGCGGTTTCAATCAGCCGCCGCATGTTTTCGGAAGCGTGGTGGATGCAGATTCCTACGTTCATACTCGTTTCCTCCCTGTTTACCAGCCGTATTTTTCGTAATGGGGTTCAATGATGGTCTTGTTATAGTCGTTCCCACCGGGGAAATTGGCGCTTTTCAGGATGCCGGGGGTAATGCCGTGCGCGAGCAGCTCGTCCACCGCCACGCTGGTCATGCTCCACAGGATGTAATCGCTGGCGATGCCGGAGGCCGCGGCGTAGGGCGCTTCGATGCCCTCCACGTCCATCATGCCCTCGGCGGCGGGCGCGCAGTTGTCCATTACCAGATCGACCATTTCATACAGCTTCCTGCCGGAGGAATGAACGGGCTCCACCTGCGTTGCGTACTTCATGGAGATAAACGCGATCACGTGCACGCCCATCTTCTTGGCTTCATACGCCAGATCGACCACGCTGGCCGTGCGGCCGGACACGGAGCCGACCACCAGCACGTCGCCGGGGCGGATGCGGCTTTTCTTGAGCGCGTAGGCGGCCAGACCCTCCATGCTGGCGTCCATGCCGTCGGTCGGACGCTCGCGCCCCTGCTGCTCCACGTTCAGGCTCCACGAGAAGTGCTTGTAGAAGATCGGGCCGCCGCCGCGATAAATCGCGTCGTTTTCGATGGAGTGGCAGATGCCGCTGAGGAACACGCCGCCGCCATTCGCCACGGTGTCGGCGATGAGCTTTCCGGCCTTGATAATGGTTTCCCGCTGGGTTTCGCGAACCTCGCGAAGCAGCTCGTCCACGCGGGCCTGATACCGTTCAAGAAGCATGATGGTTCCCTCCTACATATAGAAAATATGGCTTCCGTATTGCTTCAGCATTTCGCGGTTGTGCTCGTCGCCGCCGTCCACGTTCGCGGAGACGAACACCGGTGGCACGCCGCCCGCGTCCACGATGTCCGCCACGGCCTGCGCCATCATGGCGTTCATCAGCGCCGCGCCCACGGCGGTGGAGGTCGGCGCGACCTTCTCCGGAACGCCGGGCACGTCGATGGCCGCGTCGCCCAGGCAGCCGCAGTTGTCGATCACCACGTCGCCCACCTCATACAGCTTCACGCCGTCCGGGTGGCGGCTGGTGACCGCGCGGGACATGGCGAGGTTCGTAAGCACGATGACCTTCGCGCCCTTTTCCTTCGCGCGCAGCGCCACGTCGATGGACACGCTGTTGCGGCCGGACACGCTGTGCACGATGATCACGTCGCCCGCGCCCAGCGGCTGGCCGTCCACGATCACGCGGCCGTAGTCGCGCATGCGCTCCATGGCGCTGGTCATCGTGGCGGGGTCCACGTCCAGACAAAGCCCCGGCGCGCGCACGGGGTTGATTGTGGCCATGCCGCCGGTGCGGTAATACATTTCAAGCATGGGAAGAATGGCGTGGCTGCAGCCGAAGGCGAAGATGTTGCGCCCGCCCAGCGTGGCCTCCTTCAGAAGGCGCGCGCCCTCGCGCAGCGCGTCCGCCTGCGTGTCGAAGGCGCGGTTCAGCGTTTCAAGAAGTGCGCCGGAATAAGCGGCGATTGCGTTCATGTTCATGCCCTCCATTCGTAGTCCGGGAATGTTTCCAGCAGCCGCGCGTGCGCGTCCTCGGGCGCGAAGCCCATCCGCAGAAGCATGTCCATCGGCCCGGCGAGCACGTGCTCGAACCACGGCCGGCAGATGGGAAGCGACGGATGCTTTTCGCCGACAATCGCCGAAAAGCGCTCGAACGTCGCCGGATGCGCCTTCCACGCGCCGCCGCAGATCACGATGCTGCCGCGAAATTCGGGATGCCGGTCGATCAGCGCCAGCGTCTGCCGCGCCAGCATTTCGCCGCCGCGCGCGAATACCTCCAGCATCGCGCGGTCGCCCGCGCGCGCCGCCTCGCCCGCCAGCGGAAGCAGAAGCCCCAGCCGCTGAAACGGCGACGGGCTGTCGTAAAGATAGTTGACCAGCCCCGCGATGTTCTTCAGGTGCAGCCGGTGGATGAGCATGTCGGTGAACAGCGTCCGCTCGCCCCAGCCGAAGCCGCAGCGAACCGCCGCCTGCGCCGCCTGCCGCGCCATCCATACGCCGCTGCCCTCGTCGCCCAGAATCGCGCCCAGCCCGCCCACGTAGTCCGTGGTCTGCCCGTTTTTGCACAGGTGAATATTCGAGCCCGTGCCCGCGATCACCAGAATGCCGTCGCGCAGCCCGCGCCCGGCTAAGAGACCGCCGTGAATCTCCGCCAGCGAATTCATCTTCGAAAGCGCCGTGCCCTCGGGCAGACAGTCCGCGTAGTCCGGCCCGCTGCCGCAGATGACGAACAGCTCGTCGATCACCTTCGGCGCGTGGCCGTCAAACAGCGCGTCAAAGCAGCTTCGAATGTGCGCGCGGTATTCCTCGCGGGGCGTAATGGTGCTGTTCACGCCCAGCGCGCGCGCCCGCCCCAGCAGATTCAGTTTTTCGTCAAACCAGATGGCGTTCAGCTTCGTGCCGCCGCCGTCCACCGAAACAAAGTTCATGGCCGTTCCACCTTTATGAAAGCATTGAGCCAGCGCCATTATAGCATAAAACCGGTGCGATTGTATAGGCGGAAAGTAAGTTTCTTTCAAAGAAAATGAACCGAACCTCAATTTACGTCCGATTGGGTTGGCTGTTCATCAGCCATTCGTGCGGCGAAAGGCCAGTGAATGCTTTGAAACTGGTGGAAAAGTGCTGCGTGGAGGAATAATGCAGCTCGTAGGAGACATCGGTGATGCTCCGGCCGTCGCACAGCAGGTTTTGGGCGATTTCCACACGCCGCTTGCAGATGTATTTCCAAGGCGAAATGCCGATTTCCCGTGTAAAACGCATTTTAAAATATGAAAGCGAAAGATGAAGCTGGTCGGCGACGTCTCCCAGACGAAGTTTGTTACCGGATTCAATGCAGGTTTCAATGAATTCCAACGCCTGCATAATTTCTGCGGTCAACGGCACAAACGGATTTTGCCTGCATGTGTCGATCAAAGCAGTCAGTAGATTGAACATACGGATACGCAGGAGGGTCTCCCAGCGAGCGGGTCTGCCTTGAATCACGCTCCATACGTCCAGAAATTGCTGTTCAAGGCGATTTCCCGCGGTGAACAGCCGTGGAAGCCTTCTCATCGTGCTGCATCCGTTGCTATGGACGGTTTCTGCCTCGTTCAGCAATCCGGTGTCCATTCGTCAGGGCAAGCTGTGGCTCCTGCCAGTCGGCTTTCAATTGCAGGGCTATAAGTTGGTCTGTTCGGATAATGAGCTTCTTACCGGCTATGCCAATTCGCTGTTTTATATGGTGGCGGGAACAGCTATCAATATTTTCATGACGATCATTGCTGCATATCCCTTGTCTTGCAGGGAATTTGGCATGAGAAAACTCTTCACGCTGATGATTACGTTGACCATGTGGTTCAATGGCGGTATCATACCATATTACCTGCTGATGAAGTCGCTGAACCTGCTGAACACAGTCTGGTCTGTGCTGGTTTCCGGTGCGATCAGCGCGTGGAATATGATCATCATGCGCAACTACTTTATGACGAGCGTCCTGGAGGGAATCCGCGAAGCCGCGAAGATCGACGGCTGCCGTAATGTCGGGTATCTGTTTCGTATCGCAATTCGGCTATCCGGGCCGATCATTGCGGTTATGGTCGTTTTTTACGGTGTCGGGCGCTGGAATGACTATTTCAACGCGATGATTTACATTTCAAATCGCAAGCTTTATCCGCTTCAGCTTTTCCTGCGGGAAATTCTTATTTTATCGTCAATCAACTGACGGCTATGCAGCAGACGGCAGATTCCACCATGAATCAGATGATCCTTGCGGCAGAATCCGTAAAATATGCTGCCGTAATTATGGCAAGCGTACCTGTGCTTATACTGTACCCCTTTGTGCAGCGATATATGCTGAAAGGAATTATGATCGGTGCTGTCAAAGGCTGATAATCGAACCAGGAGCGGAAACGCTTTCGGAAATATGAAGGAGGGATGATCCATGAAGAGAATCCTATCCCTGCTTTTCGCGCTGTGCCTCGTTCTCCCCGCTTCCGCAATGGCCGCAACCGTGAACGAATCGGGTATGCCGATCGTTGACGAAAAGGTGGAAGTGACCATCATGGCTTACGTTCCCACCGGCGCTGCCAACTAAGTCCTCATGTTTTGATACAACGCATGAGGACTTCTTTTTGCATTTATAGACGGATAAACCGTCAGAATACGGGCTACAACTACCAAATACGGGCTATAGACGCAAGAATCTGACTGTTCGGCGTCATTTTACCGGATAGAGGTTTCCACTTTCCGGCCCTTTTTAGTCTCATCATACCCATTTTTCGGGGTCGAAATCAGAGATTTATCATGAAATGCACCCTACGTTGGACGATAGCAGGGTATCGTCCAACGTATCCAAGGAAACGTCCACAGTATCGCAAAAATCCCTGAAAGCCGACATGTCAAAACTTCCACTTGCGAAGCGAAAATGCTTGCCGATTCATTGGAAGCTCTTTATGTGCTCCTGCATTGCAAAAATACACTCCTCGTAATAAACAGAAATCTCCATTGGAAATAGTTTTTCGAGTTCCTCTGACATGAATCGGATCTCGTTTTCAGTAATCCGCAGAACTCTCTTACTGATGGCAGTCGCTGTTTTGCACATTTCTTCGCAATCCAGATTATACGCCTGAGCGAAGGCAGGATGATTGAATTTCACTCGAGTAAGGGATTTCTGGAATGCTGAAAGCTGCTGACGGAGAATACCGACGGCGCAATCCTGAGCGAATGAAGTGTGCTGGCGTATCAAGCCCAGAATCAAGTCCAATTTTGAAATGCAGAAGGATTCGGAAAAATCGAAGGAAACAATGTGATTGTCAACAACCTTCAGCTGGATGCGATCCTCTTGAGCAATGAGCGCCGCCAGTACAAACTGCGCAATTAGATCGTCGGGATGCGATACCGCTTTCTTATCGAAAGGTTTTAGATTAAGAAATTCAATTGCCACAGCAAACCGGCTTTGGAAGGCCTTGTTTGGGGAGAGCAAAAATGCATTGGGAGCGGGAATATCCAGTTTTTTTGCAAGCCAACAGCCGACAAATTCATTAGCGGCGTTATGCGGATAGCAGTGCTTTATGAGGTACTTTTTCCCGTTTGCATCCGTGCCAATAAGAAGCTTGCCAGATTGTCCTGTTGTAAAGTCGGGATTGTGCTTTCCTCTGGGGTCGACAAAAGGCGCATAGGTTAGGGTGGCAGAATCAATCACGATAATCACTCTCCTTCGGAAGTATCCCAGAGGATTTTACTCAAATTCCGGATGCAGTTCTATATACTTTTCAACATCGGACGGCTGTGCCACATCGCTTTTACTCAGTACGCCTATGACCCGTCCGATCAGATAAACATGCTCAAACTCGGAAAAGCTCATAACGGGATAGGACGGATTTCGGGAATGCAGTCCATCCGGCTGGTATTCCTTGATGTATGTCTCGTTGTCGATCATGAACGCCCCGATATCTCCCGGCGCCAGTTCTCCCGAATCAGAAATGCGTTCCACCAGCACCCTACATCCATCCGGGTAATCTGGCTCCATGCTGTCGCCGTTTACGATAAACACGCAGTCGGCACGCTGCGTGAGCGAATCATCGTACACATAGATTGGAACGCCCGAATCTTCAAATTCATTGGGATCGCCGACGCCTGCGGCGAGCGGGCGCTCGAAGAGCGTCAATTTGCGGATTGCACGGCTGCTTTCTGCCTGTTGTACCTTCAAAAGTGCTTGCGTTAGGACAGATACTGCATACCTGTTGCCGGACGTAAGCTGACGATAGTCGTCCATGAACCGTTCTTCTGCCGCAGAGTAGCTGCCGGAAGGATCGTCGAGATCATAGAGCTGATAGAGCGTGATCTGAAGCGCTTCACAGATATTCGGCAGAAGATTCACGTCGGGACGCGCACGGCCTCTTTCCCAGTTGCTCACGGCGTTGGCAGTAACGCCCACCATGGCGGCCAGCGCTTTCTGCTCTATTCCCAGTTTCTCCCGATAATGGCGAATGCGGTCGCAGATCATGGGCTTTGTTTCTGCGGGCACGGGCTTTCCGGTATGCATATCGATCACGTTGCGCTTGGGCGTCGTGGATCGTTCAAATACGCGCTTGGGCATGATGATTCCCTCCTGGTTTGCTTTCTATTTCATTATAGCACAATTATTCACGTCTGTAAACAGGCATATGCGCTTTACACGCGTCTATAAATATGCTATGATGAATGCAGTGATGGCGCGGCAGGGAGAAATCCTGCCTCGCATACAGAAAAACATGGAGAGGGATAAGAGTAAGAGCATGAAAGACGCTGTGATTTTTCTTCCACTGGGAATGGAAACAGACGAACCAGCCCATCCGTATCAGCAGCCGGCGGAGATACGGCGAATTGCTGATGCGTCCCCAAAACAAACTGGCTATGTGCTGTTCCCCAAGGTGACGAAGTTCAGTACTTATCTTTTCAGACGATATGGGAAACGAATCGAGGCGGAGCTGGCGGAAGGAATCAAGGCAGGCGTGTATGCGATGATGCTGGGGCTGAACGGAGAGGAAGCCGGGCAAGTCAGCTGCCGTCTCTCCCCCAGAATGAGTCTGTGGCGGGTGAATCGGTATGAGTTTATTGCGGACATACCCGTCGAAATCCGGTGTGAAACTGCCGCAGGAGAAGGTCATGCAGAAGCGTATGTTACATTAAACTGCTGCCTGGACGAGGATTTTTGTTACTTCATCGACAATGTCAGCATGGAAAAACCAGACCGTGCGCTTATTCGGCTGGACGAATATCTGGTTCCCGTTATGTCCTATGAGGATCTTGAAGTCGCTACAAGGGAAGCATGGGAGCAGTATCTGCCGGAGGCCTTTGCCAGCCACGAATGGCTGAATCCATACCGGCTGGCGGAGCGGATGGGACTGAAGGTGGCATTCCATCGGGTGTATCGAAGGAAGAAGAATCGCGGCCTGTTGTTTTGGAAGGAAGGCATGCTCAAGGTCGTCATTCACACCGACGAAGGCGATACCATTACGGAAACCAGGATCGAAGCAGGAACGATTGTTATTAACGATGATAGCGGGGACGAGAGCAAATCCCGGCTGGCTGTGTATCACGAGTGCTTTCATAATGAGTTCCACTGGCTGTTTTTTCGGCTTCAAGAGATGCATAACGACGATCTGAAGGCCATTCAGCGGGTAAAAAAGGCGCGGAATCAGGGAAAAGAGCTGCGGAATCCGCTGAAGCTGCTGGAGTGGGAGGCTCGCGAAGGGGCACGAATGCTGATGCTGCCCACGGAAATCATTCAGCCGCTGATCCGCAGCCGCAGGCAGGAGCTGAAGTGGACGAAGCACATGGGCGAGCTCTATCAGGGAATTATATTCGGAGTTGCGGAAGATTTGAACGCCGCCCGGTATCATGTTCGGCAGCGCCTTTTGCAGCTGGGATATTGGCAGGCGCGCGGTGCGCTGAACTATATGCCGCACCGGGACGGTACGGGCAGGTACATCCGTCCGTTTATGTTCACCCGGGAGAGTTGTCCCACCAGCGCTTATACTTTTGTGATTACGCCCGCCGAGTCCTTTAATCTGTACAGGGACAATGCCGAGTACCGCGAAAGGATTGATTCGGGCCGATACATTTATGTGGAAGGACACATCTGTATCAACGATCCGGAATACGTGCTGCAGGGGCGACAGGGACCCTATATGACCCGTTGGGCGAACGAGCATGTGGACGAATGCTGTCTGCGATTCCTGAATGTGTTCGAAACGGACGAAGATTACGAGTTCAATCTGGGCTATGTCTGCAGCGACGAGGAATACAATCGGCATTATATTGACTTTGTAACCGGCGGAAAGGACATGACGGAAGAAGAAGCAAATGAACGCGCAAGCCAGATCGTCATGAAAATGCCGCAGAAGCCCGGTGAGGCGCTGAAATATCTGGTGGAGGAAGCCGGAAAGGCGCGTCGGAAGAAAATCAGCGCACAGGAACTGTCGGAACGCTGCGGCGTCTCCAAGAGAACGGTTTATTACTGGCTTGAAGAGGAATACCAGCTCTCAGCAGAAGCGTTCGTGCGCATTGTCGTGGGGCTGCACCTGCCTCCTTATATTTCCATGCGGTTCATGAACGTATGCGGCGTCATGCTTCAGTTCTATGGCGTCCATATGATGTACTGGAAAATCCTGAACTGCTTCTTTATGGACACGATCTATGAAGTCAACCGCCATATGCGGGACGCCGGGTTTCCTGCCATGACGGAAGGAATTGAATAAAGTTTGTTACTGCGAACGAAAAGGCGTATTGCGCTTCTGTCCTATGGGCGGCACAGCGCAATGCGCCTTTTTCTTTTGGCGTGTGAGGTTCTTTTTCGTCAGGTTGTACAGCAAAACTCCACCCCAAAGAAAATTTTCTGAGACTGTGCAAAATTTTTGCACAAAACAGGGCGGTTTTTGAGCTTTTCCAGAGACAAAATGCAGGATTTTGAGTTCATGTCTGCACATTCACAGAGAAATTCGCGCAAAACGGCGCGTTGAATATACAAATATGCAAGAATGACAAAATGACACAAGCAAAAAAGTGTGCAGAAAAATTGCACCACTTCGAGGGGCAAATCCGCTATCATAATACCCGTGAGGTGGCCACCCACAAAATCAGAAACACGGTAACACACGACGGAGACTGCGGCTGGCAGGGAAGCAGGGATATTGCGCAAAAGAAGGGTCCCTTCCCTCCGCCCCATGCCACAGGTCTGCCCGTAAGCGGCCCAATCGGTCTGCACAGTTCGTTGCCGTTTCGGGATTGAGTGGGAGGTCATCTTTATGTTTACGAGCAATGAACGCGGCATCCGAAA
>ERZ824488.614-NODE-614-length-45448-cov-6.869914_pt1 | contig 45448 bp, 40 predicted proteins | sample MGYA00519936_ERZ824488 | MGnify/ENA primary metagenome ERZ824488 (study PRJEB31778, sample SAMEA3449153) | human gut metagenome | biome: human gut; feature: human-associated habitat; material: faeces | place: United Kingdom | collected 2010/2012 ... | reverse complement strand
AAAGAGTTAACAGATGCTTTGGCAGACTATCCGGAGGATGTGATCCTGGTTATGTATGGGGATCATCTGCCGACTATGGGACTGACTGTGGAAGATCTGAAAAATAAGTATCTTTTCCAGACGGAGTATGTAATCTGGGATAATATGGGACTTACCAAGAAGGATGAGAATCTGGCTTCTTATCAGATCGCAGCAGAGGTTCTGGACAGAGTTGGTATTCATGAGGGTACGATCATGAAATATCATCAGGCAAGAAGAAATACCAAGAATTATCAGGTCGATCTGGAGACACTGCAGTATGATGTGCTGTACGGTCAGCGATATGCTTATGGAGGAGAAAATCCTTTTGAGAGAACAAAGATGCGGATGGGACTTTATGATGTGACCTTAGATTCCATTCGGTTAGTGTCGGATACAGATTGGACTTATTATATCCAAGGCACGAATTTCACCCCGTCCAGTCAAGTGAAGCTGAATGGAGAGTGGTATGATACGGCATATGTAAGTCCGAACATGCTGGTGATCTCGGGTACGGAGCTGTCGGATTTTGACAGACTGGCAGTTGTACAGAGAAGTAACAGTTCGACGAGGAAGGCTCTTAGTAAGAGCTTTGACAGAGCGGTTTATGCATTGTATGATAGTCAGTGGAAGGTGAATTCCCGATAGGAACGTTTCCCGGCTGGGCACCTGGTCTCATCAGGTCTGCTCTGAGCGCGGTGTGCGGCCAAAAAAAATTAAAAACATCAGAATTTTGCTGAAACCGAAGAAAGGAGAGGACAAATTTGCTCCGCTGGAGCTCAGACTGTGTCCTCTCCTTTTTTAACCCCAAATTCTGCCGTATGAGATTTTTTCGGAACCTCTCTGATTTCTTCTGTGCGAGGTTTGTCGGATAAAAAGTTACGATTAGGGGTGGACTTCTGGTGTGACTATTATATAATGGTAGAGTAATGTAACGATTCAGAAGGCAGTATTCTGTCAGGCTTACTATGAGCATGAGAAGTTACGGACGAAATACGATAGATAAATGGTGGTTTAGATTATGAATTACGAGGAAGCGGTTGCTTATATTGAGGAGACTCCGAAGTTTACCAAAAAGAACAGTCTGGAGCATACGAAGGAATGTTTGAGGAGACTGGGGAATCCACAGGAGAAGTTTAAGGTGATACATGTTGCGGGAACGAATGGAAAGGGGAGTACCTGTGCGTTTCTCACATCTATTCTCAGGGAGGCAGGGTATTCCTGCGGTCTGTTTACGTCTCCCCATCTGGTGAAGATCAACGAGCGGTTCCAGATCAACAACGAGATGGTTTCCGATGAGGAATTTCTCTCCGCTTTTTTGAAGGTTCTCGATGTGGTAAAGGGCATGCAGGCGGACGGTCTTCCTCATCCGACCTACTTTGAACTGCTCTTCGGCGTGGCCATGGTGCTCTTTGAGGAGCTGAAAGCCGAGTATGTGGTGCTGGAGACCGGCCTGGGCGGCCGCCTCGATGCCACCAACACCGTGGAGCATCCGCTGGCGACGGTCATCACGTCTATCAGCCTGGATCACACGGAGATCCTGGGCGATACCATCGAGAAGATTGCCTTTGAGAAGGCCGGCATCATCAAGCCCGGCGTGCCTGTGATCTATGACGGAAGTTCTCCCGAGGCCGAAAAAGTCATCCTCGCCCGAGCCAAAGAGTTGGGAAGCCCGGCTTATCCGGTCTATCCTTCCATGTGTGAAGTTTTCCTTAAGTCGGACAAAAGCATTGATTTTTACCTGAATTGTGGGTATTATGAACATACGGCTGTCGAGGTGCCCTATCTGGCAGACTACCAGATGATGAACAGTTCTCTGGCTCTTGTGGCGCTGGACACCATTGATAAAGACCATGAGATTTCTCTCAAAACCCGTCTTGCAGGCATCAGAAAGACCCGCTGGCAGGGACGCATGGAGACCGTTATGCCCGGCGTGGTGCTGGACGGCGCTCACAATGCAGCCGGTGTAAAAGAGTTTGTCCGGACGGTGAAGGAGATCGAGGGAAGCCGCCGGGTGGTGATGCTTTTCGCTGCCGTTGTGGAGAAAAACTTTGAAACCATGATCGAGACCATCTGCCATGAGACTAACCTTTCCGCGGTTGTGGCCACCGAGATCAAAGGTGACCGGAATGTGCCCGCCGAGGATCTGGCAGCCATTTTCCGAAAATACACGGACGCTCCGGTGACAGCAGTCTCTGGGATCAGCGATGCTTTCGAGGAGGCCTTAAAAGAGAAAGAGGACGGCATGCTTTTCTGCGTGGGATCCCTCTATCTGGTGGGCGAGCTGAAGGCGATTCTGGCAGAGCGGAAAAAGAAGGAGTCATAAATGATCAATTACGAAGAAGAATTAAAGAAATTTCATCCGAGCCTTGATGTGAACGAGGCCGAGGATGCCATCTACAACAGAGATTTCACGGATGTCACCGATATCCTGAAAGAACTGATCAACGATGAAAAGAAAAAGCGACAGAAATCATAAGGGGAATTTATGAGATGTATATACTGTGGAACTCCGCTGTCATCCATTGACTACTGTACGGGCTGTGGCGCTGATGTGACCCTCCAGAAGAGGATTGCGAGAATCTCAAACCTTCTTTATAATGAAGGACTTGAGAAAGCGCAGGTGCGGGACCTGTCAGGAGCCATTGCCTGTCTGAAACGGAGTCTGAAGTTCAACAAGGAAAACGTAGCAGCAAGGAACCTTCTGGGCCTTGTGTATTTTGAGACCGGTGAGGTGGTATCTGCCTTAAGCGAGTGGGTTATCAGCAAAAATCTGAATGTGCCCGATAATGTGGCAGATGTGTACATAGCCAAGCTGCAGGCAAATAAAAACAAACTGGATACGATCAACCAGACCATCCGGAAATATAACCAGGCGCTTCTCTATTGCCGTCAGGACAATGAGGACATGGCTATGATCCAGCTGAAAAAGGTTCTCGTCCAGAATCCGAAGTTCATCAAGGCCTATCACCTTCTGGCTCTTCTCTATCTGAAACGCCAGGAATATGAGAAGGCAAGAAAGCTTCTCAAGAAAGCGGCCTATATCGATAACACGAACACGACTACGCTTCGTTATCTGAAGGAAGTGGAGCTGGCAACGGGAATGTCCACGAGTCTGGAGACGAAGCACAAGAAGAAATACGCGAGAGAAGAGACCGTGAACCGGCTGACCGGAGCCACCACCTACATGAGCGGCAACGAGATGATCATTCAGCCGGCCACTTTCCGGGAGAGTTCGGCCGTGGCTACGTTCCTGAATATCTGCCTGGGACTGATCCTGGGCGGAGCGATTGTCTGGTTTCTCGCTGTTCCGGCCACCCGGCAGAGCGTCAACGCTTCTGCGAATAAACAGGTGACGGACGCCAACACGAAGATGGCCCAGCAGGTGGCGCAGGTTCAGGGCCTGGAGGACCAGATCGAGACCTACCAGAGCGAGGTGGAAGAGGCCAACAAGACCAGAGACGACGCTAACAAAAAAGTAGACTCCTATGACCAGCTTCTGAAAGCCACCCAGACCTATCTGAGCGGGGATCAGTCCTCGGCGGCTTCCCAGCTTACGGAGGTGGACGGCGATTCCATGACCGGCGAGGGAGAAAAACTCTACACCAGTCTGAATACCCTGCTTCAGGACTATGTGTTTAATGAAGCTTACAATAAGGCGGGCACCGCTTACATGGCGGGAGATTATGCCACAGCGATCACCGAGTACACCAAGGCGGTGGCGGCAAATCCGGATTCCTTCGATGCCATCAATTATCTGGCATGGTCCTACAAAAATTCCGGGGACGCGGTCAACGCAGATAAGACCTTTAAAGAAGCACTGCAGAAATTCCCGGCGAAGGCTTCCGAAATCCAGCCCTACATCACCAACGCCTCCTCAGGGACAACGACCCAGACGGCGGAGACGGATGCAGACGGAAATCCGATTGACCAGACCCAGGAAACAGATGCCAACGGGAATCCGATCGACCAGATAGCAGAGACAGACGCGGAGGGAAATCCGATCGATCAGACAGCAGAGACAGACGCGAACGGCAATCCCATCAGTCAGACCCAAGAGACGGATGCGAACGGCAACCCCGTCACCACGATCCAGTAAACAAAAAGAGAAACCTCGGAGCAGAGGACGTATGGAAAAATCCATGCGTCCTTTTTCTATGGAAAAAATGTCATTTTAAAAGGAAGGAGCCGAAAGAGAATGGAGAAAATTTTTGTGATTAAAGGAACAAATCTGACGATCCATATGCCAAAGGAGCTGGATCATCACAACGCGGAGGAGATCAAACGGGAGGCAGACCGCCTGCTTGGAACGAGAAATATCCGGAGCATCATTTTTGATTTCGAGAAGACCAGCTTTATGGACAGCTCCGGCATCGGCATGATTATGGGGCGTTACAAAAACATCCGCTTCGCCGGGGGAACGGTGCTGGCGGTACGGGTCAACGAGCGCATCCGCCGGATTCTGACTCTCTCCGGCGTCTACAAGTACATCGATATCTATGAGGATTTGCCGAAACATTCGGAAGTATTTTGAGGAGGAAAAAAGATGGAGTATGAAAACAGAATGAAACTGGAGTTTGACAGCCGGTCTGCAAATGAGGGATTTGCCCGGGTGGCGGTGGCCGCTTTTTTGAGCCAGATGAATCCGACCCTCGAGGAGGTGGCGGACGTGAAGACCGCCCTTTCCGAGGCCGTGACTAACTGTGTGGTCCACGCCTACGAGGGAAAGGTGGAAAAAATCACCGTGGAGTGCATGATCCGCGGCCAGGAGCTGACGGTTCTTGTGGAGGACAAAGGCTGCGGCATTGCGGACGTCCGTCAGGCCATGGAGCCGCTTTTCACGACAAAGCCGGATTCCGAGCGCTGCGGCATGGGCTTTGCCTTTATGGAGGCTTTCATGGATTCCGTGGAGGTGGAGTCAAAGCCCGGCGAGGGCACGAAAGTGGAGATGAGAAAAAAGATCGGAAGAATTCTGAATAAATTTGAACAGTGAAAGGAAGCCTATGGAACGAACCCTGGCGTTAATCGCAAAAGCACACCAAGGGGATAAAGAGGCGAGAAATACACTGGTAGAGGAAAACATCGGCCTGGTCTACACCATTGTACGGCGATTCTTAGGCCGGGGTATCGAGATGGAGGATCTGGTGCAGATCGGGAGCATCGGTCTTATCAAGGCCATCGACAAGTTTGACCTGAGTTTTGAGGTCCGTTTTTCAACCTATGCAGTGCCGATGATAGCCGGAGAGATCAAAAGATTTCTCCGGGACGACGGCATGATCAAGGTGAGCCGGAGTCTGAAAGAAAATGCCCTGAAGGTCTTTACGGCCCGGGAACGGCTGGAAAAACGCCTCGGGAGGGAACCGGCCATGCAGGAGCTCTCGGAGGAGACCGGGCTTTCCGGCGAGGACATCGTCATGGCGATAGAATCAGCCACGGAGGTGGATTCCATTTACCGGACGATCTATCAGGGGGACGGAAATGCGATTTCCCTGGCGGACCGGCTGGAGGAGAAGGACAATCCTAATGAGCGCCTGTTGGATCATATGGTGCTGCAGGAGGTGATGGCGACCCTCGAGGAGAGGGAAAAACGCCTGATTGAGATGCGCTATTTTGAGGAGAAGACCCAGAATCAGGTGGCGGCGGCCCTCTCGATGACCCAGGTCCAGGTCTCCCGGATGGAAAAAAAGATACTGAAAAAAATGCGGGGAAGGTTTTTCTGATTCCCCGTATATTTTTTGCTCAGAACGGCACAATAATCTCCAAAAGGGAGGTGTTTTGCATGAGCGGGACCGTTTATCTGAAGATTGAAAAAAATGTGCAGATCCACAGCCGCATCGTTTCCTTCAAAGACATTGCCCAGATTGTGGCCGATGACAGCGCCCTGGAAAATAAGATCAGGGTGCTGAAGCTTCCTCCAGACACGGTGCAGGGGCCGGGCCGCTATCCGGTCTCGGTGATGACGCTGATTGAGTTGATTCAGCAGGAATTTCCCGGAATCGAAGTCAACAACATCGGCGAGGCGGACTTTATCCTGACGCTTGAAAAAAAGAAACAGCCCGGGGGCCTGTATGCCTGGTGCAAGACCGCGCTGGTGGCGCTCATCGCTTTTTTCGGGGCGGCCTTTGCCATCATGACCTTCAATAACGATGTGGATATTCCGAAGCTTTTTGCAGAGCTCTACGAACAGTTCACCGGGCGGCCCTCCAATGGTTTTACGATTCTCGAAGTGACCTATTCCATCGGCATCGGCCTGGGTGTGCTGATCTTTTTCAATCATTTTATGGGGAAAAAGCTGACTGCGGACCCGACGCCCATGGAGGTGGAGATGCGGGCATATGAGGATCAGGTGGATACCACGGTTCTGGAGGCAAGTAGGAGAGCACCGAAGGGAGAAAAGAAGTGAAGGAACAGATTTTTCTGGGGGTCATTGGGTTTTCAGGCGGCCTGGTGATCGCAGGCGGCGTCATTGCCCTGATGGTGGGCCTGGGTGTCATCACCCGCTTTATCGGGATCAGCCATACGGCCAAACATGTGCGGATTTTTGAAGATGCGATTCTTCTGGGCTCGGTCTTCGGGACGTTGATGACGGTCTATCAGCCCACGATTCCGCTGGATGCGGCGGGGCTTGCGGTGCTGGGACTTTTCTCCGGGATTTTTGTGGGAGGCTGGATTCTGGCGCTGGCGGAGATCGTCAACATTTTCCCGATTTTGACCCGCCGCATCGGTCTCACCAAAGGCTTAAGCCTTGTGGTCATCGCGATCGCCCTGGGAAAAATGAGCGGAAGCCTGATACATTTTTACTTCAGATGGTAAGAAGGAGGTCTTAACGTGGACAAAAACGAACAGAAAAAGCAGCAGTACAACGATTATGTGGAACAGATCACGCCGAAGCATAACCTTCTCAAAAATATGCTCTGTGCCTTTCTGGTGGGGGGCCTGATCTGCGTCCTGGGACAGGTGATTTTAAATATCTGCGGAAATTTAGGGCTTGATAAAGACGCTTCGGGAAGCTGGTGTTCCCTGCTTCTCGTGCTTCTGAGCGTGGTCCTCACGGGCTTTAATATTTACCCGAAGATCGCCAAATTCGGTGGGGCCGGGACTCTGGTGCCGATCACGGGCTTTGCCAACTCCGTGGCGGCTCCGGCCATCGAGTACCAGAAGGAAGGCCAGGTTTTCGGTATCGGCTGCAAGATTTTTACGATTGCAGGGCCGGTGATTCTCTACGGCATCATCATGAGCTGGGCTCTGGGGCTGCTCTATTGGGCCTGGAGCTTCCTGAGAGCATAAGGAGGCAGAAAGATGGAAAAAACAGTGGGAAAACAGAGCATCCGCTTTGAGGAGGCAATACATCTCATCAGCGCCGCCAGCATCGCGGGGAAAAAAGAAGGGGAAGGCCCCTTGGGAAAACTGTTTGATAAGATCTCGGCGGATCCCTGCTTCGGGATGGAGACCTGGGAGAAGGCGGAGAGCGCCATGCAGCGGTCTGCCGTGGAGACTGCCCTTGAAAAGGCGGAAATGGAGTCGAAAGCGGTACGTTTCCTTTTTGGAGGGGATCTTCTGGGTCAGCTCATTGCCACCTCCTTCGGGGCGGAAGAGCTGGGGATTCCTTTTTTCGGCCTCTACGGGGCCTGCTCCACCTGCGGAGAGTCCCTGGCCCTGGCGGCTATGACTGTGGCGGCGGGCTTCGGCGATCCGGTGATGGCCGTCACCAGCAGCCATTTCGGCGGGGCAGAAAAGCAGTTCCGTTTTCCGCTGGAGTACGGAAACCAGCGGCCGCTGTCTGCCACCTGGACAGTGACCGGGGCGGGCGCTTTTCTTCTGAGCAAAAAAGGAGGCAGGGTGCGGATCCCCGAAGTGACGATCGGAAAGGTTGTGGATTACGGCGTCAAGGATTCTCTTAATATGGGGGCCTGCATGGCTCCGGCGGCTGCGGACACGATCGAGAGGAACTTAGAAGATCTCGGGCGGGAGCCGGAGGACTACGACCGGATCATCACCGGGGATCTCGGCTATGTGGGAAAACAGATTCTGCTGGACCTGCTGAAAGGAAGAGGCATCGATATCAAGGAGCAGCATATGGACTGCGGCATCGAGATTTTCGACAGGGAAAGCCAGGACACCCATTCCGGAGGAAGCGGCTGCGGCTGTTCCGCCGTGACCCTGGCGGCCCTGATTCTGCCAAAACTCACCTCCGGAGAGTGGAAACGGGTGCTTTTCGTGCCGACAGGCGCCCTTCTCTCCACCGTGAGCTACAACGAGGGCCAGAGCGTGCCGGGCATCGCCCATGGCGTGGTGCTGGAGCATTGTTAGGAGGAAAAAATATGGACTATCTGAATGCATTCTGGGTGGGCGGCCTGATCTGCGCGCTGGTGCAGATCCTTCTGGACCGGACGAAGCTGATGCCGGGCCGGGTCATGGTGATGCTGGTCTGTTCCGGGGCGGTCTTAGGCTTCCTGGGGATCTATGAGCCCTTTCGGGATTTCGCCGGGGCCGGGGCGGGAGTACCGCTTCTGGGCTTCGGAAACACGCTCTATCAGGGCATCCGAAAAGCCGTGGATGAGGATGGTTTCCTGGGGCTTTTCATGGGGGGCTTCACGGCCAGCGCCGTGGGAATTTCCGCCGCGCTGATCTTTTCCTATCTTGCAAGTCTCATTTTCCAGCCGAAAATGAAGGAGTGAGACAAAAAAGCCGCAGGACCGATCGTGATCCTGCGGTATTTTCAGCGGTTCTTTTCATATTTGTCCAGCTCCTTTAAGGCCTGTCCCGAGAGGGGATAAAGAGCGATGATATTGAAGATGGTCATAAGACCGATTCCCACATCTCCGAGATCCCAGACGAAGGTGTAGGCGGCGATGCCCCCGATAAAGAGCATGACCAGAGCCAGAATTTTATAAAGGGTCTGCCAGCACCATTTGTCCCCGAAAAGGTAGGCCACGTTGCTTCTCGCATAGAAAAGGATGCCGAGGAACGTGGAAAAGCTGAAGAGGAATAGGGTGACGGCAATGAAGATAACGCCGAATTTTCCCAGGTGGTAATCCATGGCGGTCTGGAGAAGCGTCATGCCGGAGAGGCCGGAGAGGAGATTTTCCGGGACCAGAAGCATGATCATGGCGGTGCAGCTGCAGATCACAATGGTGTCGATGAAGACGCCGAAGGCCTGAACAAGACCGGCCTTTGCGGGTTGCTCACATTCTGCGGCGGCAGCGGCACAGGGGGCGGAGCCGGAGCCGGCTTCGTTGGAGAAAAGACCACGCTTGACTCCGTTCATCAGCACAGCGCCGAAACCACCGGCCGCTGCCTGACGGAGCCCGAAGGCTTCCTCAAAGATCCGGGCAAAAACGCCGGGAATCTGCCGGTAATTGACGGCGATGATAAAAAGCGTGATGAAAAAGTAGCAGACAGCCATGATGGGAACAATGGTATCCAGTACCTTCACCGTGGCATTTTTCCGAAGGACGATGACAGCGGAAATGATGACCAGAAGAATGCTCGTGTAAAGGGGCGGGATCGAAAAGGCATTTGCGAAGGAAGAGGCCACGGAATTGCTGATGACCTGGCTGATGCCACACCAGCAGATCAGGCCGGAAACAGCGAAGAGCACGGAGATCAGTACATAACGCTTTTTCCGTCCAAGCCGTTCTTCGACCAGATGATGGATATAGTAGGCGGGCCCGCCGCGGTAGCCGCCGTAGAGAGGATCCTCTTCCTTATGGAGCTGAGCCAGGGTGGCTTCAATGAAGGCGGTGGAGGAACCGATGATGGCGGTAATCCACATCCAGAATACAGCTCCCGCGCCGCCGGCGGAAACTGCAGCCACGACACCCACCAGGTTGCCCATGCCCACTCTTGTAGCGGTAGAGACGATGAGAGCCTGGAAGGAGGAAAGACTGCTTTTGGTGTTCTTTTTCTCCGTAAGAGCTTTCAGCATATCTGGAAAAAGCCGGATGGGAAGAAAATGGGTCCGGATGGTGAAAAAAATTCCCGTGGGAATCAGAAGCAGGATCAGAAGCGAGATGCCGAGACTGCTGCCGCCGGGGAGCGGAATCCGGATGAGATCGCCCCAGAGAAATTGGTAGATGGTATTGATTAGCTGAATGATCATAAAGTATCCTCGTTTCTCAAAACTTTTCTTTATTATGCCACAAGAAGAGCGCAGTGTAAACCTCCGTTTTCCGTGAACAAAAAATGCAACTTTGTGTACAAAAAGCGCAAAAATTCTTTCACTCGTTGTTTTGGTCAGGTGCTTATGATAAGATTCATAGGTAGAAAACCTATTATGTGCGGGCCAGGGAATCTTCCCTGGCTTTTGACCGGAACCGCACGGAAGGGAGAACATAAGGATGGCTACAGAAGGCAGAACCACTGTACAGCTTTCACTGAAAAATCTGTACCGCCTGCTTACAGTGAAGGATTACCCGGTCTATTCCACAGGGATCCTTCGGAGAAAAAATAAAAAGGGACTCACTCTGGTCCGCTTCTGGGATGAGTACCTTTCCTATGAGTGGAGAAATACCGTTCACGGACGGCTGATATGGAGAATCAGCGGCAGCAGAAACCGCTATCATTCGGAAATCTGCAACCGTCGGGCTGATTTCCCGCTGTATGAGGTCTACATCCAGGAGGTGCTGGACGGGCTGACGGCGGAGAGCTTTGGCAAACAGCTCCGGCTTTTTGAAAAATTTCTGACGGAACGGGAATACGATCATTCGGTCTTTATCATTAAACTAAAAGAATTTCTTCTGGAAGCGGAAAAAGAAGATCCCTGGCTTTCGAAAGACTGTGCGAAGCTTCTTCTCTCCTGGGTCAGCGACGTGGAGAAGAACCGGAAGAAGCTGCCGGAACGCTTTCAGGCGGGCTGGCTTCTGACGATGCTCTCGCTTCACGCGATGGCGGGAGACCAGATGGATACGGAAAAAATGAGGGAGCTTAGGAAACGGAAGGATCTGGCGCCGGAGCTTCTCTGGAGAAAACTGGAACAGGAGCAGGAGAAACGCCAGCCCGTCTTTCTGACCTCGAGAAACAGCGAACTCTGTGTGGCACCCCTGGAGGGAGAACATTTCTTCGGCCGGGAGGAGGAGCTCTACGATCTCAAGGAGATGCTGGAAAACGGTGGAAAATTTCTGCTCACAGGCCTGGGCGGCATAGGAAAAACCGAGCTCTTAAGACAGCTTCTGATCTGGTGTGAGCGGGAAAGAAAAGCGAGAAAAATCGCCGTGGTCCAGTACACAGGCAGTCTTTCCGACAGCCTGAACCGGAGCTTTTTCGAACTTAAGGCGGCGGATCAGGAGGTACGCTTTCATGAGTGTCTCTATCGTCTTTCCGGAAAGAAAACGGTTCTTTTTCTTGACAACGTGGATCGCACGGAGGAGGAAGATCCGGGGCTTCTGGAATTAAAGGAGCTCTCCTGTACGGTCTTTGTCTCCAGCCGTATCAAGAAGCTGGAAGGTTTCCAGAATTTCTCGGTGGGAACCCCGAGAAAGAGCGCTCTGGGGCTGATTTTCCGGGATAACTATGAGCGGACTTTAAATATGGAAGAACGGGAGAGCTTGAATCAGCTGCTTGAAAAAAAGCTCTTTCAGCACCCGTTGACACTGCGGCTTCTGGGAAAAGCAGCCGGGGCAAGGCTCTGGACGCTGGAAGAACTGGAGCGGGAGCTTGAGACTGCCTGGGGGGAAAGAGCCGGGGACGCGGGGCTTCGGGATATGTACTGGAGGCTCTATCAGCTGTCCGGGGCAACTGCCGCCGGAGAAAAGCTGGTGCGGATCTTCGCAATCCTGCCCTACCGGAAGATCACGAGAACTTTCACAAAAATGTTTTTCCAGGGCTTTTTAAAAAAAGGAGAGCTTCTGGCGGAGAAACTTGGAAAACTCACGGGCCTTGGGTGGCTTGAGGATACCGGGGACGGCTACCGCATGCATCCGGTGATCGCCGAGAGCATCCGGATGAAGGCACCTCTGGAGGAAGAGTTTCTTCCCTTCTGGGAACGGGCGGAAAAATGTTTCTTTGACGGGCAGCCGGGGGCTGCAGAGGATCCGGTGATGGAGGAGCTAGCCTGGATGATCTGGAACGCCGTATCCAGCATCAGCGGAGAAGTCAGCGACCGGCTGGTAGGCTTGGGCCTGAAAGCCCTCTTATACATGAGGAGCCGTTACCGGGCCGGGGAGAAGCTTCAGAGTCTGATCGAGCGGTGTCCGGAGCTTTCAGATGAGCATCTCTTTATGGTGAGAAGCCTTCAGTTGGAATTTATGACGGAGTTCGGCGATTACGGAAAGCAGTTTGCTTTTTACCTGGAAAAAGGCCTCCTCTCGGAGGAACAGCTCCTGAACGCTCTCACCAACTATGGGCAGCGTCTCCTTGCCTCAGGAAAACTTACGGAGACAGAAACTCTCGTCTCGGAAGTTTTCCAGTGGACGGACAGTCTGGCCTTCAGGGTTTACGGAGAATTTCTGCTGGGCCAGTGCTGTTACTACCGGGCGAAATTTCCTGCGGCCATCGCTGTTTTTGAGAAGGCGATCTGGCTGATTCTCTGCCGCAAGTCGGTTTCCAGGGCGGAAGAGGAAAACATAAGAATCCAGAGAGCTGTGGGTGAGGGCCTGGGCGAGCTTCTCGGAGATATTCTCTATATGAAAGGCATGACTCATCTCGGAATCGGGGAGCGGAAAGAGGCCGATCAGAGCCTGGCCGTTCTGGAAGAGGTGGTAAAGGCTCTGGGAAATCCGCCTACCCTGCTGCTCTGTCTGGAACAGCTTCGGGGACAGGCCGCGAGCTGCCGGGGAGAAGCGGAGGAAGCCCTTAGTTTCATGGAACGCCACAAGAGAATGGTGGAAGAATTTGCCGGAAAGAACCATATCAACTATCTGGCGGCCTGCGGTGAGCTGGGAACCGCCTACAACCGGGTGGGCAACCGCAAAAAAGCCCTGGAAAATCAGCTTCTGATGCGGGAAGGCCTTCTCAAAACCGCTTACGATCAGGGAAATACGCTTTCCCTCGCGGACAACAACATCGGCGTGACCTGCATTGACGACGGAAGGCCGGAGGAAGCAGTTACATATCTTACGGAGGCCTATCAGCTGGCGGAGGAAAAGAACCTCGGCGAGATCGCCTGCGCGGAACCGGCCTGGAATCTGGCCCAGGCTTACCGGCTTCTGGGGGATGAGGAGAAGGAAAAAGAGTTCCTCACAAAAGCCCTCCAGGGCTTCCGGAACAACTACGCGCCGGAGCATCCGAAGAGGCTGGCTGCAGAAAAACGGGAGCAGGAACTGAACGAAAAGAGAGACTGAATGAGATGCGTCTGAGGGAAAAATTCTTTCAGGCGCATTTTTTTCTGGTAAAGGGGGCGGGAAGATGATAAAATAAAATCTGATTGCTGCCTGACCGGCAAAAACGGACAGGCAGGAGAAACACGAGATTGAAGGAAATTTTATGGAAGATAAAGAAAAACTGACACTGGGCATTCTTGCCCATGTGGATGCGGGAAAGACAACGCTGGCGGAGAGCATTCTCTATCTTAGGGGCAGCATCCGAAAAATCGGCCGGGTGGACCACGGCGATGCCTTTCTCGATAACTATGAGCTGGAGCGATCCAGAGGAATCACAATCTTCTCCAAACAGGCAAGGCTGACCTTGGGGAACCGGGAAGTGACCCTTCTCGATACCCCGGGCCATGTGGACTTTTCTGCGGAGATGGAGCGGACGCTTCAGGTACTGGATGCGGCGGTGCTGGTCATCAGTGGGGCCGACGGCGTTCAGGGCCATGTGGAGACCCTCTGGAAGCTTTTGAAATATTATCAGATTCCGGTCTTTCTCTTTGTGAACAAGATGGATCAGGAAGGGACGGACCGGGAAAAACTCCTCTCGGAGCTCAAGAAACGGCTGGATGGAAACTGTGTGGATTTCAATCAGGAAGAGACGGATTATGCGGCTTTCGCGGAAGAGGCGGCCATGAGCGATGAAAAGCTTCTGGAAGAATACCTGGAGAGCGGAAGCGTGGATCGTAAGCTTTTGAAAAAAGCCATCGCCGATCGTAAGCTTTTCCCCTGCTTTTTCGGCTCCGCCCTTAAAATTCAGGGGGTGGAGGAACTCTTAAAGGGCCTTGAAACCTATGCGAGCACCAGTCCTTACCGGAAAAATTTTTCTGCCAGGGTTTATAAGATCAGCCGCGACGAGGCCGGAAACCGTTTGACGCATCTTAAAGTGACGGGCGGTGTCCTGAAGGTGAAAATGCCGCTGACCAACCGGCGGGAAGGCCTGGAGGAGAGCGAGATCTGGGAGGAAAAAGCGGACCAGATCCGGCTCTACTCCGGAGCAGGCTATCAGGCCGTAAACGAGGCCGGGCCGGGAAGCATCTGCGCCGTCACAGGCTTAAGCAGAACCTTTGCCGGGGAAGGTCTGGGCGAGGAGGCGGAAGGAAATCTTCCGATTCTGGAGCCGGTGCTGACCTACCGCATCGAACTTCCGGAGGGGACGAACGTTCATGAGACCTTTTTAAAGCTTCTCAAGCTGGAGGAGGAGATCCCTGAGCTTCACATTGTCTGGAATGAACGACTCGGCGAGATTCATGCCCAGGTTATGGGAGAGGTGCAGATCGAGATCCTGAAAAGTCTGATTCGGGACCGCTTCCGGCTGGATGTGGAGTTTGGCGACGGAAACATTGTCTACAAGGAGACGATTCTGGAACCTGTGGAGGGCGTAGGCCATTTCGAGCCTCTGCGCCATTACGCCGAGGTGCATCTTCTCCTGGAACCGGCGGAGCGGGGCAGCGGCCTGAGCTTCGATACGGTCTGCAGCGAGGATGTGCTGGACCGGAACTGGCAGCGGCTGATTCTCACCCATCTGGAAGAGAAAAAGCACCTGGGCGTACTCACAGGTTCCGAGATTACGGATATGAAGATCACGCTTCTGACCGGCCGGGCCCATATCAAGCACACCGAGGGCGGCGATTTCCGGCAGGCGACCTACCGGGCCGTACGCCAGGGCCTTCGGAAGGCAAAGAGCATCCTTCTGGAGCCGGTGTATGAGTACCGGCTGGAGGTACCGGCTGACCTGGTGGGCCGGGCCATGGCGGATATCCAGCGCATGAACGGCAAATTTTCCGGGCCGGAGCTGGAGGAAGAGACGGCAGTTCTCACCGGAACCGCGCCGGTTTCCGCGATGCGGGGCTACCCGAGGGAAGTGACAGCCTACAGCCGCGGCAGAGGCAGGATTTCCGTGGCCCTTTCCGGCTATGAGCCCTGCCACAACGGCGAGGAGATCGCGGCTCTTTCCGGCTACGACCCCGACGGAGATATGGAAAATCCTACCGGTTCCGTTTTCTGCGCCCACGGAGCGGGCTTCGTGGTGGACTGGGACCAGGTGGAGGATTATATGCACCTTGAGAGCGCCTGGGGAAACGGCGGAGAGAAAACGGAACCCGAGGGCCTGCCCGTGACGGGGAGCATCCGAAGACAGCGGGCGGCGGAGACCGAAACCTATGCCTCCGAGGAAGAGTTGAAGGCGATTTTCGAGCGGACCTACGGGCCGGTGAAAAAGGAGAGAGGAAGCTTTGAAAAAAGAGTCCGCCGCTCTTCCTCCGATAGTGTCTCTGCCTACCGACCGATAAAGAAAGAGATGCCTCAGGAGCAGTATCTTCTGGTGGATGGCTACAACATCATTTTCTCCTGGGAGGATTTAAACGAGCTCTCCAGGGTGAACATGGAAGGGGCCAGAAGCAAGCTGGCGGATCTTCTCTGCAACTATCAGGGATACCAGAAATGCCATGTGATCCTGGTTTTTGACGCCTACAAGGTGGAAGGAAACCACGGGGAAGTCGTGAAATATCACAACATTCACATCGTTTATACGAAAGAGGCGGAGACCGCCGACCAGTACATTGAGAAGACAGTCCACGCCATCGGCCGGAAATACGGGGTGACGGTGGCGACCTCCGACGGTCTGGAGCAGGTTATCATCCTGGGACAGGGAGCAAGACGCCTCTCGGCCAGAGGTTTACGGGAAGAGATCGAGGCTGCCAGCACCGAGATCCGCGGCGACTACCTGAACCGGCAGGGGCCGACGAAAAATCTCCTGATTCATCAGCTTCCCGGGGAAATGGCGGAGCTTATGGAGGATGTGCGTCTGGGCCGGCGTACCATGGAGGACGGAAAGAAAAAGGGGAGTAAATAACTTAAGAAGGGACGAATAATGGACGATACACTGATTTACCGCAAGATAGAACTGGAAGAGCTGAACCTGGATCTCTTCCGGAAATTTGAGCGCCGGCAGAACGTGGCCCGGCAGCTTCAGAAACAGGGGGATGCCTGGGTGGAAAAGCCGGTCTCTCTGGTGGAGGAATGGTCAAGAGAAGACTATGAATTTCTGCTGACCTGCCTTCAGAATACGATTCAGGAGGGCGGCGTGGTCTTCGGAGCCTTTGAAGGAAACGCTGTAAAAGGCTTTGCCTCGATCTCCGGAAAGCCCTTCGGGTACGCCGGAACCTACCGGGATCTCACAAGCCTTCATGTCTCAAGAGAGCTTCGGGGCCGGGGAATCGGCACTCGCCTCTTCCATCTGGCCGCCGGCTGGGCTCTGGCCATGGGCGGACAGAAACTCTACATCGCCGCCAATCCGGCCATCGAAAGCCAGCTCTTTTACCGGGCTTTGGGCTGCACCGACGCCATGGAGCTCAACGAGGAGCATGTGAAAAACGGGCCGATGGACCGGCAGATGGAGTATGTGCTGTAAAAAAACTCCTCGACAGTCTCTTTTTCTTTGTGATATAAAGAATGCAATTCATTTCGGAGTAAAGAGGCTGTGATAAGAAAGAGTAGCAGGAAGGATGCCAGACAGAAAGCTGCCGGCTGATGAGAGGCGCGTGGATAGTTCCTGTGAATACGTCTTTGAGCTTCACACCAAAAGAGAGATTCTCGAGTAGGCTGTGACGGAGATCCCACCGGAAAAAGCAAGGGCCTGATCCAGAGCAGAAATGAATTTTTGCGGTTGTTAAAACAGGGCGGCGTACAGCTGGACGGCGAGAAGATCGGCATGGAGGCCCTCGAACAGGAAGTGGCAGCGGGAAGCGTGCTTAAGATTGGAAAAAAGAAATTTTTAAGGTTTGTTAAAGCTTAACTGGAAAAAACTTGCAGAGTATGATAACATAATTCATGTTTGTAGAATTGCGAGAGTTGCTTTGCAGCGGAGCAATTTGTAGGAATCATTTCAAATATGCTCCGATTTGGGGCATAAATAAAAAAAGAAAATTTGGACAGACTGTTCCAATAGAAAAGCCTGTGGGCGGAAGATAAGAGAGGAGCAACAGAAGATGAAGATCGTACCGGCAAGCATAGAGATCATCAGCACAGAACCTTACGAGGAGATGTTAAAAAGAGTAGAGAGGGCAGGCCGTGTCTGCTACAAGAGCGAGGGCAGCATCGAGGATGGTTCCGCAGAGCGTTTTATCCGAAACATCCTGAAAAGAGGCCACGAATCCGTGATCGAGCATGCGGGAATCACCGTGAAAGTGACCTGTGACCGGGGCGTGACTCACGAGATCGTCCGCCATCGTCTGGCCAGCTACAGCCAGGAGAGCACCCGTTACTGCAACTATTCCAAGGATAAATTTGAAAATCAGATTTCCTGCATCGACATTGCCAACGGCTTCTCCTATGACCTGAACAAAGAGGAAGACCGCCAGAAATACCTTCTCTGGCAGGAGGCCATGGAATCCGCAGAAAAATATTACTTCAAAATGCTGGAGCTTGGAGCCCGGGCCGAAGAAGCCAGAAGCATCCTCCCGAACTCCCTGAAGACCGAAATCGTCATGACCATGGACCTTCGTGAGTGGAGACACTTCATCTGTCTCCGCGGTTCCAAAGCCGCCCACCCCCAGATCCGCGAGATCACCCGCATGATCCTCAAAGAATTTCAGGAGAGATATCCGCTGTTCTTTGAAGATCTGACAGCGGAATAAAACATACGGGAGGAACTTATGGAGACACATCACAACAAACGAAGTACCTTTTCAGGAAAGCTGGGATTTGTGTTGTCGGCAGCGGGGGCTTCCGTTGGCCTTGGTAACATCTGGCGCTTTCCTTATCTGGCGGCAAAGTACGGCGGAGGAATCTTTCTCCTGATCTATATCATTCTGGCCCTGACCTTTGGCTATACGATGATCATGGCGGAGACTACGCTGGGCCGCATGACGCGAAAAAGTCCTGTGGGAGCCTATGCTTCCTTTGGAAAATCAAAATGGCTGTCTTTCGGCGGCTGGATCAATGCTATTATTCCGGTGCTGATCGTTCCTTATTATTCCGTTATCGGCGGCTGGGTCATCAAATATCTTTTCAGTTATGTCATCGGCCAGGGGTCGGAGCTTGCAGCGGACGGATATTTTTCAGCCTTTATCTCTGACGGAGTTTCAACAGAGATTTGCTTTGTGATCTTTGCGCTGCTGACGGTGGGAATCATTTATGCAGGCGTCCGGAACGGTGTGGAGCGTGTATCTAAATTCATGATGCCGATTCTGGTGGTACTTTCCGTGATTATTGCTGTTTATTCCGTGACGAGACCGGGAGCTCTGGAAGGCGTAAAATATTTCCTGATCCCAAATGTGGAAAACTTTTCCTGGATGACGGTAGTGACAGCCATGGGCCAGATGTTCTATTCTCTGTCCATCGCTATGGGAATCCTGATAACGTTTGGATCTTATATGAAAAAAGATATTTCCATCGAAGGTTCTACCAGGAACGTGGAGATCTTTGATACGGCCATTGCCATTATGGCGGGGCTTATGATCATTCCGGCAGTTTTCGCTTTTTCCGGTGGGGATGCGGAAAGCCTGCAGGCGGGACCGGCGCTGATGTTTATTACGATTCCGAAAGTCTTTGCCAGCATGGGATTTGGTAACTTTGTAGGAATCCTGTTTTTCCTGCTGGTTCTCTGTGCGGCGCTCACAAGCTCCATTGCCCTGACAGAGAGTGCAGTTTCCACCTTCCAGGACGAGCTTGGCTGGAGCCGAAAAAAAGCCGCCCTCATCGTAGGCGTGATCATGATAGCTTTGGGAACTCTTTCTTGTCTGGGCTACGGCCCGCTGGCTGGAGTGCAGATCCTGAAGATGCAGTTTCTGGATTTCTTTGATTTCCTGACCAATTCCGTGATGATGCCCATCGCCGCCATTGCTACCTGCCTTCTGATCTCAAAAGTAGTGGGTACGAAAAAGATCGAGGAAGAAGTGCTTCTTGAAAACGGTACCTTCCGCAGAAAAAGAATCTTCAATTTTATGATCCGCTACCTTTGCCCCATTTTTGCAGCGATCATTCTGATCAGCTCTGTGGCGAATGCGTTTGGATGGATTTCCATGTAAAAAAAGACTCCCATAAAGACCATACAAAAAGCTGGTTTTTATGGGAGTTTTTTGTGTCAGAGAATTATTTCAGTTTAAATTTCAGGTACACCGGATCATGGTCCGAGTAAGAATAGCCGGAATTGATGTTTTCGTAGGAGAGGCATTCCAGGTTATCGGAGATGATGAAGCCGTCCAGGGTGACGGTGTAGGTCACGCCGGGAACGTATTCCATATCTGCGTTTCGGGCGCTGTCCCAGAGGGCATCTTTTTCTTCCTCGGAGAGAAGGTCCAGGCAGAAAGTGAAGTGTTCCGGAAGGTCTTCCCGGGGGAAGGGATAAGCCCAGGATTCGTGCCCTGTGGAATCATCCTCGGAGGCTTTGAGGTCATGGTTGAAGTCACCGCCGCAGAGGACGTAATTTCCAGCCCCGTATTCTGCCTCCATGTCGTTGCAGAGCATGCTGATCTGGCCTTCCCGGATGGCGTCGCTGTTTCCGTAGGCGGACATATGAAGTTCAAAAATTACCAGTTCTTTGCCGTTTTCCACCGGGATCCGGGAGATGCTGTAGCAGCGGTCCAGGTCGAAAAATTTGGTAAAAGAAGTGGAGACCGGGAAGCTTCTCCGCAGGGCGGAAGTGACCGGATATCTGGAAAACAATGCCAGACCCGATCGGCTGCGGCCATGAGGCTGCGTAAACGGATAAAAAAGGAAAGCCGAGTCATAATTTTGGGCAAAGACCGAATCGTATTCCGGGAAGCTTTCTTTCAAAAGTTCATACTCATTTACATGATAACTCCGGGTCGAATTGAGGTCCACCTCCTGGATCAGAGCAAAATCCGGATCATAAGAAGCCGCCAGTTTCCCGGCACCACTCACCGTCTCCAGCACGCTTTCCTTACTTTTTGCCCAGGAAGATTTACCTCCATCCATAAAGAAACTGAAGTCCGGCGTATAGGCTCCAAACCCGATATTATAAGTCAGCGCCGAATACTCCGTCCCTGTTTTTAATGTTTCATCCACATTCCCCTCTGCCGGTTTTTCCACCTCCAGCTCCAGATTGTCTTCTATCCGATGATAACTCTCAAAAAGATACCCAATATAAACAACCAAAACCAGAACCAAAATCCCTGCAGCCCCTAAAAAAATCCGCAATATTGTCCATCCAATTCCGCGTTTTTTGTGTTCTTTCTTTTTCTTATGCATTCAATCACTCCTATTTTTTGTAGAAAATTTGTTACCGGACGCACGGCACTCTGGAGGCGTTCAGACCTTCGGTTGCGGCAGAGAGAAATACCTCCACAGGCGGTCTGCCCGCCCCCTCAATATAATTTTTTAACCGCGATACCGGTTAAAGCATGCGAAGATCTCCTGCTTCCGCGGCATCGCCAAGCCACACCTTACGCAATCCCCACCGACTACGGCCTCCAGCCCGCCGTTGAAAATCTCTTTTTCCAACATTTCCACGATTTCCGAAATCCTTTTACTTCCATTTATATGCTCCATCGTGTACCTGAGCATGGCAGCCAGTGCTGCCGTCTGCTCCACATCCACAATCTGCTCCACATACCGCAGATCCAGCGCCTCTTTTCCAACCTGAAAGCTATCTTTCCCTCTCACCCGGGTTTTAATCCTATCATTTTCCCCTGCTTTTTTAAAGAACAGCTCCCTTTTAAATTCCGGCATCACGAAATCCGGCACATCCGTCTTTTTTAACGGATATTCTTCCAGCATGGCCTTCACCTTCTCTGTGATATTCATCGGCCGGTACGCATCCATCTGAATTACCGTATCCGCGATATGAAAGAACGCCCCGGAGCTTCCGGCCACGAGCACCGTGGAAATTCCACATTTCTCATAGAGATCCCTTGCCCGTTCCAGAAACGGAGTGATTGGCTCTTTTTCCCGGTGAATCACACTCTGCATAAAGCTGTCCCGCACCATGAAATTGGTAGCAGAGGTATCCTCATCCAGAAGAAAAACCTGACTTCCCGCCTCCATACTCTCCACAATTCCCGCAGCCTGGGAAGTACTTCCGCTGGCATCCGGGGTGGAGAAGCGGTGGGTGTCTTTTTTATTTGGAAGATCATTGATGAAAAGAGAGATATCGACTTCCCGGATCAGCCGTCCGTCCTCGGAGCGGAGTTTCACAGCAGTAGGATCGGTGATCACATATTCGCGGCCGTCCCCGGCGATATGGTTATAAACACCGCGCTCCAGCGCTGAGAGCAGCGTCGATTTTCCATGATAACCGCCACCCACAATAAGTGTGATTCCCTTTCGGATTCCCAGGCCGGTGATTTTTCCATGATGGGGAAGCGTAAGCTCCACGCGGAGACTTTCCGGGGAAATGAAGGGAACGCTGCCTTTCATCGGCTTCTGGGAAATGCCGCTCTCCCGGGGGAGAATGGAGCCGTCGGCGACGAAGGCGATAAGACCCAGCCTGGGGAGCTCTTTGCGGATAAAATTCTGATCCTCGGAAAGCTCGATCACCTGCCGGACTTCTTCTGCCTTCAGATTCCGGTAGAAGAAGGACTGGGTCACAGCTTTGGGAAGAAAATCAAAAAATATCTTTTCCAGCTCCGGTGCATTGATGGTCCGGCCGTTGGCGGGAAAGCCTACCTCAAAGCGGGCGATGAATTCTTTTTCCGTGATGGAAAGGGATGTCCGCTTTAAAATTTCCTGGCTGCAGCTGCTGGTGGAGAGAAGGCCGCTCTTTCCGGAGCCTTTTGCCCGGAAATTAAAGCGGGAGATGGCGGCCGAAAACTGCCGCGTGAGAAAATCCGCGAGGGCCGTCCGCTGAAAATCTTCCTTTAAATAAGTATCAGGGAAGCCGGCCCGGTCCCGCCAGATCCGGACACTGATGCTGGAGGGGGAAGCGAACGGGTCACCCTGCACATGGTCGATGGAAAGCCGATAGGTCCGGAAATCGTAAATTCCTTTCAGTCCCTTGTAGGCCGGATAACTTTTTCTATGGATGGAATGAAGGAGCTCCCGGAGCTCTTCTGACTGTTTCATAATGTACCTCCTAAAGTGAATGATACCTGCAAATTGCTACGCTTCAAAGCAGCTCACACAATGTTATCTCCAGTATAGTCAACTTTCCTTTATTCGGCAAGCAGAGATATTCAGATATTTTTAAGGATATTCTTACTATCTCTTTATTGTCAATACACCAACCAGGTGGTAAAATAAACAATCGGACGGGCGGCGACAGCCGTCTGAATGTGTGTGAAAGGAGAGAAACGTCATGTATCATGAGAAACTGACTCAAAAAGACGTGGAGCGTCTTCAGGAAGAGATCGATCACCGGAAGCTTGTGGTGAGAAAGGAAGCCATCGAGGCTGTGAAGGAAGCGAGAGCTCAGGGTGATTTAAGTGAGAACTTTGAATATTACGCAGCGAAAAGGGACAAGAATAAGAACGAGAGCCGGATCCGCTATCTGGAGAGAATGATCAAGAATGCGGAGATCATCACGGACAATTCCAGGGATGACGAGGTGGGCTTAAATAACACGGTCCAGCTTTATATGGAAGAGGACGATGAGACTGAGACCTACAAGCTCGTGACCTCCATCCGCGGCAATTCCCTTTCTGGCAGGATCAGTACGGAATCCCCCTTAGGAAAAGCAATCCTGGGCCATAAGGTAGGCGACCGGGTGGCGGTGAAGGTCAGCGATGACTACACCTATTATGTGGTGATTCGTTCCATTGAAAATACGGAGGATGACGGTTCCGACGCGATCCGTGGATTCTGATTCTAGGAGAAAAACAGTGAAAAAGAGAAAATTAAAAAGTACAAAAAAGGTGGCGGTCTTCCTGCTTTTGATGGCAGTCTGGATGGCGTCCTCCTTTGTCTGGCTGCAAAGCTATTTTGCGGACCTGACCATGGACAAACTGATCTTCCAGATGCGGGTGCCTATGACAGGAACCAATTCCGATATCATCTGGAACTATCTGCTTTACGCGGTGCCGCCCTGTCTCGTTATGGGCCTTCTGCTCTGGCTCCTTCTGAGAAAGCCGGAGCGGATCTTTAAATTCCGCATTTTTACGTTGCTTCGTAAAGGGCTTCTGCCGCTTTCGATTCTTTGTGTGCTGGTCTCAGCCGGCTATGGAATCTGGCGGTTTGACATTCCGGACTATCTCTACGCCCAGACCCATGCGTCAAAGCTCTATGAGAACCATTATGTGGATCCCAACACTGTGGAGCTGACTTTTCCGGAGAAAAAGAGAAACCTCATCTATATTTTCCTGGAATCCTTCGAGCAGACCTTTGCGTCGGCGGAATACGGCGGTTTTCAGGAGGAAAATCTGATTCCGAACCTGACGAAACTCCAGCAGGAAAAAGGAAGCACTTATTTCTCTGAACCCGGCGGGTACGGCATGACGGAGATGGCCAACTGCAGCTGGACCATGGCTTCCATGGTGGCCCAGACCAGCGGCATTCCGCTTTCCATTCCGCTGGCCCACAACGACTACGACATGTACGATACCTTCCTTCCCGGCGTCACGACTCTGGGGCAGATTCTGGAAAAGGAAGGCTATCAGCAGGAACTTCTCATCGGTTCCGAGGCGGCTTTTGCGGGAACCGACCACTATTTTGAACAGCATGGAAACTATGCGATCCGGGATTACGACTACGCCATCGAGAATGGCTGGATTCCGGAAGATTACTATGAATGGTGGGGCTTCGAGGATGAAAAACTCTTTGCCTTTGCAAAAGAAGAGCTGAACCGTCTCTATGAGACAGGAGAACCGTTCAACCTGACGATGGCTACAATGGACACCCATTGCGTGGAGGGCTACACCTGTGAGCTCTGCGAAGATGAGTACGAAAATCCTTATTACAATGTAATTTCCTGCTCCGACCGGCAGCTCTCAGCCTTTGTGGACTGGATCAAGGAACAGCCCTTTGCGGAAAATACGACGGTTGTGCTCTGCGGCGACCATCTGACCATGGATGCGGCCTATTCAGATTCCGTGGATGAAGATTTCCACCGGACAGATTTTAATGTGATCATAAATGCGGCGGCCGAGGCGGAAAATCCCCATGACCGGGTTTTCTGCGCTCTGGATCTGTTTCCGACGACGCTGGCGGCCCTGGGCGTGGAGATCCCCGGCAACCGGCTGGGTCTGGGGGCTAATCTTTTTTCCGATGAGCCCACCCTCTGCGAGTCCATGGGAACGGAAGAATTGGCAGACCAGATCAAGCAGACCAACAACTACTACAACAAACATTTCCTTTATGGAAAAAACAAAGCCTGAAATTCGGATTTCCCCTTGTTTACAAGGGGAAATTTCCGTATAATCAATACGGGGAGTGCAAAAGAGGAGGAACTAAATAAATGAAAGCATATGATATTATCATCATCGGCGCAGGCCCCGGCGGAATTTTTGCTGCCTACGAGCTGATGAAACAGAAACCGGACCTGAAAGTGGCTGTTTTTGAGGCGGGCCACATGCTGAATAAGAGAAAATGTCCCATTGACGGAGTGAAAATCAAATCCTGTATCCATTGCAAGAGCTGTTCCATTATGAGCGGTTTCGGCGGAGCGGGAGCTTTTTCTGACGGAAAATACAACATCACGAACGATTTCGGCGGCACTCTCTACGAGCACATCGGCAAACAGCCGGCCATCGAGCTCATGAAATATGTGGATGAGATCAATCTGACCCACGGCGGCGAGGGAACGAGACTTTATTCCACAGCAGGAACGAAGTTCAAGAAGATCTGCATGCAGAACGGCCTGAATCTTCTCAACGCTTCCGTTCGTCACCTGGGAACCGATATCAACTATGTGGTTCTGGAAAATCTTTACAATGAGCTTGAGAAAAAGGTGGATTTCTACTTTGACAAGCCGGTTCTGAAAATGGAAAAATTACCGAGCGGCTACCGCATTCACTGTGCGGATGAGTTTTTCGACTGCGACCAGTGTATTGTTTCCGTCGGAAGAAGCGGAAGCAAATGGATGGAGGAAGTCTGTAAGGAGATGGATATCCCCACAAAATCCAACCGTGTGGATATTGGTGTCCGTGTCGAGCTTCCGGCCGTCATTTTCTCAGATCTGACTGATGAGCTTTATGAGAGCAAGATCGTTTACCGTACCCACCAGTTTGAGGACAATGTCCGTACCTTCTGCATGAATCCCCACGGTATCGTGGTAAGTGAGAACACCAACGGCATCGTCACCGTAAACGGCCACAGCTATGAGGGACTGGACAAGCAGACGGAGAACACGAACTTCGCCCTTCTTGTGGCAAAGCATTTCTCCGAGCCCTTCAAGGACAGCAACGGCTACGGTGAGAGCATCGCCCGCCTTTCCAACATGCTGGGCGGCGGCGTTATCGTACAGCGTTTCGGTGATCTGGAGCGAGGAAGACGAAGCAATGAGAAACGAATCGCCGAGGGGCTTGTAACGCCGACCCTGGCAGCTACGCCGGGAGACTTAAGCCTGGTACTGCCGAAACGGATCTTGGACGGTATCGTGGAGATGATCTATGCACTGGATAAGATCGCTCCGGGAACAGCCAACGACGATACCCTTCTTTATGGTGTGGAAGTCAAGTTCTACAATATGGAGGTTTCTCTGGACGAACATCTGGAGAGCATCTATCCGGGGCTGTACATCATCGGTGACGGAAGCGGCGTGACCCATTCCCTGTCCCATGCCTCCGCCAGCGGCGTTTATGTGGCAAGAAATATTGTTGAGCGGATGGAAGGAAAAGAAGCGTAAGATGCAGGAATTTCCTATGTCTGAAAAAGAAGCCACGGAATAGGTAAGAAAATATTGGTGAAATTGAGAAGGGCTGTTGCAATCACTTATTTTGATGATTAGCAACAGCCTTTTTAAAATGCTGCAGCGGCGACCTTCCTATAAGCTTTATTTGACTGCATATCGCAAAATCCCCAAAATCTCAATTGCAGTCAATGAAACCACCAAAAATGCATGACCAAAGGAGGCCAGCCTGTCCCTTCGAATATTTTTTTGATGTCACCAAAATAATAAAAAAAATCATTCTTTTCATGGAACATCTCTCCGCATCATGATAAAATGAAAAAAGCGAAATAACAGGAGGGTATTACGATGACAGAGAAAGAACTCAAGGCTCTTCTTGCGGATATGACGCTGGAGGAGAAAGTTGATCAGATGAACCAGGTGGCAGCGGGAATGTTTTCCGGCGATATCACAGCGATGGGGCCAATGGCGGCGAAACTTTATCCGCCGGAGGTGCTGGCCCGGACTGGTTCCGTTCTCGGCGGCATGGGAGCGGAAGCGCTGAAAAAGCTTCAGAAAGAGCAGATCGAAAAGCAGCCCCACAAAATCCCAATGCTTTTCATGCTGGACGTGATCAACGGCTTCAAAACCGTTTATCCGATTCCATTGGGACAGGGCGCAAGCTTTGATCCGGAGCTTTCCAGGGAGTGTGCGGCTATGGCAGCGGAGGAAGCGGCCGTGAGCGGCGTTCATGTGACTTTTGCGCCGATGACGGACCTTGTCCGTGACGCGCGCTGGGGCAGAGTCATGGAGTCCACCGGTGAGGATCCCTATCTCAACAGTCTGTTCTGCGCGGCTATGGTAAAAGGTTTCCAGGGGGACGACCTCAGGGAAGAAGGTCAGGTGGCAGCCTGCGTGAAGCATTTTGCAGGGTATGGTGGAGCCACAGCGGGAAGAGATTACAATACTGTGGAGCTTTCCGAGCACACCTTCCGGGAATTTTACCTGCGATCCTATGAGGCCGGTGTGAAGGCCGGAGCCGCCATGGTCATGACTTCCTTTAATACCGTGAACGGCACTCCTGCTACCGGAAACCGCTGGCTCATGCGGAGGATCCTCCGGGAGGAGATGGGCTTTGACGGCGTTCTGATTTCTGACTGGGCCGCCATCGAGGAGATGATCCCCCACGGCTACTGCGCGGACAGGAAAGAGGCTGCGATCCGGGCCGTCAGAGCCGGAGTAGATATCGACATGATGACCGGCATTTACAGCGAGCAGCTGGCAAAGCTGGTAAAGGAAGGCACGATTCCGGAGTCTCTCGTGGATGAGGCCTGCCTGCGGATCCTGACCCTGAAAAACAAGCTGGGTCTCTTTGAAAATCCTTACAAGGATGCAGATGAAGCAAAAGAAAAGACAGTGATCCGTTCTGAGAAGCATCGGGCTCTGGCAAAAAAAGCAGCTGCAGAGTCCTTTGTTCTTCTGAAAAATGAAGAGAAAATCCTTCCACTGAAAAAAAACAGCAGGATCGCTTTCATTGGTCCTTATGTGAAGAGCCGGAATCTCTTCGGTTCCTGGTCTTTCATCGCCGAGACGAAGGACGTGGAGACGCTGGAGGAGGCTCTGAAAAAAGTGGGAATCGAAGAAAATATGACTTTCAGCCGCGGTTCTTCCGTGCTGGGAACAGCCTTTAAGCTCCAGGGCTTCGAGGAGAGCGAGAAGGAAGATCTCACAGAAGAGGAAGAACTGGCGATGCTTGAAGAGGCTGTGAAAGCAGCCAAGGAGGCGGAGATTGTGGTGCTTGCCGTCGGCGAGGATCGGCTCCAGAGCGGTGAGGCAGCCAGCAGAGGCATGTTGGATCTTCCAGAAGTGCAGAAACGGCTTTTTGACGCGGTGACAGCTGTCAACGAGAACGTTGTGACCGTCCTTTTCTCCGGCCGTCCGCTGGATCTTCGGGAAGTTTCCGCGAAGTCCAAAGCGCTTCTGGAGGTCTGGATGCCGGGAACTGAAGGAGCAGCAGCGATCGCGGAGGTACTTTTCGGCGAGCAGACTCCCCAGGGCAAACTTCCTATGAGCTTCCCCTACTGCGTGGGACAGGTGCCGGTACACTATAACGCTTACTCCACAGGCCGTCCGGTGACATCGAAAAATGCCGGGGAGCGTTTCCATTCCAGATACATCGACATCCCGAATCAGCCGTTATATTCTTTCGGCTACGGCTTAAGCTACACGGATTTTGAAATTTCCGGAATCACACTGGATCGGGAGGAGATGAAGGCTTCCGAGACGATCCATGCCTCCGTGACCGTGAAAAATACCGGCGACCGGGAGGGCACAGAGACCCTGCAGCTCTACCTTCACGACAAAGCTGCTTCCGTAGTGCGTCCGGTGAAAGAGCTGAAAGGCTTCCAGAAGATAATGCTTCAGCCGGGTGAGGAAAAGAAAGTAACCTTTGCCATCACCGAGGAGATGCTTCGTTTCCTCACCGAGGACGGCGTATGGGCCAGCGAGCCGGGAGCTTTCGACCTCTACATCGGCGGGGCCAGCAATACGGAAAATCAGGCAGTATTCAAACTGACGGAATAGAAAGGACAGAAAAATGGTAAAGATCGATCTGATCACCGGCTTTTTGGGGGCCGGGAAGACGACGTTTATCCGAAATTATGCGGAGTACCTTATGAGAAAAGGGGAAAATATCGGGATTCTGGAGAATGATTTCGGTGCAGTTAACGTGGACATGATGCTGCTCCAGGATCTGGAGGGAGAGCATTGCGAGCTGGAGATGGTTTCCGGGGGCTGCGATAAGGACTGTCACCGGAGACGCTTCAAGACGAAGCTTATCGCGATGGGCATGTGCGGTTACGACCGGGTGCTGGTGGAGCCCTCCGGCGTTTTCGATGTGGATGAATTTTTTGACGCTCTGCGGGAGGAGCCGCTGGACCGCTGGTACCGGGTAGGAAGCGTTCTTACCGTTGTGGATGCACATCTTTCTCCGGAACTTTCCGAAGAAGCAGATTATATTCTGGCTTCCGAGGTGGCAAATGCGGGAAAAATCCTCTTAAGTAAGACGGAAGATGCATCCCCGGAGGAGATCGCGGATACGAAGGTTCACTTAAACCGGGCACTGGAAGGCGTTCAGTGCAGCCGGAGACTGGATCCGGAGAAGGATATTTTCGGGAAAAAGTGGGAAGACCTGACCGATGAAGAATGGAAGGTTATTTCCGAAAGTGGTTTTCATGCAGAGAGTTGGAGGAAGCTGGATCTGAGTGAGGAAGAAGTCTTTCAGTCTCTTTATTTTATGGATCAGAAGACAGAGGTGGAGCGGGCTAAGACGATCGCAGAAAATCTTCTGAAGGATCCTTCCTGCGGAAAAGTTCACCGGGTCAAGGGCTTCCTGCTGGATGAAAGGGGACAGTGGCTGGAACTTAATGCCACCGCCCGTGAGCTGACGGTAAAACCGGTGGCTGTCGGACAGGATGTGATCATCGTCATCGGTGAAAAGCTGGACAAAGAGAAGATCAGTTCTTTTTTTGAAAATACAGTTGTTGTGCATAAAAATTCATGATAGACTATGGATGTTTGGTAATTGTGCAGGAACTGCTATCCTTTTGAAGGTACTGGACAGTTACGATGGTTGTGGGGGTGCGGAAGCTGCGGAGCAGCCAGGCAATTCGCAGGCAGGAAGATAAGTAAAGGAGAACGATTATGCCAGTATTTGATTTCAGCAATGCATCAACAGAAAAAACAGAAGATTCCGTTTGTACATATACCACCTTTGCATCCGATGAGAATACGACTTCTCCGGAGCAGCCGATCCTTGTGCTCGCCAACAGCGTGAGACAGTGGAAACATCATTCCTGCGGCGTTTTTTCCAATCCGGAGAAAAAGACCGCCTTTGAGTTCCAGGAGGAGGACGGCGTTCTGAGCGCGGACATCCTGAAAGTGGACGCCCGTTTCGTGAGCCTGATCCGGTGGCTGGGTGATAACCATATTCATGTGCGGCTTTCCGGCCAGAATACTTCCGGAGGCTATGCGGTTTATAAGATCCGTGAGACGGCTTTTGGAGGCGGCACGAAGCTTTCCGCCGAGGACGGTTTCCTGCAGTTTATGATCGAGCGGCTTCTCTCCAGCAATGCACCGGAGGAGGAAGCGGAGGACGAGGATCAGGAGGAAGCCGGAGATGAGATGAAGCTCACGAGCATTCAGAGCATCACAGATTTCATGACCTGTGCGGGCCGGACCCTGCCGGACAACATCCGTCTCTGGGCCAGAAGAAACCTGGCTGTGGCCCGCTCTCACGAGGTTTCCCCGGAGGAGCGCCGCCACGCTCAGCGTGCTCTTTCTATCATGATGAATGTGCAGTGGAAAAACAATTACTTTGAGGCCATCGATCCCGTGGAGGCCCGCCGGATTCTGGACGAAGAGCTCTACGGCATGGAGAAGGTAAAACAGAGAATCATCGAGACGATCATTCAGATCAACCGGACCCACACGCTTCCGGCTTATGGCCTGCTTCTCGTAGGCCCTGCAGGAACCGGTAAATCCCAGATTGCCTATGCGGTAGCGAGAATCCTTCGTCTCCCCTGGACGACTCTCGATATGAGTTCCATCAACGATCCGGAGCAGCTCACCGGAAGCTCCCGTATCTATGCAAACGCAAAACCGGGTATTATTATGGAAGCTTTCTCTGCAGCCGGAGAGTCTAACCTGGTCTTTATCATCAACGAGCTGGACAAGGCAGCCTCCGGAAAAGGTAACGGAAACCCGGCAGATGTGCTTCTGACGCTTCTCGATAACCTAGGCTTTACAGACAACTACATGGAGTGCATGATCCCCACTGTGGGCGTTTATCCGATTGCTACGGCCAATGAGAAGGACCAGATCAGCGCGCCGCTGATGTCCCGTTTCGCAGTCATCGACATTCCGGACTACACCGACGAAGAGAAGAAAGTCATTTTCTCCAAATTCGCCCTTCCCAAGGTGCTGAGACGGATGAGCCTTAAGGAAAACGAGTGCCAGGTGGCACCGGACGGACTGGATGCCGTTATCGAAAAATACAGAGATACGACCGGTATCCGTGACCTGGAGCAGGCAGCGGAGCATATCGCAGCCAACGCGCTCTACCAGATCGAGGTGGACCATGTTTCTGAGGTGGTGTTCCATGCGGATATGGTGAGAAGCCTCCTGGGCTAATGGGGACGGTGTTTTTGGCTTTTTATGTGTCCCTGTTGGTTTGATACAGTAAAAAATATCCTGACAGATCCTGCAGTTTTTACTCTGCGATCTGGTCAGGATATTTTTTTCGGCTTAATTAACTGTGTGGATCGAAGCCTTCTGGATGATCGGATAGCGCACCAGAGTGGAAGACTCCAGATCCTCATGGTTCATGTAGACCGCGGAGATCTGGCGGTTGTCGTAGGTGGTGTAGTAGTAGATGCCTTTGTCTGCGTTGCAGCAGGAGGAGTAGAGGGTGATCTCATACTTGCCGTTTTCGAGGAGGCAGCAGCCTCTCTGCTGTTCCACGGAAGTGAGGATGTGGAAAAACTGGCTGACGCTTTCCTCCTCAGAGTCCCCGGAGCAGGCGTTCATTTTCGTGAAAGCGGCCCGGATGAAACGGGACTGGGAAGAGAGATCGCCCGGAAGTCCGATGGCTCCCATACCGCGGCTGTAAGTCTTGAGAGGTAACTCTTTGGAAAAATGATTCTCCGGGGTGGCCGGGGAGAGCTGCATATAGTTGTTGAGCTGGAACAGCTGATAGGGGAAGGGCGGATTGTTGGTGAGAACGCCGACGGGATTGTCGTAAACGTGAAGGTCGTCTTTCATGGCCTCCAGGGTGATGGATTCGGTTCGGTCGGAGATCAGCCAGTGGAGCTGGGCCAGGGGCAGCTTCTCACTGAAAGGAATGTTCGTGAGGTTCATGCGGGCGATGAGCTCCCGTGCCTCTTTTACGGAAGCGCACTGGCCGAGAAGCCAGGGGATCAGCTCAAACTGGGCCACATTGTCTTTTCCCGGGACAGGCTCCTGATAGGCGGCGTTGCCGACGAAGTTCAGGCCAGCGATGCATAAGCCCTTTTCGTTGACGGCGTCGTAATAGAGGGGATAATCCCCGGCAATATAGGCCATGCCGATCATGGCATAATGGGCAGTGAGCTCTTTTTCAAGACTGCGAAAATGGAAGGGATAGTTTCTCGGAGTGATGGTCACTTCGTCCCCGTAGGAAAATTCATAGTCCAGATTTCGTCCAAAATAAAAATCTCCGGTGAGATAGGTTGCTGCGGTACACATAGGAAAACCTCCTGTCTAAGATTTGCTGAAAGACACTATACTGCAAAGCAGCGGGGGATGCAAGGGAGATTTTCTGAAAAATGTATAAGGTTTTTATTATGTAAAACATAAAATAATACGCATTTACTTCTATATGAAATCTGCTATACTGGAAAATGGAGGATTGCGTATGAAAAAGAAAAATTTGTTGTGGAAATTGTTTGTGTCTACGTTTTATATTAGCGCTTTTACCTTTGGCGGGGGCTATGTAATCGTAAGCCTGATGAAAAAGAAATTTGTGGATGAATATCACTGGATCGAGGAGGAGGAGATGCTGGACCTCATTGCGATTGCCCAGTCTTCGCCCGGGGCCATTGCCGTAAACGGGGCCATCGTTGTGGGCTACAAGCTGGCGGGAATGATCGGAGCGGCTACGGCGATCCTGGCGACGATCCTGCCGCCTTTTCTGATTCTGTCGATTTTGTCTGTTTTTTACAATGCGTTTCAGGATAATTTTCTCGTGAGTCAGATGCTGAACGGCATGCAGGCCGGGGTGGGAGCTGTCATCGCTTCCGTGGTTTACGATATGGGAAGAGGCGTTCTGAAGGAAAAAGATCCGCTCTCCATGGTCATCATGGCAGGAGCATTCATGGTGGTCTGTGTCTTTGAAGTGAATGTGATTTATGTGGTGATTGCGAGCGGCCTCATCGGCGCGGTGCGGACCTGGATTCAGGAGAGGAGGGCGAAAGCATGATTTACCTGCAGCTTTTTATCAGTTTTCTGCAGATCGGAATGTTCAGCTTTGGCGGCGGCTATGCGGCCATGCCTCTGATTCAGGGGCAGGTGGTGACACTGCATCACTGGCTTTCTATGGAGGAATTTACCGACCTCATCACGATCTCACAGATGACGCCGGGACCGATCGCAGTGAATTCCGCCACCTTTGTCGGCATCAAGATTGCCGGGATTCCTGGGGCAGCCGTGGCAACCTTGGGCTGCATCCTTCCATCCTGTGTCATCGTAACCCTGCTCGCGAAGCTCTACCTCAAATACCGGAACATGGGAATGCTCCAGGGAATCCTGGGTTCCCTCCGTCCCGCCGTGGTGGCCATGATCGCCTCCGCCGGAATCTCCATTCTCATCACCGCCTTCTGGGGTAGCCGCAGCGCCATCTCCCTTCCCGACACCAACTGGAGTCTGGTGGTGATCTTCGTGATCTCCATGATACTCCTCCGGAAATTCAGGAAAAATCCGATACTTGTCATGGTGCTGGCGGGAGTGCTGCGGACCGTTTGGGCGTGCGTGGAGAAATATATGTAAAAGAAAAGTCGGATCAAACCGCAGAAAAAGCGGCAGATCCGGCTTCTTTACTAGCAAAGCGGACATTCACAATCCGCTCTGCGACTTGATCATGAGCGCAGTCGCTACGCTTATCTGCGTTCAAACAACGTACACCCCATCCTCTTAAACTCCACAATCTTCTCCCGCAGCAGCTCCACCGGTACATTTAGGTACCGGCTGCTGCAGTCGATGCAGAAAAATTCTTCGGCGCCGCGGTTGTAGATCTTTTTGTGGAGGGCGATCTCGTCTTTGGTGAGAGAGCGCCCACATTCTTTACAGTGTGCCATTATTTCTCCGGTTTTACCAGCTCTGCGATGACAACCTGAGACTGGCAGCCGCGAAGGACGGCGGTGTAGGCATCCTGGAAGGTACCAAGCTCTTCGCCGGTGATGGCGTCGGTGATCTTCAGGAAAAGACCGGACTCGGAATGGATGCCGAGATCGTCAAAGCAGATGCTCATATGGCAGGGGCCTTCGGTCGGCTCGCCGATGTTGAAAAAGCCGATGGCCACGCGGTTCCCGGAGAGGATTTTGCCTAAGGTATAGTGTTTGTCACCGACATTCTCAATGAGAAAAGCAGGGCAGCACTCCCCGTCCTGGTTGATGGCGATGAGGCCTTTGTTCAGAAGAGTTGCTTTGTTGGACCCGTCAATGCTCCGGATATCGGCGCCGATGATCAGCGGGGAGGTAAGGAATGCCCACATGGCAAAGTGCTGGAGATACTGCTCATCGCTGCAACCGCCGATGCCGACGTTTCCTTTTCCGTGCATGCCAACGATAAGCATGTCCAGATCATTGTAGCAGCCGGGAGCGTTGCCCTCGATGTTTTCCACCTGCTGTTTGAAGATATCCTGATAGCTTCTCGGCACGTCGAAAATGTCTCCGGTGGAACGGTAGGTGTGAGCGCCTCTGGAGCGCATCCAGCCAGAGGGATCGTATTTACCCCAGTTGCAGGCGGCAAAAAGGATGTCGCGGCCGGTGTGGCGAAGGGCCATAGCCATCGTAAGATAGGCGTTTTTCGCATCGCCGCTTACCGGGAAGTTACAGAAATCATATTTCAGGTAGTCCACACCCCATTCGGCGAACTGGCGGGCATCCTCGAATTCGTGACCGTAGCTGCTGGGATAGCCGGCACAGGTCTTTGTTCCGGCACAGGAATACATGCCAAATTTCAGCCCTTTGGAATGAATATAATCGGAAAGTGCTTTCATTCCGCTGGGGAAAAGCTTTGGATCCGGAACGAGCTTTCCGTCCACACGCTCTTTTAAGGACCAGCAGTCGTCGATGATCACATACTCGTAACCGGCGTCCTTGTATCCGTCGTTCACCAGCTGATCTGCCATCTCCATGATCAGCTTTTCATTGATGTGCTCCCCGAAGGTATTCCAGGAGTTCCAGCCCATAGGCGGTTTCTTTGCAGTCATTAGAACCTCTTTTCCGGCAGATGTTTCTGCCTAAGTTTTATGGTGATTTTATTGTACCATTTTTGCAGGAAAAAGGAATGTCTGATTGACCGAATATTGTTCAAAAAAAGAAGTCCCCTGCTTCCATTACAAAAAGCAGGGGGCTTTCTTCGTTACAGGATATCGATGTATTCTCCGGCCAGAGCCTTGTTCATGCTGCGGACAGCACAGAATTTTCCACACATGCTGCAGGTGTCGCTGTGGTCATCCTCAGGTCTGCGGCTGTCCCGGATCGCTTTGGCAGTTTCGGGATCCAGCGCACAGGCATATTGTTTTTCCCAGTCCAGTTTCTGACGGGCATCTGCCATACGGTCATCCTGGTCACGGGCTCCAGGGATCCCTTTGGCAATGTCTGCTGCGTGAGCGGCGATCTTGGAGGCAATGATGCCCTGTTTTACATCTTCCACGTTGGGAAGAGCCAGATGCTCGGCAGGAGTCACATAGCAAAGGAAGGCTGCACCGTTCATGGCTGCTACAGCTCCACCGATGGCAGCTGTGATGTGATCATAACCAGGAGCAATGTCGGTTACCAGAGGACCGAGGACATAGAAGGGAGCGCCCATACAGATGCTCTGCTGTACCTTCATGTTTGCGGCTACCTGATCCAGGGGCACATGACCGGGACCTTCCACCATGACCTGTACATTATGATCCCAGGCACGTTTGGTCAGTTCTCCCAGACGGACGAGCTCCTCGATCTGACATACATCCGTTGCATCGGCCAGACAGCCCGGACGGCAGGCATCACCGAGAGAGATGGTGACATCGTATTCCTCACAGATGTCCAGGATCTCGTCAAAATGTTCATAGAAGGGATTTTCCTCACCGGTCATGCTCATCCAGGCGAAGACAAGGCTTCCGCCACGGCTGACAATGTTCATTTTTCTTTTGTGTTTCTTGATCTGTTCAATGGTTTTGCGTGTGATGCCGCAGTGCAGGGTAACAAAATCCACGCCATCCTGCGCATGAAGACGGACCACATCGATAAAATCCTGGGCGGTCAGAGTCGCCAGATCCCGCTGATAGTGGATCACACTGTCATAGACAGGAACGGTTCCGATCATGGCAGGACATTCATGTGTCAGCTTCTGCCGGAAAGGCTGGGTGTTTCCATGGCTGGAAAGATCCATGATGGCCTCTGCACCAAGCTTTACAGCACTCATGACCTTTTGCATTTCGATGTCGTAATCTTTACAGTCACGGGAAACGCCAAGGTTTACATTGATCTTGGTGCGGAGCATGCTTCCAACGCCCTCCGGGTTCAGGCCGACATGGTTTTTGTTTGCACAGATGGCAACTTTTCCTTCGGCGACAAGCTTCATAAGAGCCTCTGTCGTCATGTTTTCTTTCTTTGCGACAATTTCAAGTTCCGGTGTCAGGATGCCTTTTCTGGCAGCATCCATCTGGGTTGTGTAATTTCTCATGCTTGTTTTGCCTCCTTCATGATTTGAGTCTGGAATCCTGGCGTCAGCAAAACACGGACAGCACGCATGAGCAGCCCGAAATACTGACGCCTGAAACTTCATCTTTTCAAGTGATGGTTTCTTGCCGGATGAGACCGGCTTTTTTAAAGCGGCACAAAGTGGTGTCCCCAATGTACCGCCGGACAGATGAAGTCTGGTTTTATCTGTCCTTCAAGGGTCTGTATCAGCAGACTCCCTGTTTTCTGTTTAATGAGCAGAAGAGAGCTCTCTCATGACGCCGCCCTTTTCCAGGACCGTGATCAGGAGGAATGCAAGGATGCTTCCTGCTACGGTGGAGATCAGGAAAGGTACAATGTAAACAAAGATACCGGCAGGTGTAAGGCCCATCAGATAAACAGCCACCGGATAAGCAGCGATGCCGCCGAGGATTCCGGTTCCCAGTGCTTCCGCAGCACAGGTAAGGCTCAGTTTACGGGAGAAATGGTAAACAAGACCGCAGCAGAGTGCGCCAACCATACTTCCAGGGAAAGCCATGAGGCTTCCAAGAGCCAGAAGATTGCGGAGAAGGCTTGCGATAAAGGCAATGCCGATCCCCCAGAAGGGGCCTAAGGTGACAGCAGCCAGAATGTTGACCATATGCTGTACCGGGGCACATTTACTGCCGGCTACCGGAAAGCTGATAAAGCTTCCTACAACAGCAAGAGCGGTGAATACGCCTGCAAGTGCAATTTTTTTCGTTGAGAGATTGGTTTTCATGGACAATTTTCTCCTTTCAGTCGTCAGATGTTTAATAAGAAAGGATCCCCACCTGAATGGAGATCCTGCGCTGTCCAGAATAAAAAAAGAGATGCGGGGGCACCTCTAAATAATCTTGGTATGTATTCCCTCCGTTGGCATTATCCAAATCAGGTTCCGGGTCGAAACGGAATCACGTCTCCTCTCAGCCGGCTTTCGCCAGCTCCCCTCTTTTCATGAAATTGTCCGGAAACATTATAACGCAGACAGAAAAAGTTTGCAAGCTGTTTTTCTGACGGAAAAAACAGGGTAGGCAAGAAGGAGAGAACGTGTTATCCTAAGGGTACAGTGTTTTCGAAAGAAACAGACGGAGGAAAAGAAAAATGAATTTTAGAGAAAGAAGAACAAAAATTTTTGATACCATGGAGGTGGATTCTGCGCTGATCCTTTTTTCAGGAATCGAGCTTCATGTAAGTGCGGACGAGTACCTGCCTTTTGAGGCAAACCGGAACTTTTTCTATCTGACCGGACTCCGCAGAGACCATATGATCCTGCTGATGAAAAAGACGGAAAAAGAAGAGAAAAGCATCCTTTTCATCGAGGAGGCGGACCCGACCCAGGAGCGCTGGTTCGGAAGAAAAGTCACTGTCTCCGAGGCACAGGAGATCTCCGGCATCGAGGATGTTCGTTTCCTGGATTCCTTTGAAGGAATGGTAAGCAGCATGATGGACAGAGAGGACATTTCCACCCTGTATTTCGACTGCTTCCGCTACCAATACGAGGATCTTCCGGACTACAACGCTGTAAAAGCGAAGGAGTTTGCCGACAAATATCCGGGCCGCAGGATCAAAAACATCGCTCCGACTGTCGCTGCTCTTCGTATGTGGAAGGATGAGGACGAGATCGAGCTGGTGAAAAAGGCCATCGACATCACGGACAAGTCTCTCCAGTTTGTCATGAAAAATCTGAAGCCGGGCAATACTGAATATCAGGCACAGGCTGATTTCGAGTATATGGTTCACCATCAGGGTGCCGACGGCACTTCCTTCCCGACGATTGCCGGAAGCGGAGCCAACGGAACCATGCTTCACTATGAGACCAACCAGGACGTCTGCGAGGACGGAACCCTTCTTCTCATGGATCTGGGAGCCAAATTTAACGGCTACTGCGCCGACATCACCAGAACTTATCCGGTGAACGGAAAATATTCTGAGCGCCAGAGACAGGTTTACGAGGTTGTTCTGGCAGCAAACCGCAAGGTGGCTGAGGTGGCAAAACCGGGCATGACCTTGCGCGAACTCAACGAGATCACCAAAGATGTGCTGGCTGAGGGCTGCATCCGCTTAGGTCTCATCGAGAACAAGGACGAGATCGGCACCTACTATATGCATGGCGTTTCCCATCATCTGGGCATTGACGTTCATGACGTGACAGCAGCAGGCAGCGAAAAGCTTCAGCCGGGAGCCATCATCACCGACGAGCCGGGCCTTTACATCGACGAGTGGGAGATAGGCATCCGTATCGAGGATGATATCCTGATCACCGAGGATGGCTGCGTTGTTCTTTCTGATGCGATCATCCGCGATCCGGACGAAATCGAAGCATTTATGGCAAAAAACAAATAAAGAGGAGATTTTTAAAATGGCATACATTAAAAATATCGAGCCTGAAAAAGTAGTAAATTTAGGTGGACTGGTTCAGTATATGGACGGACAGGTTGTAAGCCGTACTCTGGCACAGAACAGCGCCGTGAGCGTTACCCTTTTCGCTTTCGCAAAGGGCGAGGAGATCGGCACTCATGATTCCGAGGGCGACGCTATGGTAACGGTTCTCGAGGGAACCGGCGAGTTCACCGTAGGCGGCGTAAAACATCAGGTAAAAGCAGGCGAGGCTCTCGTAATGCCCGCTAAAATCCCCCATGCCGTATACGCAGTGGAGGCTTTCAAAATGCTCCTCACCGTGGTATTCCCGCAGTAAGAATCTCTTGACTTTGCGAGAAGAACAGGATAGAATGACGGTGGTTCATCGGAGGGTAATTGTTCGTAAGAAACAATAGCTGGATAAGATGGCAGGCTGAGATGCCTGCATCTTGTTCAGCTTTTTTTATGTGCGCCTGGCGGCGCACGTTTCGTTTGCGCGCCATGGGCGCGCTCTCGCAGGTGAAAGTCCTGAACATGCCCAGGTAGTGGGAAATGTATAGCTGAACAGCAAGGACATCCCCATATTGTCAACTATCTCCACTCACCCCACTCTTTTTCAGTACATTTACTGAATTGCTATTCTCCCGACTTCCTGGCTTGCCATATAGCTGAAAAATTATGAAATGTTCCTGTTTTTTCACCTACATATACTACCGATGAGCGTGTAAATTTCCATTCTACAATGTAAAAACTCTTTGTTGACGGATATATTTGGATAAGGATATAATCTGTATCAGAGAATTTACAGGGAGATAAATAAACATGAGTCAGGATATTATTAATAATCGTTTTTTGGAAGAGTCGGTATTTGCTATTGCCGATGGATACTGCGTGATCAATCTCACAAAGAATATTGTACGTGGTTCCATGTATCAGGTAGTTAATGGAAAGAAATATAACCTGAATGAACAATTAGGTTTACCAGAAAATTCAAATCTGCAAAGGCTGGTAGATGCATGGGCATTGACCATACCTGAGGAAGGTCTTAAAGATTTTCTGCACGAGTTTAACAGAGAACGATTATTAAATCGGTTTGAAAATGGTGAACGGCATATATCGTTCCGATACTGGACCAGGACTGCTACTTTTGAGCCTATGCTTGCAGAAGATCACATGGCTCTGTATCGGGAAGAGGAAACCGGAGATGTCATTGCAGTTAATTATGTTCTTGACCGTACAGAACATTATCGCTTAGAGGAAAAAGAGCGGGCACTGGAAAAATCAAACAGAGAGTATGCGAAGCTTCTGGAAGAAGAGAAAAAGCATACGGCTATGATCGAGGAATTGACAAAGAAACTGCAAAGTCAGTTGGAGTTGTTTACCGTATCCATCCCTGGCGGCGTCAAAATCAGTAATGATGACCCGGAATACTCTTTCAAATATGTTTCAGAACAATTTGCAAATATGCTCGGTTACGCAACACCAAAGGAACTGTTGGACGCTTCTGGCGGTAATATTATCGGCCTTGCTCATCCAGATGACGTGAAGGTCGGACTTGCAGATGCATTAAATCAATATACTCATTCCGATCATTATGCTACTATTTACCGGATACGCTGTAAGGACGGCACATACAAATACATCGAGGATCGTGGACAGAAAGTAATAAAGGAAGACGGAACCATTGAACATTGGAATCTCATGCTGGATAAAAATGACTTCATGCACAAATCAATTGCCTTGGAAAGTGAAAAGAAAGCAAATAAAAGCAAGTCTGATTTTCTCTCCAGGATGTCTCACGATATGAGAACCCCGCTGAATGGAATTATCGGATTGCTGAAGATTGCTGAGAAACATTTTGATGACAGGGAATTGGTCCTGGAAAATTTCAGAAAAATGCAAGTAGCTGCAGACTACCTATTGTCTCTTATTAACGATATCCTTCAGATGAGCAAGATTGAAGATGGAAATGTACCTCTGACGCAGGAAATCATCAACTTTGAGGAATTAAGTCAGGATGTTCTGACTATCATAGAACAGCGGGCAAAAGACAGAGGAATCCAGATGCAGTTCTGTTCAAAAAAAGAAGGGCTTCGATATCCTTTTATTTATGGAAGTCCGGTGCATTTAAGACAGATATTTCTTAATATTTATGGAAATTGTATTAAGTATAACCGAATTGGCGGCAAGATAAGAACTGTATCAGATTATACAGAAGCTGTTGACGGAATTACGACATATGAGTGGACCATAACTGATACTGGCATTGGTATGAGCAGGGAATACCAGGAGCATATATTTGAGCCGTTTTCGCAGGAAAGAGAGGATGCAAGAAGTACACAGCAGGGAATTGGACTGGGAATGGCGATTGTAAAAGGTCTGATTGAAAAGATGGGTGGAACTATTGAAGTTAAAAGCAAAGAGGGAGTTGGCTCAACCTTTATCATCAGGATTCCGTTTAAACTTGCTCCCGCACTAGATACAGTAAAGAAAACAGCGGCACAGATGGATATCAGCGGATTAAACTTATTGCTGGTGGAGGATAATGAACTGAATGCAGAAATTGCGGAAACGCTGTTGTCTGATGAAGGTGCAAATCTGACAGTTGCAGAAGATGGACTGCAGGCGGTCAGAATGTTCCAGGAGAAACCGGAAGGTTATTTTGACGCAATTCTGATGGATATCATGATGCCTGTAATGGATGGGATTACTGCGACAAAAACAATCCGGTCACTGAAACATCCAGATGCTGAGACGATCCCGATTATTGCCATGACAGCAAATGCATTCAGAGAAGATAAAGAAAAGTGTCTGGCAGCAGGAATGAATGCTCACTTGGCAAAGCCTATAAAAATTGAAAACATAAAGAGAATTTTGTGTGAATATTGTGTGTAGTGGTTGCAACTTTTCAAATCTGTATACCCATTTTTCAGCAGAGGGGTATAATAATTTTACAGAAAGTATTGCACCTCAGAGTCTTCGTTAAGCTTTATGAAAGCAGGTTAAAAAATCGTTAAACGGTTGTTTTTATGGGATTAAGGGCGAAAAAAGTATCATCATTCAGTAAGAAACAATGAGAATTGTGGAAGAAAATCCAGCACTGCGGATACTATCACCTTGCACTTGCAAGTACTAACATTTATAATGAAAAATATGAAATTTATAAGACAGAAAGTAATGCAAAAGGAAGGCGGGATAGTAAAGAATGAATGAAATTATAGAAAGTTTATACAACAGAAAATCAGTGAGAGTATATGAAGAAAAAGCAATCCCAAACGAGATGAAGAATGTGATTTTAGAGGCAGCTATGCAGGCTCCGACAGCAGGATGTCAGCAGTTATATACAATTTTGGATATTACAGATCAAAATTTAAAAGAAGCACTTGCAGAAAGCTGCGACCACCAGCCATTTATTGCAAAGGCACCGATGGTTCTGGTGTTCTGTGCAGATTGTAAGAAGTGGTATGATGCTTATCTGGAAGCAGGGTGCAAACCAAGAAAACCGGATGTAGGAGATTTGATGCTTGCGGTAACAGATACAGCCATTGCGGCACAGAATGCAGTGGTAGCAGCAGAAAGCTTTGGCATTGGTTCCTGTTATATTGGCGACATTATGGAGAATTGCGAAGAGCAGAGAAAACTCTTACAATTGCCAGAATATGTATTTCCGGCAGTTATGATAGTATTTGGCTGGCCTACAAAGCAACAAATGAAACGTAAAAAACCAGAACGGTGTGAACAGAAACATATTGTGCATGAGAATACATATCGTAATATGGAGGGGGATGAATTGCGAGAGATGTTTGCATATAAGTGTAAAAACAGCACCTACGAAGAGTGGTGCAGTGCATTTTGTAATCGAAAGTATAATTCAGACTTTTCGAAGGAAATGAGCAAATCAGTAAAAGAATATTTGGAGCAGTTTAGATAAGGTGCCGTTTAGGGACGGGGTTTGCTGGCTTTTTTTGACCTCGCAGGATAAAAATTGGGAAGGTGAAAAGTTTCACTTTCCCAATTTTTTTAATATGTGCGCCTTGCGGCGCACGTTTCGTTTGCGCGCCATGGGCGCGCTCTCTCAGGTGAAAGTCGTGTGTTCTGCAAGCTGTTATCAGCTTGCCAGTGAAAGTCTGGTCAAGGTAATCGCCAGTGAGCCTTGTAGCGAGCCTCCAATGCTTTTGGGTGACTGATTGTGTTGAAGCGAGGTATGCCTGTGAGAAACAGGTGCAAAATAACAGTCCGTACACGATATCTTCTTGCAAACTCTGCAAAAGCACGAATACGGGGCTTATCGAGCATACATCCGGTGAAAGGAAATTCAGAACATTCCCAACGGCCGTTCAGCCCTTTTTCTTTACAACAGTTATAGTTTTTGCACCAGCCGTGGCTTTCACAGCCTCCGTCTTGGCAACCTACACAGCCTTTATTTTTGGAACAAACGCAACACGCAAGGCCACAAAATGCAATAGCTTTCATTATTGTGCCGCCTCCCATTCTGCTGTGAATTGTCTGATTGTTTGCTGACGGTTGGCACGATCATCACTTACTGCTCTCGTTGCGATCTCAAAGAGCTTGTCGCTGAGCTGCCACTTTTCCCGTGTGCGGTTATACTCTCCAAAGAGCGCAAAAGCGGTAGCACCAAGAGTATAGACGTTCGTAATTTCATCAATATCGGCTCCGAGCTGATGTTCTTCCGGGGATTGGAAGCGAGAGTTGCCCCACATATGTCCCATATCGTTGACACACGGTTGTTTGCGGAAAAGGTCAATATCGCAGATTGTAGTTTTTCCGTTCACAAAATCATACATAATGCTGCCGTCATAAAAATCTATGGCTACATAATTGCGCGAGACAACACATTCCAAGAAGCTCAATATGTCGCTGAACACAGCGAGCCTGTCATTGATGGGAAGCTGAATAAAGCGACGATATGCCGCGGGGTACATTCTGCCCATACAATCGCCATCAGCCCACTTGAATACCATAGCGAACCCGTCGCCAATTTCCTTGGCTTCAATAAGCTCAATCAGATTCTCGTGCTTCAGATCGCTGTAAATCGGGAGAGTAGCTTTCAATCTGGAGATAGCATCTGCAGGATCGCCGCCGTACTGCTCGGTAGGAGCACCGGCGAACTTTACAAAATAACGCTGACCGTCTTTTTCAGTACCAAAGCAGATGTTTCCGGAATCCTGGTCATCGTAAACCTTGAACACCGTTCCATACTCTTTCATAAAGCTGAAATCAAAAGTACTTTTCAGCTTGAAAGGAATCCCGTCGATGTACTGCAGATAATACCCTTTGAAATACCATGTCGGCACAGGATTACGCATATTATCGTACCAAGACAGAACCTCCTTGGCTTGGTTCAGCATGGTGTTCACTTCGTCCTGTCCGAACGGAATCGCCCAATATACAGATGAGAGAGTATTGCTTGAAATGTAAAGAGCAAGCAATCTCCAAAACTCCATAGGTACGTTATTATCAAAGTATCCGTTTACCATACCGGAAGCAAAGAGAGGAGCTTTCTGAGCGCACCAAACAATGCGGTTAAATTCTTCCCACGGATCACCGTAATCGTTACGGTTAAAGTCGATAACGTGGAGCTGACCGCCTCTGTCGATCATCATATTGCCGATGTGGTAATCACCGTGCTGATATACCTGCGGTCTGTTTTTCAGCAAATGACGGTTCTCGTTTATGTAGTCGATAAATGCCTGTCCGTTCTCATACTTGATGGGGCACTCAACGTACTTTTTGATCTTATAATCCATTTTGCGGTTAAAACGGATTTCCCAATCCTCCTGCGTTGCAGGAGCAGGAATGGAGTGGATCTTGCGAAGAATACGTCCTGCTTCCAAGCCATATACATATTGCTCGGTATCAGAATAGCCCGACATGACCTGTTCTGCATCTTCGCCGTCAATCCAACTTTGAATGGAATAAACGCCATCCTCACAAGTGCCAAATTCAATGGGCTGGCACATAGGCACTCCAAAAGAAGCGACCTGTTTCATCATATTAAACTCAGACTGCTTTGTGTCGTGCTGTGCAATATCGGAAACACGCAAAAGATACCGTGTGCCGTTTTCGTCGGTAACACAGTATTTTTTATCACTCGACCAGCCTTTGTTTATTGGTTCTTTCGTTACAAAATTCATATCTTTTCTCCGTAGCTCTATCTGCCAAACACCTTGACATCACCGAGCAGTTTAAGGTTTCCATTATCCACGAGAATTGCGCCAGCTCGCACAGCGGTTGCGTACACGGTTTTACCACGTTCAGCAAGTACCCGTTGTATCGACTCATCCTGTTCCGAAGTCTCCTCATAGTGAACTTCCAAATAAAACTCATTACACCTACGAATATGTACATCATTTTAGAACACGAAGAGAAAAATACAATGACTTTTCTATCCGACTAAAAATGGTTAATTCTAAGCGGCTTTAGGTGGTCAATTTTCCCTGCCCCTAACAAAAGTATTATTTTATGTATATTCTATCTTGTTTTGTTTATGGTGCATACACATACTAAATGGTAAAATT
>ERZ824488.612-NODE-612-length-45545-cov-5.597626_pt1 | contig 45545 bp, 64 predicted proteins | sample MGYA00519936_ERZ824488 | MGnify/ENA primary metagenome ERZ824488 (study PRJEB31778, sample SAMEA3449153) | human gut metagenome | biome: human gut; feature: human-associated habitat; material: faeces | place: United Kingdom | collected 2010/2012 ... | reverse complement strand
TGCGTCGGGTTCAACAAATTCATTTCATTGGTATCGGTGGTGCCGGTATGAGTGGGATTGCCGAAATTTTATTAAATGAAGGTTATGATATCTCTGGTTCCGATATTGCAGATGGTGTCGTGACTCAGCGTCTTGCTCAAGCTGGCGCAAAAATTTTCATTGGTCACCAAGCGGAAAATGTGCAAGGGGCGAGCGTTGTCGTAGTATCAAGCGCGATTCATGAAGATAACCCAGAATTAATCGCCGCAAAACAAAATCGTATTCCAGTGATTCAGCGAGCACAAATGTTAGCTGAAATTATGCGTTTCCGTCATGGTATTGCAGTAGCAGGTACTCACGGTAAAACCACAACGACCGCCATGATTTCGATGATTTATACTCAAGCGAAACTGGATCCAACTTTTGTTAATGGTGGTTTAGTTAAATCAGCCGGTAAAAATGCGCATTTAGGTGCAAGCCGTTATTTAATCGCTGAAGCAGATGAAAGTGATGCCTCTTTCTTACACTTACAGCCGATGGTTTCTGTGGTGACCAATATTGAACCGGATCATATGGATACCTATGAAGGTGACTTTGAGAAAATGAAAGCCACCTATGTAAAATTTTTACATAACTTGCCGTTCTATGGCTTAGCGGTGATGTGTGCCGATGATGCGGTGTTGATGGAGCTTGTTCCTCAAGTAGGACGCCAAGTATTAACGTATGGTTTTAGTGAACATGCCGACTATCGTATCGAAGATTATGAACAAACGGGTTTCCAAGGTCATTACACCGTAGTTTGTCCGAATGGTGAACGTATCAATGTATTATTGAATGTACCCGGTAAACACAATGCGTTAAATGCAACCGCAGCACTTGCAGTAGCAAAAGAAGAAGGCATTGGCAATGAAGCGATTTTAGAAGCGCTTGCTGATTTCCAAGGTGCGGGCAGACGTTTTGACCAATTAGGCGAGTTTATTCGTCCAAATGGTAAAGTACGCTTAGTGGATGATTATGGCCATCACCCAACAGAAGTTGATGTAACAATCAAAGCAGCCCGTGAAGGCTGGGGAGATAAACGTATTGTTATGATCTTCCAGCCTCACCGTTATTCACGTACTCGCGATTTATTTGATGAATTCGTGCAAGTATTATCCCAAGTGGATGCATTGATTATGTTAGACGTTTATGCGGCAGGTGAAGCGCCAATTGTCGGTGCAGATAGTAAAGCACTTTGTCGTTCTATTCGTAATCTAGGAAAAGTCGATCCAATTTTAGTTTCTGATACGGAACAACTTGGCGATGTATTAGATCAAATTATTCAAGATGGTGATTTAATTCTTGCTCAAGGTGCGGGAAGTGTAAGCAAAATTTCTCGTGGTTTAGCAGAACGTTGGAAAGCATAAAAACACTGAAAAATAACCGCACTTTTCGATGAAAAATAAAAAGAAAACAGGATAAAACAATGAATTTAAAACAAGAAAAAATTGCTGTGTTGTTAGGCGGCACATCAGCTGAACGTGAAGTTTCTCTTAATTCTGGCGCAGCCGTGTTAAACGCATTAGTGAGCCAAGGTTATAATGCACATGGTATCGATCCTAAAGAATATAATGTCGCGAATTTAAAGGCTGATGGTTTTGATCGTGTCTTTAACATTTTACATGGTCGCGGTGGTGAAGATGGCACCATGCAAGGTTTATTAGAACAAATCGGTTTGCCTTACACTGGTTGTGGCGTGATGGCTTCAGCGTTAACCATGGATAAAATGCGTACTAAAATGTTATGGAAAGCCTTTGGTTTACCTGTTGCCGATATGGAGATCGTGACCAAAGAAAACGCTCACGAACTAAACCCACAAGCCGTGGTCGAAAAGTTAGGTTTACCTTTGATGGTTAAGCCATCTCTTGAAGGTTCAAGTGTGGGTTTAACGAAAGTAAAAGCAGTCGAAGAATTAAAAAGTGCGGTCGATTATGCACTTAAATTTGATAACACCATTTTGATTGAAGAATGGTTGGCTGGCGATGAATTAACGGTACCTGTTTTAGGTGGCGAAGTGTTGCCTGCTGTTCGCATTGTGCCAGAAGGTGAGTTTTATGATTACGATGCGAAATATATTTCAGATAACACTCAGTATTTTTGTCCCGCAGGACTTTCTGCTGAACGTGAGCAAGAATTAGCGAAATTAGTTAAGCGTGCTTATGACGTCGTGGGTTGTCGTGGCTGGAGCCGCATTGATGTGATGACTGATTCACAAGGTAATTTCCGTTTAGTCGAAGTAAACACGAACCCAGGCATGACAAGTCACAGTTTATTCCCTAAATCTGCATCAACAGTCGGTATTTCATTTGAACAACTCGTCGTGAAAATTTTGGAGTTGAGTGCGTAATGAATGTAATTAAGCGCAAAAATACACCGCCAACGCAATTTGGTCGCTCATCTAACGGAGAAAGTAAATTCCGTTTTATGTTGCAGATTAAACTTGCTTTGCTGTTACTTTGTGCGGGGCTAGGGTATTTCGTTTATTCAAACTGGCAAAATTGGCTTGAAAGCTTAGACGGTGATAGAAAAATCACTGCCTATGCATTAGTGGGCCAAAATGAATTTACCACTTATCCGGATGTGCAAGACGTATTGCTTAAAATGGGCTCTCTCAAGGGCTTTTGGGGACAAGACGTTAAGCAAATTCAAGAGCAGCTTGAAACGATTCCTTGGGTAAAAGGTGCGGTGGTCCGTAAAATTTGGCCAAATCGTTTAAGTATTTGGCTATCAGAATATCAGCCAGTTGCAATTTGGAATAAAACAGAGTTCGTCACAAAAGAGGGAACGGTTTTCCAATTACCGATGGATAAGTTAAAAGAAAAAGCTTTACCTTATTTAGGTGGCCCAGATTATCAAAGCTTGAAAGTATTAGAAGCTTGGAATCAAATTTTCGCTGATTTTAAAGCCAAAAATTTAGTGGTTAAAGGTGTTCGAATTGATGATCGCGGTGCATGGCAAGTTACGCTAGATAATGATATAGTATTGAAACTTGGGCGCGGAGATTGGAAACCAAAATTAGATCGATTTGTAACGATTTATCCACAAATTGAAGTGCCTGAAGGTAAACGAATTGATTATGTAGATTTGCGCTATGCATCTGCATCAGCAGCGGTTGGATTGACAGAGAAATAAAAATAATTCATTGGGTGTAATAAGAAAATGGGAAAAGAGTTGGAACCGAAAGTCATTGTAGGTCTTGAAGTTGGTACATCAAAAGTTGTTGCTGTTGTTGGGGAAGTGCTTCCTGATGGCGTCGTAAATGTACTTGGCGTGGGTAGCTGTCCATCGAAAGGGATTGATCGTGGCAGTATTACTGATTTAGATGCCGTTGTTAACTCTATCCAACGTGCTATTGAAGCGGCTGAATCAATGGCTGATTGCCAAATTATGAGTGTGACTCTTGCAATTACGGGTGAACATATTCAAAGCCTGAATGAGAGCGGTTTTGTTGCTATTTCTGAAAATGAAGTGACTCAAGAAGAGATTGATGATGCTTTACATACAGCAAGCTCAGTAAAATTACCTGAAGGCCTTTCTTTATTACACATTATTCCTCAAGAATACGCGGTAGATAAACAAGTTAATATTAAAAATCCATTAGGTCTACACGGTGTTCGTTTGAAAGCAAATGTACACTTAATCGCTTGTCACCAAGACTGGCAAAATAACTTGAAAAAAGCGGTTGAGCGTTGTGGTTTGCAAGTTGATAAGGTCGTGTTCTCCGGCTTTGCAGCAACGCATTCTGTTTTAACTGAAGATGAAAAAGACTTAGGCGTGTGCTTAATCGATTTCGGCGCGGGTACTATGAATGTGATGGTTTATACCAATGGTTCATTACGCTTTAGCAAGGTTATTCCTTATGCGGGCAATATTGTCACGAATGATATTGCTCATGCATGCACCGTTTCTCGTGCAGAAGCCGAACGTATTAAAGTGAATTATGCAAGTGCATTGTATCCAGCGCGTCTACATGGCGATAAAAAAATTGAAGTGGCAAGTATTGGTGGTCGAGCGCCACGTGCTTTAACAAAAAGTGATTTATCTTTAATCACTTCAGCAAGATATATTGAACTATTAGGCGTTGTTAAGGACGAATTAGATAAGCTTAAAGCAGATTTAGAAAGCAAACATATTAAATTTGAATTAATTGCTGGTGTCGTTATTACCGGTGGTGGTGCACAAATTGAAGACTTAAAAGATTGTGCTTCGAATGTATTTGGTTGCCAAGTGCGTATTGGTAGTCCATTGAATATTACAGGCTTAACGGATTATGTAAATCGCCCGCAATATTCAACTGTAGTCGGATTACTACAATATCATCATCAAAATAGTGATAATGATCCTGTAGATAGTAACTATGGTGATGAAGGTGTTGGCAGAAAATTCTGGAAAGGCCTTAAAAATATTTTCAATAAAGTGAAATCAGAATTTTGATAATTTTAGCGTTTTAATTTACAATAGAAAATATTTAACTTTTATTAATATGCTAACAGAGTATTAGCAGTAACGGAGAACAGCAAATGTTATACCCAGAGTATGGTGATTTTGAAGAGCAAACAGGTGCACTGATTAAGGTTGTCGGTGTCGGTGGAGGCGGCGGTAACGCAGTTAACCACATGGTTGCTAACATGGTGCAACAAGAATTCAATGGTAATTTCTTGGGCGAAAGTGCAATTGATAGCGATGAACACGGTAAGATCGTATTCTATGCGGTGAATACCGATGCGCAAGCATTACGCAAAAGCCAAGTTCAACAAACTGTACAAATTGGTGGGGCAACAACGAAAGGTCTTGGTGCGGGTGCAAATCCAAATGTGGGTCGTAAAGCGGCTGAAGATGACCAAGAAGAAATCCGTAAAATGCTTGAAGGTGCAGACATGGTTTTTATCGCAGCCGGTATGGGCGGTGGTACAGGTACTGGTGCGGCACCAATCGTTGCTAAAGTAGCGAAAGAATTAGGCATTTTAACTGTTGCTGTTGTTACTAAGCCATTTAGCTTTGAAGGCAAAAAACGTATGCAATTTGCTGAATTAGGGATTAAAGATCTTTCGCAATATGTGGATTCAATGATCATCATTCCTAACCAACAAATTCAAAAAGTTCTCCCGAAAAATGCAACGTTAATTGATGCTTTTGCTGCTGCAAATGACGTATTACGTAACTCTGTTATGGGCATCTCCGATATGATTACCTCTCCTGGTTTAATCAACGTGGACTTTGCAGACGTAAGAACTGTTATGTCGGAAATGGGCCAAGCAATGATTGGTTTCGGTTCAGCTCAAAGTGAACCAGGTGCAGGTCGTGCAGAAGAAGCGGCGCGTCTTGCGATTAAAAATGATTTATTAGAGAAAGTCGATCTTTCTAATGCTAAAGGTATTCTTGTTAATATTACCTCAGGTATGGATCTCGGCTTTGACGAATTTAACGTGGTGGGTGACACAGTAGGTAGCTTTGCATCAGAAGACGCGACTATCGTTGTAGGTACCAGTTTGGTCCCTGAAATGAGCAATGAAATTCGTGTAACGATCGTTGCAACAGGTTTGGGTGATGTTGTTGCGGCTGAGCCGGTAGTGATTGCTCGTCCTCAAGCAGCAGTACAACAAGCGCCAGTTCAACAACCTGTAGCACAAGAGACGATTCAGCCACAACCGCCAGTTGGTTTACATGGTTTAGATGCATTAAGACATAATCCACAGCCAGAACCAGCACAGGAACAAAATCCGCAATACGGTAACTTAAATAAACCGCTTGATCCAAGCCGTTTAGAACAGTTAAGAAATAATCCTAATTTCTTTAATCCGGCATCATTTGGTCGTGATGAGAAATAAGAGTAGAAGTAATCTTGTTGTGAAGCAATAAGGTAAAAGAGATGATTAAACAAAGAACATTAAAACAAAGCATTAAAGTCACAGGTGTAGGCTTACATAGCGGCAAAAAAGTAACGTTAACGTTGCGTCCGGCTATGCCAAATACTGGCGTGATTTACTGCCGTACTGATCTTAATCCGCCGGTGACTTTCCCTGCGAATGCGGATTCAGTGCGCGATACAATGCTTTGTACTGCACTTGTGAATGAACAAGGTGTGCGTGTTTCAACCGTAGAACACTTAAACGCAGCATTAGCAGGTTTAGGTATCGATAATATTATTATTGAAGTTGATGCACCTGAAATTCCAATCATGGACGGTAGTGCAAGCCCATTCATTTACTTGCTTTTAGATGCTGGTATTGAGGAACAAAATGCTCCGAAGAAATTTATTCGTATTAAGAAAAATGTACGAGTAGAAGATGGTGATAAATGGGCAGAATTTAAACCTTACAATGGTTTCCGTTTAGATTTCACAATTGACTTTAATCATCCGGCGATTAGCAAAAATGTACGTAATTATGTGATGGATTTCTCTGCACAAGCATTCGTACATCAAATCAGTCGTGCAAGAACCTTTGGTTTCATGAAAGATATTGAATATCTTCAATCTCAAGGTCTTGCATTAGGTGGTAGCTTAGATAATGCTATCGTATTAGATGATTACCGTATCTTAAATGAAGACGGATTACGCTTCAGAGATGAATTAGTTCGCCACAAGATGCTTGATGCGATTGGTGATCTGTATATGTGTGGCTATAACATCATCGGTGATTTCAAAGCTTATAAATCTGGTCACGGTTTAAATAATAAGTTGCTCCGTGCAGTACTGGCTGATCAGGAAGCGTGGGAATTTGTTACCTTTGAAGATAAGAAACAAGTTCCACAAGGTTATGTTGCACCTGCGCAGGTACTCATCTAACAATGTGTTGTTGAAAAGCTATACTTCTTCGGGAGTATAGCTTTTTTATTTCCCATCTGGCTCTATTATTTTTGTTTTCTGCGAAGGTAAAGAGCGGTCAAAAATAGAGGTATTTTTATATGAAAAAATTATTTACCGTGCTTCCTCTTGTGCTAGCAACTTCTGCGGCAATGGCATATGAACAGGATAAAACCTATCAATTTACCATATTGCACACTAATGATACGCACGGACATTTTTGGCCGAATGCAAAAGGTGAATATGGCTTTCCAGCACATAAAACAATTGTTAATCGCGTAAAAGCAGAAGTCGAGCAAAAAGGTGGATCTCTCGTTTTATTAAATGCGGGTGATTTCAATACAGGTGTGCCAGAGTCTGATATGCAAACAGCAGAACCCGATATTAAAGCAATGAATGCGATGGGCTATGAAGCAACCGTATTAGGTAACCACGAGTTTGATAATCCATTACAAGTACTGGATATGCAAGAAAAATGGGCAAACTTCCCATTCTTATCTGCGAATGTGATTAATACTAAAACAGGTAAAACTTTAGTTAAGCCTTATACCATTTTAAATAAACAAGATCTTAAAATTGCCGTGGTCGGTTTAACCACAGAGGATACTGCAAAATTAGGTAACCCAGAATACCTTCACAATGTGAAGTTTGAAGATCCAACAACAGTAGCAAAAGCTACATTAAAAGAGCTAAATGAAAAAGTTAAGCCAGATGTAAAAATTGCTTTAACACATATGGGCTATTACTATGATGCAAAACATGGTTCAAATGCGCCAGGTGATGTAAGTCTTGCGCGTAATTTAGATAAAGGCGCATTCGATATGATTATCGGTGGTCACAGCCATGATCCGATTTGTATGGATGATAAAGGCGTATGGATTAAAGATTATCAACCAACTCAGCCATGTAAACCGGATTTCCAAAATGGTACTTGGATTATGCAAGCATTTGAATGGGGTAAATATGTTGGTCGTGCAGACTTTGAGTTCAAAAATGGCGAATTAAAATTAGTGAATTATCAATTAATTCCAGTGAACTTGAAGAAAAAAGTGAAAAAAGAAGATGGTAAAACGGAATACGTAAATTACGCCGAAGAGATTCCACAAGATCCAGAAATGGAAAAACTTTTAAAAACTTACCAAGATAAAGGCGATGCGTTATTAAGCCAAAAAGTGGGTAAACTAAAAGGTAAGTTAGAAGGCGATCGTACTATCATCCGTTTTGAACAAACTAACCTTGGTCACTTAATTGCAGAAGCACAACGCCAAAAAACAAAAGCAGATATTGGTATCATGAACTCTGGTGGTATTCGTGATTCTATCCAAGAAGGTGATGTAACTTATAAAGATATTTTAAAAATCCATCCATTTGGTAATATTGTGAGCTATTTTGAATTAACCGGTAAAGAATTACTGGATTATTTAAATGTAGTCGCATTGAAAGAAGTGGATTCTGGTGCCTATGCACAATATTCAGGTATCAGCATGACTGTAAATCGTGCTGAGAAGAAAGTTGAAAATGTGAAAATTCAAGGTAAACCATTGGATTTAAATAAAACTTACCGTATTTCTTTGCCAAGTTATAATGCGGCGGGTGGAGATGGTTATCCAGTCATGACAAAAAATCCAACTTTCGTTAACACAGGTTTTATTGATGCGGATGTTTTAAAAGAATTTTTTGAGAAAAATTCACCTATTAATGCTGAAAAATACATCCCTCATAATGAAGTAACCTTTAAATAAGGAATGAAATGGCATTAGATTTATCAGAAATTCGTCAGCAAATTACGCAAATTGATCGCAGCTTGTTAAAGCTGCTTTCAGAGCGTCATCGCCTGGCATATGATGTAGTAAGAAGCAAAGAGGTGACGCAAAAAGCGTTACGTGATTTAGAGCGAGAACAACAACTCTTACAAGAGCTTGTGCAGTTTGCTGAAAGCCAAAATTATCAGCTTGAACCACAGTATATTACGTCAGTCTTCCAAAAAATCATTGAAGATTCTGTATTAACACAACAAGTGTACTTGCAGAAAAAGCTCAATGAACAACGAGAAGAAACGTTACATATTGCTTTCTTAGGCAAGCGTGGTTCTTACTCTAATTTGGCTGCGCGTAATTATGCGGCTCGTTATAATCAGCAGTTTGCTGAAATCAGTTGTGACTCCTTTGCTCAAATTTTTGAAAAGGTTGAAAGTGGAGAAGCTGATTATGGTGTACTGCCTTTAGAAAACACCACGTCAGGTGCAATTAATGAAGTTTATGATTTGCTTCAACATACCACCTTATCTTTGGTAGGCGAATTGGCTTATCCTATCAAGCACTGTGTTTTAGTGAATGAGCAGGATGATTTAAGCAAAATTGATACGCTTTATAGCCATCCACAAGTGATCCAGCAGTGTAGTCAATTTATTCAAAGCCTTGAGCGTGTTCATATTGAGTTTTGCGAAAGTAGCTCTCATGCAATGCAGCTCGTGGCAAGCTTGAATAAACCGAATATTGCGGCATTAGGCAATGAAGATGGTGGCAAGCTTTATGGCTTACATGTGTTAAAACATAATATTGCGAACCAAGAAAACAACATTACGCGTTTCATTGTTGTAGCCAAACAAGCACGTGAAGTTTCACCGCAAATCCACACGAAAACCTTATTATTGATGACTACATCGCAACAAGCGGGTTCTTTAGTGGACGCCTTACTTGTGTTTAAAAAGCACGGTATTAATATGACCAAGCTTGAATCTCGTCCTATTTATGGCAAACCTTGGGAAGAAATGTTCTATTTGGAGATTGAAGGAAACATTCATCATCCAGATACCCAAATTGCCTTTGAAGAGCTTAAGCAGTTCAGTAATTATCTGAAAGTGCTTGGTTGTTATCCAAGTGAAATTGTGAAGCCTGCGAAGGTATAATAAACATAAAAAAAAAGAGCGGTCGATTTAAAACAACGATTAAAATCGACCGCTCTTTTTATTGGGAATTCTTAAGCTTTTTTCAAGAACTCTGATTTCAACATGATTTTGCCACAATCGACGTTGTGATCACCGTTTACTAAACGGATGTTTTTGAATTTAGTGCCTTTCTTCAACACTTCAGATGAACCTTTTAATTTTAAATCTTTAATTAAAAGTACATCATCACCATCGGCTAATAAATTACCGTTGCTGTCTTTGACAATCAGTTGATCTTCATCGGTTTCAACTGCTTCGTTACCATTCCACTCATTGCCACAATCAGGGCAAACAAAATTCACAGAATCGTGATAAACATATTCGCCTTTACATTTTGGGCAAGCTGGCATTTGATCCATTTCTTTTTCCTTCTTTATCTGATTTAAGCAAAGTATAATGCGCACGGAGTATAACAAAAAAGTGACTATTCGCCAAAAAATGGGCAATTTCACGGAATTTATGAGGTATTTATGAAAAAAATCATGCTTTTGAGCGCTGTGATGGGGAGTTTAATCTCAGCCAATACATTCGCTCACAATATTCAACCTAATCAACTTTTAGCCAATGTAACGGTTTCGGATAAAGGCGAAATCACTTTAAATGGCAATGATGTAGCGTATAAATCGTGGAGCTCAACGGCATTACCTGGCAAAGTCCGTGTGATTCAGCATATTGCAGGCAGAAGTGCGGCAAAAGAGAAAAATCAAGCGATGATCGAAGCCATCAAAGCAGCTCATTTTAACCAAGCCAAATATCAAACCACGACCATTATTAATGCTGATGATGCCGTTGTGGGCACGGGTATGTTTGTGAAAAGTAGCGCAGAAAAAGGCAAAAAAGAAAATGCCCATAGCCAAGTGATTTTAGATGATAAAAGTGCGGTTAAAAATGCGTGGGGATTACGTGAAAAAGACAGCGTGATTATTTTGCTTGATAAAACCGGCAAGGTGCAATTTGTGAAAGAAGGTAAATTGACGGATGATGAAGTCAAAGAAGTGATTTCACGTGCAACAGCATTAATGGCGAAGTAATAGAGTAATAAGCGGAAGTTCTCTTCCGCTTTTTTATCCTTTGAAATCCTTCATTAATTTTCTCAATGTGCCACAATTTCGTTGAAATTTACGGCAATGTGTACAGATGGCAAGATGCAAATTGAGCCCAATTTTTTCTTTAGTCATTAATGAGCGTTCTTGCGCATCTGAAATGAGTCGAGTCGCTTGGCGACATTTCATAAAATCACTCCTTAAAGTTTATGAGATAAGCAGTTTTGAAGTTGTAAGCGAGCACGATAGAGTGTCGTGTGCAAGTTACTTATGCTTAGTTGATTTTCTTGGCAAATTTCTTCGGAAGATAATTCCAAAAACTCTCTCATCATAAAAATCTTGGCTTGTTTGGCTGGCAGGCAAGTTAAGCAAGTTTCAAAAATCAGCCAGAATTCTTCAGAATAGACCGCACTTTCGCTCAGTTCGAGATCGAGTGGAGAATGTTCAGCTTTCCAGTGGCCCCCTTCATCAAAGAAATGATTAGTTTGTTCTTCATCTTCAATTTCGGTTTCTAGCACTAATTTGCCTTTCTGGCGAAGAAAATCAATGATTTTATTTTTTAAGATAGCAAAGACCCAGGTCTTAAATGCCGCTTGTCGTTTAAATTGCTCAAGATGGTTAAATGCACTTAAAAAACTCTCTTGCACCAAATCTTCAGCTAATACAGAATCGCCCACCTGTAATGTGGCAAATTTCAGCATTTGCTCTCTAATTTGAGCCAAGTCTTTATTGGAAATTCCAGTTTCCATATTTTTTCCTTGAAAAAAGTGTAAGAAATAGATTTCTCATTCGTCTAATGATAATGAAAGGGGAAACCTTTCCATCCAATGCTAATTATTCACAAATTAAGGAAGATTCAAAATGAAAAATATTACTTCAAAAACAACCTTTACTGCTATTGCTGCACTTTTCTTCGCAACCAGTCTTTATGCGACCGATATGAAATCTAATGAAATGTCGATGGCAAAAGATTCCATGCCGATGACAAAAGATTCCATGCCGATGACAAAAGACGCTATGCCAATGCAAAACGACAAAATGGCACCTGATGGAATGATGAAATCTCATGATATTAAATCTCACGACATGAAAATGGATAATATGAAATCAGAAGGAATGAAATCTGATGATATGAAAACAAAAGAAATGAAAGCAAAAGAAATGAAGAAAAAAGCAAAAACAATGGAAAAACCGAAAATGTAATGCTTTCTTCTTAAAAGAAAAACTGCGGTCAATTTGACCGCAGTTTTTGTATCAAAGTGAGATTATTGTTTACGCCACGTCGTGCCGTTAGGGCCGTCTTCTAACACAATTCCCATTGCAGTGAGTTCATTACGAGCCGCATCTGCAGCAGCCCAATCTTTAGCAGCACGCGCTTCGTTGCGTTGTTTGATGAGCGCTTCAATTTTTGCGACTTCATCATCGTCAGAGCCCGCTTGTAAGAATTTTTCTGGATCTTGTTGAAGTAAACCTAAGATACCCGCTAATTCACGTAAACGAGCAGCAAGACCATTGGCTTTTTCTGTATCTTCAGTTTTCAATTTATTGATTTCACGAGCCATTTCAAATAAGACAGAAAGAGCGTTCGGCGTATTGAAATCATCGTCCATTGCTTCACGGAAGGCTTCCACAAAATTTTCACCACCAAAAGCAACCGCACTTTGATCGGTGCCACGTAAAGCGGTGTACAAGCGTTCTAGTGCACCCTGCGCTAAATTCAGGTTTTCTTCACTGTAGTTAAGCTGGCTGCGATAGTGTGCTGTTAATAAGAAATAACGCACCGCTTCTGCATTATAGTGGTTTAATACATCACGAATCGTGAAGAAGTTGCCGAGGGATTTCGACATTTTTTCTTTATCTACCATGATCATGCCGGAATGGATCCAATAATTTACATATTGACCACCATGCGCACAGCAAGATTGGGCAATTTCATTTTCGTGATGTGGGAACATTAAATCAGAACCACCGCCGTGAATATCAAAATGTTCACCGAGTTGTTTGCAGTTCATCGCTGAACATTCAATGTGCCAACCTGGACGACCAGGCCCCCAAGGTGATGGCCAACTTGGTTCGTTTTCTTTTGACATTTTCCAAAGCACGAAATCCATTGGATTTTTCTTGATTTCATTAATTTCAATACGTGCACCCGCTTGTAATTGGTCAAGATCTTGGCGTGATAATTTGCCGTATTCCTTAAAGCTTTCCACATCAAACATCACATCGCCATTGTCTGCAACATAAGCATGACCACGTGCAATCAGTTTTTCCACAATCAGATGTGGATTGCGGCGGATTATGAGTTCTTAGCGACGTTTTTCGCCGCGCATGGCGATGCACAAAAAGCCGGTGAATTCAAAGCCGCGGCACGCAAGGCGGCGGAAAACTTAACATCGTGGCTGTCGATGTCCTCCTTGCGTTCCTTAAAAAATCGCTATCCGACCGATACCATGATCGGCTGTGAAGGATATGGTTATTTTAACAAATACATGATCACGCTTGCGTCGATTGCTTTTATTGCGTATCAGTTTGCCGACGACAGCATTCTGCCGACTGAGGCGCCCTGCGAAAAGGGCGGCTATGTGTGCCGCACAAGCGACGCTTTCCATAAGGTTTCTTTGAACGGCTTCGGCTATTCGATGGAAATCGATACAAATGCAGATTTTGCTTATGACGCCTGCGGACTCGGAAAATTGCAGAAAGCCGGTTATCCCGATACGCTGTGCCTTTCCGTGCCGTTCCCGCCGAAGGACGCAAGCTACAAAACGGAACAGGAAAATGTACGGGCAATGTCGCTTTGTCCGTATCTTGAGAGAGACGGCAAAACGTTATACGGCTCGGAATATCCGCTAGCCTATATCGGCGAGAGCGTAACAGACGATGAAATAAGCGTCCTCTTTACTCAAGAGCTTGACGGAAACCGAATCGAGCTTTCCTATTCGCTCTTGTCCGCCGGAGCAGAGCTGAAAGCGGATTTAGCGACCGGATTTATGCTGCCGGTGTTTGAATATGACGGCGAAAGCTTCACGAAAATAACGGAAAAAGACGGAGAACTTGTCGTTTCGTATCAAAACCATATCTGCCGTTTTCTTTTTGCCAATCAAAAGAAGATTTCTGCGCTTCCAGTGCCTTTTTCATCTTTTCAAATAAAGTCTTGTCCGGCTTTATCTTCAAGTATGCTTTTTCTGCTGCTGCCTTTGCTTGCTTTTTAGGATACAAAATCCAAAAATCATCAAATGGCACATGCGCACACATAGTGTCTCCTTTACTTTTCTTTACTTTACTTTCCTCTTCTTTCCTTTGTTGTGAAGTGTCAGCATTTTTTTGAATAATGTTTACATTTTCTTCGATAATGCATACATTTTTCGGCAAAATGGCGCACTCAGCCAAGAGGTATTGTTTTTTGATTTTGACTTGCTTTCTGCGGTCTACTGCTTTTAGATATCTTATCTGGATTCCTTTTGATGTAAGAATCCCGTATCTTTCAAACATGTCTTTATCAAAAATACCTCTTTTTATAGAAGCCTCTACTATTTCAGAAACGACATTGCCACCCGTACCGTTGCGCTTTGCGAACAACAATGCAACCTCTTTTGTCCATTCACAATAGTAACCTTCGCCCCCATAAATGCGCTGTAAGAGCTTGACGACTACTGCAAATCCTTGTAAACCAAATTCTGCTTCTATTAACTCAAACTTACTGTCCAATTCACAATCCAAAGGAAAATATGGAATACCATCTTTCATAGTTTCCTCCGATTTTTAACTATCTGCCGTACGGAAACGCCAAGACCACCCGCGAATGCAAACAATCAGGGAACCCCCGTATATATCCGACTTAGTTATTATTTAAAAACTTTTCTGCACCCTCTAAGCTGGCAAGAGTTGCATTTGCTCTTGACTTCTCTTGATTTAGCCAGCGTTCGGCTTTCAATCTATCTTCAAGACTGTTCGATTTGGGGCGATAATACCCTTCTCCGTCTTGGTCGTTTATTATGCAGTATTTTTTTCGTGCTTCTTCAATGAAGGCTCTTATCGCTCTATCATCATAGCCTAATAATTTTGTTAACTCTTCACGAGTAACCGCATTTTCTTTTCCTTCTAATATGTAATCAATAATATTCATCGTATCACTTCCTGCGTTTTTGTATTCACGGGATAAACGCTAACCCTTAGTTAAAAGGCAAGTCCCCGTCGTCCAAAATTTCCTCAAAACCTCCGCTTTCAGGTGTGTACTGTACATCAGCACTACCCTTCTTTTCCTGCTTGCTGTCTGCAAACTCTACCTTTTCCGCTAAAACTTCAAAGGCTTTTCGTTTATTTCCGTCTTTGTCTGTATAGCTTCTGTTTTGGATAGCTCCTTGAACGGCTATCTTTCTGCCTTTTTTAAAATATTTGCAGATAAACTCTGCTGTACCTCTCCATGCTACAATGTCAATAAAGTCTGCCTGTCTTTCTTCTCCCGCCTTTTGATACGGACGGTCAACAGCTATGCTAAAGCCTGTTACCGCATTGCCGTTTTGTGTATGCTTTAGCTCTGGGTCAGCTGTCAATCGACCGATTAAAACTACGCTATTCAAAAATTCCACCACTTTCTATAAATTAATTTTGATTCGTTCCAATCTGGATATTTACTTTGTAAATATTGCTTAAACTTTTCTTTAATCTCTTTTCTTTTTGGTGTATGGTCGTAATCATGGTGACACTGCATACACATTGTGCCGATATTCTCCTCTATACCAAGTCCACCTTGCGAACGTGCGATATAGTGCGAGTTTGGCATGGCGTATGGACTATGACATATAATGCATTCGTGTCCGTCCCTTTCCCATACTTTGTCTTTGACCGCCTTTGATATATCAAGTGCCTTTGTTCTCTTCTTCATTCTTCCACCTGTCCGTCAAGGCTGCGAGTTGCTCCGGCGTGTATGTTTCAATGCCTTGCTCTTTTGCCTCAAACACAACCTCATTTATCAAGGCTGCCATTTCTTTTTTATCGTAAGTCGATGAACCGTAGTATACGATAACCCTTGTACAGTCTTTCACTTTGCTTCCGTCTATCGTCCTGACGATGTTTCCCAAGCCTCCGGCTTCCCAATGTCTTGTAAAGCTTTCAATGGCTTTATCAGGAAGAAGTAAGTACTCCCATACCCCTACCCTGCGAATCATTTCAAGATAAACATTCTCTTTTGTCGTCTCTAGTTTTTTTGCGATTTTATCGCATAAAACCCACATATATGCGTTGGCATCTAAGGAGCGTTTCCCGTAGTCCTCTTTTAGTCTTGCTGTATACTGCTTATCTTTTTTCGATTGGCAAAAGTGCTTTACAACACCGGATTCTTTTGCTTGAAGCATAAGCCATATACCTTCACTATCAGTCATCCACTTTGCTTTTTCAAAAGTTATCTCCGTCATTTTGCGTTTTCCTGTGCTCTTTTTTCTTTACTTTTTTCAAGCATTTTAATTAAAGGTGTAAATTGTTCTAATGTAATTTCATTAATATTTTTAGGTGCTGTAGTCGGGTATTTCCCTTGTAGGTAAACCAAAGTGCTTTCTAAGTCTTTTCCGAGCTCTTCAAGAGAATCCAAAAGTACTTTTTTCTTTATATCGTCTATGTACTCAACTTTTTGCTCTCGGTTGAATCGGTCATCCAGCTCTGCGCTTGAAATTTTGTCAGGGTCTTCGCCTGTAGGAATCGCAAAGGTGCGTAAAAGAAGATACTTATATGCATAAGTCATAGCTTTACCCACACCTTTGTCTTGCGTATCTACACCTGTACCACTGGACACAGCTTCTATATAGTCGCTTTCATCCTCTACATTTTGGATTCGGTATGTAACATCAACCGTAGTTAAAACACCGTCTTTACTGTGCTCTTGCTTTACCGGTACTATGACAATACCGTGAGTAATCAGACTTTTTCTTATGGTTGTTGTAACTTTTTCCTCTGAAATCGCTCGATATTTTGTCTTGCCAAACTCTATTTGGTCGTCTTTTGCAAGATACTGTACATCCTGCATTACAGCAGATATGCGCTGAAATATATTTTTACCACTCATTTTCTTCACCCTCTCGTACCTCTATCCAGTCACCGCTATAAAACCAATCAACAATCATACTTTCAAACTCTTTTGTCATCTGTTCATCTGGCTCTGCATATGGGTTTTTCTCATATCCTAGTTTACTCATGGCATACTCCACGGCTTCCTCTTTATATACCAGCCCAACATCACGATTTTTACATATCCCTTGATAGCCAATTAATAGCGGTTTTCTAAAAAGTGGATGGTCTTCATATCTCATATCCTTCACCCTCCCAATATCCACACATAAGATTTTCGGGCTTTTCTTGAGCTTTGACATACCCAATTTCCTTCATATCATATATTCTCACCCTTAGTCCTGCATACACTCCATAGTCGCTACCTGCCTCGATAAACTCGCCTGCCTCGATAAACTCGCCTGCCTCGATATACCTGCCTGCCTTGATATACCAGCCTGCCTTGATATACCTGCCTGCCTTGATATACCTGCCTGCCTTGATATACCAGCCTGCCTTGATATACCTGCCTGCCTCGATAAACCCGCCTGCCTCGATAGACCTGCCTGCCTCGATAGACCTGCCTGCCTTGATATTTTTTAATACCAGGTTTTCTTTTACGACAACATCACCAGCAAAGCAGATGCTTCTTTCTTTGTCATCTATACTAGTAAGCTTCAGAACATCATCTGTAGCTCCCACTTTATCAAGCAGCCAGCACGCATCATCAAAGCGGCCTAGCTCACACAGTCTATCTAGTATCTCTTGATATTTTCCGCCGTCTGGGTATGTCTCACAAAACCATCTGTACCCATCCGTACATGGGGATAGCTCTTTTAAAAATTCCTTTGTTATTAAAAAATCTCCCGTCATTGACACAAACTCTCCTATCTGTATTTACACTTCATTTCCCCAGCAGTCCCAACCTTCTACTTGCTGGCGGGCAAATAGCTCTATTTTAGGCAAATCCCCTATTAGCTCAACAATTTTGTCTCTTACGATGTCAGGTTTTTGACTATGCTTTTCCACCGGAGACATCACAACTTGATGTACAGCGTGACTTTTTACAATAGATTTAGCTTTGGTTTTTTTACTGATTCCTATAAGGCACACCTCAGCATTTGCTCTTGTATACGCACCCATACCCCAAAAAAGAGAATTGGATTTTTTGTTTTGCTTCACCCATACAAAAGCTGCAGTTTTATATATAAACCCCCACGCTTCTAGCACCTTTAAGGCTTCGAAAATATTCGGAAAGGTCGCCCACATAAAACAAACAGTTTTATCTGTTTTGATATTTTGAATCGGAAGCCTACATATAGCATCTGTACTCATAGTTTGATAGTGCTGCTTCGCCATGCCTCTTGATGATGTTTTAGATCCGGATTGCTTATACTCCCAGGGTGGGTCTGCATAGATAATGTCATACTTCTTATCTGTGTTAAAAATATCTACTATCATTGACACACTTTATCTTTCCTTGCTATAATAAATATGGTTTTTATTGCTATTGCCCTTAGTAGGAGTTGCCGCTCCTCTGGGGCTTTTTCTTTTTTTACTTAAAAGATGATGGACTACTGCCAGCAAAGCTATCCCTGCGATACACACTGCCTGTCCTATAAAAAAACCTGCTGTATCAAGCCTGCCTTGCTCAAAACTCCCGACTACACCAAGGGCTGATATAGTCAAGGCAAAGGTTAGTCCGATTGTCACCCAGTCAATCACTTTTCTCATTTAGTCATCTCCTATCACTACTTGTGGTAGCTTAAACTCTACGCCTATAAGCTTATACAGAGCACACAGCTCTTTAAGGGTCATATTAGAAGCATCTTTCATTCTCTGATTAACGGTACTCCTTGACATACCTAACTTTATTCCCAGTTCTTCTACACTTAATCCTTTTTTGTCCTTGCAATACTTTATGACATGTGCTGCTTGCTTTTTATTTTTTTCAAGCACAAGGTCTTTTCCGTATGTTACTTTTGGCATGATTTTCACCTCCTTGCTTTAATTATCTCAACAATTCTTAAAAGAAACAAAGTCGATTTAAGGCGATTTTTTATACCACTATCTATGCTGTTGCTTAAATATTGGTTCGTAAATCTTAAATTTAAGACATGTGTCCTATTTTTAAGCATAAAGTGATTTTTCTTGACTGACATCTCTGATTTTCATAGAATTACGCCGAATATCTCTCTTAATCTCCCTTATTTGTTGTTTGATAATCCTCTTTCCTTCTTTTTCCGATAAACTCAATCGCAACTTTGCATGTTCCAACTCATCGGAAAGAACCTTTGAATATGATTCTGCTTCTTCTAATGTTTGCATTCTCTCACCTCCTTTCTGTGATCTTAATTAACATTTTATGTGAATTTAGTTCACTAACTTTTCTATTTTTGTTTTTGCTTTGATTGCTCTCTCTCCCATATAGTGGTAAAATTTAATTGAGGCAAAGGGGAGAATGTGGATAAATTAAGCATGGGTAAAAACTAGATGATATTTATGCGAAGATATTAAGCACTTTCTATAGAAAAGGATTGGTTAAAATGACAAATTACGAAATATTAAGTTGCGTTATCGCATCTATTGCTATGGCAATTACCGGTATTGCTGCTTTTTTTACATATCGAAATCTTAGAGAAATACGTAAACAATTTTTTGAACAAAATCGAGGAAATTTAGTTTTCTATATACGTAAGGGACAACAAAACAAAATAACAGACTTACTTGTCATAAAAAACTTTGGAAATTCCCCCGCGAAACTTTTATCTTTAAAAATAACACCAGAATTAGATTGGAAGAAAAGTAAACATCCTCTACCTGATAAATGCAATATTACAAATTGTAAAAATGTATTTATTGCTCCTAAATACTATATATCTTCATCGTTCAATTTTAGAGGGTATCCAGACAAAATATTTGAAGTTGAATTGCACTATCAAACCTGTGGAAAGGAAATCAAAGAACAGTATATTATCGATATGAATTATGCAAGTTCGTTGGTGGAAACTATTCCAGATATAAGGGATGAACTGGAGGGGTTAAAGGCAATTAACAACAGCATTCGTCAACTCTCTGATAGACTCCTTTAACTTTCCTGCAACCTATCTATTCAAAAAAATTCTATAACTCAATTTTTATTTGAGTTATTTTCTCCTTTGCATCATTTAAAATCATCGTTATTACTTCAACGGTTTGGGCTTCTTCTCGAAGCTCTTTTTTTATAGTTTGAAAAATACTTTCAATGCATGAGTCTTCTTCCTTACTAAGTAAGACTATACCACTAGGAAAAATTTTACCTTCATCCATTTTTTCATTCTCCTTTCTTTTTTTTATTTGAAATAAATCGTTTGGGTAGTTTTATAAGTTTGTCATGCTAACCTGTTTTAGTTCTTTTGTACACATATCGTGTAGTTACTCTGCAAAAAAAATATCATGTACTGTTGTATGGTAATATTTCGCTAAACGAATCTTAATTTCATCCCTCGGAGTTCGTTTTCCATTTTCATACATCTGTAATGTCGAATAGGAAATATTATTATCACGAGCTACCTCTGTTCGGCTTTTAGTACCACGTAACTTTATTAATCTTTCTCCTGATATTGACGGATTAATCATTTTCTCACCTTCCTTCAAAAACCAATCTACACATTTCGTGTGATTTAATATTAGCACATAAAAAATCACTTGTCAACACCTTCCGTGTGATTTTTTTCTTTACTTTTGACACATTACGTGTTATAATGTACTTGTAAGAATCAAAAGGAGGAAAGTTATATGGCTTTTGGGGATATACTGAAAGAATTAAGAACTGAAAAACATCTAACCCAATCACAATTGGCAAAATGTTTTGAGATATCCGCAAGTACTATAGGAATGTATGAGCAAAACAGACGAGAACCAGACTTTGAAACATTAGAAGCTATAGCAGACTTTTTTAATGTTGATATGGATTATTTAACTGGTAGAAGTACTGTTAAAAATAAATACAGAGAATTAAACAAAATCCCCGAAGGTTTCTCTCCACCTCCAGAAATGGTTTTAAAACCATTAGTGGGAAAGATTGCATGCGGAACACCTATTTTAGCAGAACAAAACATTGAAGATTATATAACCGTTCCTAAAGATGTTAAATGCGATTTTCTTTTAACTTGTGATGGAGATAGCATGATTGAAGCTGGTATACGTTCTGGTGATGTGGTTTACTTGATAAAACAACCTGATATTGACTATAACGGACAAATAGCGGCTGTCAGAGTAGACGGAGAAGCAACATTGAAGAAAGTATTCAAATATCAAGATAAAGTTGTCCTACAGCCTGCTAATGCGAATTATGAGCCGTTGGTGTACATTAAAGAAGAAATGAACAACTTAGTTATTGAAGGTATTGCAACTGGATTTACTCATATATTTGTAAATAAATAAAATAACCGTCCACTACTACCATAGTGAACGGTAAGATAAATTTTAAATAATGGTACCTGTAATTGTTTTAAATTTATATGTTAACATTTCTTCCCAATTATTGGTGAATCCTATATGCGAAAGCTTTATTTCTGTTCTATACTCATCAATTAAAGCTTTAAGTGTGGGAATAAACGAACTATTCCATTGTTGTTTATTGGGATATAAAAAACGCAATACCAAGATATAATCGAACAATCTCCTATATAAAGTATATGAGTAGCATTTCGGAGTACGGGGTTGTGCTGGAAACAATGTATAATATAATCTTGAGTAATGTGCACAATAGTTCCTTAAAATAGTTATACATTGTAACCAAGATTCTATATTTTTATGATGCGAATTAAAAATAGTCTTAGATAATTCTTTTTTATCTTGTGTATGCATGTCTGAATAAAAAAACGACAACTCCCCTAGTGTAGATAACTCTAACATCACCCAAACTGGAAATTGACTATCGTACTTTTCTATATGATGTTTAACAAACTTTTGTTTTTTATTTTTTTGAATATTTGATTGAACGTGAATTAAAAATTGTTTATGATCATGTTGATCTGAAAAATTGGATTCCTCTAAATATCCTAACGCCCCATATTTATGGGCATGATAGTATGATAATTGCGTGCGTAACATTAATTCAATCTGTTCAATAACTGAAAATAAAAGATTTCTCATTTTTCTATCAAACTCATAAATGTGATAAACTGTAGTAAATCTTGTATTTTCCTTATACGTATCGTCATTTTGTTTAAAAGGTAAAAAATAAGCCGTGAATCTATAATAATTTATCTGTTGAAGCACTTTTTTGGTAAAATCGTAATCTTCTATAATACACCCTCTTTGATGTAATTTATCTATTTGTTCTTCAAATGTTGTAGGCGATTTTATTGTTTCGCTCATAGATTGCTCTTTCCTCTCTTGGAAATAAAAAGTCCTCCACTGGGCCACATCGCGCATAAAAGCGGAGAGGTGCTGGAGGTCTCATTAGTTATATTATATGATAATTTTCAAAAAAGTGCACTTTCAAATTAAACATTTTTAATGAAATTAGCTTATTTTTGCTTCATTTTACTCAAATTATCACCATTTAGCGTAATTTATCACCATTTTTAAATACAAAAATACTTAATTTATACAAAAACGCCCCTATCCTGTTGGCGCAGGATAAGGACGTTGACTATATAACCCTGTAGGCTACATAGTACGGTGTTCATACCAAAAACATTGTACCATTGCAGCCCGTAAAAATCAAGGGGCTGCTTTTTTGCGCCCTTTTTTAGGAGGTACAGTAATGGCAAAGGCTAAAAAACTACCATCTGGTAAGTGGAGGGCTTTAGTATATGACTATACAGACAGTAGTGGTAAAAGGAAATACCAATCTTTCACCGCAGAAACGAAAAAGGAAGCAGAGTTTTTGGCGGCTGACTATAGCTTGAATAAAAAAATGAGGTCAAGCACGCACTCTATCACCTTATATGACGGGTATACAAGATATATCGAAAGTAAAAACAACGTTCTAAGCCCGTCAACCCTTAGAGAGTACAAACGACAACAAAAACATGATTTTCCAGAGCTTATGCCGCTTCCCATACAAAAAATAACGCAAGAAAATATTCAAGTTGCGGTCAACCGCGCAGCAGGGCTGTACTCACCCAAAACGGTTCATAACATGCATGGGCTTTTGGTATCTGTTTTATCTATGTTTTTACCAAACTTCAAGGTAAGTACAACGCTGCCGCAAAAGATAAGGAAAAAAGTCTACGTCCCTGATGATGAAATGATAAAATCTTTGATGGACGCGTGTACCAATCCCGACTTACTAAAAGCTATTATTTTAGCCTCCATCGGTACACTAAGACGGTCAGAAATAAGTGCCTTACTTGAAAGCGACCTTGTGGGAAACTCCGTAAAAGTGGATAAAGCTATGGTAAAAGATTCTGCCGGAAAATGGGTTGTGAAGCTACCTAAAACCGAAGAAAGTACACGTACTATAGATTTTCCACCAGAAACTATGAAATTGTTAAGAGAAGGACTACAAGAAGGAGAAAGAGTAGTAAATCTTACTCCAAACTCAATCACTGATGCTTTCGCGGAATTGAGAGATAAAGTCACCACCGAAAAGTTCGGAATTCACAAGCTACGGCATTACTCCGCTTCCATAATGCATGCGTTAAATGTCCCAGATATATACATTATGGAGCGCGGAGGGTGGAAGTCACGAGAAACACTACAAAAAATTTATACCCATGCACTAGACGACCAAAAGACAAAAAATGATAAAATTGTGTTAGACTACTTTTCGGAACTGTAAATATGTAAAGAGAGAATCCGTGTTGCATTTCGTGTTGCATGTGTTGCATTTTTACAGGTTTTTTGTCTGTTTTTTAAGATTTATGAACCAAATATAACACAAAGAAAACCGCGTAACCAAGCCATTTGACCTAGTTACGCGGTTTTTACGTTGGTACGGGTGACAGGACTTGAACCCGTAAGCTATTGCTTAAAAACTGCATAAATACGTGCTTTTTCATATTCTATGTTGCATTTTGTGTTGCATAGTATAAAAAGTCCCCTCACCTACCAAGTAAGTAAGGGGACTTTTTATTGAGCTTTTCTTTTTAATACATTAATATCTCTAATATTTTGTCTTACAATCGCCTCGGTCGCAACTACACTGGATTCAATATCATCTAAAGCAAAATTAATATCTTTCATTTTTTCAGCATTTAAACTTTGTGCTTCCATTAACAATTGAATATTTTTATTTGTTTCATTTTCCAAAGTAATTTCAATCTTAAGAGTTCTATCTTTGATTTCTGAAATATCTGCTCGCATATTTTGCATTTCCGCCTGCATATTCGCTTGCGTATTTTGCATATCCGCTTGTATGTTCTTAACAGATTGAACCAGTTCTTGTAGCAATTCTTTCTCGTTCATTTTGAACAACTCCTTTAATGTGGTTTTATCGTATCATATTTGCTTTAGTTTTTCAACAATTGTTTTCCTCCTCTCTATGTTTATATTATACACTTTATAGAGTGTATAATCAATAGTCATAATTAACAAAGATACACTTTAAAGAATGTATATATTATGCTATTTAAAAGGTGTATGCTGTATGATATAATACTTATATAAAAGGAGGAGATTTCATGTCTATAAAATTTGATAAGGCTTTTGAGTTGATGAAAGCACAAGGACTAAGTACATACAAAATAAGAAAAGATAAAATTATTACTGAATCCACTTTGCAAAAAATGAGAGAAAATAAGCACATAACCACTCAATCAATTGAAAATCTATGTAAAGTTCTAGGTTGTCAACCTGGGGATTTGATGGAATTCATTGACGAAACATAAAATACATCCATATTTTTGATCAATACCTATATTTTTGCATTTACTTACAAAAAAACAGGCGATTTTTTCGACTTTAAACACTTAAATACCCTTTAACTAATAAAAATTTAAGCAAAAAAAGAAGCTGCCCAGCCCAAAAGCTGAACAGCTATAGCCCCGCTAATGCGGGGAGATTGCCCTATTACTAAAACATCTCAGGAAAGGAAGATAGTATAAGTATAAGGACACCCCTGCTGACGCAGGGAAGAATAAAAATTTACATGTAGATATACAAGTACTTCACTCTTGTATGCCTATATAGTACCACGTACAAAACAAAAAGTAAATGTGCTTTTTACATAAAGAAAAGCAGCGTTTTTTGTCGCTGCTCTTTTTATTAGTCATACCAAAATGTAAAATTTTCTTCTGTATAGCCGTGTTCTTTAGCTTGTCTTAAAATTTCAGCTTTTAATTCATCGTAATTTTTTTCGTCATCTGCCGGAAGTTCTGCGTACAACTCGATGTTTTCATCTTCGTTCTCTAGGATCGGCACTTCTACAAGCATATAATCTACGCCGATAATCTCTCCGTTGTATGTGCTTCTGGATTCTCCACCGTCAAATCTTACCTCATATTTTTTCATTTTGTTTACCCCTTTTCTTTTCATTATACTGTAAGTTTTTGTAAATTCAAAGTATTTTTTTAGATTTCTACATTTAAAATATCAGCTGCTTTATATACTACGCTTTCAAAGGTTTCTCCGTCTGCTGATTCGTACTCTTCCAACATATCAGCTTCTTCACAAAGTTGTTTTAGAAGTTCGTCATCCCATGTCTCGCTGTTTCTAATCTCTCTTGCAATTTCTTGTACGTTCATTTTTAATATCTCCTTTGTTTTCGTGTTTCTTATCTTTACTGTATCTATATTATATATTATACGTACGTAATTATCAATAGGCAAAATAAACAAATATACGTACGTAGATATGTGCATTTTTATTATGTACGTATTAATATGAAGATGATATAATAAAGAAAAGGAGGTTTAAAATGGCTTACACAGAAAAACAGGGACAGTACAGTATTGAGTACGCAAAAAAGAATCTAAAAAGAATTCCGCTCGATGTGAAGCGAGAATACTACGACGAAGTAATCGTAAAAGCAGCTGAAAAAGAAGGCTTGTCTGTTAGGGCTTTTATTTTATCAGCAATCGAAGAAAAAATCTCTAAAAACACTTGACTTTATTACGTACGTATAGTATAATAGATATAGTAAGAAGGCAAGGTCTTACAAATATCGGAAAGGCGGTACATATGAAAGAAATGGGAATGACCGATAGACAATTTAATGGCTTTATTCGATTTTTAATTGACGATTTGAAAGAAGTTCGAGAGGAAAAAGACGAAGAAAAGAAAAATAAAAGAATCGAAAAAATTTTAGAAAATTTACAAAGTACTTTAGAAGATTAAGAAGAAAGCGGGCTTGCCACCGCTTTTCTTTTTGCATAAAAAAAGAGGGTAACGGTTAAACCGATACCCTTTTATTATTCTATGTCTAAATATTTAAGCATTTGTATTAAGTATTCACCGGACATCACAGACGTTTCATCTTTTTCCAGCTTTCTTTTCCCAGCATTTTTGAATCCGTTAGATTCATAAAATTCCAATAATCTTGATTTATTTTCACATTCTAAGTATACAACCTTCCCACCTAAGATAAATTGAGTAGACTTAACATCATCACAAGCAATCTTTAATAATTCATCTCCTGTAATCAATTTATCACAGTTGTCTGCATAATTTTTTCCTAATTGCGCAATCAAGGGCGCAGGTATGTAAAAATTGTTTAACCCCTCGTTATAAGTAGCAAACTTTCTAATCCGTCTCTTTAATCCTTTTGATATTTTTGATGATTTGTTTATAGTGATTCCTTTGTTCGCCAGAGTGAAATATCCGACTAATTTTAGCTCATTTTGATAAGATGCAAAAATTAAATGGGTTCGAGACAGTCCTTGTTTGTCAAATAGGATAGCGTTTTTATGTAGAAAGTATTCAACATCTTTGTTAAGAGGACACGAAAAAGAGGAGAGAATAGTTTTCACTCTATCCTCTCCTAAGCTATCAATCATATTTGCTAAAGATACTTTAAGATAACCTGTCATTTTTATCTCCGAAAATTTTTATGATATCATCCTTGTCTAGGTTCCTAACTTGTCTTGTTAACTTTACCTCTTTACCTTTTTGGTCTTTTGAGTGTTCTAACGCAGAAATCAGACTATGACAAAATTTTCTATCTTTAACAACTATGTTTTTTAATATACTTCTCGTTGCCATACTTACACCCCTATTCACGATTTTCATATACATCCTATAGCACACTTTATCCTTATATAGTATATCATAGTGTCCTGGTTTTATACAATGTTTTTTGCTCATTTCTGTATTTTTGTAGAATAGCCACAAAAAGCGTAGGGTTATTTTTTCACCCATTAAGCATATAATTGATAAAAACCATCCTATAAACCCACCCAAAAAACCTAAAAATTTCTCTAAATAGGGAAACTTTTTTTAAATAATTTGTAAAAATAAAAAAGTCCTCCCCTGCACTAAGCAAGAGAGGACTTCTTTTTTACTTATTTTTGCTCTGTGTCTGTACCACTATCTTTTGTGCTATCGCCTTTAAACTGCTTAAAAATCTGATTAGCATACACACTTGCACCACTTACCAGTACACCCTGTGTCAGTGCTGTAAAGATAGCCATAGCTACAGCCTGCGGGCTACCTAGGTCACTGGTAGCCAGTACATAGATGATAGATAGCAGGATACCCGCCGCGCCTACTGCAAGCGGAATGAGTTTATCAGCAATCAAAGCTGTTTTCTTGATAGCCATACCAATCACATATAAAACCGGTACCAAAATAAGCAATTCTGGTTTGATGTATTCTAAAAAATCCATGTTATTTTCCTCCGTTCTGATTTATCTTTCGTATTTCTTCCATTTCGCTTTCAACAAAACCGTTCCCGCCCATCGCCTTATAGACTTCAAATAAAGCTTCTAAAGCGGACATCGAATAGTTGCTGACGTGTCCTTCTGCTTTTGCCCGTCTTAAGGCGGTATCTATCTGATAGCGTATCTGCGATACCAAAGCGGCGGTGACATTTTTGAACATTTCATTGTTTTCAATTGTTTTTGTTATCTTTTTATTTATCAGCTTAATGACGATAGCCACCGCTGCCGATGTGGACGTGATAACCCCACATATGTATAAAATAATGTCTAAGTTTACACTCATAGCTACCTCTACTCAATGCAAAGTCTTAGCTCTGTGATAGGTACACCCATGATACCTGCATAGCCATCTTGTCCTTGACCTTTCTCATTGTCATACTGCCATGAGTAGCCATTGACACGGTATTTTGCTTTTCTGTATGGTCTGATGTCATCAGGGGTGAAAAAGTAAATTTCAACAGCATCTATTACTTTTCCTTCGCCCGCAAATCCATTTTGGTAGTCGTTGATGTTGCAGCCTGTCACGTATGGAAGCCAACCCTCACCTAGTACGTGTACACGGTACTTTACACTGCCTTTATCGACTCTGATTGCAACATCAGTTATCGGTGAGCCTTGAAAGCCAGCAAAGTCATCATTGTTTTTCACCTCTGGAAGCCAGCCATGCGCCTGTGTACGTACTCGATAGTATGCGTTGATTTCTGCGGTTTGAGCTGGCGGTTGTGGTACAGGTGTTGCTTGTCCACCGTCTAAGCGAGCATTTACAAGCTCTACGATTTCAGGAAAGCGCCCTTCAAGATACGGACCGGGACATGCTGTAGCTGTAAACATTTTATGCATTGTTAAGCTGCCATTTTGTGTACCGTCAAAAGACAAGCGGAAATTATTTCTTTGGCAGATGTCTACACATAGGTCAATAAGCTTGTTAAAAGCTACATCACTTACATGCCAACCGCCGCCAATTTCATCGTTTGCTACCTCTATTGTGACCGCCCGATTATCATTCCACGGTGAAGCACTTGCCCAAGAGCGATTGGCTTCATCTACGTACAGCCCCACGTTCCCGTTGCTGTCAATGCCGTAGTTCGCGCTTGCTTCCCTGCTTGCGTTTGCAAAAAGTTCTCCGCACTGCTCAACACTAAGAGTACCAGCCATATGATGAATGGTAATTTTTGATATTGGCTGATTACGCGGCGCGTTCATATTTGGTGATAATTTTGTGTATGTTACTAAGTTGCTATTTGACATTTTTATTCTCCTCCCTCTGCTACATCTATCGCACCTTCAAACATAGGCTCTTGCTTTAACTTTTCATACATAGATTCATAACTGACTGCTGTTTCTTTATCGAGAGGATACTGAAAGGTATATACAAAAATGGATAAATCAAGAGGAACAGGAAAACCAATCTCGTTATTTTCTTCTGTCAACGCAATTACTTTTTCTTTGCTGTACTCTTCTCCCGTTTTTGCCATTTCCGCTTCCAGCTGCTCTTTAACTTCCTCCTGCCGCTTGATAAGTGCTTCTCTTTCTTTTTCCTGCTGCCTGTAACTTTCATCTGTATAACTTTTTACCGTTACTTCAATACCGTCTACCATAGAGATACTATCTATACGATGATATGTGGTTTTCACACCTTTTCCGTTGATAAGTTCTTTTTCCAGTGCCATGTCCTTTCCTCCTTATGTTGTTCTTTTCCATATGTAACACGTAATGTATGGCTGTACAATGCTTGTCTCGCTCGTATCGCCTGTTGATGAAGCCTGTGCTACATCGCGAGTGTTTGTCGATGCCTGAATCCCTGCATTTACACTTGCCTGTGTACTACCTTCATACGCATAGGTACCATAACTTGATGTAGAGTATTTATATGCTTGTATCATATTATCGTCAGAACCCACAGCAGTACCGTAGTATCCTTTATATCCAATCTTGAATTCGTGTCTTTCGGTTTTCTTGCCGCCTGTTTTTTCTACTGTATTAAAGTCGTTGTCGGCAGTATTCACTCCTACAGGGACACGACCGCCTCCCCAGGCTGCCCATGTGCCGCCATATAAGGTTCCCGGGTTTGTGGAAACCGTTGTTTCAAACAGACTGCCCACAGGATGCGACGCCAAAAAGATTGCACCGGTTCCGATGTCCGCCGCTGTAATTGTGATATTGCCTGTTAACGCCTTTCCGTTTATCGTTCGGCTTGTAGGCACTGCGCCTACATCGGCTGCGGTCGGCATTTGTATTAATTTACCGCTGCCGTCCAGTCCTGCGATACCGTTTGCTTGGTTTTTCTGCGCATTGATAGTGCTTATTGCCGTCTGCTCTGCTGTTTCTTCCGCAGCTCCCGCCGCATCTTCTGCCTTCTTGACTGCTGTATCTATTTCTTGGTTAAAACCCGTCATAGCGGTGCTAAAATTTTGATTGATTTCTTGTATTGCTTGCGCTCCATCTTGCCTTACATCGTCTGCCGCTTGATTTGCATTTTTTATTGCTTCGTTAGCTTCCGTGATTTTTTGAGTAAGTGTGACAAATTCATTGCTACTTTCAACTGCACCGTCAAAGTTGCATTTCTGCACTCGCAAAACGAGATTATCAACCCTCAACTCTGCTGTTTCATTTGCTTTTATGATTTGTAGCCAGCAGTCATTGTCGCCGGATACTGCGCACGCTTGCTGTGTAAGAGTTACTTGTGCACTGTTTTCAGATATTACAGTGGGAAGCATAGAAACTGTGCCATCATTTTTACTTACGTAAAAGTTGGCTTCACAATCGGAAAGACTTAAAATTTCACCATCAGTACCTATGACCGTGAACTCAAAAATTCTGGAGCCATTTTCTCCCTGTACAGCATGGATTAATGTTTTTACATTTTTATTGTTTGCATTTAGTACCAAGTTATCATTTATCAATTCGTTTCCTCCTTTAGCCTAGAGAAGTTATTAATCCATTAGCAACGTTTATTCGTGAACCACTGTCGAGTAGAAAAGACCCTGTGAAACAGTTTTGTGGTGAAATATAAGCTTCACCAACTTTTAATTCTGCTGCGTTTATATCCACTCGATTTTCTCGTATAACCAGTGGACTTGTACCTCCCATATCAAATGCCATAAGACCGTCCCAGCTTCTTATGCTTTGTTTCCAACCTCCAGCCGAATTGTAAAAAACAAGTTCTGTGTTACCTGATGAGGCATCAACATCAATTGCAAAAAGTGTCTTATTGTTTTCTTTGAAACTGAATCCAAAAGCAAGAGATCCGCTGGATGTCCTGTTATTTCCCATGAGGATTTCATATGTATCTCCGCCATTAGCACCAACAAGGGTTGATGCTCTTAAAACTCCCCCGTCTAAATCGAAGTAAACATTGCTATTTGATGAGCGAATCACACCAGCTTGAATAATATTCGCATTTAAAATTCCTGATGTAATTCGGTTTGCGACTATCTGACCGTCATTTGTCATGGCTAATGCGAAAGGCCCGTTATATCCGTTACTACTATACCCTAGCCCGCCGGAGTTCCACCGCCATACCTTTTTGGCCGTGTTGATGTCAGGAGTGTCCATGATTAGAATTTCCTGCGGATTTTTGGCTGGTCTCAGCACGACGTATCCACCGCTATTTCCAGTTATCGCATTTGTAGCAGCGGCGATCGCCTGCTCTAATGTGGACATTGACGGTGTGTTATCTATATCCTGTTGCTGCTGTACGATCGTATCCGCAATGTTTGTTCTGGCATCGCCTATCTCTATACTTTCGTACTTTTCTTTCAGTACATCAAAAACGGTTTTTACGACCTTTGCTTTTGCACTTACACCCAGCTTATAAAACTCTACTTCTACCGTGTCACATAGTCCGACACGTTCAAGCCCTGCTATATCTTCATACCCTTCCGTTTGCCAAAGCGGTTCAAACTGCACTTGTAGCGACACGGTGGGCTTTGAAATATCGTTATTTTTTATGTAGTTATTGGCAGCCTCTCGAAGCATGTCCACCGTTACAGTCGTACCGGATTCAAAGCTACTGCTAAGGTCTACCGGTGCGATTCTTGGGTAAGCATATGTTGACTGTATTTGTACTACTTTTTCGGGTAGCTCTAAAACTGTGCTTTCGTCTGCTTTGTAGTACGGATATATTCCCGTCAAAGCAGACGAAATATTTTCTTCTTGTGTAACATCTTTTAAATTTTTCCCATAAAGGATTTTAACTCCTCGGTCTTGTCCACGCTGTGAATGCAGTCTTACGGTGTAGTTGTCCCACTCATACTCTCCGCCGTATACATCCAGTACGGAGCCAGAAACCCCTCCTAGTAGAGAGCGAAAAGAAGATGGAACCGCAACGGTCATTGTTCCGTTTTTTGTTACATCTGTCCACATCTCAAAAGGATTTTCAATTGCGCTTTTTGCTTTTAATTGTGTAAATGCTTCTGTTATGCTGTTAGCTATAAAAGGAGATACAGGAATTTTATTAAGCTGATAAGATATGTGTTCAGCCTTAAAAGTTACAAGCCCGTTAATCGGTTTTGAGTTATAATACACCCTGAAAAGCTGCAAGTCTGAAAGTTCATTTGGCATGGCTTTTATAATGCTGTCATACTTTATGCTTTCGTAAAGCTGCCCATCTATCGGGTATCGCAGTTCAAGCTCAAAACTTCCGTTTCTCTCTTCTGTTACTGTGCAGTATGTGCAGTCTGAAAGCATACCCAGTCCGTTGTTGTTAAAGTCAGTTTCTTTTGCACCATAAAGTATTGGTATCATAGCGTACACCACCTTGGAATTATTTCCACTTTGGTTATCCCGCCTGTCCAATCAATGATATTTTCACCGACTTGTAGGGTTGGAAATTCGATAAAATTCACTGTGCTATTTTTGTTTTCCGTTCCTTTGTACACCAGTCCTACATCGCTGTTTATGGTGACATATCCGTCTATATCTGATAAGTTATAATTTATGTTATTTACAGATAGTACACCGTCACCATTCCCATATACGGTGATGATAGGCTGGCTTTCAAAATATTCAGGATTGTAGATTCTTCCGCCCGATGCTGGAATTGACACAGTTTGCTCCCCACCTTTTAAGAAAAGAAAAGGATTACAGTTAAAAATTAATTCTGCCGTGCCATAGCGATTAATGCTGATTTCAAATTCCGTGGCATTGGAAATGGCTGCCAATCTAAAGTATTCAGGTTGATAGGTGTCCTCTAAACGCCTATATCCTGCACTAGACAGCAGCCATGCTTTTAAAGCTCTTGTTTTTTCAGGTACATCTTTTCTAAAACTCACAGTATATGAAACTTCAATATTGTTATATCGCCCGTTATCAATGATTAAATCCCCGCTTCTCCCGGGAATCGAAACCGTGGTTACATCCCTAGACGGCGAGTTGTATGTTTTTTCTCCGCTTATAAGCAGCCCTAAATCCTGGCTGTTTTTTCCGTCATATACAAAAAAGTTCATCATGAAAAAACCGCCGCCTTTCTTTGCGCTGCCATGTTGATTTCATCCATGATATATTCAGTAAGTTGCTTTATATCTTTGGTTGTATCGTTATTAGTAAAAGAATCAATATTGATTGTGATACCTCCAGCTAAAAAAGAGCCTTGCTGTTTCTGGCTGTTGGTAAGTGGTGTTACTCTTGCCTTTCCTCCGTCAAGCATAGTTAAAAGTTCAGGGCCTTTTTCACCGACTATGGCACTGCCGGAGGATAATGTTCCGCCTTTAGCAAGGTATGGTACTTCGCTGATTCTTCCAATGGAAAATCCTATGTGAGCGCCACCTAGCCAATCGGGCATGTCAAAGCTAATTTTGTTGATTTGGTCTATCATCCAGTTAATGCCACCAATTGCGGCATTTATAAGTCCAATAATTCCATTAATCGGAGCTTTTGCAATATCTACGAATCCATCCCAAATGCGTTTAAACGTATTAGATACTCCTTGCCACAAGTTATTCCACCACTGTCCTACACGGTCAAACATAGATTTCACTTGATTCCATGCGTTAGGGATTGTCTGTGTGAAAAAACTACAAATTCCATCCCAAATACCTTTGAAAAATTCTCCTACACCTTGCCATAATCCATTCCACCAGTCTACGGCAGCATTAAACATATCGACCACAGTTTGCCATGCATTGGGTATTGTTTCTGTAAAAAATCCGACAATCGCATTCCATACGTTTGTGAAAACTTGTTTTATGTTTTCCCATAAATTAATCCAAAATTGGCGGAAGGCTTCGCAGTTTTGCCATAAGTACATAAAAGCAGCTACTAAAGCGGTGATTGCTGCAACAATCGCTAGAATTGGATTCGCTGCCATTGTTGCGTTCAATGATTTCATTATCGGTTGCAGTACTTTTATGGCTCCCGATATTTTTACAATAAGTCCGGCCACAGGGCCAATTGCAGCAACCAATCCAGCTATGATTGCAACCAACGTTTTGGCTTCTGGACTTAAATTGTTAAACCAGTTTAAAAGGTCAGCTAATTTGTTCACAACTGCTGTAATTACCGGTTGAACGGTGTTTGCTAGCTCTGATAAAGACTCTTGCAGTCGCATATTTGCGTCCTTATTCTCCGTGAGTGCTTTGTTGTTTTGTATCCATGCTTCGTATGTGTCATTTAAGCCCGCTTGTGCTAAGGTTTCTAAAACGTAATTTTGCTTTTCCGCTTCTGTCCCCATGCTTGCTAATTCTTCCGAAAAATTTGCAGCCCCAATTCCTAGCCTGTCTAACAACTCCCCAAATTGACCTGTAGCTTGACCAGTTGCAAGTGTTTCTTGCAAGCTATCTGCTAAACTTTCAATTTTTAAGGTATCAGGAAACCTCAGATATGCTCCAGTTAAGCCTTCAACCGCAATTTGAAGATTACTTTCTGTAAATCCTGCTTGCAACAGGTTAGATGTTGCTTCCACAGAGCTGTCCACTTCATCGGAAGCAACCGCAAAAGCCCTGTATGCCTCCCTCGCCACATCAATGGAAACTGCGCTTTGCTGGGCGTTTACATCCAGTTTTGACAGGTCACTGCGCAATTCTTCTGTTGCAGGTACAGTCGCAGCAACAGCAACACCCAGTCCCCCAATGGCTTTTGTCACCGGCATCATTGCGGAGGAAACTTTGCTCGCTCCATTGCCTATTTTATCGGCCGTCGTGGATATTTTTGACATGGTTGTATTGCTATTTTTCGCCTGTTTTTCTAGGCTTTTCAAGCTTTCTTCCGTAGAAATGATTTCCCTTTGCAGTTTTTCGTATTGTTCAACAGAAACTTGCCCCTGCTTAAACATTTGCTGCGCCTGCGATTCTGCTTGTTTTAACGCATTTAACTTTGTTTTTGTTTCCTCTACTGATTGAGCAAGTAAACGCTGTTTTTGTTGTAAAAGTTCTGTGTTTGTTGGGTCTAGCTTTAAAAGCCTTTCAACTTGACGGAGTTGACTTTGCGTTGACCCAATTTCTTTGTTTACTCCTGACAAAGCTTTTGAAAGCCCTGTGGTATCTCCTCCAATTTCAACAGTGATTCCCTTTATTCTATCTGCCATAAAATCCCCCCTTTAAAAAAGAAAAGCACCTGTCTTGCGACAAGTGCTAATCTCAAAAGTTATCAAAATCCTCTTGCGTTGCTTTTATTGGATAGTCATAGTCATCATTTGACCTCTCTGTAAACATATCATAGATAAATCCCATAGTATAAAGTTCAAGTTCTTTCGCAGGGATATTCATCTGATAGCATCTCAACATGAAAAGAGGTGTTGTCATTTCCCTGCAACTTGGCTTAATTTTTTTTTACTTTCCACTTGCGTTTCTTCGTTTTCAGCCCAAAGCATAAGAATCTCCGGCAAAATTTCAAAGATAGAAAATGTTTTAAAGTTATCCAGCCAATCTTCAATATTATTTGGAACAGTTGCAGGGCTTGCATGTTTTGCCATAATATATGCAGCGTTTTCAAAAATCTCAAGGTCAATTACTGAAAGCTGTTCAGATTCGGTCACAGCCTTAGAAAATGAATTATTGAGCTGGGCAATATCTTTTAAAATATCTCGATTGAATTTCATTCGGTATAGTCGAGGAATTGCAGCTGTTGCTTTAAATTTTACCTCTTTACCATCAATATTTAATGTTTTAATCATTTCTTACCTCTTACGATTTTGTGACAGTTATTGTATATGTTTTATTTTGTGTGGAGTTGGTAGTTTTTATTGTCACTGTGTTTTCTCCGCTTGTCCAAATTGCAGATGCACCGTTTTTCACTGGATTTGCCCCGTTTGTGATTTCTACTGTTGTGCTTGCTCTCACTGCCTCTGCGGTAATGACATTGCTGCTATCGGTTGTTTCAGCAGTATACTCCAGTACATTGGGACTAAAGTCCGGAGTAAGCTCCAGACCACTGATAGTTAAAGAAGCAAGCTCTGCATTTGGAGTTGGAGCTTGTCCCGGCAAAATTACTTGGTCGTACCAAGTGTTATATGTCTCTACCGGAGTTTTTTCATTTGCAACGCTTTTTACTGTACCGTCATATAGAGGAGAGGATTTAAATTCCATTTCGTCCATGTCTGGTTCTCTCTGATTTTCTTTGTTCTCCCCCGCGATACCAGGACGGGAAGCAGAGCAGTTATAAAAAACATGTCTTCTATTAAAAACATCTCCCTTAAAACCAAAAAGCAAAGCAAAAAGATTCTGTTGGGCATCAGCATTCTCTACCTGCATTCCTGTTACTTCGTCTATGTACTCACCAAGACAATCCACCTTAAAGTCGGATGGAGTATCTAAAATGCTTAACGTGCCGGTGTAACCGTTATTTGATGTAGTTACATAGTAGTCAATACCGTCTGCACGCTGAACGATTTGTTCGCCTTCTGCGGAAATTTCAATGCTTACAGAGCCAGGTAGTTTTTTAGGCGCACCATATACAGGTGTTCCGTCCTCTTGTAGTTCTAGTTTTGCATAGTGCACATCAATAAGGTCGTAGTGCACTTTATTTTTCTTTGCCATTGTTACACCTCAATTTCATAAATAATTTGATAAACTTTTTCGCTATTGATATAAGTTTCAGATTTGTTGTAGAAAAATCCTGTCAATGCAGTTTCAACTGCCCTTTCCAATTGTTGATTTTTCAATTCTGTATAAAGCTCTATCCGCGTATTTGATACTTCGTAGTACACACCGCCGTCTGCTCCGACATTATCTGTGTCATAGACGTAGTAGCAAATAAAAGGAGGAGCTTGTCTTTCCGTAAAAAAACGATAGGCAACAGGGATTCCCGTTGCCTCCAATATCGTTTTCAGTTCAGCAAGTGTCATGCTTTCACCTTCGTTTTTATTTTTTTTAGTAATTTATTCTCTGCCCGTTTTGCAGCCGGTTCTATATGGGGCTTTCCCTCAACCCTTCCTCCATCCACTTTTGCATGGCCATTTTCTAAAAGATGAGCTAACCTATAAGATGTTTTATTATGTACTGTAATTACCAGTTCCGTCCCACTCTCATATGTAGTTTTTTTTCGCCACCCTTTTTTATATTCTCCTGTATCCACAGGAGAGTCTCTTTTTATTTCAGATAGACACTCTTTACTTACTTCCTCAACGCTTTCTTTTACTCCATCGATAGTTGTATGCACATAATCTTGCAGAGTAGATATTATTTCTCCGGCAAGGTCTTCCGGTCGTACTTTAGCCATCATTCCCCACCTTTCTTTCCAGATACAGTTCCATTGTGTCATCCACTGTGTTGTGAAAGGTTCTGTACACTGAAAATTCTATTGGTGTATCAGCTCCAATAATGACTGTTGTTTCCCCCTCATAGTTTACATGTGGAGTTATTGCCACAAGCTGTGGCTTCATGCCCATCTCACCAGCATTAGACCACTCCGCACGGGTAACAGATTTCAATGTTGCCCATACGGCACGTTCAGTTCTTTGTGGAACCATTTGTCCAATATCATCTTTTGAATATGTTTCTTTTACAAGTAAAATCAATTCATCCATTTACAGCACCCTTTTCTGAAAAGAGACGGTTATTCAAAGCCCAACGCAGCATGCGTGGCATTTCATTCTGTTGCTCTTTTCTCTTTCTGTATAGATACGCCGCATACATCTCCACCAGCAAAGCGTCATCTTGTGAGGTTGTCAGGGTTATACCCTCTTTTAAGATAAGTTTTTTTGCTGATGTAATCAAAAAAAGCAAGTATTCATCCAATGCACTTACTGAAATTTGTAAATCAATTTTCAATATCTTTAAAATATCTTGTTCGCTCATACCCTAACCCCTTTCGGGCGCTTATGCGGATTTAGTAACATTTACTGTGTATGTACGCTCACTTACGCCATTTTGAACCGTAATTGTCAGTGGATGAGCTTTGGAATCAGCTTTCCATTTGATTGTTGAACCGTTCGGATAGTTTTTACCATCATATGCAAGCATTACTTTTGCTTTTGCTTGTGTTGGGTTCGCAGTGATAGCATCGCTAGCAGCGGAGGCTGTAACGGCATATGTTAAAGTTTCAGGGTCGAAGGTTGGAGAAAGTGTTTCAGAGCCAATTGTTAAATTCGTTAAAGTTGTGTCATTTGCGGTATCACCCGGGAAAGTTGCATCTGTTGCAGGTGCCGCACCAATACCGATAGCCACAAAGCCTTCTGCAATCACAGGCATACCGTCATAGCGTGCGGAACCTTTAAACGCAGCTTGGTCTTCTGCAAAGCGATATTCGTCAGAACGTACAAATTCTGAACCGCTTCTTTCTGCCAGTAAATATAAGTCGCCATAGCCTCCTACGATGTTTCCGTCCGAAATAACTTCATCAGGAAGCACGTCAATATCTCCACCGATTACAGGCATTACGCCGTTTTGTGCTGATACGATAGCACCGGCAGCATTAAAAGTCATAGCTTCCACAAGCAAGTCTGTGTATGTAGATTCGTTCATTGCCCAAAATTTTACGCCACGGCTGTATTTGCCTTTTGCTGCTTTTGCTGCAATCGCAATGGCTTTGAAAAATTCAATGCCTGTTTTTCCTGTAATAGTGGACATATTAGTTGTTGAGAGATTTTTCCAAGGTCTTGCTGTTGCTGGGTAGTTATCTGGTTCAGAGGTTTGTGCAAGTCTTGTTGCGATACCTAAAGGCATTTTCACACCTGTACCGTACAAAATAGCTTTATCTACGGAAATACCGATTGATGCGCCCATACCTTCCATGATTTCATAAGCAAGGTTCAAGTCGCTATCTTCCAAAGTTGCTTGGCAGATATATACAACACCGCCGACTTTGTATCCGTCAACTTCTACTTGGTTAAAGCTAAAGTCCAATTCATTTAGTTTGGCGCAAGCCTCTGTCCAAATCGCCTCTGGAATTGCGCCCATTACTGTTTGGCGTGCCTTACCATTTACGGCTCTTAATCTTACACGTCTTGTTAGTTTTGAGTAATCCATAATATTTTGACGTAGTAAGTCAAGCACTACAGTTGGAATGGTTAAATCTGCACCTGTTACACCTCTTTTTTGAGAAACGCCGGAGAGTTGTTCCCTGCCCATTTCTCTTGCTCTCTCCAAGAAAGCCTTTACATCTTCACGCGCTACAAACTCTCTTTGCTCTTGTGCGTTTAATCCGAAAAATTTTGCTCTTGTCTGCATTTTGTTATCAGCCCTTTCTTTCTTATCTTTTTGTGTTTCCCTGCTATCGGGAGATTTGGATTCTTCTGCTTCCAAATCTGCTTCCAAACCTTCAATTTCACTTTCCAATGTAGATTTCGATTCTTCGTGTTCTTGTTTTTCAGTATCGAATTTTTCTACTTCTTCTTTTACTGTGTTTTGTTCCTCTTCCGTTTGCGCTTCTTGGATAGCTTGTTCCAATTCGGATTCGCGGACAGAAAAGCTTTCATCTTTTTTTCTAAGCTCTTCCAACTCCGCTTTTTTAGAGTCAATATTTCTTTTCAACATCAAAATTTTAAGTGCCATTACTTTTCACCTCGTAGTCTTTCTAGCATCATCTTGCGCCACTGCGCTCTTTTTTCTGTTCTCGCTTGTTCCAGTTTGTATTTTGCAGTTTCTAATTCTTCTCTTGCTCTGGCTTGGATAGATGTCTGGCTATAAGCAGGAAAAGTACACGGACTAACTTCATAAAGCTCCACATCGGTTAATCTCGTTCTATACGTACCATCATCATCCCAACTTTCTTCCATCGCTCTAATATCAAAACCAAAACTGCACCCACGTACATCCCCTCGAGATACACGGGCATATCCGTTTTTAGCATCTTGGTCTTGTTCGTTGATTTCTACGGGTCCGAATAGACCAATTTCATCCTCAGATAAAGTTGCGGTTCTGTTTTCAGTGCTTCCCAAAACGATATCCGAATTATGATTCCAAAGCACTTTAACATCGTTTCCCTCTCGTAACGTTCTGGAGAATGCACCCGGCGCAATTGTTTCAACCCAACCGGGATATACTTCATACTCTCTATTAAAAACTGAGTAATAACCTTCAAGATAACGTTTTCCGTTTTCCTCTCTCGTCTTAAACGGTTCTGTTTTTATTACACGCCTTTCCATTTAACTTTCACCTCCATTCAATTTGTTTTGGTCTCCAATCATGCCTCGGAGAATATAATTTTCTAAAATGACAAGTTCATTTAGTCCTGGTATCGGTGACAGTCCTATCCAGTCCCGAACCTCATTACCCGTCATAATTCCTCGAACAAATTGGTCGTCTGCAACTGCGGCCATATCTTTTAAGTCGTAGTTATATAAGCTGCGTGCATTGAACCGAAAAAACCAGTCAGGGTTATATAACAGTTTCTTTGTAAGTTCCTGCTCTATCCCTCGGGCAATCGGCATAATTGTTGTATTGATAAAGTTGTTCCATGCATCACGTTTAAACTCCCCAATTCCCAAAACAAAAGGCGGCACCCCCAAGATAGCCGCCACCGTTTTTTTATCCAGTTCAACAAAGTCTGCCAATGCAAGGTCTGATAACGATAAGGGTTTTACCTGTTCCACTTGAAATTGGTCTGCCGGAATCATCCAAGGTTCTCCTGCCTCTGTTGTTTCAATATAATCATTTAAAAGTTTTTTGCGTCCTTCCGCGTTTGCAAATTCTTCTGTTAATGCATCAACCTTTACGATAATTGAAGGCTTCCATTTTGAAGACATAAAACCTTTCTCTGTCGCCGCCGCTTGCTTTAAATTATTTGCAACCTCTGATAAAGCTACTTTGTACCCAGCACCTTTCCATGTGTAGTAGCTGTCTGGATTCAAAACAAAATGCAGCACACTGTCAGGCGCATACTCTGTTCCGTTTACCAAAACTGAGTAGTCCCACAATCCATCAGGCATAAATGATGCCATTGCAGCAGGTACAGGGTTTAAATCTTTTAAAATACCTCTCTCAAAGACAGGATATACAACCGCATTTCCGTTCCCTTCCAGAATCATTGTTTTCACTATCCAATGAATAAAAGTAGAGCGTGTCATTCTGCTATTGGGGTTAATATCCATTTTTCTGCTCAATTCATTCTTTACCCGAATATCTCCATCTGCCGTATTTTCCATGAGCTGGATTGTCATACTTGCGATTAACTTCGCTATGGTATCCACTGCGGTACATATTTCAGGGTTATGTGATAGACTTGTATACCCTTGGCATACCAGCGTATCATAAGCATCTGTTGAGCATAACCATGAAACGGTTGTTTTTTCTTTCGGCTCTGCCCTCGCTCTTTTTTGTTTGTCTTTCTTTTTGCTCAATCTTTCATCACCCCCTTTGAGCGATTACTCGCCCCACCACTTTTTAGCTGCTTGACTTCTGTCGAGATTTTCCAAATAGCGTACGCACGCAAAAACCGAAGCATCGAATAAGTCAATTCTTTGCTCCGGCTGTACCTTCTCATATTGAATCATGTCATCTGTTTTCTCTATGGCAGATACGTTTTCCACGCAATATTCAAAAGCTTCTGAATGCAAATAAAAAAGAGTGCCGTTTTTAGCACTCTGTTCTATATATCTGAACCCTTCTGATTTTTTATAAAAATATTGCGGTTGGTCTATAATTTTAAATCCGGCAGACTTCATGCCGATAAAATATTCTCTGCAAAACTTTCTGTCGTGTCCTACCTGTCGAATTTTAAAACCACGCTTTCTCATATCAACAAACCAATTTACAACATCAGCATGATTGACCGTTGGACTGTTGCACATTGTCAAAAGTCCGTCATCTTGCCAGCCAAACAAAGGAATGTTGTCTTCATCCGCTTTCACATGTGCAGCCACAATCGGAAAAAATGCATGTGTGATGATAATATCTACACCTTTGTAATGTCCGAAAAGGGAAGCTGCTGTTAAGTCGTGCAGTTTGGATAAATCTGCACCTCCATACCAGTCAATTGGCAATTTTGACAATTCCTCCAACGTCCAGTTATATTTTTGGTCGCTGGCTCGGAATTCATCAATGTTAAAGTACGCTTTTAGTGCATTAGTGTACACGTTCAATGACTTGGCATAAAAATCTTTTCTTTGCTGTGGATCATTTTGTGCTTGCAGTGCATCGTTTAATATCTCATCGGGGCGAATTGTTACCCCATATCCTGGGTTTGCCATTTCATGAGTTATCGGATTGATATAGTCAACATTTCCGTTTTCATCTTCATTTGCACAGCACATAAATACGAAATACTGCTCATCTTTCACAGTACCATCCAACACCTTACGACAATACTTTAAACGTTGCCCTAAAAACAGTTGCTCATTATCTCCTGCCGTAGAAATACCAATCAAAAGTTTATTCGTGTATGCCTTCATAGCTTCTTTGAAAAGATTATATTGTTTCGGTTTTTTGAATGCGTGGCACTCATCCACTATGGCGATGTTACAGTTTAATGAATCTTGCGTATCTGGATTTGCAGCTAGCGCGCGAATAAAAAAAGAACCGTCCGGCAAAGATGATTCCATTGAATGCTCGTTGTTATTGTCTATAATTTTTACTGAACCACCATTTTTAGAATTCTCACCCATCCTATCAATGTTATACTTCAAAAAATTAAAACTTTCCAAGGATTGCATAAGGGCCGCAGAAGCAATATAAGTTTTAGCTCCCGACCTTCTATACCATAGAGATAAAGCCCATGCAAGTGCAGCAGCTAAACCCGTCTTACCATTTTTACGAGGGATGAATATTAACGCCTCATGATATTTAACTATATCAGTTCCAGCAAGCTTAAATCCCACAAGATTGTATATAATAAATTTTTGGTACGGCTCTAGTTTAAACTGTGTTCCTCTTAACGGCGTACCGTCCAATTTTTCCCCCTGCTGGTGGCATAAAGTTTTTTCTATAATTTGAATGCAAAACTCGGGAGCTTTTGAATCCACCCAATAATCAGGATTTTCCAAGTCTTGAAAAAAACGTTCTACTGCTTGCTGTAATTCTTTACACGCCACCTTTTCCCCTTCCCTGATACTATTAGCGTAATTTATGACATCCGCCCAGCTTTTCCCTTTAACCTGATTCAATTGACCTTAACGCCTCCGCAAGACCACCTGTTTTTTCTTTTCTCGGATTGTCACCTGTCATTTTTTTATAGCTGGACGGAGTTAATCCTAATTCACGCCAATACATCAAAGCACTTTTATTCAGGTCGTCCCACAAAATTAGTAAAGGATTTTTTGTCATATTGGTTGAGCCACCTTTGTTTGTATACTCTATGACAGACTTTCCTCCCGATTCTTGAAACTCTGTAAATGTTTTATCCCTTTGTTCTAAAATGGCTGCTAAAGTTTCAACAGCTGAATCATACGAATCTTTTTGCACATCAAGTGCAGCCATCTGTCGCAAAATGAGATTTTTCCATTTAGTTTTAGTCATAAGCTACACCCCCTTTGTTAAAATTAGTATCAGAGTTGGAAAGACTTACCCCCGCCGGTCCCTATCTATATGCTTTTTTAATCTTGATGGTGGGGGGGATTGCTTTTGTTTAGTAAACTTCATTTCATTTAATACCGATTGTTTTTTGCTTTCTCTGGATGAGCTTTGTTGTGGCAAGCAGAACATAAGCTGATAAGATTGCTGTCCGTATATACTAGCTCTGGATATTCATCAGCATGCTTTATGTGATGTACTGTAGTCGCGTCCACTTTCTTTCCATATCTCTTGCACCACTGACACTTATATCCATCTCGCCGTAATATATACTTTTGTTTGCGTTTCCATCTTTTATCTTTATAATCAAACATACTTACCTCAATAAAAAAAGACCATGCGTTGCGCACAGTCTTGTGTAATGTCCTCTACTGGGCCACATCAAAGAGAGGTGCGAGAGGTCTCGTTTGGACTAGCTGGCAAGGTCATGCCCTTGCTTGATACCACTTCTGCGATATAACCAGCTATGTATAGTCCGTGTCGCCACTACGGATATTTTATGTGTGTTTCCGTGGAATGCCGCGGCACACAGGCGATATTATAGAAAGGAGGTATACAAACCATTAGGGATAATTAATTTTCCCTGTCTACACTATATCATAGATATTTCAAAAAATCGTCCCCTCTTTTTCCCCTCTAAGATGTTAATACTCCATACATTAAAACTGTAAAATTATGTAGAGCTTCATCTTTTAATCTGTATACATGAGAACGTTCTATATGGTACTTATCCATAAGCCTTTCAATATGTCCTTTGCTTCTATCAATAAAGAACTCTGTAAGTATTTCTTGCTGCTGTCTCGGAAGCAAATATAACGTTCTTTCTATCGTTTGAACAAACTTTTCTGCCAACTCTTTGTTTTGTCGCAGCTTATCCCTTTTCACGATGTTATTCAACAAGTGGTCTTCACTTCTGCTTGCTCCACCGTCAACGGCTTCGCTATCTGTCGCACAACCCTTTAAAGCAGCGAAATCATTTTCAAGCCATATCAGCTGACTGTCCACATTTTCTAAAAATCTTTTACGCTGTCCGTATAGGCGCAAATCTGATATAGATTCACTTAGCCAGTTCATTCAATCCCTCCAATGTCAATCTTCAACTCTTCTTTCAAGATTTTATCCACATGATACCAGTAAAGCTCATCTTCCCGATGTTCTTCAAACATATCTGTTACGGTATCAATGAATTTTATTAAACGTTGCTGTCCGAATCCAAAACTTCGATTCAAGTTAATGAGTGATACTTTCAATATCTGCTCTATCAACTCTTTGCTCTGCTTTTCTCTTTCTTTGCTTACAATCTCTTTAATAGAGCTTTGCATTTGTTTTGACAGTCTTTGTTTAGCTGGTATCCTTGCTTTCATACTTCACTCCACTTTATAAATTTTGTTATATCCGCAACTTTTGAACTCATCGCATAACCCACCACGATACACGCATTTTGGAACCAATAAATCTTTTAAGCATGGGCATACTTTCACAACTCCTCTTTTTATCAGCTCCATTATTTGTCTGGTTTTTAGGTCTGCCTGTACACATAACCTCATATGTGACATAGAAATTAAAGCCTGTGCGTTGATATCCATAATATGTATTACCATTTCATCTTGTCTTGCTGCGCATCTGTCGTAATCTTTTTGCCTGTCGTTTCTTTGCGATTTCACATAGTGCTCAACTCCATGCTTATGCCTTACTAGATGAACTGATACATAGTAGGGAATCTGCATTTTTATCGTAAACATCAATGTTCTAATGGGACTGTGCTCAGACTTTAAAATTTTTTCTTTCCACTCATCCGTGGGTGGTGTATCTGTATCTTTCCCTACTGTACCCAGTGCCAGCTTTTTACAGCGCAACCAATCCGTATCAGTCGGAAAACGTAAAATTTCAACTAGCATCTTTCTTTTTCCTCCCCAGCCAATCACTTATATATAAAATCACACAAAAGATTAGTACACTACCTGAAAGTATCAACCCGATTAAAAAAGCCCACCAATAATG
>ERZ824488.609-NODE-609-length-45691-cov-6.920589_pt1 | contig 45691 bp, 41 predicted proteins | sample MGYA00519936_ERZ824488 | MGnify/ENA primary metagenome ERZ824488 (study PRJEB31778, sample SAMEA3449153) | human gut metagenome | biome: human gut; feature: human-associated habitat; material: faeces | place: United Kingdom | collected 2010/2012 ... | reverse complement strand
AAGCCGCATGTCTCCCTACGCCCCTGCGCGCAAAGCGCGCAGTCCGGGGTCAAGGGGTACTACCCCTTGCGAGCGGCGGTAATTCCGCAGCCAATGTTCTTTTCCACGAGTACCCCGCGCCCTATGGGCGCGGAGTGGGGTGCGGGGGGTCACCCCCTGCTCAGGCGGCGGGGGTCAGCGCTTCTTCGCCGGTGACGAAGGTGTACAGGGCCTCGGCGGCGTCCTTCAGACGGGGGCCGGGACGAGAAACTTCGTTGGAGTCGGCGTTGAAGATCGCGTCGTTCTGAACAGCCTTCAAGGCGTCCCAACCGGCGCGGGACTTGATCTCCTCCACGGGGGTGGGGCCTTCGCCGTAGTACATGGAAATGGTGACGATATAGTCGGGATCTCGCTCCAGCACCTGCTCTTCGGAGATCTCCGCCCAGCCTTCCACATCCGCGAAGGCGTTGGTCAGGCCGCACATGGTGGCCAGCTCATCCATGAAGGTGCCCTTGCCGGCCGTCCACAGCCCCCACTGCAGGGGAGAAACCTCGAAGTAGACGGTCTTGCCGGTGTTTTCGCTCTTGGCGGCGATGTCGGCAAAGGCGGACTGCATGTCCGCCACCATGGCTTCGGCTTCGTCGTTGCGGCCTACCAGCGCGCCGATCAGACGGATGGCGGTGTACACGCCTTCAATGTCCTGCGCGTCGCTGACGACCACACGGATGCCGGCCTTCTCCAGCGCGGCGACCTGTTCTTCGGTCTGGGCCATTTTGGCCATGATGACCACCTGGGGCTCCAGCGCGATGATCTGCTCCAGATTGGTGTCAGCGCCGGACTGGACCGCGGGCACTTCCAGAACGGATTCCGGGTAGTCGCAGTATTCGCCGCGGCCCACCAGCGTGTCCTCCGCGCCCAGGGCGGCGAGGATCTCGCAATCGGAAGCGGTCAGCGCCACCACCTTGGTAGCGGGCGCGTCCAGCGTGATCTCACGGCCGGCCATGTCGGTCACGGTGACGGCGGTGCTTTCCGCAAAGGCTGCGGTCAGGCTGAACGCCATCACAAGGGCAAGGAACAGGGATACGAGTTTTTTGGTCATTGGTCTTTCCTCCTGATTGAATCAGATCAAATGAATGAGCAGGGAAAGACACTTTTGAGCAAGCAAAAGCGTCCCTCCCGGAGGAACGCTAAAGAAGCCTTCGCCGTGCCCGGCGTTGGCCTTCCAGCAAATCCCATCCCCAGGGGCTTGTTCGAACGATGGAAACAGGTCTCCCGGCTTGGCCTCATTCTACTTGCGCACCTTCCCGCCCGAAGGACAGTGGCTTTTCCGCGTGTTCGTCCGCTTCACGGTTACTGGGATAGCTCGGAAATCGCATCCGTATTCCCATGACGCTCCCGACCAAAGGAGCGCCGCGCCTCACGGCGCAGATCCATCGGCTGATTCATTTGTCGGCTTGATTATACCCGCCCGGCCGGGGCAAGTCAAATTGAAAAGAAAAAACGCCGAGTGGCCGTTAAAAATGTGCCGGAGAAGGACGAAAAGGGAGACAAACAGGACAAAAAGAGGGACTTGCCTTTCCAACATCGGTCTCTTATAATAAGAAAAAATAGGAAAACAGGGCCTTCGGCCTTTCCAAAGGAGAAACGAGTATGAACACGATTCCCCGCAGTGAACATCCCAAGCCTCAATTTCAGCGCGACAGCTGGATGAACTTGAACGGCCTTTGGGCCTTTGAGATCGACAATGGCCGAAGCGGCAAGGCCCGCGGACTGAGCGCCGCAGACGCGCAGCTTTCCGGCCAGATTCTGGTGCCGTTCTGCCCCCAGAGCGAGCTTTCCGGCGTGAATCATAAGGATTTCCTTTCCGGCGTATGGTATCGCCGCACGTTTGAACTGACGAAGGAGCAGCTTTCCGGCCGGGTCGTGCTGCATTTTGGCGCGGTGGACTATCACTGCGAAGCCTTTGTCAACGGCGTCAGCGTGGGAACCCACACCGGCGGCTATGTTTCCTTCTGCTTTGACGTGACCGAAGCCGTCCATGAGGGCGAAAACGTCATCACCGTGTATGCGGAGGATGACGAGCGGGATCCGCTGATCCCCCGGGGCAAACAGAGCGAGCTGTTTTACTCTCACGGCTGCGACTACACCCGCACCACCGGCATCTGGCAGACGGTGTGGATGGAGTTCCTTCCGGAGACTCATATCGAAAAGATCAAGATCTTCCCCAACGTGGAGACCGGCTCCTTTGACGTGGAAGCCCTGCTGAAGGGCGCGGGCACTCTGGCGGTGGAGGCCTCCTACGAAGGCCGCCCCATGGGCGCAGCCAGCGTGAAGGCGGACGGCGGACTGGTGCGGCTGCATCTGCCCCTGCAGGAGACCCATATGTGGGAGCTGGGCTGCGGTCGTCTGTACGACCTGAAGCTGACCTACGGCGCGGATACTGTGCAGAGTTATGCGGGTCTGCGCAGCGTTCGTCTGGACGGTTATCGCTTTCTGCTCAACGGAAAGTCCGTGTTCCAGCGCACCGTGCTGGATCAGGGCTTCTATCCGGACGGCATTTACACCGCCCCCAGCGATCAGGCGTTGGAGAGCGACATCCATCTTTCCATGGCCTGCGGCTTCAACGGCGCCCGCCTGCATGAAAAGATTTTTGAGGAGCGCTTTCTGTACCACTGCGACCGGCTGGGCTATATGGTGTGGGGCGAGTTCCCCAACTGGGGTCTGGACGTGACCCGACCCGACGCGGTCTACAGTGTGCTGCCCGAATGGCTGGAGGAGGTGGAGCGGGACTTCAACCATCCGGCGCTGATCGGCTGGTGTCCCTTCAACGAGACCTGGGATCGGGATCACCGCAAGCAGGACGACAATGTGCTGCGCGCCGTGTATCTGGCCACCAAGAGCGCCGACCCCACCCGTCCCTGCATCGACACCAGCGGCAACTATCACGTGGCGACGGATATTTACGACGTTCACGATTACGAGCAAAACGTGGAAATCTTCAAGAACCATTATGACGAGCTGTCCAATGGCGGCGAACTGTGGGATCAGGTCAACCACCGGGGCACAGGCGTGCGTCAGCAGTACGACGGCAAGCTGCCCGTGTTCATCAGCGAGTACGGCGGCATCGGCTGGACGAAGGAAGAAAAGGCGTGGGGCTATGGCAATATGCCCAAGTCGGAGGAAGAATTTATCGAGCGCTTCCGCGGCCTGACCAGCGCTATTCTAGACAATCCCCGCATCATGGGTCTGTGCTACACCCAGCTGACCAACGTGGAGCAGGAGCAGAACGGCCTGTATACCTACGACCGCCAGCCCAAATTCGATGTGAATATCTTCCGGGAAGTTCTTACGAAAAAAGCCGCGATCGAAGACTGACCTGTCAGGCGGCGCGCTGAAAAGGCGTGCCGCTTTTTCCGATTTTACGAAGCGTCATAGCAGGAGAAAAAAAGCGTGCAGTCATTGGCTGAATATTTTCGCAAACCCACGCCGGAGGAGGAAAGGCTGCTTCGGGGCGAAGCACTGGACATGAGCCTGTACCAGCCTGCGCCCGCCGCCGCGTTTTCCGGCAAGAGCCTGCTGCCGGTCGATCAGGCCATCATGATCCGGCAGCATACCCGGTTCTGCGCCTTTCCGTGGCACCGGCATGATTATGTGGAGGTCATGTTCGTGCTGTCCGGCAGCGTGACCCATCATCTGGAAAGCGGGGAGCAGATTCGGCTGGAGGCGGGGGAGCTGCTGTTCATGAACCGCTTCGTTCGCCATTCCATCGACCCCTGCGGCGCGGAGGACGTGGCCCTGAACTTCATCGTGCAGCCGGAGGTTTTCGACTTCGCGCTGGAAATGGTGGGCCCGGAAAACGCGCTGGGGCGCTTCCTGCTGGACGCGCTGCGCACGGGGGAAAGCGGCGTACCGTATCTTTATTTCCGCATTCGGGAATGCCGCAGCGTTCAAGCCCTTCTGCAAAGCATGATCGAAGGTTTTCTGGAAACGCCGGACGGCTCCCAGAAGCTGCGGCGGCTGGAAATGGGGCTGCTGTTCGTCCATCTGCTGGGATTGAGCGACCATATGCAGCTTTCTACCGCCATGACCCGCTGGAACAACGTGGTGGTCGAGCTGCTGAACGAAGTCCACCGCAACTATGCTTCCTTTGAGCTGAAAGCCCTTGCCCGGCGGTATCATACGTCGTCATCCTACCTGAGCCGACTGGTGCGGGAAAATACCGGCCACAGCCTGACGGAGCTTTTGTGGCGGCGGCGGATGGAAAAGGCGGCGCAGCTGCTGCGGGATACGGATATGCCCATTCTGGCGGTGAGCCAGAGCGTGGGGTATGAAAACAGCAGCTATTTTTACCGCCTGTTTCAGCAGCGCTACGGGACGCCGCCGAAGGAATATCGGCGCGTTCATTGGGACGGAAAGGGGACGGAGAAGCATGAGCCATGAGACAGCTTCCGCTGGTGTGGACGAGCGGCTGGTGCTGGAAACGGCCATGGAGGCGGGCCACATCCTTTTGGAAAACGGCGCGGAAATTTTCCGGGTGGAGGAAACCATGGACCGCATCTGCCAGTATTTCGGCGTGGAGCGGCGGGACTTTTTCGTGCTGAGCAACGGTATTTTCACCACCGGCGGGCAAGAACGGGGTGAAAACGCCCAGCCCTTCGCGCAAGTGAAACACATCCCCGTCCGGGCCGCCCAGCTGAACAAGGTGGTGGCGGTCAACCAGCTTTCCCGAGACATTGAGAAGGGCCGCTACACGCTGGAGCAGGTTCAGCGGCGGTTGGAGGAGATTCGCTCCCTGCCGCCCAAGCCCAAGCTGGCTCAGATCGCCGCCTGCGGTATCGGCGCGGCGTGTTTCTGCTACCTTTTCGGCGGAAGTCTGCGGGACGCTCTGGCGGCGCTGGCCGTGGGCCTGCTGCTGGAAGTGTTTATCCTGTGGGTCAGCGGGCCCCATCTGAGCCGGATCATCGGCAATATCTGCTGCGGTGCGCTGATCACTGCCCTGTGCCTGTGCCTGCGCGGTCTTGGGTTGGGCGACGACCTGAGTCATATGGTGATCGGCTCCATTATTCCGCTGATTCCCGGGGTGCCCTTTACCAACGGCATTCGCGATCTGGTGGACGGAGACTACATCGCCGGGTCGGTTCGCCTGCTGGACGCTATGCTGGCGGTGCTGTGCGTGGCCATCGGCGTGGGCATTGTCTTTATCGCCTATCACCGGCTGTGGGGAGGTGCCATGCTGTGATCGCGCAGGTATTGGCGGCCGCCGTGGGCACGGTGGCCTTTGCGCTGCTTTTCGGCGTGCCCCGGAAATACTATTTCTACTGCGGCCTTGTAGGCGGGGCCGGGTGGCTGATCTACGTTCTTTTGACCCGGCGGCTTTCCGCCACAGAGACTGAGGCCATCTTCTTTGCCACGCTGGGCGTGATCCTGCTGTGCCGCGTGTTCGCCGTGCGGGAGGAATGCCCGGTGACGGTTTTCCTGATTGCGGGCATTTTTCCCTTGGTTCCCGGGACCCGTATTTATTGGACGGCCTATTACGCCGTGACCGATCAGCTGGCGCTGGCCCAGCAGAACGGGTTCGCCGCTTTGAAGGACGCGCTGGCCATCGTGCTGGGCATCGTGGTGATTTTTGAGCTGCCCAACCGGCTGTTCCGCCTGCTGACCCGGAAAAACAGGGAATAGCTCAAATTTGGCTACCCTTCTGTCAAAAAATGCCGCCTTGTCATCCGCCTTTTCTTATGGTACGTTGAGGTCAAATTCCCCGTACAAGGAGGAAAAAAGAAAATGAAGGAGACCCTTTCATTCAACAAGGACTGGCGTTTTCATCTGGGCGATATCCCGGTGGAGGAGGCCAAGCTGAAATCCCCGATGTATATCGAAGCCAAGACGGCCCGCAAGCGCTGCGGCCCCGCTGCCCGGGAGTATATGGACGGCACGGAATTCTATAACGAGACGAACCTGATCTCCCACGAAACGTGGCTTTCCGTGGACGTGCCCCACGACTATATCATCGGACAGGAGCCCAAGGAAGAAAACAACAACACGCTGGGATTTTTCCGCTACGAAAACGCGTGGTATCGCAAGCATTTCACGCTGGACGCCGCCGACGAGGGCCGCCGTATCAGTCTGTATTTCGAGGGTGTGGGCATTCATTGCAAGGTGTACGTCAATGGCTGCTATATGCTCACCAACAACTGCGGCTACAACTCCTTTGAGGTGGACGTGACCGACGTGGTGGACTTTGGGCAGGAGAACGTGGTAGCGCTGCACGTTGATGTCAGCGAACACGAGGGCTGGTGGTACGAGGGCGCGGGGATCTACCGCCCGGTGTGGCTCATCAAGTCCGAGCCTGTGGCGGTGGACCTTTACGGTGTGTTCGTTCACCCGGAGCGCAAGACTGCGGGCCGGTGGGATGTGCCCGTGGATACGACCCTGCGCAACGACGGGTACGAGTCCGCCATGGCCGTGGTGCGTTCCGTAGCGCGAAACGCCGCCGGGGATGAGATCCTTGCACTGGAAAGCTCCATCGAAATTCCCGCCCGGGAAAAAGCGACCCTCCATCAGCGAGGCGAAGTGACCGACCCGGCGCTGTGGGATATCGACAGTCCGAACCTCTATACGCTGGAAACCGTGGTCACGGTGGGGGAGGAAGTGGTGGAGAAGCAGAACAACCGCTTCGGCTTCCGTACCATCCGCTTTGACAAGGATGAAGGCTTCTTCCTCAACGACCGCCATGTGAAGATTCAGGGCGTTTGCTGCCATCAGGACTACGGCCTGACCGGCAAGGCGGTGCCCAAGCGCATCCAGCGCTACCGGCTGGAGCTGCTCAAGGAGATGGGGGCCAATGGCTATCGCTGTTCTCACTACCCCCAGCATGATTACACTATGCAATGTCTGGACGAACTGGGCTTTTTGACCATGTGCGAGACCCGCTGGTACGAAAGCACCCCCGAGGGCATGGCGCAGTTGGAAATGCTCATCAAGCGCGACCGCAACCACCCCTGCGTCATTTTGTGGTCTGCGGGCAATGAAGAACCCATGCACAAGACTGCGGCCGGCCGCCGGATCGCTCATGCCATGCTGTATCGGGCCCGCCAGCTGGACGGCACCCGTCCCGTGACCACCGCCGTTTCCCACGACCCGGCCCATTCCACCGTGGCCGACCTGATCGACGTGATGGGCGTGAACTACAATCTGACCCATTTCGACCTGCTGCACGAGACCTATCCTGACGTGCCGCTTGTCTCCACCGAATGCGTGGCTACCAGCACCACTCGGGGCTGGTATCTGGCGGACTGCCCCCAGCGTGGCTATATTTACGGCTATGACCGTGACACCAACAAGACCTTTTTGGCCCGGGAAAAAACGTGGAAATACCTGATGGAGCGCCAGTGGATCGCGGGCGGCTACCAGTGGGCGGGCATCGAGCACCGCGGCGAGACCGTCTGGCCCCGGCTTTGTTCGCAGGCGGGAGCTATCGATCTGTACCTAAATCGCAAGGATGCGTTCTATCAGAACCAGTCCCACTGGACGAAGAAGCCCATGGTGCATCTGCTGCCCCATTGGAACTGGCCCGGCTGGGAAGGCAAGACCCTGCGGGTGTCCGCCTACACCAACTGCGACGCGGTGGAGCTTTTCCTGAACGGGGCGTCGCTGGGCCGTCATGAGGTGGAGCCCTACGGCCACGCCGAGTGGCAGGTGGTCTACGCGCCCGGCAAGATCGAAGCCGTGGGCTACCGTCAGGGCGAAGAAGTCTGCCGGGATGTGCAGGAGACCACCGGCGCGCCCGCAGCGCTGCGCCTGAAGCTGGAGCGGGACGGCGTGCAGGGTGACGGCGAGGACATCGCCATTCTGACCTGCGACTGCGTGGATGCGCAGGGCCGTCACGTGCCTACCGCCGCTCCCTTCGTGCATTTCTACACCAATGAGAAGGGCACGATTCTGGGCACCGGCTCCGATGTGTGCGACCATGTGCCCGTCACCTGCCCCGACAGGCAGATGCGGGCGGGCCTGATCTCCGTGGCCGTCCGGGCCGGGACGGAAAAGGGCGGCCTGATCGTGTGCGCCGAGGCGGACGATCTGGCCCCCGCTGTGCTGGAAACCGAGCTGCTGTAAGCGCTGCACAAGCCCGTATCGCTTTTTTTGAACCGGGTATGACATAATTTGATTCTTTTTGGCCCCGCCGCAGCATTTGCGGCGGGGTCAAATCATGCTATGGTCGAAAAAGGAAATGCCGTCTTTTCCCTGAAGCGCCGCTGTGCTACACTGCATCCAGAAGCGAGCGGAACCGGCCGTCAGCTGGGAAAGCCTCGCAGACGGAAAACGCTTAGTGAAAGAAGCGAACGTTCCAAACACGGAAAATGGAAAGGAAGGATTCTCAGTGGAAAAAGCCTCCCTCGGACGCTTGCCTGCCGAAACCAGAAAAGCGCGCCGTCATACGGTGCTCAAGCAGATGAAAGCGAATTATTTCCTTTATCTTTTTCTGCTGCCCGCCACGGCGTATCTGCTGATTTTCTGCTACGGCCCCATGTACGGCATTCAAATCGCCTTCAAGGATTTTTACGCCTATCTGGGCATTGAGGGCAGTCCGTGGGTAGGATTGAAGCACTTTGAGAATTTCTTCCGCTCTCCCCGCTTCGGCGCGCTTTTACAAAACACGCTGACGCTGAGCTTCTACAGTCTGCTGGCCGGGTTCCCATTGCCCATTATTCTGGCGCTGCTGCTCAACTACACCCCCAGGCAGGGGCTGAAGAAGTTCGCCCAGACTGCTTCCTACGCGCCGCACTTCATTTCCACCGTGGTTCTGGTGGGAATGCTGAACGTGTTCTTCTCGCCCCGCTCCGGCTTCGTCAATACGATCCTTGGCTGGTTCGGTTCACAGCCCGTCTTCTTTTTGGGCGACCCCAAGTGGTTCAAGCACATGTACGTCTGGTCGGGCGTGTGGCAGAGCACCGGTTGGGGATCCATCATCTATCTGGCGGCGCTGGCGGGCGTAAGCCCGGAACTGCATGAGGCGGCCATCATTGATGGGGCCAACAAGCTGCAGCGTATCTGGAATATCGACATTCCCACCATCATGCCCACCATGGTCATCCTGCTGGTGATGAACTTCGGCTCCATCATGAACGTGGGCTACGAAAAGGTTTTCCTGATGCAGAATGACCTGAACATGAGCGCCTCGGAGATCATTTCCACCTACACCTACAAGATCGGCCTGCAGGGCGCGCAGTACAGCTATTCCACGGCCATCGGCCTGTTCAACAACATTATCAACTTCGTGATGCTGGTGGTGGTGAACCGCGTGGCCCGCGGCCTGTCCGGCAGCAGCCTGTGGTAAGAAAGGAGGGTGCGCCTTATGGAACAAACTGCCGCAAGGGTCGGCTCCAAGGTCAATGAGACCCGGTTTGACCGTATCTTCAACGTCGTGGTCTATGTTCTGCTGGCCTTGATGCTGATCGTGGTGATTTATCCCCTGTATTTTGTGCTGCTGGCCTCCGTCAGCGACCCCCAGTACGTCAATTCCGGCACGCCCCTTCTGTACCCCCGGGGCTTTACCATGATGGGTTATTCCCGGGTGTTTGCGGATAACCGCATCTGGATCGGCTATGCCAATACCCTGCTGTATGCCGGGGCGGGAACGCTGCTGGCCGTGGCGGTGCAGGTGATGGCGGGGTACGCCCTTTCCCGCAGCGATTTGCCGGGCCGCAACATCTTCATGGCCCTGTTCGTCTTCACCATGTATTTCGGCGGCGGGCTGATCCCCTTCTATCTGGTGGTCAAATCCCTGAATCTGGTCAACAGCCGGCTTTTGATGGTGATGCTGGGCTGCTCGTCGGTGTACAACATCATTATCATCCGCTCGTTCTTTGTATCGACGCTGCCCAAGGAACTGCAGGAGGCCGCCTTCATCGACGGCTGCACCAACCAGCGGTATTTCTTCAGCATCGTGCTGCCCCTGTCCAAGGCCATTATCGCGGTCATCGCACTGTATGCGCTGGTGGCCCAATGGAACTCCTACTTCAACGCCATGATTTTCCTGACCGACCGCAGCAAGTACCCTCTGCAGCTGTACCTGCGGGAAATTCTGCTGACTGCCAAGACCTATGCCGACACCTCCATGGTGGGCGGCGACCCGGAAGCGGCGGCCAAGATGGAGCAGATGGTGGAGGTCATCAAATACGGCGTCATCGTGGTGTCCACGCTGCCCGTCATCGCCATTTACCCCTTCCTGCAGAAATACTTCGTGCAGGGCGTGATGATCGGCGCGGTCAAGGGCTGACCTTTTCGGAACAAACGCGCGAGCGTTGAAATATGTTCAATTACGGCAAGGAGGTAGACCCATGAAAAGATTCCTTTCCCTGTTCCTGGTGCTGAGCCTGGCGCTCTCCCTGATCGCCCTGCCTGCAATGGCGGAAGGCGAAGCGTTCACCATCACCGTCAACCTGCACGGCCTTGACAAGAGCGGCGGCACCGCCAACAAGATCGGCCCCAAGCACGCCGAGGAGACCACTGGCGTCAAGATCAACTACTACGAGCTGGACTCCGCTTCTGCCGGCGAAAAGATCAACATCATGCTGGCTTCCGGCGACCTGCCTGACGCTTTCCTGTCCATCATCAACGAGACGCAGGTGGTCAGCAATCTGCCCCTGTTCGTGCCGCTGAACGAGTACCTGACCGAAGAAAACGCCCCCAACCTGATGAAGATGTTCGAAAAGTATCCCGAACTGATCGACATGATCACGCAGGTGGACGGCAACATCTACACCCTGCCCATCGGCGACTTCTCCAACCCCGACAACCAGGGCGAAGGCATCCAGTTCATCAACAAGGCCTGGCTGGACAAGCTGGGACTGGAAATGCCCACCACCACCGAGGAATTCTACCAGGTCTGCAAGGCCATCAAGGAAGGCGACCCCAACGGCAACGGCGAAGCCGATGAGATCCCCGTGACCTTCACCCAGAACAACTGGGCGGCCCATTTCATCAACCTGATGGGCCCCTGGGGCATCTGCGAGTGGGAAGGCGGCGGAGACGGCTACCTGAAGGTGGAAGACGGCAAGGCCATCTTCACGGCCACCCTGCCTGAGTTCCGCGCCGGTCTGGAATACTGGCACCGCATGGCGGCCGAGGGTCTGCTGGATGTGGAAGGCTTCACCCAGACCAACGAGCAGTTCTACGCCCGTCTGAAGTCCTACTCCGTGGCCAGCTATCGCGTCTGGACCCCTGCCTCCAATTTTGCCGCCGAACAGGCTGCCGAGTTCACCGCCCTGCCCGCGCTGCAGGCTTCCGATTACCCGGAGATCCAGTCTGTGACCCCCGGCGAAATCAACAGGTTCTGCGGCAACTGCTACGGCTTTGCTATCACCCGCGCCTGCAAGGATCCCGCAGCGCTGGTTCGCTGGTTTGACGCACAGAACGCCGATGCGGCCACCAAGATGCTGTGGAAATACGGCGAAGAAGGCAAGCTGTGGAAGCAGGATGAAAACGGCAAGATCTGGGCTCTGTGGCCGGAGCAGACCGAGGATTTCACCCGTGAAAACATGAAGTACACCTATGGTGCGATGAACCATATCCCCTGCCTGATCCTGCCCGAAGAACTGGAAGAGAACGGCGACGATGCGCCTGTGGAAGCCACTGTCCGTCTTGGATTTGTGAACGCCGTGAAGGATCACTTCCCCGCCGAGCGCATCCCGATCCGCAATGTGCCCGCTGAAAAGATCCAGGAGCGCAATATGCTCTACACCGACCTGAAGGCCTATCTGGACAGCTTCGTGGCCGACTGCGTAGTCAACGGTCTGGACGACGCCAAGTGGGAAAAGCACCTGAAGGACGTGGAAGGCTACCGCGCTTCCGAGTGGGTGCAGTGGTATCAGGACTACATCGACAAGAAGTTCTGAAAATTTCCTGAAAACCCTGATGGGCGGGCGGCTTTTGCCGCTCGCCCGGTTGGCGTTTCTTGACAAAAGCGCCGGTTTGGGGTATGGTGAATACAGTATTTTCATGGCAGAATCAAATAGAAAATGGATGGGAAGGGAGCACACCCGCTAATGGCACGTGTACGAAAACCGCAGGGCGGAAAGGCCTATCGCTGGCGCGTACGAGAAATGTCCAAGCCCTGTGCGGTTCATCTGTGGACGAAATATGCGCTGGCCTATGTGCTGGTGATGGCGATCCCTTTTACGGTATTCAGTGTGATGGTGAACCGTTATCTGACCAATGAGATGACGGCCAGCATTCAGAGCGAAATGACGAACACGCTGTTCGCAGCCCGGCAGAACTTCGATCAGAAGATCAATCAGATGGTCTCCATCAGCCTGCAAATCAGTCAGCTTAACGATTTCAGAGGCTCCAACCTGTCCAGCTACAGTTATGCCAGCCGCCGCGGCGTACAGCAGATGCTCAGGGCCTTCTGGGCCACGGGACAGGTCTATCGGGACATTGCCTACTACCAGCGCGACCTGCCAGAGACGGTGTTTACCATTTCTGGCACCTACGAGGTGAGCAATTACCGCCTTTTTTACGACGGACAGACCGGGCAGTGGCTGTCGCTGAAGCAGATGAGCGACGCACAGCTGGATCAGGTCTGGTACGCGGCCGGAGAGAACCGGGACGGCATTACGCGCCGGGGCGCGATGCTGATTTTCAGCCAGCCGGTGCCAAACATTCCCGGCGGGTTTCTTCTGTTTGAAATGAGCGAAGCTGGCGTTCGGGATATGCTGCCGTCCATCCCGGAGGGCGGTCAGCTGACTATTACCCATGGCGGAAAATGGCTCTATCCTTTCCAGACAGGGGAAGAACTGCGTCAGCCGGAAGCGGGGCTTCGCAAGACCGACGACGGTTATTGGGAGGGCGCTGCCTATAGCCCGGATTTTGGCCTTACCTACGGCTATCGCTGTCAGGTCGGCGATCTGGGGAGCAAGGCCAGGACAACGCTGCAGGCTTATATGCTGATCATTGGGCTGATCGGTCTTTTGTGCCTTTTCGCCATTGTGGAGACCTCCCGCCATCATGCCAAGCCCATTGAGCAGCTGATGGAGTTGACCGAGGATCTGGTGCCGGATGATGTGTACGGCATTGCCCGGCTGCAAAGCGCCATGCATCAGCTGCGTTCCTACAGCCAGCAGCTGGTGGACATTCGCACCAGTACCCTGCGCAGCAATGCGTTGATTCGTCTGGTGCGGGGCCGTTACCACAGTGAGAAGGACGCGGAGGAGAATCTTCGTCGACTGGACATGACCTTCCGCCAGCCGTGGCGGGTGGTGATGCTGCTGCAGCGCGATAAGGCGTGGGAAATGGATGTGCCGGAAAAGGTCTGCGCCCGCTTGAGCCGCAGTCATGACATCTATGGTTTCTCCTACGCGGAACGAAGCGTGTTCGTTATGCTGGTGGGCATGGACAGTCAGGATCGTCAGCCGTTGGTGCGGGAACTGGAGCAGCTGGCGCAGGAGCCGGAGTTTGCAGATTCTCAGCCCCGTTTTTCGCTGGGCATTCCCTTTGAAAAGCTGACACAGGCGCCCCAGTCCTATATGGACGCGCTTTCGGCAGGCCGCCGCATGACCGGCGAAGGCGTGGCTGTTTACGAGCAGAGCGAGCCGGAGGAAGCGCCCTTTTATCCCGAAGAAGAACTGCAGGCGCTGGAAACGGCTCTGAATCATCAGGACAGGAACCGCACGGCCTTCCTGTATGATATTCTGATGACCATGGTCTCCCGCAACCGGCACGTGTATCTGTACACCGTCACCCTTCTGTCGGAAATGATTCGTCTGTATACGCAGGCCCTCCCGGAGGAAGAAGACGGCGCGTCCGTCTGCGGCCCGGTGGTCTGCGGTCAGTGCGTCAACGATGTGGAGGATATGCTGGATTGTCTGCGAAAGCTGCATCTGCGGGCGCTGCAGCATATGACCGAGCAGGATCTGGAAAACAGCGCCACGGAAATGACCGGCATCGCCAATTATATTTCCTCCTGCGAGGAGCTGGACACGCTGACGGTCAGCACCGTGGCGGAGCGGTACGGCATGAACGCTTCTTCCCTGAGCCATCGGTTCAAGAAACAGATGGGCTGCAATATTTCCGATTACATCTTCACCTGCAAGATGAACCATGCCTGCGCCCTGCTGCGTTCCACCGACCAGACCGTGGCGGAGATCGCCCAGAAGGTGGGGTACAGCCAGTATACCTCCTTCGTGCGTCAGTTCAAGCGCCAGAAGGGACTCACGCCTACGGCCTACCGGGACGCATGGCGAAAGGAACATGAATAACAAAAATCGCCCGCTCATTCGAGAAAAAGTCGAATGGGCGGGCGATTTTGTCCGGCCTGTTTGATGCTGCGCAAGGCGTAATTTGGCCGCAGGTCAGCAGAAAAATACGAAGATACCCGGAGTTTGCAAAATTCCGCCCCTTCCAGCGAAAGAGCGGGATTTTTGGCATTGCCGTGAATCAGTCTTCCAGAATCAGCACGTCGAAGGGCTGCATTGCCAGATCCTTTTCGACGGTTTTGCCCGTCAGCAGGTCGACGCGGCCGGCAAATTCGTCCGGCAGGACGTGAGCTTCCTTCGTCAGGTTCATCACGAAGGTGAAGGTGTGGCCGTCGCCCTGCCGGCGCACGATCTCCAGCCCGGAGCAGGGAGCGGCGACGGGGGAGACCTTCGCGGCCTGTGCTGCTTCGTCCAGCAGCTTGTCAAGGCCCTCCGGGGCCAACTGCGTGGCTACGTAATAAACGCGGCCCTGCCCGAACCGATTGCAGGTCACGGCAGGCGTGCCCTGATAGAAGTCCTCGCCGTAGACGGCCAGCGCCTCGGCCCCTTCCAGATGGAGAATGTCGCAGAGCAGATTGCAGGTAAATTCACCGCCGTCCGCAAAGCGAACCCGGTTGGTCTGGCTGGGAGCCAGCGCGTCGATTTCTTCCGCCCAGACGCCCGCCAGCTTGCGCAGGGGGCCGGGGTAGCCGCCCAGATGCACATTGTCGCTCTCGTCCACGATTCCGCTCATGAAGGAGGTCACCAGCACGCCGCCGTTTGCTACGAAGGCTTCCAGCGCTTCCTTCATGCCCTTTTTGCACATATACAGCACAGGCGCGACGATGATCTGGTAGCGGGAGAAATCGCCGTCCGCAGGCACCATATCCACGGGAATGTTCCGCTCGTAGAAATAACGGTAGTAGCGGTGCAGCTGATCCACGTATTTCAGATCCACGCTGGGGCCGCTGGTGTATTCCAGCGCCCAGTAGTTGTCCCAGTCGAAAATCATGCCCACCTTGGCAGGATAATCGCTGCCCAGCATCCCGGTCAGGTTTTTGAGTTCTTTGCCGAAAGCGGCTACCTCCCGGAAGACTCGGGCGTTTTCCGTGCCTGCGTGCTCGATCACCGCACCGTGGAATTTCTCGCAGCCGCCTTTGGAGCGCCGCAGCTGGAAGAACTGGATGGTGTCCGCCCCGTGGGCCAACGTCTGTACGCTCTGGGCCCGCATCTGGCCGGGCCGCTTCAGGGAGTTATAGGGCTGCCAGTTCTGCTGGCTGGGGGTCTGCTCCATCAGCATGAAGGGCTTGCCCTTCAGGGAGCGCATCAGGTCGTGATTCATGGCGGTCATGCTCCACGGCGTATCGAAGGAGGGATAATTATCCCAGGAGACGATGTCCATCTCCTTGGCCCAGCGGAAGTAATCCAGCCCCTTGTAGGTGCCCATCAGGTTGGTGGTGATGGGAGTGGAGGGGTCGCATTCCCGGATGGCGTCCCGCTCCATGGTGAAGTTGCCCAGCAGACTGTCGGACATGAAGCGACGGTAATCAATGGACATACCGGCAAAGCAGGTCTTGTCGGATGGAATACCGTCACCCAGCGCATTGGGAGCCACAATATCGTCCCAATCGTAGAAGGTATGGCCCCAGAAGGACGTATTCCACGCAGCGTTCAGCGCATCCAGTGTGCCGTAACGCTTCCGCAGCCAGACCCGGAAAGCCTTTTCGCAGTTCTCACAGTAACAGGCTCCGCCGTATTCGTTGCTTACGTGCCAGCACACCACGTGAGGATTGCTGCCGTAGCGCTCCGCCAGCCGGTGCGCCAGTTCGTGGGCATAGTGCTGGAAGACAGGGCTGTTGGGGCAGGCGTTGTGCCGTCCGCCGAATTTATGTCGGCGGCCCTCGTAGTCCACCCGAGCGACCTCGGGGTACTTGCGCACCAGCCACGCGGGCATGGCACCCGTGGAGGTGGCCAGCACGATCTGGATATTCGCCTTGGAGAGCGTATCGATGATCTCATCCAGCTCCGCAAAGTTGTATTCTTCCTCCGAGGACTGCAGCTTGGCCCAGGAGAACACGTTCACCGTGGCGCTGTTGATCCCGGCCAGATCAAACAGCCGCAGGTCTTCCTTCCAGATCTCTTTGGGCCATTGCTCCGGGTTGTAATCGCCGCCGTACAGCACGACGTTGAAAGGATGCTCCATGCTGATTCCTCCTTAAAATTCAACGGGAAAACTCCCATGGGATCGTCTTTTTGAATGCTATCATTATAGCACGGCGAAGCAGGGCGGCAAAGGGAAAAAACGCCGGATTATATGGAAAAAACGACAACAAAAAAGCCGCCCACCTGAACGAATCTAAGCAAGCGACTTATGGCAGGGGCAGAAGGACTCGAACCCTCAACAAAGGTTTTGGAGACCCACGTGTTACCGTTACACCATGCCCCTCAGCACTTTTTCCATTATACACGTGTTTTTCATTTTGTCAACCAAAAATTTTATAAAAAGACCGAAGAACGCTCTTTTCGCGCCTTCGGTCTTTGCAGCTTGTCACACGCCCGCCACGTCCGTCTGAGCATCTTCGGGAACCGGGTCTTCCAGCCCCAGCAGTGTGCTCAGCGTCAGACATTCGAAGCCCTTGTCCAGCAGATTGGGGATCAGCTTGGTCAGGCAGCGCACGTCCTTGGCGTTGGCATGGAAAAGCAGAATGCTGCCGTTCTGCGTGTTCTTCAGCGCTTTTTTCGCATCGGTGGTATCCACGTCCCAGCGGACGGCGTGTGCATAGCCCGCCTTATAGATGGACTCCACCACCCACATATCGCTCTTTTTGCCCTTCTTGGAGGACAGATTGCCGTAGGGCGGGCGCATGAGCTGCATGGGGTAGTGATAGCCCAGCACCTTGTCCAGCTGCTCCTGCGTCCGGGTCAGGGTCTTCTTCACCTTTTCCCGGTTCAGGGTCGGCAGACTGGAATGAGCCCAGGTGTGGTTGCCGATTTCGCAGCCCAGATCGAGGGCGCGCTGCCAAAGATCCTGATCCGCCGTTTTCAGGGCCTTGCCCACCACGAAAAACGTAACGGGAATGTTGTATTCTTCGCACAGATCCAGAATTTCGGTCACATGTTCCCGGCTGTAGCAGTCGTCCACGGACAGGGCGATCTGCGGAACGTCACGGTCGCCGTGGAAAACGGTAAATCCCTCAGGAACGGTCGTCCCGGCGCTGCCGAGCGCGGGGGAAAGGAGCATCGCCAGAAGAAGAAGAACGGAAAGAAAACGCCGGGATACGCTGCGCATGGGATTGCCTCCTGCATCGGGGAAAGCCCCGTTTTTTCGGTCGTGGTTCTCATCCTATCAAACGAAGGAAAAGGAGAAAAACTTCCAGCTTATGTCGGCTTTTTGGGGAAAAAGCCAACATGAAATGATACCATGGACGAATCGGAAATACAAGGACTTGTATAATTTTCTTTTGCCGCGCCAGACTGTAGCCGTAAGGGGGAATGAAAATGCTGGGTTTTTTGTTCGCGGTGATTGCCGGGGCGGCCATGAGCGTACAGGGCGTGATGAATACCCGCCTGCAGGAGAATATCGGCCTGTGGGAGGCCAACGCCTTTGTGCAGGGCACAGCCTTTGTGCTGTCGCTGGCGGTGATGTGGATCTTCGGCAAGGGGCACCTGCGCAGTTTGACGGAGGCCCCATGGTGGAACCTGCTGGGCGGCGCACTGGGACTGGTCATTACCGTTACGGTGATGCTGTCCATCAAGGGTCTGAACCCGACCATTGCCATTTCGACGATTTTGATCGCCCAACTGCTGGTGGCGGCAGCGATCGACTATTTCGGCTGGATGGGGCAGGAAAAGATGAGTTTCGCCTGGCGGCAGTGGGCCGGGTTGGGGCTGATGCTGGCGGGCGTGGTGCTGATGAAGTGGACGAAGTGAAAAGCACAGAAAAAAGTCATGCTCTTTGACAAAGCATGACTTTTTCAAACGGCTTGTTTGTTATTCTGCGGTCGTATCGGTGGCGGAGGTGTTGTTCAGGACGGCGTTGGTCAGGGTGTTGAGCTCGTTGATCGCGTCGGTGAGCTTGCTGAGCGCGTCGTTGACCTTCTGCCCGCTGGCCAGACAGGAATCGTAGTTGTCGATGATGGCGTAGATGTTGTCGAAGGTGCTGACGTCGTAGAGCCGCCCGACCTCGCCGTACATGCTGACGTTCAGATCGTTGACTACTTCGATGCCGTGGACGTACTGCCGTACCCGGGCCAGCACGCTGGAGGTGCTGGTAGCGCCCAGACGGCTCAGATTGTTGACACTGGAAAGGGCGTGCTGCATCTCGCTACGAATTTTGGCGTTGCGCTGGGTCTCGAAGCTGGCGGAATCCAGCCCGCCCACGCCCGTAAAGCGCAGGATCAGGAAAGCCGCCAGAAGCACCAGCAGGATCACCAGAATGGGCTTGTAACGGTTGGAGCGCATCACGTTTTGATAGCTGCTGCTGCGCTGATAACGCATCATGGGATGTTCCTCCTCCTTCTAAAAAAGCCTTTCGGGAAGGGAGATACCATCAGCAGTATAGCACAAGTGGATTGAAAATGCAAAAAATGCTCCCTTTTTCGCCTAAAAAGGGAGCATTGCACATAAAAACAGGATTATTTTCCTTCGATGTCGCTGGTGCAGTGGGGACAGCGGGTCGCGTCCTTTTCCACGACGGACTTGCAGTAGGGGCACTTGCGGGCGGCTTCCTTCACGGCTTCTTCCTTGTGCAGCAGCTTGTTCATGGCCTTCACCAGCAGGAATACGCAGAAGGCGATGATGATGAAGTTGATGATGTTCTGCAGGAACGCGCCGTAGTTCACCGTACCAACCCCGGCGGCGTTGGCGGCTTCCGCACTGGGGTAGCTCTGGAAGTCCAGTGCGAAGAACAGGCCGCTCAGGTTCACACCGCCAGTCAGCAGGCCGATGACGGGCATCAGCATATCATTCACCAACGAGTTGACGATGGTGGTGAATGCGCCGCCGATCATAACACCGGTGGCCAGCTCCAGAATGTTACCGCGGGAGCAGAATTTTTTGAAGTCCTGAAACAGTTTTTTCATGGAAAACCAGCCTTTCTGATGAAGATGGATGAAGCTTGATAAAGCCTGTTTTTTCAGTCCGTCAGGGCTGGAAAAAGCGGAAGAAATACAGCCCGGCGGAAACCTTCTCCGCCTCCCATTCCACCGGCCCCAGCTCGGAGCGCAGGTAGGCCAGCAGCGCTTCGTCCGGCGCTTCCTTCAGGCTGATGAAGCGAAGCGCCGGACGAAGCCAGTCGGCGGCGGTGAAATGCTCGCCGTCCAGCCCGAAGGCGGCCAGCTTGGCAGTGTATTCCTCCGAACCGCGGCTCCATCCGCCCCAGAAGGTCAGGTTTTGCGGTACGCCCTGAGACGTGTCGGGGAACATGCGCATGTCGTTCACCAGCTCGGTGGAGTAGATCAGCAAAAGATCCGGGTGGGTCAGCGCCTGCGCGTCCATATCCGCGTGGGCGTTGTAGTCCCACGGGGAGCGACGCCGCCGGACAGCGCCCAGCAGGGCTGGCAGCGGCGCGGCCATGCTTACCGCCAGCAGAATGCCCAGCGCGGCCCTCCAGCCCTTCCGGGCCGTAGGCAGGCCGCATTCGCCCAGCAGGCAGAAAACCATCGCCGCCGCAGGCAGTAGGGCCACGGTGACGGCCCGGTAAGGCAGACGGCCCTTCAGCGCCAGATAGCAGAAGAACAGGAAGCACAGAAGTCCCGTCATAAGCAGCGCCAGCGGAAGCCATGGATTCTCCCGACGGTTCCGGAAGGCGCAGAAGAGGGCAAACAGCCCCAGCCCGAACAGCACGACCATGGTTTGAACGAACCACGGCGAGCGCCACCGAAGGTCCTCAATGGCGGCTCCGGCGGTGGTGGTCGTTTCGGAATTGTACCAGTTTTTCCGCACAGAACGGAGGGCCTCCGTGGAGATGGCCTCATCCATGGTGTTCCATTTGTCCAGCAGGATGCGCTGCTCGTCCGTCCAGCCGACGCTTTCAAGGGCCTCGGACGGCAGGGATTTCAGATTGATATAATCCAGCACCTGACTGCGGGCCTGCTGCCACTGAAGCGCGTCCTGTTTCTGCTTTAGACGAATTTCCAGCGCCCGGCCCGCAAAGAGACCGCCCAGAATCAGCAAAGCCAGTCCCGCCGCAACCAACATGGGCCGGGCGGAGCGCTTCGTTTGTTTTCCAAACCCGAAAAATGAACAAAAGCGCAGCAAAAAAGCAATCCCGCAATAGCCCAGCACCGGTACGAGCGAAAGCTGGCGCAGTCCGTAGCACAAAATGAGCAGCAGTATCGCCAGCGTCATGGCCCGAAGGAGGGAACGGTCGGAGGCGCTTTGACAGTCGATGGACAAAATCTGCGCCACCGCAGCGGCCCCCAGCATCGCTCCCGTGACGGTAAAGGTAACCCGAGCCAGATAGTTCGACCCATACAAAGCGGCATAACCGGCGCACAGCAGAAGACCTGTCCGCAGCCGTCGGCCCGCCCGGAGCCAGCATTGCAGCAGGCTTTTCAAAATCACGGTCAGGGCCAGCGCCAGCAGAAGGAGCTCCAAAAGGGAATACCATGCGACGCCCGGAAAAAAGCGCTGTAGCCAGCGCAGGGGATAAACATAAAAGCCCAGCAGAAACGGGTGAAAATCAGGCGTGCCGCCCGGCTGAAAGCCCGTCATGGCGCGCAGGATGAACTGGTCGTCGTTGGCGGCAAAGTAAATGTCGCTGAAGCAGAGCAAAAAGCCCCACAAAAGCGCCGTAATCCCCGCGCCCCAAAGCCAGCAGCTTCGGGCGCTGTTGCGATGCGTCAAGCCGTGCAGCCTCCTTTGCGCGTTTTTGCCGCATGAGTGGCAAACCTCCCTGATTATAGAAAAGAGCGCCCGGAAAGTCAAGAGAGGCACGGGTTTTCCCCGCGCCGCCCGTCTGTTGGCCTGGCTCCGTCAGCCGTTTCCGTCAAAAAACCACTCCATGGGCGCATAGCCTGTCTCGCCCTCGTCGGTGACGACGACGTACAGCCGGTCGTTCACCACGCCCATCAAATGCCAGCTGGAATGAGTGCAATACTGCTCCGTCAGGGTCAGGTCGGTATAAATGGGCGTTTTGGTCTCCGCTTCGTCTTCCCGCAAAATCTGCTGGGAAAAGCAGGGCGTGACCTGATCCATTTTTTCACCGGTGACCAGATACTTTTTCAGCATCCAGCCGGTCAGGCGGCCGTCCGTGCCGATCTCCACCTGACACCAGCCGTCCCGTTCGCCCAACACCCGCACAGGTGTGCCGTTCCAGAACTTGCCCAGCGAATCCGCTTCCCGGCTGGGCTTTGTTCGCAGGTGCAACCGGTCATTGGGATCGGGGTTGCATACCACCGCCAGCCCGGTCCGGTCCAGCTGGGCGGTCAGCTCCTCGGAGGTGCAGGGCAATGTGGTCAGATCGTCCGCAAACAGGTCGAAGGGCAGCACACCGATCCTCAGGGTATCGGTATCCATCAAAGTGCCGGTGTTCAGGCCGAAGTAACAGTTCAAATCCTCGTTTTCCCCGTAGCAGGTCAGCCAGCTGAGCCGCCATTGCCCGTTAAACGTGCGACGGAAGCCCGCCTGATGGTCCTGCTGATTCCAGTCCAAAAGCAGGTCGCTTTCCCCGGCATGAAAAGTATCCAGCCAGATATCCGACGGCAGCACGGGCGAGCGGCGGATGGCATATACGCCGTTTTCATCCTGCGTGATCTCTATCAGGCGCTTGCCGGTCTCGTCCTCTGTCAGAAGCAGCAGAACTTCGGACTGGAGATGATTTTGGAGGATTTTCCCCGAAACGGGCAGCAAAGACGGGTCAAGAAAATCGTCCGTGCTAAATTCGCTGCTATAGCCAAGGGACATCAGCTGGTTAAAAGGCTCGGTCTCCAGCTTCTGCTGAAATTCCTTCGACAGGGGGATCGGGAAAGAAGAAAACTCCCTCTGAATGGAGCCGCCCGCCTGATAGTACACCCACCGTACCGTCAGGAAACCGTTCTCCACCTTGGAATAGGCGGTCTCCACCATTGTATCCTCCAAAACGCCATCGGAAGAATACCAGCGCAGCGTGTACCCCTCCTGACGGGCGGCCAGCGCTTCCCGGGAGACGGTGGATAGCCGCTGCGCCTCCTCCGGCCGGGACGGAAGCGCCCACATACGAAAAAAAGTGAAAATGGAACGACTGACCCGAAACTGGCCGCAGGCGCGTCCGCCCTGATAGAAGGATAATGTAGCCATCTCTTCATCGATGGGAGCGACCTGCACATCGTAGTCCGATTTTTCCCGGCGATAGCCCGTACATTCAAAGGCTTGAGCGCTTTCCAAATAGCAGAAGGTCAGCCGAGCTCCTTCGTCGTTGATGACGTCAAAGCCGATTCCGCTGGGATAGGGCGTTCCGTCCGGCTGGCTGGAAGAAGCGTCGTGACGGACGAAGCGGAGACCGGGGCCGTTCAGGCTGTGGGTAGACCACTGCATTTCGTAGGTGTCTCCCTGTGGAAAGTATCCGTCGAGCCATCCGTATTTCGTCAAGACCAGTCCGCAGGTCTGACCATCCGGCAGGGCGAAGATCAAAGCGTCTGTAAAATCTTCCGGGCGTATTCGCCCAGCCACAGCTGCTGTATCTGCTCCGGGAGGGTCTCAAAAGCAGCGTTTTCCGCCAAGACGGGGAGGATGAGAAGACAAAGAAGAAGTGCGATAAGAACCGAAAGGCAGGGGCGTTTCATGGAAAATTCCTCCGTTGGTTTGGTTTCTATGCAGTCAACGAACAGAGGATGGAAAAACCTGCCGGGGAGGGAAATTTTCTGTACAATGTTGGAAGAAGAATGATGTCAAACGCGGGAGTGTGGGCAAACAACGGGCAGAACACACGGCAGTACGGGTTGCGCTGATTTTTTGCCCTGAGGAAAGCCCCCTGCAAGCGGCGGAGTACAGCAATTCTGCTGGGAAAAATCCATCGCCGGGGGAATGACGCGCCGACTACGGCGCGAACGGTGGGGTTGCCGCCCCGAGGGGGCAGTACTTTCTTTCGGCGCGAAAGTACCAAAGAAAGCAGGCGGCACGGCGACTATGGGAAAAAGCTTCTATTGCCCATTTTGACGGCGGGGCTCGCAACGTCGCGCGCAATGGAGTTGGCGAGTTACCTCTTACGTTCGTGCGCGCTCCTGTGTTCGCCTTTTTCCGCCGTCAAAATGGGCGGGCCTTTTTCCCTCCGCTGCCTATCGCCGCTCTGCTCCCACGCAGTTGGCGCTGGGCAGACTCAGCCAACGCGAGTTGGGATATTACGTTGCAGCTTGGGTGGTCTCGCCGCATAGGAAAACAGACTTGATTTTTTCCCACTACGGTTGGCACTATGCCTACTCAATCAGCGCCGCTTGGGATGCTTCGCCGTAACTTGGATATTTCTGCAACGCAAAAGGCCAGCGTGGGTTCAAGTCCACACTGGCCTTTTGGGCAAGCCGGAGGGCCTGTCGCCCGACGGCAGTCTTTTCTATTCAACTGGCGGGAAACCACACCAGACTCGCGAGCCGCGAGACCCGTTGCCGAGCGGCGGTAAAACCCCGGCCAACTGGCATGTCCCTCTACGCCCCTGCGCGGCAAGGCCGCGCAGAGATGGGTGCAGGGCTTTAGCTCTGCTGCTGGTCGGAGTCCAGCATGTCCTGATATTTTTTGAGCAGCTCCTGGAAGGACTTGCGGTAGTCGGCTGCGGCGGCGCGGAGGGTATCCATGTTTTTGGTCAGGGTTTCCTTTTCCTCCTGAGCGTCGTCCACCAGACGGCTGGCCTGATCCTCCGCATCCTTGATGATCTGGGCGGCCTTTTCCTTGGCCTTCTCCACTTCCTCATCCGCCAGACGCTGGGCGCTGAGCAAAATGCTCTCCAGCGTGGAACTGGTCTTGGCGATGGGCGTTTCTACAGGCTGGGCCTGCGCCACGGGCGCGGGCTTTACCGCTTCGCGGGCGGCCTTCAGCTCGTCCTGAGCCTTCTGCAGGTCGCTCTCCAAAGAGGTGATCTTCTCCTGCATGTTGGTCATTTCGTCGCAGATCTCGTCCAGAAATTGGTCTACATCGTCCCGGTCGTATCCGCCGCCCTTGAGGGCAAACTCTTTGTCGTAAATATCGTCGATCGTGATGGCCATGTGGGTCGCTCCTTTCATGCGTTGGGCTTTATGGATTTCGCTTGTCTCCGAAGAGAAGCATTTTGAGGGGATAACGTCCTTTTCGGGTGGGGGAGCCGATCTCCTGAACCTGCAGACGGCCGAAGCCCCGCACGGAGATCATGTCTCCAGCTTCCACCTGCGCGTCTGTGCGCTGCGTGGGCAAATGCCGCAGCTTCACCTGACCGCCGTTGATGAGATCGGCGGCTTTGGATCGGGACAGGCGGCAGCCGGAGGCTACCACCGCGTCCAGCCGCGGGCTGGCGACGGTGTCGCGCCACTCTGTTCCTTCCGGGGGAGCCAGTTCGGGCAGCTCCGATAACAGCGCCGTCTGAAGGCGGATTCGACCGGCGGAAAGCAGACTGTCCCGCAGATGCTCCGCCATGCTGTGCTCGCAGAACAGGATGGCCCGCTCCGCTTCCAGCACGATGTCGCCAATGCAGTGCCGCTCCAAGCCAAGCCCCATCACACTGCCCAGAATGTCCCGGTGAGCGGGCGCACTCTGGTGGGGCCAGCGGAGCTCCAGCGCATCCATGGGAAACTCGGGAACTTCATCCTCCGGGGAAAAGCAGGCGATCACCCGCTCTGCGTCCGGATAGCCGCCGTTCAGCACTGTGAAGACCTGCGCCTTTTTTCCGGCTGTTAAAGCCCATTGCGCTTCAGCCGGGGAAAGAAAGCCGGTGAACAGCGGCCTGTCCTGTCGAAAACTGCGCTCGGCCAGCTCCTGAAAGCGTCGGCGCAGCAGTTCCTCGTTTTGCTCTTCTCGCATGGACTTACAGCGCCCGCTGAAGCATACGCAGCAGCTGAAGAAGAATATCGATCACCAGACACACCGCCAGCGGGGAAAAGTCAAAGGAGGAATTCATCAGCTTGGGGAACCACTTGAACAGAAGCTGCCGGAAGGGGTTCAGGATTCCCTCCATGTAGGGACGGAGAAACTCCATCACCCGGCTGGCCGGGGCCACGAAGGAAAGCAGACAATAGATCAGCAGCGCGGTGCTGACGACCTGCAGGAAAAGAATCAGGATGCCGAAGAGCGTGGATAGCATGGAACGCGCCTCCTGTGATCACTGGGGATAGTCCACCGCCCGGTAGCGGCCGGAGGTCTGACCGGCGGTGCCGGTGGCGGCGTAATTGCCGGTGAAGCTGCCCGCCACGGCGGAGGCCATGCTGATGGGATGGTTCCGTTGGGTGCCCTGCGCGAAGAACCGGGCCGTGGGGGATTCGGTGCTGAAGGTTCGGGGCGCGGGCTGCTGCGGAGCCTCATAGGAAGCGGACTGTTGGGCTTGCTGATAATTTTGAGCGGGCTGCTGATAGCTGCCGCTGGATTGCTGTGCCTGCTGCTGATAACCGGCGGCGGGCTGCTGACTCTGCTGCGCCTGCGCGTAACCGGCGGAATAGCCCTCCTGCTCGTAGCGCTGACGGGCGTAACCCTGGGCTTCAGGAGCCGCTGCAGCCTTCTGCATGGCGGGATCCAGCACCACCTTCACCGTGGGGGCGGAGATGAGGTAAATGCCCCGGGGCGAAATTTTGTTCAGTGCGCAGCCCAGCGTATAGGCCGCGCCGCTGAGCATGTCCACACAGCGCTGCCGTTCGCTGTCGCTGGCGATAAACTCCATGTTCAGGAACACGGAAGCGTTGGTCTTGATATAGCCGATGACGTCCTTGCATTCGTTACGGCTGCGAAGGAGCACCACATATTCCACGTGGGTATAAGCCATGCCTTCGGGGTTCTGCTGCATCCCGGGGAACATGACCACGTTGCCGTTCACCGGGCCATAACCCTGCGCATAGCCGTTGGGGGCCATTCCCTGCTGTGCGGGGGCTACCTGTTGAGCGGAAGCCGCCTGCTGCATGGGCTGTTTCTGCGCCTGAGCGCGCTGCTGGGCTGCGGCCTGCGCCGCCGCCTGCTTCTGCTGCTCATAAGCGGCCTGCTGCTGTTGGTAGGCTTCCATTTCCAGATCGCGCTTGCTGCGGTAGGGAACCCGTCCGCCATATTCGCCCTCGCCACGTCCAAAGGGATCCAGCGGTTCCCGGCGCTCGGAGGTTTCCCCGGCCGCCTGACTCATCTCATCCTCGATGGTCGCGCCGCCGTAAGCGTCCTGCGCGTCCCGGGAAGCATAATAGCCGCTTTCGTGATCCGCGCTGCCGCGAATGAGCCGGTCACTCTTTTCCGACAGCCAGCTGCTCACCTTCTGAAAGATACCCAATGTTCAAAACCCCCCTGGAATCATTGCCGGTGCAATGCTCAGTCCTGATACAGCGCCGTGCCTACGCGCACCATGGTCGCGCCCTCCTGGGCGGCGATCCGATAATCCCGGGACATCCCCATGGAAAGCTCCCGCATTTCCACGTTGGGCAGATCCTCGTCCCGAAGCTGGTCAAATAAACGGCGCATTCCGCGAAACAGCCCGCGCAGTTCGTCCTCTCCGGCGTACTGGGGCATGATGCTCATCAGCCCTTCTACATGCAGACCGGAAAAATCCCGCATCTTCCGCAGAAACGGGAGAACTTCCTCCACAGGCATACCGCCCTTCTGGGGCTCCTGCGCAATGTTGACCTGAACCAGCACCGGCAGCGCCCGTCCCCGCTGCCCGGCGCGGCGGTCGATCTCCTGCGCCAAATCCATCCGATCCAGCGCGTGGAGCAGGCATACATGATCTATTATATATTTAACTTTGTTGGTTTGCAACCTTCCGATCCAGTGTAAATGAAATTCCGGGGAAATTTCGGGAAGTTTGGGCAGGGCCACCTGCGCCCGGTTCTCGCCGATATCCCAAATTTCCATGGGCTTGAGGAGGTTGATGACCCGGGGCGTGACGGTTTTGGTCACGGCCACCAGCTTGGCGGGAGGAGAGTCCTGATAACGGTTTTCCGCCAGCGTTTCCAGTACTTTTGCCACATTCCGGCGCAGCGTTTCTTCCGTCACACTGTCCAGAAGCGGCGGATGAACGGCCGGAGCCGTCTGCAAATCCATGGTTTCTCCCTCCCTTTGAAATTTGGTGGATCGGTCAGAACAGACGCACGGTCATGCCGTCGGTCAGGTAGCCGGTTCGGATGGAAGTGACGTAAGCCTTGCCGCCTTCTTCCCGCAGCACCGTCACCGGCACGAACAGAGGCTCGGACTCGGTGACGATGACCACGCCCACCGCGTCGTTCTGGGTGTACAGCGCCCGGGAGGGCACCTCCATGCAATCCACATATTCGCCCAGCTGAGCCCGGCAGGTGCGCATATACAGCACATCGGACACATCGCCCAGCACAGCCAGTCGAACCAGCAGCTCACCGCCGGAACGGGTGGAGGACAGCACCTGCGCGTCCACCACCGTGCTGGAAAACTGTTCCAGCACCAGCTTGTAGGTGTCCCCGTCCCGGGGGCTCCACGTGTCGTTTTTCACCAGCATCAGGACGGCGTAGTTGCCTTCCTTCACCAGCCGGTACAGGTCGGTGCGGCCCCTCGCGGCGGTGCCACGGTCGGGCTTCACGCCGTTGATCATGGAACGCACCTGAGAGGGCGTGTAGCTTTCATAGGCGCTGGGGGTCAGCGCGTATTCGAAGCCGTCGGTGTAAAAGCTGACGATGCTCTGCTGCATGGCCCGCTTGGGCTTGATCCAGCTTTCGATGCGTTTTTCCTGCGTGGCTTCGTCGTCGTAGAGACGGTTCAGGCGCATATCGGTGGAATATTTGGTGCGGAAGTAGTCCTGCCGCTGGGTGATGGCCGTGGCCAGAATCTGCTCCTGATTGGTCAGGTTGCCCCGTGCGCCGTGCACCAGACTGCGCACCTCCAGTCCCCGCTCCAGCACCTCGTTTTCCAGCCGCTCCATGCGTTGGTCAAAGTCCGTTTCGCTGGCCAGAAGGCTCTGCTGATAGTCGTTGATGGCGTCCCGGTCGTTCTGCAGGGCGGTCATTTCGGCGGTACTGTAGCCGGTGGAATACACGTAGCAAAGAATATCGCCGCTGTAGACCAAGCTGCCCTCCTGGGCTACGTATTCGATGGACTGAACGCCCTCGTCGTCAAAGGCCGTCTCGTTTCGGACGATCAGCGCGTCACCGGTATAGGTGGTGCCGATGGAACTGGCCTTTACCGTAGCGGTGGCGGTCCGCTGCCCGGAGCCGAAGCGGCTGTAGGCATAAACGCCGCCGCCGATGATGGCCGCGCCCAGAAGAAGCGCCAACACCCGTTTTCCGCCGCCCGGTTTCCGGGGCTTTTTCGGCTTCTTGAGCTTCTTCCCCGGCTGATTGTAGGGGTTGGGCTGAATGGGGGGCATCTGCGGGGGCATATTGGGCGGCACAAAGGCTCCGCCCTGCATGGGCTGGGAAAGATCCGGCTGCTGCATCACGGGCTGCTGGCCGAAGTCCTGCACCGGCTGACCGTATACGCCGCCTTGGGGCATGAAGGCTCCCGGCTGCTGAAAGGGCGGCATTTGCTGGGGCTGCTGAGAAAAATCCCCATACCCCGGCATGACCGGCGGCATCTGCTGCGTATAATCAAAGGGCTGACCCTGCGGCACGAAGGCACCGGGCTGAACCGTGCCATAGGGGGGCGCGAAGGTTCCGTCCGCGGGCTGACCATTCTGGGGCGGAACGGCGTTGGGCGAAAAGCCGGCGGGCGCTCCGCCCTGATTGTAGAAATCCGGATCCTGCTGCATCGCCGTTCTCCCTCCTTCTGTGAATTCGATCGTATTTCAGTGGGGCGCGCCGCCGGTCAGCGCGCGCCCTCCATGGTGCGCAGACGTTCCAGCACCCGGCGTTCCATGCGGGAAACCTGCATCTGGGAAACGCCCATCCGTTTGGCCGTCTCCCGCTGGCCCAGCCGCTTCTCATAGCGCAGGAGCAAGAGTTGTTTTTCCTGCGGGGTCACGCGGCTCAGGATCCATTCCATCCACTGGCTGCGTTCCTGACGCTCCAGCTCCGGGTCATCTTCGCCCAAAAGATCGGCCAGATCGGTCTCGCCGGTCTCGTCCACCGGCGCGTCCAGCGATACCACTTCCGTCTGCCGTTTCAGATTGATGAGGGCGATCATTTCCTCGGGAGTAATGCCCATTTCCTGCGCCAGCTCCATGGCGCTGGGGGTGCGCAGGTGCTCCTGCTCGAAGCGCTCCTGCAGCCGGGCCAACTGGTACAGCCGCTGCCGTGCGTCCCGGGGAGCACGCACCAGACTGCCCTTGTCCCGCAGATAATTGCGCAGGACGCCGGTGATGGTGGGTACCGCATAGGTAACGAAGCGCAGGTTCCGGTCTGGCTCGTAGCGTTCCAGCGCCTTCAGAAGTCCCATGGCCGCCACCTGCTCCAGATCCTCCCGGGGCATGCCCCGACCGGTGAACTTGGCGGCAATGGCTTTCGACAGCGGGAGCAGCCCCTCGAACAGACGGTCACGCAGCTCCCGATCCCGGGTCTGGGCATATTCGTGCAGTCCCTGTGACAGTTGCTCGTTTTTCATCGGAGCCACCGCCTACTCTGCCAGAGAACCGCAAATGCCGTACACGCCGTGCTCGTCGGTCTCCAGACGGACTTCCGGCAGCAGCGTTTCCAGCACGCAGCGGGCGATCTCCGCGTCCAGCGCATCCGCCGGGCCCTGTCCTGCTTCCCCTTCGGCGGAAAAGCGGAATTGCAGCCGTCCTTTTTCCGCCCGGGCGCTGAGTACCAGCGTTTCGGGGGTGGTGGTCTGATGAAGGAGGCAGTCGCAGCATTCGTTGACGGCAGTCTGCAGGTCGCCGATCAGATCAGCGTCCAGCCCCGCCAGCATTCCCAGACCGCTCAGGGCCATGCGGGCGATCAGCCAGTCCTCCTGCCGCGCCGACAGCCGAAGAACCATTTCGTGGGGCCTGTCCATAGCCAGTTTGCCTCCTTCCGGCGGAAATACCCAAGGATAGCCATAATTGTAACATAAATGTAAAGAACAACGCAAGCAATTAAGAAAACTTTGTTACGCCTTTTTCATGATTCTTTTCGGGAGTTTTGGCAGAAAAGCTGGTTTTTTCGGGAAATGGCAGGAACCGCTGGGCGCACAGGCACAGGGGCGTCAGAGCCGCTACAAAGGAGAAGAACCGCGCGTCCTGCCCGCAAAGCAGCAGCATGGTGGCCAGACAGTAGCACAGGAGGGGAAAGACCGGCAAAAGCCTTTCCGTGCCGCCGTGGTACAGCGCCCACAGGGTCGCGAGCAGCAGGAGCAGCAGCTGCGCGCCGGTGTTCCGGCTCAGCCAGCGCAGGGGAAGAAATTCCAGCGGCGCGGACAGAAAATCCGTCACGGCCTGACCGACGGCGTGAAATTGGCGGGGCGCTTTTTGAGCGACGTCCAGATCGCCGGAGTTGGTCACCCGCTGGTAGCTGCGATCCTGTCCGGACACGTCCCATACCAGCCCGGTGACCTCGTTGAAGGTCTCGAAGGCCAGCCGGGGATCCGCCGCCGCCGTCCGGGCGGCCATGGAAAGCAGGCTCGTCATCGTCTGAGACTGAATATTTTCCCGGAAAAACGTAAACTTGATGGAGTTGTAGTCCGACCGGCGGTAGGTGTTCTGCCAGCCGTCCTCGTCGGCCAGCGTGTCCAGAAACGCCCGGGTCTCGCCATCCAGAAGCTCCGGCTCCCGCTGGCGGGCGTTGCACAGCAGGGTCATGGGCAGGCCCACGGCCTCTTCCAGCGTGTTGTCGGGATAGACGATGTCCAGCCGACTGTACAGCCCGCCCTGGATCAGCGCAAGACAGCCGAGGCAGCACAGCGCGCCCGTCAGCACACCTTTTTTCTGTCTGTGGAAATAACACCCGGCGGCCAGCAGCCCCAACGGGAGGGTCAGCAGGAAGCCGTTCTGCCGCACCAGCGTGGTAAAGGCCAACGCCAGCCCGAAGCAGAGGGCGTTGCGGGTCTTGGAAAGCCACACGCTCCGGGTGCGGATCAGCTGAACCGTCTGCCCGAAAAGTAGCAGACAGCCGATGGTCATGGCGTTGTCCTTGCCGACGTACATCATCGTGTTGCGCACGGGCTCCATCAGCGCCGTCAGAAAGGCGCATGAAAGGCACAGCCAGCGGGGCGCGCCGGTGCGGCGCACAGATGCGGCGGCGTAGCCCAGCGCCAGCGAGAAGCACACGATCTGCACCAGCACCGCGAAGCCGTAATGGTTGTACACCCGCGTGACCAGCCAGATCAGCAGCGTATGGAACACCGGGTGCCAGTTGTTGAACTGGCCGCTTTGGGCCTGCTCCCACTGGTTGGCCGCGTCGTAGCTGACCCCGCCGGGATAGCAGCCGAAAAAGGCGAACCCCAGCACGAAAAGAGCAAGAGCGGCGCTGCCAAGGAACACCGGCAGGTCAAAGGAGTCCTTTTGCTGAACCGCCGCGGGCCGCAGCCGGGGACAGGCCCACAGGAACAGAAGAAACAGCCCCGCGCTGAAAAGCAGGAACCAGAGAACCGCCGCGGCGGTCTGTACGCCCCCGGTCAGAAAACCGCTTTGACTGAAATAAAGCACATAGGCCCCGTAAAACGCCAAACACACCGCGCACAGGAAAAACCATGCGCGGTGTGCCTTGCTTTGCCAATGATCGTGCCGGAAACATGAATGCACCTTCATCGCTCCTTTGTGGAAAAAGACGATCATTCCGAAACAAATTCGTCGTAAATGGCCAGAATGGCCTGCTGAAATTCTCCGCTGTCCACGCCCACCAGAATGCTCAATTCGCTGCTGCCCTGATCGATCATGCGGACGTTGATGTGATAGCGGCTCAACGCGGTGAACAGCCGGGCGGCGGTGCCGGGATTGTGCACCATGCCCCGGCCTACGGTGGCGATGATGCCCATGTTATCGTGAATGGTCAGGGTGTCGGGGTTGGTGGTTTCCCAGATGCGCCGGGTCAGCTGTTCCTTCGCCGGCTCCAGTTCGGCAGTGGAAAGCACCACGCACATGGTGTCGATGCCTGTGGGCATATGCTCAAAAGACAGGCCGAACTCCTCCACCGCCTGCAGCACCTTGCGGCCGAAGCCTACCTCGCCGTTCATCATGGCCTTTTCCACAGAGATGACGCTGAAGCCAAGCCGCCCCGCGATGCCGGTGATGACATAGGGGTTAGGTTCCTCCACCGCGCCGTGGGTGATCATGGTGCCGATCTCCTCCGGGGCGTTGGTGTTGCGGATGTTGGTGGGGATGCCCGCCCGGTGGACGGGAAATACGCTGTCCTCGTGGAGCACGGTCGCGCCCATATAGCTCAGCTCCCGCAGCTCCCGGTAGGTAATGTGGCGGATGGGCCGGGCGTTGGGCACGATGTGGGGGTCGGCCATCAGAAAGCCGTTCACGTCCGTCCAGTTTTCATACATCTCCGCATAGGCGGCACGGGCCACGATGGAGCCGGAAATGTCGCTGCCCCCCCGGGAGAAGGTGTGGACTTCGCCATTGCGGATACTGCCGTAGAAACCGGGGATCACGGCCTGAGGCACGGCTTTCAGCTTCTCGGCCATCACATCGTTGGTGCGTTCGCTGTCAAAGGTGCCGTCGTCGTTGAAAAACACCAGATCTTTGGGATCCAGAAAGGCAAAGCCCAGATAGTCCGCCAGCAGCAGACCGTTGAGATACTCGCCCCGGCTGGCGCAGAAATCCTCGCTGGCTCCTTCCCGGATGAGCTGTTCCACCTCGTCCAGCTCCCGGGCGATGGGGAAGGAAAGCCCCAGTTCTTCCGCGATGGACAGATAGCGCTCCCGTACCCGGCGAAAAATCGGCTCGATGTTTTCGCCGTTTCGCTGGGCGCGGTAGGTCTGGTAGAGCAGGTCGGTGATTTTTTCATCCTCCGGAAAACGCCGCCCGGGCGCGCTGGGCACCACGTAGCAGCGGCGCGGATCCATTCGGATAATATCACGCACTTTTCGGAACTGAGCTGCGTCCGCCAGGGAACTGCCGCCGAATTTGACCACAATTTTTCCCATGGAATCGTTTCCTCCAATATCACGGAGAGCTAGCCGCCTCCGAAGCTTTATTTTATCCGATTTTCGGCCTGAAAGTCAATACTGCCTCCCGAGGGCGGCTTTCAGGCGAAAAAACGCCATCCCTCGAAACGGCGAAAGCCGAAAAACAAGGGATGGTGTAGAATATGCATTTGAACTGAACCGCGTTACCGGGCGTATTCCTCCCGGAGGATGCTCATGATCCCCACATCGCAGAAGGCTCCGTTTGCGAAAAACGCGTGGCGCTTCACGCCTTCCAGCTGAAAACCGGCACGCTCGTAGCAGCGGCGGGCGGCGGCGTTGTCCATGCGGACTTCCAGCTCCAGCCGCTCCAGTCCCAGCGTCAGGAAAACGTGCTTTTCCAGAAGCAGCAGCGCTTCCGTGCCAAGGCCCCGGCCCCGGTTTTCCGCCCCGGCGATCACCATGCCCAGCTTGCCGCAGCGCAGCCGCCAGTCCACGGTGAACATGTCCAGCTGACCCAGATAGCGTCCGCTTTCCCGGTCTGCAATGACGAAATTAAAGGAGTTGTGGCTGCTCTGAAGCATCCGCTGCAGAAATTCTTCCGTATCCACCATGGTCTGGGGCGGCCAATAGGCCGTGGAAAGGAAGCAGGTGGTGGACTCGTCGTTGACCCATTGGCGGATGGATTCCAGATCGTCCGCCTGATATTCCCGCAGCTGAATGCGTTCGCCCAGCAGTCTCGGCATGGCTTACTCCTCGTCGCCTTCGTCTTCGTCTGGTTCCAGCTCCAGCGCGTCGGCCATGGCATCTTCTTCTTCCATGGCGGCCATGCACTTTTCGAACACGGCGTTGAATTCGTCCTCGTCCTCGATGGTGGCGTAAACGTCCTCATCGCTGTCTTCGTCCCGGATGATCTTCAGGATGATGGCTTCGCCTTCCTTGCAGTCGTCCATATCCTCGGTGGCCTCCAGCAGCACATAGTAGCTGCCTTCATGCTCCAGCGTCATCAGGTGTTCAAAGTTCAGGTCGTTGCCGTTTTCATCCTGCAGCTGCACCAGATTGTTGTTTTCTTCATTCGCCATAAGTCATTCCTCTTTCCGCCGCCCCGCTCTGCGAGGCCAGCCATTGTTCCAGGATCACCGCCGCGGCCAGCTTGTCCACGTATTGCTTCCGGTTTTCCCGGCGGACGCTGCCGGAGATCAGCACCCGCTCGGCGGTGACGGTGGTCATTCGTTCGTCCTGATAGCGCACGTCCAGCCCGGCGTCCGACAGCACTTTGCCGAAAGCCTGCGCCTTTTCCGCCTGCCCGCCCCGGGTGCCGTCCATGTTCAGCGGCAGCCCGAGCAGCACCGTCGCGGTGTCGAAACGGCGGCAAAGCTCCTGTACATACCGGCAGTCCGGCCCGTAGCCGACCCGCTTGTATACCTCCAGCGGCTGGGCGATGGTTCCCGTGGGATCGGTCACGGCCACGCCGATGCGCACGTCGCCCACATCCAAAGCGATCACGCGTCCCATCAGCCGTCCAGTCCTTTCAGGTACACCCGAACCAGCTCCTCCATGATCTCGTCCCGTTCCAGACGGCAGATCATGCTGCGGGCCTGCCCGTAGCTGGTGATATAGGTAGGATCGCCGGAGATCAGATAGCCGACGATCTGGGTGACGGGATCGTAGCCCTTGGCCTGCAGCGCTCGGTACACATGGTTCAGGATCGCTCCCGCATCCCGTGCGCCTTCCATAACGGGCGTAAATTTGGTGGTTCCGTTTTCCGTCATGAAAGAACCCCCTCTCAAGGTAATCAAGACTAGTATACTCCCTTTTTCGGCAAAAGAAAAGCCCGGATTTTGACGGAAAGTTTTTTTAGCTGCGGAGATATGTTTGACCTTCCCCCGCTCCTGCGCTATAATGAGACGCGCTTTTTGCGCATCCTAACTGATTCCCTGAATAAGGAGAAAAGCCCTATGGAGCAGAAACCGAACGTCCTTCCCCTTCGGATGGAGGATGTGAGCTATCAATACGAACCCGACGCACGGCCCGCCGTCAGCCACGTAACGCTGGAGGTGGAGCGGGGCAGCTTTGTGGCGGTGCTGGGCCATAACGGCTCGGGTAAGAGCACGCTGGCCAAGCTGATGAACGCCCTGTTCCTGCCCACGGAGGGCCGGGTGCTGGTGTGCGGCATGGACACCCTGACCGAAGAAAAGGTATGGAATATCCGCCGCCACGCGGGCATGGTGTTCCAGAACCCGGATAACCAGATCGTGGCCAACGTGGTGCGGGAGGATGTGGCCTTCGGGCTGGAAAACCTGGGCGTGCCGCAGGACGAAATGGTCCGCCGGGTGGAGGCGGCCCTCAGCGCCGTGCGCATGAGCGAGTTTGCCGAGACCGCGCCCCATATGCTTTCCGGCGGCCAGAAGCAGCGCGTGGCCATCGCGGGCGCGCTGGCCATGGAGCCTGAACTCATCATCATGGACGAAGCCACCGCCATGCTGGACCCCTCCGGCCGGGCGGAGGTGCTGGCCACCGTACGCAAGCTGAACCGGGAAAAAGGCATGACCGTGGTCTGGATCACCCATTTTATGGAGGAAGCCGCCGTGGCCGACCGGCTGGTGGTCATGAACGACGGTTCCGTGGCGATGGAAGGCACGCCCCGGCAGGTGTTCTCCCGGGTGGAGGAGATCAAGGCGCTGGGGCTGGACGTGCCGCCCATGGCCGAACTGGCCCAGACCCTGCGGGACAAGGGACTGCCTCTCCCGGAAGGGATTCTCACCGTCAGCGATATGGTAAAGGAGCTGAAAGACGTACTATGCCCATCCAAGTAGAGCATCTGACCCATACCTATATGACGGACAGCCCCTTTGCCGCTACGGCGCTGGAGGACGTGAGCCTGACCATTGAGGACGGCGAGCTGATCGGTCTGCTGGGCCACACCGGCTCCGGCAAGACCACGCTGGTGCAGCATTTGAACGGTCTGCTCAAGCCCACTTCCGGCAAGGTGGTGGTGGACGGGCTGGACATTACTGAAAAAGACGTGAGCCTGCTGGAAGTGCGCCGCCGGGTGGGACTGGTGTTCCAGTACCCGGAGTACCAACTGTTTGAGGAGACCGTCGCCAAGGACGTAGCCTTTGGCCCGAAAAATCTGGGTCTTTCCGAGCAGGAGGTGGACGAGCGCGTCCGCTATGCCCTGCAGGAAGTGGGGCTCGTTTATGAGGATATCGCGGAGCGGTCGCCCTTTGAACTCAGCGGCGGCCAGATGCGCCGGGTGGCGATTGCGGGCGTACTGGCCATGCGGCCTAAAACGCTGATTCTGGACGAGCCCACCGCCGGACTGGATCCTGCCGGACGGCGCAGCATTCTGGGCATGATCCGGGAGCTGCACGCCGCGGGCGGACTGACGGTGGTCATGGTCAGCCACAATATGGACGATATTTCCTCGCTGGCGACCCGGCTGGTGGTCATGAGCCGGGGCAAGATGGTGCTGACTGGCACGCCCCGGGAAGTGTTCCAGCACCGGGAGCTGCTGCATTCCATCGGTTTGGGCATTCCTCAGGCGGCGGAGCTGACCCAGCAGCTGATCGCGGAGGGCTACCCCCTGCCCGCCGATCTGTACACCCCGGCGGAGGTGGCCGAGGCGCTGCTGAAGCTTCCCCGGAAGGAGGAAAAAACATGCTGAAGGACATTACGCTGGGGCAGTATTTGCCGGGGAAATCGCTGATCCACCGGCTGGATCCCCGCACGAAGATATTGCTGACCATCGTTTATATCGCCATGATCTTCTGCGTGTCCAACCCGGTGTGGTACGTCATTCCGCTGGCGTTTCTCATCCTGTGCGCCAAAATGTCGGGCCTGAAAGCGGCGCAGCTGTTGAAAACCGTGAAGCCCCTGCGTTTTCTGCTGATATTGACGTTTGTGCTGAACCTGTTCTTTTCCAGCGGCGAAACGGTGCTGGTCAGCTGGGGCGTGGTGCGCATCACCCGGGAAGGGCTGATCACCGCCGTGCACTTCTGTATGCGGCTGATCTTTCTGGTGGCGGGTACCTCGGTACTGACGCTGACCACCTCGCCCATCTCCCTGTGCGACGGCATGGAGACGTTGCTCAAGCCCCTGAGCAAGCTGCATTTTCCTGCTCACGAGCTGGCCATGATGATGACCATCGCCCTGCGCTTCATCCCCACCCTGATCGAGGAAGCCGACAAGATCATGAAAGCCCAGATGGCCCGGGGCGCGGATTTTGAAAGCGGTAATCTCATCAAGCGGGCCAAGGCCATGGTGCCTCTGCTGGTGCCGCTGTTCGTCAGCGCCTTCCGCCGGGCGGGCGAGCTGGCCATGGCCATGGAAGCCCGCTGCTATCACGGCGGCGAGGGCCGAACCCGGCTGCGGGTGCTGCACTTCCAGAAGATCGACTGGCAGGCCTCGCTGGTGACGGTGGCGGCGCTGCTTCTGACCATTCTGTGCAGAAGGTGGAATCTGCTATGACCCAGCTGCCGCCCCTCATCAAGGGCTGCTGCCCGGAGGGAAAGCGCCGGGTGCTTTTGACCGTCAGCTACGACGGCACGGCCTATGCGGGCTGGCAGCGCCAGCAGAACGCGCTGGCGGTGCAGCAGGTATTGGAAGAAGCCCTGCGGAAGCTGACCGGCGAGAAAACCCTGACCGTGACCGGCTCCAGCCGGACGGACGCGGGCGTTCACGCGCTGGGGCAGCGGGTGCATTTCGATACTGCCAGCCGCATTCCGCCGGAGAAATTTCCCTTTGCGCTGAATACCTGTCTGCCCGCAGACATTCGCGTGCTGGACGGACGGTACGTCCCGGCGGCGTTTCACGCCCGGTTTGACGCGGCGGGCAAGCGGTACACCTATCGCATCCACAACGCGCCCCACGCCAGTGCCCTGTACCGCCATCTCTGCGCCCACGTGCCGGTTCCGCTGCAAATGGAACCCATGGAGCGCAGTCTGCAAACGCTGCTGGGCACCCATGATTTTGCCGCCTTTCAGGCGGCGGGAGGCACGGCCAAAACCACCGTCCGCACCATTGAAAAGGTGGAGCTGACCCGGCAGGGCGACGATCTGACGCTGACCATTCGAGGCAATGCTTTCCTATACAATATGGTGCGCATCATTGTCGGAACCGTGATCGGCATCGGCATGGGCCGCCTGCCGGAGGACAGCTTCCAGCAGGCGCTTCGCACCGGCGACCGCCTGAAGCTGGGCATGACCGCCCCAGCCTGTGGGCTGGAATTGACAGAAGTGTTTTACCGCGAGGAAGATCTGAACGGGGAAAGTTGAAAAAGAAAAGAGTCAGAAAAAAGCGCCTTCCGCAGGGAAAACTGCGAAAGGCGCTTCAGAGTGTCAAAAAAGTGGAGGTGCTCCTGCCGGGGTTATAGGGGCGGAGCCCCTAAACCTTGTGCCACAGCACTTTCCCCGCAAACCAGTTTAAGGGTGCGCAGCACCGAGGACGAGGACAGCCCGAAGGGCTACCGCAGTCCGAAGCCCGCCACCAAGGGAGGCCGAAGGCCGACTAGCGCCAGAAATGGCTGAAAGCCATGAAGCGCGTAGCCAAGCACCAGCGAAGCGCAGGGCTTGGCCGCAGAAATGCGGGGCAGGCCGCAAAGCGCTGTTTGCGGGCAACGGCGGCCAACTCGGGGGTTTTCGACAAACTGTCGGGAAGCCTCACAGCTTCCCGGCAGAATCGTGTTTCTGTGTCCGAATTACTCGAGCGTCATTTCCACATGCTCCAGATAGGTGTTGACGATCTCGGTCTTGTGCTCGGCGATATACTTCATGGAATAGGTATCGAACAGCTTGATCTCTTCGTTGGGGATCATCTTAGCGTTGGTGGGCACACCGGCGCGCAGGGGGCGCAGGTTCAGTTCGGCGGCAACGGCGGTCTGGCTTTCTTCGGACAGCACGAAGTCAACGAACTTCTTGGCATTCTCCATATGAGGAGCGCCCTTGATGATCTGCACGGACTGACCGGGGAAGATGGTGCCTTCCACCGCGTACACGACCTTAACGGGCTGCTCGCCCTTGGCCTGCAGTTCCACGCAGGGGTCTTCATAGCTCAGGCCCACCGCATATTCGCCGTTGGCCACGCCGTTGTACACCTGAGAGGAAGAAGACGCGATCTTGCCGTCCAGATTGACCAGGAACTTATCGATGAAGTCCCACGCTTCGGCGCTCATGGGGTCGCCGTTGCCCATGCCGTACAGCATGCCGATCAGGCACTGGAAAGCGGAGGAAGAGTTGGCGGGGTCAGCGGAAATGATCTTGCCCTTCAGCTCGGGCTGAATCAGATCGGCATAGCCGTTCACTTCGATGCCCAGTTCCTTGAGCATGTCGGTGTTCACGATCATCACGTTGGGCTCGGCGTAGGCGCTGTTGAAGCAGTTGGTGCCGTCGTTCTGGAACTGGGGCATCATGGCGTCGTTCTCGGTGGAGACGTACACTTCGAACAGGTCGCGGTTGGCGGACAGCATGGTTTCGTCAGCGGCCCAGTGAATATCCACGGTCACGTTGCCGGTTTCCACTTCGCTCTTCACGCGCTGCAGCACTTCGCCGGAGGAACCGGTGATCATTTCTACCTTGATGCCGGTCTTGGCCTCAAAGGCGGGAATGACGATGTTGTTCAGGCGCTCATTACGGGCGCTGTAAATCACCAGCGTTTCTTCCGCAAAAGCGCAGGTGACGCCAAGGAGCATGGCGACAGCCAGGATACAAGCCAAGAACTTCTTCATGAAAATGAAACCACCTTTCAGTTGTTCAGGGAATCGCACCCTTCATTGGTAGAAACATTTTATCCTTATGCAAACTTTTTGTCAAGTTCTGGTCAAATATTTGACAATTAAAAATTGTAATAAAACTATAAAATTCCGTTATGGTTCATCTCCACTTCATAAATAAAACACCCGTGAGCATCAGCCCCACCCCGGTCCACTGCCGCCAGTCGAAACTCATTTTTTCCTGCCCCATCCAGCCGAAATAGTCGATCGCTGCGGCCACCAGCAGCTGGGCGATCAGAATCGCGGAAATCGCGATGGTCGGGTTCAGGCCCTTGATGGCCAGCATGACCGTGACGGTAATGACCAGTCCCAGCGCGCCGCCCAGCAGATTCCACCACGGCGCCGCCGTCAGGCTGCGAAGGCTTCCTTTTCCGAAGATCCACAGAACGATCAGCGACAGCACAAAGGCCGTCCCCTGCACAAAGGCGTTCGCCTCCCACAGCCCTACATTTTCCTGCAAACGGGTATTCATGACCCCCTGAACGCTCATGGCCGCCCCGGCAATCACCGCAAACAAAAAACCAATCATTTTCATTCCTCCCCTATCTGCAGTGTGGCACGGGACAAGAAAAATATGCAAAGCCTTCCATGCTGTGCTTTTTCTTTTTCGCCGGCTTTGCGGGATTCAGATTTTCTTTCGCTTCAGCAGCTGCAGCCTTTTCAAGCGGATGCTCCATGGCTCTGATCTCCTGACGCACCAGGTTGATGAATCCATCCAGCACAGCAGGATGCGTTTCCACAGCATAATCATGCCGGCGGTCAAAGACCAGCTCATTGACAGGATCCGGGAAGTCAAAGCTGAATGCCCAGTCCTTATTCGCCGTCGAGAAGCGGCCGTCCCAGGATTTAGCCTGCACTGTCGCCGCCAGTACCAGCGCGACACGCTCCGCCCCGAAGCGCTCAATCACTTCCGGCGCAGCCTTTCGTTCCAGACGCATTCCGTCAAAGTGTGCTGAGACTGTTTTCTCTATATCCCGTTTGCAGTCGATATTGGCCCGATGCGACTGCCTGTATTGTTCCAGTTCACCATGCTCCCGCGCATAAGCAGCGGACTGATGATAGACCGGTGTTTTCACGATAGGTTCCATACTGATGGCCTCCCTTTGTTCCTGCTCATCCCGCAGGTAATCGTTCACGATTTCCAGCTTTTCCGGTTCTTCGCCGCCCTGCAGCAGATCCAGATCGTATTCCACCATTTCCAGCTTCCGAATGGCTTCCATAAAACGGGGATGCGTTTCCTCATCCGGAGTCCGCGGCGCATACTGCTGCTGCCACTGCACCAGAAGATTCCGATAGCTAAACAGCCCCGTCCGCATTTAGCAGATGGTTGTCTTAAAGAGGCTCCATCCATCAGGCTTCTTCTGATCTGATTTTTGTTTACTGGGCGCACAAAACACCGAGACATACAAATGTTTTTCAGATTCAGAAAAGGATGATGGTTGCATCGTCCGCCAAAATTAGCACAACCTTCCGAAAAAATTAGAAGCCGAAGTAGGAGGAGCAGCGAAGGCCGATTAGAAAGCGGGCTAAAAATTTAGAAATCTGCTAATAGGGTCAATCCTCCGTTAGCAGATTTTTCTCGTTCAGCGGCGTCCAGAAAAAGAAAAATCCTACCAGTTTCACAGCTGCCTTTTGGGGGCAAATCTGTCGTATCTGGTAGGCAAAATGGTGATCCCGGCGGGATTCGAACCCACGGCCTGTCGCTTAGGAGGCGACCGCTCTATCCTGCTGAGCTACGGGACCATACTCTCGAAAGTCCTTATTTTGCAAGGCTTCCGAGGTTTCGGTGATTGCTCACCGTGAGGCTGGGGGATGGTTTTTGCTAATCAGGAAGGTCGATTTCTAATCAGCTTTTCTAACTTTGGCGGTAGGACATTTTCCCACCTGCTGATTTTGACCTTCGGTTCAGGGGCGTCGGAGTGATCGGGATTCCGGGTCACTTCCGAACGCAGTTCCCACTTTCAGCTTCTGGAAAATCGGTGGTCGGCCTTCTTCTTAGGAGGCGACCGCTCTATCCTACTGAGCTACGGAGGCAGATTCGGAAACGCTGCGCAGTTCGTGAAAAGACGCTGCACAGCACAAGGCCGTTTCTTATTATAACAACTCTTTCCCTCCTTTGTCAAAGTATTTCTTTCTGTTTCTCGTTCATGAAATATGTACGGAACGTTGGATTCCATTCAACGCAAATATTGCATGTAATGCAAGCGTTTGCGTAATTCATTCAATTTTTACGAATTTTCCGTTCAAAAATGTTTGATTTTATTTTTAGCACGTGATATACTACTGTTAGCTGGGTTAATCAGCTTGTTTTTGGTACTCTTTATCCCTGTGAAAAGAGGTTTCCCGTGCAATACGCTATGCTCTTGAAGCCGCACTCGAACGTCAGATACCGTCATTCGCTGGAAAAACTGGCAATGACCGAACTTTCCTGCGTTCTGAATGCATGGAAGCTTCCGTCTAATACGGAGCTTCGCTCTCTGGGGGGAGAACCTTTTCTGGTATTTTCCGTTCCAGAACTGACCGTCCCGCAATGGCGCGATATTTCCGCAAACGCTGGCTGCTGCTTTGCCGCCGAGCTGCGGGAAGACGGTTCTCTGGCTCCTCTGCCCCGCGCCGGACGCAGCTATTACCCGGAAGAACTTTCGGAGCTGATGAAGTACAAGGGAAAAACCAACGCAGATTTCACCCGGCTGCTTTTGCACTGCGCCCGCGCGGTCTCCGGGTTCGCGCAGAGCGACGCTCCGCTGACGGTACTCGACCCCATGTGCGGAAAAGGAACGACACTTTTCTGCGCGCTGGAAGAAGGAGACCATGCCGTCGGGATGGACGTGGACGCAAAAGCATTGCTGGAAGCGGATCAATTATTGGGGCGTTCCCTGAAAATGAACCGCTTAAAGCACAAACGAGAAGAAAGCTCGCTCACGGTTCCGAAAGGCAAACCGGTCCGCAGCGTAGGCTACCGTCTCAGCACCAGCATCGAGGGCTGGAAAAGCGGAGACGAGCGTACGTTCCGGCTTCTGAACGGCGACCTGGGCGTGCTTCCAGCTGTCATGGCGCGGGAAAGCTTCCATCTGGCGGTGGCTGATCTGCCCTATGGCGTACAACATGCTCCCAGCGAAGGGAGAAAAGTCATGTCTTTGGCGAACTTTGCGTCAAAGGTATGCGAAAGCTGTTTTGCCGTGCTCAAGCACGGGGGCGCGATCGCGCTTTCTTTTAACACGTACACACTTGCCCGCGATTCCGTGCTGCAAGCCATGGAGGGCGCCGGTTTCATTCCGCAGAACGAAGCGCCCTACAACGGTTTCGCCCATTGGGTGGAACAGGCTGTGGATCGTGATGCTGTGCTGGCCGTTAAGCCGTAAAGACAGGCAGTTTTGAATGGTTGTTCCGGGAAGGGAAAAGGAGGGGTTTGTTTGCAGATGAAAGAATTGCAGTCGATGACTGTCGTGCAGCTTCGGGCGCTTGCACGCGAAAACAAAGTAAAGCTGAGCGCCGGCATCGATAAAGAAGGGATCGTACAGCGGCTTTATCATGCGCTGGGCGATTCGGACGAAAGCACCGCGGCGACTCAGGAGGAAGCAGCGCCCGTTTCTGCAGAAGGTACTGTTTCCGCCGAGAGTTCCGCAGTGCCGCAGGAAAACCGGCTGGAGGAATCTCTGGCGGCCGATGTGACTTCCGTTCAGCCAGGCAGCGGCTACCGCCCCTGGGGCAGCGAACGGACGGAAGAAACAAACGGCAATTATCACCCGGTTTTCCGTCAGGGATGGCAGGCGCGCACCGCACCCCAACGGGAGACTTCTCCCCGTCCCGCATGGCAGCAGCAGCAGCGGCCCGTAGGCACGGCCAACCGTTTCGGCCCGCAGGCGTCCGCCCCTTCTCAGCCCGTGGTTCAGCAGGAAGAACGGCAGGATTCCTATCAGCCCCGCATTCCCGAAAATGCGCCCCGGCTGGACGGCTACCGTCTGGGCTACCGCGCCGCTCCTCAGCGGCCCAGCTACCAGAACCGGGATAACGGCTACCGCAATTCTTCCTATAGTGGAGGAAACGCTTCCTATAATAATGGATACAATAATTCCTATAACAACGGTTACCGGCAGAACAACTTCCGCCAGCAGTCCGCGCCCGCCTACGGCGGCTATGGCCAGCAGCAGCCGATGTACCCGTCTCGGACCCCTGTTGACAACCGTCTGAGCGACAGCATCTATCGGATGAGCCGCGACCAGCAATTTACGGAGCAGGCGGAAGCGGGCATGATTCCCGATCTGCTGAAGGTGCCGGAAAGCCGGCCTGTCTCCGGCATTCTGGAAGTGCTGCCGGATGGCTACGGTTTCCTGCGCAGCAGCACTTTGCTGCCCGGCCGAGATGATATTTACGTCTCCATGGCCCAGATTCGCCGCTACGACCTGCGCACAGGCGATTTCATCGAGGGTGGAGCCAAGGCCCAGCGGGACAATGAGAAATTCGCCGCCCTGCTGGTGGTGGAAAAAGTGAACGGTGCAGAGGCCGTCGAAAATCCGCAGCGGCTGAACTTCGACCAGATGACCCCCGTTTACCCCAATAAGCGCGTCGTATTGGAAGCGCCCGACGGCAGCAGCAGTATGCTGATTCGTCTGGTGGATCTGATCGCCCCCATCGGCTTCGGCCAGCGGGCCATGATCGTTTCTCCGCCCGGCAGCGACAGTCTTTCTATCCTGCGCGATATCGGCTGCGCCATCAAGCGCAACGATGAAAACGCCGAGGTGCTGATGCTGCTGATCGACGTAGCCCCTGAAGAAGTGACGGAGATTCGTGAAAGCGCCGCCGGAGAAGTGTTCGCCTCGACCTTTGCCGATTCGCCCGAAATGCAGACCCGCGTCAGTGAAACGATGCTGGAACGGGCCGAGCGTCTGGTGGAAAGCGGCAAGAACGTGGTCATCCTGCTGGACAGCCTGACGAAGCTGACCCGCGCCTATCAGGGTACGCTGGTGCAGGGAAGCCGACCCATGAGCAATACCGTCACCCCTGCCGCGCTGGTGCGGCCCAAGCGTTTCTTCGGTGCCGCCCGCAATACCCGCGAGGGCGGCAGCCTGACCGTGGTGGCCACCATCAACATCAACACTGGCTCTAGGGTGGACGATATCATCTATGAGGAGTTCAAAGGCACTGCCAACATGGAGCTGTATCTGCTCAGCCCCAGCGACAGCGACCCTATCCACCCCATGATCGACCTGCAGCGCTGCGGCACCAAGAAGGACGACATGCTGCTGGATGAGGCTCGTAAGGAAAGCCTGCGCTCCATCCGCAAGGTTCTGGGCAGCGCTACCAACGGCGAGGCCGTGGTGCAGCTGATCGACATGATGAAAAAGACCAAGTGCAACGAAGACTTGATGGCCCGTTTGAAGGAATGGGTCGCGCTTTGGGAAAAAAGTGGCTATTTGAAGAAGTGATTCTTTCCCCGGCCAGCCTGAAAGGGTTGACCGGGTTTTCCTTTCCCCCACTTTGAGTTTTTTGAAAAAAGCTCAAAAAAAAGCAAATTTATGCTTGACACTTTCCCGGAGCTGTTATATAATAAATCTCGTTCCGCAGGGGACGGCAAACAAGCGACTGGGTGTGGCGCAGTTTGGTAGCGTGCTTGAATGGGGTTCAAGAGGCCGGAAGT
>ERZ824488.599-NODE-599-length-45988-cov-24.573248_pt1 | contig 45988 bp, 36 predicted proteins | sample MGYA00519936_ERZ824488 | MGnify/ENA primary metagenome ERZ824488 (study PRJEB31778, sample SAMEA3449153) | human gut metagenome | biome: human gut; feature: human-associated habitat; material: faeces | place: United Kingdom | collected 2010/2012 ... | reverse complement strand
CGCCCGGCCATCTTGGCAAGCAGCAGGATGCGCACGATCTTGAGTCCGCCCGCGGTGGAGCCCGCGCACGCGCCGAAGAACATCAGAAACGCAATCACGGCCTTGGAAAACGACGGCCACAGCTCAAAGTCCGCCGAGGAATAGCCGGTGGTGGACATGATGGACGTGGTCTGGAAAAACGCGTGGCGCAGCGCCGTTGTAAAGCTTCCAAACACGCGCGTGACGTTCACGGCGATCAGCAGCGTGGCGACGGCGGTCAGCGCGGTATAAACCCACAATTCCTCGTTTTTGCCCGCGCCGCGCACGTCGCGCATGAGCAGGCGGAAGTACACGGCGAAATTCACGCCGAACAGCAGCATGAACACGGCGATGATGATTTCAAACGCCGGATTGCCATACGCGCCGACGCTCGTGTTCCGGCACGAGAAGCCGCCCGTGCCCGCCGTGCCCAGCGCGTGAATCACCGCGTCGAACACCGGCATGCCGAACGCGCGCAGGAAGACGTATTCCACCAGCGTCAGCGCCGCGTAGATCATATAAAGCGCCTTCGCGCTGTCACCGAGCCTCGGGCGCAGCTTGGAAAATGACGGGCCGGGGCTCTCCGCGCGCGCCAGATGCGCGCCCCTTCCGTCGATGGACGGAAGAATGGCCGACGTGAGCACCAGAACGCCCATGCCGCCCGCCCAGTGCGTGAACGAGCGCCAGAACAGAAGCCCGCGCGGCAGCGATTCCACGTCGCCGAAGATCGTCGCGCCGGTGGTCGTGAAGCCGCTGGCGATTTCAAACAGCGCGTCCCAGAAGCCGCACGCGCCGTCCAGCAAAAGCGGCAGGCTTCCAAACAGCGAAAACGTGAGCCAGCTCAGCCCTGCCACTGCCATGCCCTCGCGGGTGTGCATTTCGCCGTCGCCGCCGCGGGTGAAAAGCGTCAGCGGCAGCGCCACGGCCACGGTGATCAGCATGCTCAGAAGAAACGGCCACTCGTCGCCGTCCTTCAGCGCCCACGCGATAATCAGCGACGGCAGCATCAGCCCCGCCTCCACCAGCATCAGCCGGCCCAGCATGTGCAAAACCAGTTTCTTATTCATGCGTCTTCTGCCCCATCACGTCGTTCAGGTCGACGATGCCCGTTTCGCAGGTGATGATGACCACGCGGTCGTCGGCTTCGATGGTGTCGTCGCCGAAGGGAACCAGCACGTGGCTGCCGCGCACGATGACGGCGACCAGCGCGCTGCTTCGAATGTTCAGGCTGCGCAGCGGAATGCCGATGTACGGCGCGCCGGCGCGGGCGATGAATTCCAGCGCCTCGGCCTTGTCGCTCATGATGCGGTACATGCGCTCCACCGCCGTGCCGTAGCCGTTGGCAAGGGCGCGCACGGTGCGCAGGATGATGTTGCACGCCACCTGAAGCGGGCTGATGATGCCGTCCATGCCCATGTTCTTGAGCATCTCGGTGTAGTTCACGCGCGTGCTCTTCACGATCACCTTGCAGTTGGCGTATTGCGTGGCATACAGGCCGGTCATCAGGTTTTCCTCGTCGCGGTCGGTGAGCGCGATAAACGCGTCCGTCGTGCGCAGACCCTCGGAAAGCAGCAGCTGCTGATCGGTTCCGTCGCCGTGAATGATGTTGGCGGCGGGCAGCGCCTCGCTGAGCCAGCGCGCCTTCTCGGAATGATGCTCCACGATCGTTGTCTTCACGCCGGTGTCGTGCAGAAGCCCGGCCAGATAATAGGCGATGCGGCTGCCGCCGACGATCATGGCGTTGTGCGCGCCGCGGGTGTTTTTGCCCAGACCCTTGAAAAACTCCGTGATCGTGGCGGGCTCGGCCGCGACAAACACGGCGTCGCCCGCCTGAATCGTGAAATCGCCCTTGGGAATATACGGCTGATGCCCGCGCTCCACCGCGCAGAACAGAACGCGCGGCAGCTTCGTCGTGCGGGCGTAGTGATCCAGCGTCACGCCGCAGAACGGCTCCGTGCCGTCCGCGCGAAATTCCACCATTTCCACCAGCCCGCGCGCGAACGTCTCAATCGACACGGCGAAGGGCAGGCGCAGAATGCGGCTGATTTCGCGCGCCGTGGCGCGCTCGGGATTGACCACGTAGTCGATGGACAGCTCCTTCGAAAGAGACGACAGGCTGCCCAGATATTCGGGATCGCGAATGCGCGCGATGGCGTACTTCGCGCCCAGCCGCTTCGCCGTCAGACAGGTGAGCATGTTGGTTTCGTCGCTCATCGTGGAAGCAATGACGATGTCGGCGTGCTTCACGTCCGCCTCGGTGAGCGCGTCAAAGCTGACGCCGCTGCCCTTCACGGTCATCACGTCCAGCGTGTCCAGACAGTGCTCCAGCACCGCCTCGCTGCGGTCGATCACCGTTACGTCGTGCCCCTCCGCAACCAGCCGGTTCGCAAGCTCCATGCCCATCTTGCCGCAGCCGACCACGATAATCTGCATGTTTCCGTGCCTCCGTTATCCATTGATACATGCCTATCATATCACATTTTTTCAAAAAAGCAAGTGTAGAGTTCAATAGATGTGAGACCGGCAGAGGTAGAAAAAGGCGATTGAACTCGTTAGAATAAAGTCACCACACCCACTCCAACGAAAGGGAACAATCGCCATGAAGAGTATAGCACAAAAGAAGCGGTACTTGCAACACGAGATGACGACAAAATTGCACGCGGTCAGGCTGTATCGAGAAGTGAAAGGCGTACAATATGTGCCGAAGGTCTGCTGCGTCGGTACGGATGGAGACGTGTTTTTCCAATACACCATGATCGAGGAAGCCAGCAGGAAGCGGTTTATCTATGCGTATAAAGAGCAGAGCAGCTATTCGACGGTGGATTTTGTGAAGCGCGCGCTCACCTGTTTCGGCTATGCGCCGCAGACGCTGCAGACAGACAACGGCAGCGAATTTACCCACACCGCAAAAACGAAGCGTGTGCATCCGCTGGATTTGTTCTGCGAGAAAAACGGCATTACGCACAAGACGATCCGTCCTCGAACGCCGTGGCATAACGGCAAAGTCGAGCGCAGTCACCGCAGCGATCAGGAACGATTCTACAATTACCTGAGCTTCTATTCCTTCGACGATTTGCAGGTTCAGATGAAAAGATACCTGTATCGAAGCAACCGCATCCCCATGCCCGTCCTTGGCTGGAAATCGCCGAACCTGCGCCAGAAGGAGCTCACGCGCGTCGGAATACTCTGACGCAGTTCGGGGCAAGCCCCTTCTCTGCGTCAGAGAATTTTGCTTCGCTTCTTCCGTTTCTCCGGTCTCACATCATTGACAAATGAACACTTCAGGTAGTGATCTGCGCGGGCTCGCCTTTATGGACGAGGGCGGCGAGGCGGTCGATGTCCTTGTTGGAGAGGGCAATACACAGTCGTCGGGTTTATGTTCCGGGTGTTCGCCACGGATCATGATAAGCCCGCCGTGTGACAGGCAGGCGGTTTATTGCAGATGTCTCAGCCGTCCAGACAGATGAGCCGCGATCAGGGCGTGATCTGCACGGGCTCGCCTTTATGGACGAGGCTGGCGAGTTTGTCTATGTTTTCGTTGGAGAGGGCGATACAGCCAGCTGTCCAGTCGCCGGGTTTATGCTCCGGGTGTTCGCCGTGGATCATGACGAAGCCGCCCAGCGGCGTTTTCCACGGCGGTCGCAGGCCGAGCAGGGCTGCGGCGCGGATACGCAGGCGAGCGAGCGGGGAAACGGCGATTTCCCGGCGCGCGCGGCGTACGTCGGCGGGGGAAGGGTAACTCAAACCCAGAGCCGTATGAAAGCGGCTCTGGCGGTTGATGGTGACGACGCGGTAGCGTCCCTCGGGCGTGCGCCCGTCGCCTTCTCTCATTTTAGGCCCGTTCGGACAGAAGCCCAGCGAAACGGGGCAGGAGAACATGGCTTTGCCGGTTTCGCCGTCCACAAACGTCAGACGGCGCGCGGCTTTTTCAATCAGAATCATGGTTTTGTCATGTGCGCGGCATGGACGCCGCCGTAAAAGTCGAATATTGGTTTCGAAGGAACGAGTCGACGGCTTCGCCGTTCTGAAAATATCGAGCTGTGCGTTGTCGAACCACGGCTGCGGCGCGGATATGAACGCCAGACAGGCGGCAAGACCTGTTTCGTGCCGGAGTATCGCGCAGCGCTTGAGCGTTCAGGAAAAATTCACCGTTTGGTCGTGAACATGGCGTTGGTATTGCCGGTGATGTCGATCAGCTCGCTCACGGTCACGAACTGGTAGCCCTGTTCGGCCAGCGCGGGGATGATGCGCCGGAGGGCGGCGGCGGTTTCGCTGCCGGAGTCGTGGAACACGAGGATGGCGGTATCGAAGCATTCCCGCAGCACGGTTTCGCAGATGGCGTCGGCGGTGGCGTCGCGCCGGGCGTCGCCCGCGTCGACCGACCAGCCCACGAAGCGGCGCGTATCCAGAAACGTGGTAAACAGCTTCACGGGCAGGTTCGCGTCGGGCGCGCGCAGCACGGTGGCGGCGCGGCCGGTGGCGGACAGGATCAGCTGATCGGCGCGTTCGATGTCGGTGGCGATGTCGGTGAAGGAGGACGTGTTCAGGCTCGCGTTGCGGTAGGTGTGGTTGCCGATTTCGTGCTTCGTGTCGCGCAGAAGCGCCGCCGTCTTCGCGTTCGCCTTCACGCTGGCGCCCAGCAGGAAGAACGTCGCGCGCACGTCGTACATTGCAAGCACGTTCAGGATGTCCTCGGTGTACGCGCCGGGGCCGTTGTCAAAGGTGATGGCGACGTTTTTCGGCGTGACGTTCGGGTTCAGCGTCACGGTGATTTCGCACGAGCAGGACAGCGTGCCGCTTTCGTTCTGCGCGGTGACGGTCGTCTGCCCCGCCTTCCGCGCGAACAGCAGGCCGTCATGCACGGAGACGATCGTCTCGTCGGCGCTCGCCCACACGAACGCGTCGCCCGCGGGCTCGCCGGTCTGCGCGAGCACGGTCAGCTGAAGGCTCTGCCCCACAAACAGCTCGGGCGCGCTCTCGGCGAAGGAGATGGCGCGGGTTTCCTCCGTCACGCGCACGGGCACGCTGGCGCTCAGGCCGCTGTCGCACTCGACGATCAGCAGGGTGGTTCCGGATCTGCGTCCGGTCACCGCGCCGTTTTCGTCCACCGTTGCGACGGTCGTGTCCGCGACGCGGTAGGTCACGCTTTCAAAGCTGCCGGCGGGTTCAAACACAAGGCTGGTTTCCGCCGGCGCGCTCTCGGCCTGCACGGTGTAGATTTCCTGCGCGAACGAAACGGCCGTCGGCGGGTCGCACACATAGACCTCCGTCACGGCCGTCAGCCCGCCGGGGGCGGTGACGGTGATGGTGGCGCGGCCGTAGTTCATGGCGGTCAGCAGCCCGTTTTCGACCTTCACGATCTTCGGGTCGGAGCTTTCCCACGCAAGCGCACAGTTCGCCGCGGCGGCGGGCTCGATTTCGCACGTCAGCTGGCAGGTGCGCCTCTGGCGCGAAAGCGCCACGGCCGCGCGGCTCACGGCGAGCTTCGTCGGAACGTTGGCCACGGTGACCTTCACAGAAGCGCTCGCGCCGTTGGCGGTGTACGCGCGCACGGTGCATTGTCCCTCGGAAAGCGCGGTCAGAACGCCGCTCTGGCCGATGTGGGCGACGCGCACGTCGCTGCTTTCCCACGTCAGCTCGCGGTTGCGGGCGTTGCCGGGGAAGACGTACGCGTCCAGCGTCACGCGCTCGCCCGGCGGCAGCAGGACTTCTTCCGGATACAGCATCACGGACTGCACGTCCGAGGGCACGTACACGGTCGCCGACGCGGTTTTGCCGTTTACGGCCGTGACGGTGACGACCGCCGTGCCGTAGCCCACCGCCTTCACCTTTCCCTTGCTGTCCACGGTGGCGACGGCTTCGTCGTCCGATGACCAGCGCACGCGCTGATCGTCCGCGTCGGAATTGATGGTATGGGTCAGGGTGAACTCGTCGCCGCGCTCCAGCTCGATTTCGGTTTCGGAAAGCGCGATCGACGTGACGGGACGGCCGGAGACCGTCACGCGCACGGACGCGCTGTCGCCGGTTTCAATGGTCGCCACGATGCGCGTGCTGCCCGCGGCGCGCGCGGTGATCTTGCCCTTCGCGTCCACCGAGGCCACGTATTCGTTGTCGCTCGACCACGTAATGACGTGCTCGATCAGGTTCACCGGCGCAATGGATACCGACACCGTTTTCGTGTCGCCCGGGTTCATGGACAGCGTGCCCGACGGCGAAAGCGTAAGCGTATACAGGCCGTCCGCAGCTGCGGAGGAAGCCAGAGCCAGAAATGTCATTGCCAGAACCAGCCAGACCGCGATTGAACGCCTGCGCATGCGCCGAGCCTCCCGAAGTATAGAGTCAGCTATATTATACATCGGACGGAGAAAACAGTCAATATATCCGAAACATTTAAACGAGAAATGAAATACTTTTGAAATAAACAGCGGAAGATTTGCGCTTTTCCGCCGTTTGCGGTACACTATGGGCAGAATGGAGGGATACCTGTGCTGCTGAGTCTTCCGAAGGACGAATTAAAGGCGTTCCTGCTCGCGGGCGGGGACTGCGAGGCGCTGGGCGCGGACGAATACGTGGCCGACCTGTACGACGCGGAGAAGCCGCTCACGGTCAATCTGAAGGAAACGGAAAAGGGTTTCGAGCTGCTTGCGGCCGCCGAAATGCTGTTTGACGAGGAAATGGACGGCTGGTACATGGGCGAGCGCGTGGAGGACGCGGAAATGGTGGAGCGCGCGCTTCGAAACGCGATGAACGATGGACGCGCGTGAGATGGACGAGAGCCTGCGGGCGCTGGGCGGGCTGATTCACGCGGTCGACCGCAGGCTGGACGGCGAGGCTACGGCGCGTTCGCTGGCGCAGTCGGCGGGCGTGGTGCGCTCGGTGTACGAGCTGTCGGCGGACGATCTGCTTCTGCATCCGGGGCTGAGCCGTCCGGCGGCGGAGGCCGTCGACCTGATCGACGATCTGGGTCGGCTGATGGCGCTGGAAGCCTTCGGCAGACGGCCCGTGTTCCACCGGGCGGCGGAAGCGGCGGCGTATTTTTCGGCGCTGATGCTGGGGCGGCGGGTGGAATATTGCTATCTTCTGTGCATGGACGCGCGCGGGCGCATGCTGCGGTGCGAGCTTCTGCAAAGGGGCACGATCGACCGCTCGGCGGTGTACATGCGCGACGTGGCGCTGGCCGCGCTGCGCGCGGAAGCGAAATACGCGGTGCTGACCCACAACCACCCGGGCGGCAGCACGGAGCCCTCGCCCGCCGACATCGAGGTCACGCGCGGCGCGATGGAGGCGCTGCGGCTGGTGAACACGGTGTTCGTCGATCACATCATCGTGACCGACCGCGAGCCGGCCAGCATCCGCGCCGCCGGGTACATTCCGGAGGAGCGCTGGCTTTTGCAGAAGCCGGGCGACCGGTTTCTGACGGGCTGGCTGAAGGGCATGCAATAAGGAGGAATGCGGGAATGGCGGAGATTCGCTGTCCGAAATGCGGAAAAATCTTTCCTTCAAGCGGGGACGCGCCGCGGTTCTGCTCCGCGTGCGGCGCGGCGCTTCAAACGGAGCGTGACGACAGGCGGGCGCTTCTGAACGCCGCAGACAGGGAGACGGACGCGCGGCTCCGGCGGGAAAAACTTCTCGCGGCGCGGGAAGCGTGGCCGGACGATTACGAGATCGAGCGGCGCATCCTATATATAGGAAGGCTTTACGAGCGCGGCGGTAAGCCGGACTTCTATCGCATTCCGTTCTGGCCGCTGCGGGCGGTGGAAAAGCCGCGCGAGTTTTCCGCGAAGGAGCGCCGGCGCATGATGGAGGCGTTCTTTGAAAACCCGGAAATTCCGCGCGTGTGCGCGTTGGCTTCGGACGAAGCGACCTTCTGGCGCGACTATTTTGATGAAATGGCGGCGCAGTACGTGGATCTGTTCATCAAATGCGCCAGCGCGAACAGCCTGTTTCTGGGCTTTAAGCGGCGGCAGAACGACGTGATGAAGCGCTCGGCGGCGTGCGCGGCGGACATGCTCCGGAACATCGAAGGCGGCGATCTGGTGCCCGAAGCGCACAGGCAGACGCTCGAAGCGGCGTTGTGGCGCGGCTTTCAGCGGGTGTTCCCGGACGCGGGCGACGCGCTCGCGCGGGCCTGCGGCGGACGCGTAAAATTTCGGCCGGAAGCGTGAAAATATGGAACCAAACCGGCGGCGCACGCGTCAATATAGTCGAGAGAGGAAATGGAGGTATGACGTTATGAGAAGGTTTTCAAAATGGCTGTGCCTTCTGATGGCGGTTGCGCTCATGACGCCGTCCATGGCAATGGCTGCCGGACTGACCGGCGGCAGCGGCGTTTACGGCGTATACCGCGGGAAGGATGACGCGCTGTTTCAGACGTGGTACACCGATCCGCTGGTCACCGGCGGCGCGAACTACGTCGTAGGCGTGCATGACGGAAACGCCTACTATCAGACGGCGAACGCGGACGGCGCGACGAGCGCTCTGTATCGCGTGGCCGTTAATCTTCTGCCCGACACGATCAAGGCCAGCGCCGAGCAGAGCGAGGAGCAGGTGAAGGCCGGAACGACCGGCGAGCCTGAGCTGCTCGCGCCGTCGGTCTCCGGACACGCGCTGCTGGACGAGGTGAGCGGCTACGTCTATTATGTGGACGGCGCCGACACGAAGAGCGTCCATGTGCTGGCGTGGTATCCGACCCTCGGCAAGGTGGACGTGGTGGCCTGCACCAGCGAGGAGCCGGTGCTCGCGCTGTCCATGTCCGTCAACGGCCCCGTGCTTACGTGCCAGAGCGGCCGCTTCCTGTATGTGCAGCTGCTGAGCCGCAGCGTGGCGCTTCCGGCGGATGAAGAACCCGTAGCCGAGAGCGTGATGGCTTCCGGCGTGGAAATCATCCTGACCGAGTCCGGCAGGCTCAGCCTGCGTCTGGACGCGGTGAACAACCTCACGCTGCCCATCGCGGAGGACGTGAGCGCCTTTGCCGCCTACGACGGCGCGGTGTACTATCTGCGCCGCACCCGCTGGATGACGGAAATCGCGCGCTTTGACCTGACCAGCCGCAACAACGAGGTGATCTGCCGCATGCTGCGCGAGCTGATGCCTCAGCTCGTGGCCGCGGGCGAATATCTCTATGTGATCGACACGGATTACACCGTCTATCGCATGAGCCCGTCCTCCGGCAAGTACGCGACCTATATGCTGCTCAAGGAGCCCTACGCCGACGTGCCGGAGTACGAGCCGCTGCTCGCCTCCGCCGGCGAAGAGCTTGTGGTTTACGACCGCCTGAAGGAGGGCGGTGCCGTGGAGAACGCGCGGTACTACTACAACGTGTACGTCGGCTCCACCGACCGCACGTCGCCCGCGCCCACGCCCGGAGCGACCGACGCGCCGCCGACCGCGCCGACCGCGACGCCCGCCGTGTACAAAGATCTCAGGCGCAGAGACCGCAACACGGACGTGAAGAACCTGCAGGAAAAGCTGATCGAGCTGGGCTATCTGGACGACACCGCCGACGGCATCTTCGGCGAGAAGACGCAGGTTGCCATCGAGCAGCTGCAGAGCGATCTGGGCATGACCGTGACCGGCGTGGCGACCGCGGAGCTTCAGCGCATGCTGTTCGCGGGCGAAGTGCCCGCCTATAATCCCTATCTGCCTCTGAAGCGCGGAGACCGCGGCACGCGCGTGAGCCGCATGCAGGCCGAACTGAAGGCGCTGGGCTACTATGCGGGCGCCGCCGACGGCGTATACGGCAAGGGCACGGAGAAGGCTGTCGCCGCCTTCCAGAAGCAGGAGGGTCTGAACCAAACCGGTCAGGCCGATGAGGAAACGCTGAGGGCGCTCTTTTCGGAGAGCGCCTCCCAGAACCTCAGCTACATAGAACTTCGAAGCGGCGACAGCGGCAAACGCGTCGCCGAACTTATTAGCCGGCTGGTGGAGCTGTACTACCTGCCCAGCACCGCCGAGGGCAATGAATACACTTCGCAGGTGGCGCGCGGCGTGCGGCACTTCCAGCGGCAGAACGGCTTCGACGCAAACAGCGTCGCCTCCGTGGCCATGCAGGAGGCGCTCTTTGACGACGACGCGCCCGACTACGACGGCTATGTGACCCTCGTGCCCGGCGACCGCAACCAGCGCGTTCGCGAGCTGCAGGCGCGCCTGATCCGGCTGGGCTACCAGACCGGCTACACCGACGGCGTGTACGGCAGCAAGACGAAGAAGGCCGTGTCCGCGTTCCAGAAGCGCGCCGGCATCAAGGCGACCGGCACCGCCGACGAAGCGACGCAGCGCGCGCTGTTCAAGAGCAACGCGCCCACCGCCGCCACGCCCACCCCGAAGCCGACCGCCACGCCCGACCCGTTCTGGGAGCTGGGCAGCGGCGTAGCCGTGGAGGTAACGGCGGACGGCACGAAGGTGTTCGAGGCTCCGTCCACGGATTCCACGCTGCTGGGCACGGCGAAGAAGGGCACGCAGCTGACGATGCTGGCGACGAACAGCACGTGGGGACGCGTGCGCAACAAGTTCGGCGAGACCGGCTATATCCTGCTGAAGAACCTCGTGTACGTCGATCCTACCCCGACGCCCACCGTGACGGCGACTCCGAGCGTGGCTCCGACGGATACCCCCGCGCCCGCTCCGACGGATACCCCCGCGCCCGCTCCGACGGATACCCCCGCGCCGGCTCCGACGGACACCCCCGCGCCGGCTCCGACGGATACCCCCGTTCCGGCTCCGACCGATACGCCGAAGCCGGAACCCACGCCGTATAACACGGAGTGGACGAAGGACGCAGACAGCGTGAAAGCGTTCAACGCCGCGCTGATCGCCACCAACTGGCTGGACGAGAGCTTCGCGGATACCGACGCGCTGACGGACGACATTCTGGAAGCCGTGGCCAAATTCCAAGACTCCTATAACGCGAACGTTGCCAACGAGCTGACCCCCGTGCGGAAGAGCGACGGCACCTACGGCGAGATCGATGAAAAGACCTATACGGTCATCCTGTCCCGCACGTACGCGAACAGCGTAACCCCGGAGCCGTCCGACGACCCGACAACAACCCCGGAGCCCGTTCCTACGGAGACCCCGGAGCCCGCTCCCACGGAGACCCCGGAGCCCGCACCCACGGAAACCCCGGAGCCTATTCCTACGGAAACCCCCGAGCCCGTTCCTACGGAGACCCCGGAGCCCGTTCCTACGGAGACCCCGGAGCCCGTTCCCACGGAAACCCCGGAGCCCGCTCCCACGGAGACCCCCGAGCCTGTTCCTACGGAGACCCCCGAGCCCGTTCCTACGGAGACCCCGGAGCCCGTTCCCACCGACACGCCGAAGCCGGAACCCACGCCGTACAACACGGCATGGACGGAGAGCGCGAGCAGCGTAAAGAAGTTCTGCGCCGCGCTGGCGGAGACCGGCTGGCTGGACGACGCGCTGGCGAATTCCGGCACGCTGACGGACGAAATTCTTGAGGCCGTCGCGAACTTCCAGGATTCCTATAACGCGAACGTCGCCAACGAGCTCAAGTCCATCCGCAAGGACAACGGCAAGTACGGCGACATCGACGAGAAGACCTACAAGGCCATCCTGTCGCGCAAGTACAGCAACAAACCGTAAAACCAACGAACCGCAAACAGACGAGTCGACCCTCCAAACCGGAGAGCCGACTCGTTTGCTATATGGGCATTTGAAACCGAAAAAGCGCCCTCCGCGCGGCACAATCTCCGGGCACGCCGCCCCTCCGAATCGGCACGCCGACGCGTTGGATGTTCGACGGAAGCTCGACGGCGGGAAAACGCTTCCGCGCGGCGCAGCTTTTGAATACGCGCGAGCCGGAAATCCACATCGAAAGCTCGACGCGGATTCTACAGCCGCAGCCCCTTTATATCCTTGATTCTCGACAGGATGATATTACAGCTGCAGCTGACCACGCCGGGCAGCGTGTCGATGACCGCGTGCAGGAACGTTTCCATTTCCTCGCCGGACGCGGCGACGGCGTGGACGTGCAGCTTATCCCTGCCGGTCACGCGGTAAATCTGCGTGACGGTATCGTCCCCGTTTAGAATGTCGATGACCTCCGACAGGCTGCCCGGCGTGGTTTCGATTTCGAAATAGCAGGATACCGCCCCGCTGATCTTCTGGGGGTTGATCACGGTGGTGTATTCCTCGATGATGCCTCGCTGCTCCAGCGCCTGTATTCGGGCCTTTACCGCCACCCGCGACAGGCCGATTTTATCCCCGAGATCGGAATACGAAACGCGCGCGTTTTCAATCAGCAGCCGCACGATTTTCTGGTCTAATTCATCCAGTCCGTCCAGATACATCGGAATCCCTCCATGTGATTTTCTCCCGTTATACTACCACGTATCCTTCAAAAAGTAAACAGCTTCTTGATTTGACGGTGCAGAAATGCCATAATGCTTTCGATTTGAAAGTTCAAAGTTTCGTTTCGGAGGAACGGTATGAATCGGGATTTAACCAAAGGCCCCGTCGTCCGGTCGATGCTGCTGTTTGCCATTCCCATGATTTTAGGCGACTTGCTTCAGCAGTGCTATAACATCGCCGACACGCTGATCGTCGGGCAGGTTCTCGGGCGGGACGCGCTGGCGGCGGTCGGCTCGTCGTTTACGCTGATGACCTTTCTGACCTCGATTCTTCTCGGCCTGTGCATGGGCAGCGGCGCGTTGGTTTCCATGCGCTTCGGGCAGCGGGACGAGCAGGCGCTGCGCGAGAATCTCTGCGCGTCCTTCCTGTTTATCGCGCTCGTGACCGCGGCGCTGACCGCTTTGGCGTTTGTCTGTCTGGACGCGCTTCACGCGTTCCTGCGCGTGCCCGCGGACGTATGGGGCGACATGCGGGCGTACCTGTTTGTGATCTTCATGGGGATTCCCGCCGTCTTCCTGTACAACTATTTCGCTTCTTTTTTAAGAGCCATCGGAAATTCCGTCGTGCCGCTGGCGTTTCTGGCGGTTTCGGCCGTGCTGAACATCGTGCTCGACCTCTGGTTCGTCCTCGGTCTGAACCGCGGCGTGGCCGGCGCGGCGGAGGCGACGGTGATCGCCCAGTACCTTTCGGGCGTCGGAATCGCCGTTTACACGCTCGCGCGATTCCCGCAGGCGCGCGCGATTGGAAAGCTCAGCGGCCTGCGGCGGGCGCGCGTGCGCGAGGTGCTGTCCTTCTCCACGCTGACCTGCGTTCAGCAGTCGGTGATGAACCTCGGCATCCTGATGGTTCAGGGACTGGTGAACAGCTTCGGCCCCATCGTGATGGCGGCCTTCGCCGCCGCCGTGAAGATCGACGCGTTCGCCTACATGCCGGTGCAGGACTTCGGCAACGCCTTTTCCACCTTTATCGCGCAGAACTATGGCGCGAAGCGGCAGGATCGGATTCGCGCCGGGCTGAAGAGCGCCGTGCGCATGGCGATGATTTTCTGCGTGATCGTGTCCGCGCTGGTCTTCGCCTTTGCCGCGCCGCTTATGCGGCTTTTTGTGGACGCGGCGGAGACCGAGGTCATTCGGGAGGGCGTGCGCTACCTGCGCATTGAGGGCGCGTTTTATTGCGGCATCGGCTGTCTGTTCCTGCTCTACGGCCTGTATCGCGCACTGGGAAGGCCGGGCATGAGCGTGGCGCTTACCGTGGTCTCGCTGGGCGCGCGCGTCGCGCTGGCGTACCTTCTGTCCGCCATTCCCGCCGTCGGCGTAGTCGGAATCTGGTGGTCGGTTCCCATCGGCTGGGCGCTGGCCGATCTGGTCAGGCTGATCTGTTACAGAACCGTCAAATAGCCGCCAACCTGCCAAAATAAAACTCGCCCGCCGCAGACGCTTGCTTCTGCGACGGGCGTTCTGGTTGAGTATTACTTCGCCATTTCGATGGCGCGGGTTTCGCGGATGACGTTGACCTTGATCTGGCCGGGATACTCCATCTCGGCCTCGATGCGCTTGCAGATTTCCTTGGCGAGCACCAGCGTACCCGCGTCGTTGACGTCCTCCGGCTTGACGATGATGCGAACCTCACGGCCGGACTGGATGGCGTAGGACTTATCGACGCCCTCGAACGAGTTGGCGATCTCCTCCAGCTTCTCAAGGCGCTTGATGTAGTTCTCAAGCGACTCGCGCCGGGCGCCCGGACGGGCGGCGGAGATGGCGTCGGCCGCCTGAACCAGCACGGCCTCCACGCTCTGGGGCTCCACGTCGTTGTGGTGCGCCATGATGCAGTTGACCACGGCCTCGGATTCGTGATACTTTCTGGCCAGCTCCGCGCCGATGGTCACGTGCGTGCCCTCGACCTCGTGGTCGATGGCCTTGCCGATGTCGTGCAGAAGGCCGCCGCGCTTGGCAAGCTGAACGTCCGCGCCCAGCTCCGCGGCCATGACGCCGGCGAGGTTGGACACCTCGATGGAATGCTTCAGCACGTTCTGGCCGTAGCTGGTGCGGTACTTCATTCGGCCCAGCAGGCGCACGAGCTCGTGGTGGATGGAATGCTGGTTCGTATCGAACACGGCGGCTTCGCCGGCCTCGCGAATCTGGGTTTCCACCTCGCGCTTGGCCTTTTCCACCATTTCCTCAATGCGGGCGGGGTGGATGCGACCGTCCATGATCAGCTTCTCAAGGGCGATGCGCGCCACTTCCCTGCGAACGGGATCGAAGCCGGAAATGATAACGGCCTCGGGCGTGTCGTCGATGATGAGGTCGACGCCGGTCGCGGTTTCGAGGGTGCGGATGTTGCGGCCCTCGCGGCCGATGATGCGGCCCTTCATGTCGTCGTTCGGCAGCGCCACGACGGACACGGTGGTCTCCGCCACGTGGTCGGCGGCGCACTTCTGAATGGCGAGGGAGATGATGTTGCGCGCCTTTTTGTCCGCCTCTTCCTTGGCGCGGGATTCGATGTCGCGCACCATGACGGCGGCGTCGTGATACGCGTCCTTCTGGATGCGGTTCATCAGGATCTGCCGGGCTTCCTCCATGGTCATGTTGGAGATTCGCTCCAGCTCGCCCTGCTGACGGTCGTGAAGCGCCTGCGCTTCGTTTTCGAGACGCTCCGCTTCCTTGTACTTTCGGTTGAGAGCCTCTTCCCGGGCTTCTACATTGTCATATTTCTTATCGAGCGCTTCCTCACGCTGGTTCACCCTGCGCTCCAGCCGCGAAACCTCGCTGCGGCGGTCGCGTACCTCTTTGTCCAGATCGGACTTGAGGCTGATGATTTCTTCCTTTGCGGAGAGAATGGCTTCCTTCTTTTTATCCTCGGCTTTGCGTGTGGCTTCGTCCAGAAGGTTCTTCGCGAACTCCTCCGTGCGGCCGATTTTCTTTTCCATCACGTTTTTCCGATACAGATACCCGCCAAATCCTCCTGCGGCCAACGCAATCAGTGCGACGATAATCGCAATGATTGGACTCATGAACCTGATCTATCCCCTTTCTGTTTTTCATCTTGGATGCGGCTTCGCCGTCTGTTCTGACCCAACTGCCTACAGGTAGGCAGATTAACAGAACAATTTTACACGTTTTTGCCACGAAAGTCAAGAAAGCCGCGCCGACTCGCGACAACTTAATATGAAAAAACCCGCCGCGCCGCGCGCTTTGCCGCAGAAGCAAAAAGATTTTGCAGAATCTGCATAAGGATTTTGCATTGCGGGCGCATACGCGATTTGCTATAATGTTCCCGGGAACGGCCGTTGTCAATCTCCCTTCCGGCCGAAGAAACCGAAAGAAACGAGGTGCCCTCAACCATGACGCACGAATCCCGTTTTTCCATGGCGGCGTTTCAAAACGCGGACACGCCGTTTCAGCCCGCGTACGCGTGGATCTGGAACGACCAGATTGAATCGGCCGAGCTGCGCCGGCGGCTGGACGGCCTGCGGCGCGCGGGCATCCGCACGGTCTACGTGCTGCCCGAGCCGAAGAATTTCCGGCCGGAGCGGATTCGCACGTTCCTCGAGCCGGACTACCTGACGGACGAATTCATGCGCCTTGTGCGGGAAGCCGCCGAATACGCGCTGTCCATCGGCATGAACGTGTGGATGTACGACGAGGGCGGCTGGCCGTCCGGCGGCGCGTGCGGGCGCACGGTGGAAAAGCACCCGCGCATGATTCGCAAGGCGCTCTGCGCGCGGGAGGAAACCCTTCCCGCCGAAACGGCGTACGCGCCGAAGGCGGACGACGCAGCGGCGTTTACGGCGGAAAACGGCGCGCTCCGGCGCGTGAAGCCGGGCGAGCGCTTTCCGGAGAAGCGAACGCTGACGGTGTACGGCGTGCGGCTGGGCGAGGGCTGGACGACGGATTCTCTGCAGGACGGCATCGGCGAAGCGTTTGTTCGGGAAACCCACGAGCGCTACGCGAAATTCTTAGGCGACCTGTTTCCCCGCGTCCCGTTCATGTTCACCGACGAGCCGGGCACCGGGAGCTTCCCGTGGCCGGACGGCTTCGCCGAAAAATTCCTTTCGCGCTTCGGCTACGACCTGCGCGACCATCTGCCCGCGCTTTTCAGCCTGAGCGAGGACGCTTCCGGCATGGACGCGCGCGCCCGCGAGGACTACCGCGCGCTGCAGGGCGAGCTGTTCCGGGCGAATTACATGCGGCCGATTCACGACTGGTGCCGGAGAAACGGCGTTCGCTTCACGGGGCATCTGGACATCGACCACATGACCGACGGCTGCATGGCGCACGGCTACGGCACGGTGCTTCAGCAGCTGCGCGAATTCGACGTGCCGGGCGTGGACGTGATCTGGCGGCAGATCGACATTCCGAAGGACGGTAAACCCGCCTGCTACGAGGGCAACGGCTTTTTCGAGCGCTTCGCGTCCTCCGCGGCGGCGCAGACGGGCGGAACGCTGGCCGTGACCGAGAGCTTCGGCGTGTACGGCGCGAGCCTGACGGGAAAGCTGGCGCGGTTCGTGATCCTGCACCAGCTCGCGCGCGGCGTCAACGTGTTCAACTTCATGTGCCTGTCCTACACGCCGAAAAACGCGCTGGCGCTCGTGGAGCGGCCGGAGTACGTGGAGGAAATGCCGGGCTTCTTCCACCTGCGCGGGCTGAACGACTTCACCGCCCGCGCGTCGTGGCTGATGCAGCTGGGCGCGCCCGCGGCCCGCGCGGCGCTGTATTTTCCGGCGCGCGACATCTGGGCGGGCGGAACCCGCGCGAAGAACGCCATCGACGGCTTCGAACGGCTGGGACAGGCGCTTGAGCGCGCGCAGGTCGATTTCGACATTCTCGACGAGGAGGGGCTGCGCATGGCCGCCCGCGACGGAAACGCGCTCACGCTGGGGCTCGCGCGCTATGAAACCGTGCTCGTCCCGTGCGGCGCGACGCTTTCGGACGCGCTTCGTGAAAAGCTCCGCGGCGTGGACGCGCCCGTGAAGCCTGTCGTGTACTGCTCCTGCATCGGTAACGAACTCGCGCTTCGAGATGCGGGCGCAGCTGCGAAGCCCGCCGCGAACGACGATGGCTCCCGCGCCTGTGAGCGGCTCAACGGGAATATGGCGGCAAACCCCGTCCCCTGCACTCGTGAACGGCTCAATGGAGACGCGCTTCGGGAAGCGGACGCGGCCGTGAAACCCGCCGCAAACGGCGTTCACCTCCGCGAGCTTCCCGGCGGCGACGCGCTTGCGCCGGGCGCGGCTGTGAAGCCCGGCGCAAACGGCGATTGTCCCTGCACCCGCGAACAGCTCGGCGGGAATGCTCTGCGAAAAACGGACGCGGCTGCAAACTGTGTTTCCCGCAGCGAGCTTCCCGACGGCGACGCGCTTCTGGACGCGGCTTCGGAGCTCGGCGTACATGGCGGATGCCCGACGCTGCGCGCGCGTGCGCGCGCGCTGGCCGGTGGGGAAGCGCTCGTGCTTGTGTTCAACGAAAGCGATCAGGTTGTGCGCGCGAACGTGCGCTTCCCGCAGGCGGGCGTTCCTGTGCGGCTCGATCCCGCGACCGGACGGGCGTTCCGCATGGAGGGCGGCGTTCATACCTTCGCGCCCGGCGAGGGCAAATTCTTCCTGTTTAGCGAAAACGGGCTTTCCGAAGCGGAAGCCGAGCCGAGTACCGTCCTGTGGCGAAAGGAAATCGATTCGTTCACCTTGGAGGTTGCGCGCGAAACCCTCATCGACGTAAACGGCGTAACGGCTCGCGCCGGAGACGGCACGCTTCGCGCCGCCGCGCCCGGCAGCTGGGAGCCGCTCGTCGGAACGGACTTCTCCGGCGAATGCGTCTACCGCGCCCGCGTGACGCTGCCCGATGAGACCGCTTTCGCCGCGTCCGAACCCCACGAACCGCGCGGCGCGACGTGCTGCATCCGCACAGAAGCAGACGGCGAAACGGCGCAGGGTACGTCCGAATCCCGCGAACCGCGCGGCGTGGCGCGTTGCGCACGCGTGGAAGTGGGTGACGAAACAGCGCAGGGTGCGACCGAAAACCAGAAAACGTGCGCCCGCGCGGGGCTGGGCGGCGCGCCGCGCGCCGGAGAGCGCTGGCGGCTGTCGCTGGGGCGCGTGGAATGCACGGCGCGGGTGACGATCAACGGGCATGACGCGGGGATTGCGTGGGTGGAACCGAAAGCGATAGAATTTGACGGCGCGCTGTTCGGCGAAAGCTCGACGGCGGAAATTGAAATCGAGGTCGCGAACACGATTACAAACCGCCTCCGCGCGGCGAAACCGGAGACCTTATTCGACCGCCGCGTGCTGGGGCCGTACCACGAGCGGCAGATTGTGTTCGAGCAGGAAGCCGCCGAGGGCGGACTCTACGGCCCGGTCGTGTTGGAGCGGCTCGGGTAAGACTGAATCCCACGAGCCGCGCAGCGTGGCGCGTTGCGCCCGCGTGGGGCTGGGTAACGGGACGGCTCCGGCCGCGACGGAATCCTACGAGCTACGCGGCGCGGCATGTTGCGCATGTCTGGAACTGGACGACGGAGCGGCTCGGCTGAGCCGTATCCGCACAGAGCGCACGGCGCGGGCAAAAATCAACCGCGCCGTGTGTTCCGTTGGACGTGCGGAGCAGATTGCGCGGGCGAAACCGAGGACGATCGTTGACGGCGGGCGGTTCGCCGAAACCCTCGCGGTGAAAGCCGGAACCGCGGTTTGGGGCGGCGGGTTCGGCTCGAAAAACAGTCAAACGGCGGCACTTCTTACAAAACTGTTCGATTTGGGCGGCAAAGCGTAAGACGAATCGATGGAAGGATGGGGCGGCGCGTGGTATCATATATGCGTCAATTCGAAATAACGGAGGAACGCATCGTATGAGCATGCTGGAAGTAACGGGGCTTCGAAAGGTTTACGCCTCCCGTCTGAGCGCGAACAAGGTTGAGGCGCTGAAGAATGTAAATTTCACCGTGGAGGAGGGCGAATACGTCGCCATCATGGGCGAAAGCGGATCGGGCAAGACGACGCTTCTGAACATTCTGGCGGCGCTGGACAGACCCACCGCCGGAACGGTAACGCTGGACGGGCAGGATTTCTCCCGCCTGCGCGAATCGGCGGTGTCGGCCTACCGCCGCGACCATCTGGGCTTTGTGTTTCAGGAGTTCAATCTGCTGGACACGTTCACGCTGGAGGACAACATCTTCCTGCCGCTGGTGCTGGCCGGCAAGCCGCACTGGGAGATGCGCAGCCGGCTTCTGCCCATCGCGGCGCAGCTGGGCATCGCGGACATTCTTTCAAAGTACCCTTATGAGGTATCCGGCGGCCAGAAGCAGCGCGCCGCCGTCGCCCGCGCGCTGATCACGCACCCGCGGCTGATTCTCGCCGACGAGCCCACCGGCGCGCTGGATTCCCGCGCCACGGACGAGCTTATGCGCCTGTTCGCCGCCATCAACGAAAACGGGCAGACGATTCTGATGGTCACGCACTCCGTGAAGGCCGCCAGCCGCGCCGGACGCATCCTGTTCATTCGCGACGGCGAGGTGTTCCACCAGATCTACCGCGGCGGCGCGACGGACGACGAACTGTATCAGAAGATCACCGACGCGCTGACGATGCTTGCGACGGGCGGTGAGCGCGCGTGAAGCTTTTGTTTTATCCGCGCCTTGCGTGGACGGGCATTCGCAAGAACCGCCGGCTGTACCTGCCCTATCTGCTCACCTGCATCGGCATGGTGATGATGGAATACATCATCTGCTTCCTGCGGGATTCCAAGGCCGTTCGCGGCATGCGCGGCGCAATGATGATCACCGGCATGATGTCCTTCGGGAGCTTTGTCATCGCGGTCTTCGCGCTGATCTTCCTATTTTACACCAACTCGTTCCTGATGCGCCGCCGCAAGAAGGAGTTCGGCCTTTACAGCATTCTGGGCATGTCGCGGCGCAATCTGGGGCGCATTCTTCTGTGGGAAACCCTGTTTGTGCTGGTGATTTCCCTCGCCGCCGGTCTGTTCGCCGGAGCTGCGCTTTCCAAGCTGGCCGAGCTGATTCTTCTGAACATGCTGCACGGCAAGACCACCTATTCCCTCACGCTCTCCGCGCCCGCGGCGACCTACACGCTGTGCGTGTTTCTGGTGATCTTCGCGCTTCTGTTTCTGAAATCGCTGTGGCAGGTGCGCTCACTGGACGCGCTGAGCCTTTTAAAGAGCGAAAGCGTGGGCGAAAAGCCGCCGCGCGCGAACTGGGCGCTGGGCCTTCTGGGGCTTCTGGTGCTGGGCGCGGGCTATGCGCTGGCCGTGTATGTGGGCGACCCGGTGTCCGCGCTCGCGTGGTTCTTCGTGGCCGTCATACTGGTCATCATCGGAACGTACATGGTGTTCGTGTCCTTCTCCGTGGTGCTGCTGCGCATTCTTCAGAAGCGGAAGAACTACTATTATAAGGCGCGCCACTTCGTGTCCGTGTCGTCGATGGCGTACCGCATGAAGCGCAACGGCGCGGGGCTTGCGTCCATCTGCGTGCTGGCGACGATGGTGCTGGTGATGATTTCCACCACCGTGAGCCTGTACTTCGGCGTGGAGGATTCCCTGAACACCCGCTACCCCAACGACCTGAACCTGACCGCCTATCCGTACCGCGCGGAGGACTTTACCGACGAAAACACGCAGAAGCTGATTGCCGCGCTGACCGCCGCGGTAAAGGCCGAGGGGGTGGAGCCGGAAACGGAAGTCTGCTACCGCGCGGCGACCGTCGCGGGGCTTCTGAACGACGGCCGGCTTCAGACGCGCTACTCGGGCGGGCTGGTGAACTACAACGCGCTGTATCAGATCTATTTTCTGGACGTCAGCGACTTCAACCGCCTGTCCGGCCAGAATGTGGCGCTCGCGCCCGACGAGGCGCTGGTGTACACCCACCGCGGCGACTACGAATGGGACGTTCTGGCGATTGACGACGCGCTGGAATTCCGCGTCGTCGGACGGCCGAGCTTCAAGGCCATCAGCGGGCAGGCCGCCGCGAACATCTCCCCCACGGTCTACGCCGTGGTAAGCGACCTGAACGCCGCGGCCGGAAAGATTGACGAGCTGCTCGCCGAGTCGAGTGATTCTCACTGCCGCATGTGGCTGATGGGCGTCGACCTCGCGGGCGGCGACGACGTGTACGTCGAGTCCTTCAATATCGAAAACCGGCTGGCGCTGGACGACACCTTCACGGGCGACGATTCGTTCGTGCGGCGGCTGGACTGCGAAAGCCGCAGCGAAAACGCCACGGACTTCTATAATACCTATGGCAGCCTGCTGTTTCTGGGCGGCATACTGAGCGTGGTGTTCGTGTGCGCCGCGGTGCTGATCATCTACTACAAGCAGATCTCCGAGGGCTATGAGGATCAGGCGCGGTTTGAGATCATGCAGAAGGTAGGCATGACGAAGCGCGAGATTCGCCGCTCCATCAACTCGCAGCTTCTGACGGTGTTCTTCCTGCCGCTTCTGGGCGCGCTGTGCCACCTGTGCTTCGCGTTCCCGATGCTGCTCAAACTCTTGCAGCTATTCAACCTCAACAACGTGACCCTGTTCGCCGCCGCCACGCTTCTGAGCTTCCTCGCCTTCGCGCTGATGTATGCGCTGGTGTATAAGCTCACCTCCGGCGCGTACTGCGCCATCGTCAGCGGGGCGAAGAAGGAATAACGGCTTCTGATGAAAAGAAACCGCGCGATGAAGGAACGATTTCCTCCATGGCGCGGTTTTCTTCGCAGAAGATCGGGGAGAGCTCGAGAGGGCTTCGGCCCTCTCGAATTTCAATCGAGTCCAGCGACATGCGCGGTGGGCGCGGGGCGATTTTTGCCGCGCGGAACCGCTTCCTTGCAGTCTCCGCGCCCGAAAATCCGAAGGATTTTAGCGGAGACTGTCAGGGGGTGGCAGTGGCGGGGGAGCTTGCTCCCCCGTCCGCATCGGGACGATCAGTCTCTGCGGACATCCGAATTTGCGGGAATCTTCTCCTTGAACAGCAGGGAGATGCACCACAGACCCGCGATGCCCACGATGGTATAGATGATGCGGGAGAGGGTCGACGCCTGTCCGCCGCAGATGTAGGCGACGAGGTCAAAGCGGAACAGGCCGACCAGCAGCCAGTTGATTGCGCCGATGATTGTGATTACGAGAGACGTGTTGTCAAGCATTCAGATTCACTCCTTTTCCGCCGTGTCATCCGGCTATCGGTATTGTTTCCCAATGCGGCCAGCTTATACCGGTTCCGGAAGGTTTTTTGCCGGAAACCGCGGTTTTTTCCCGCGCCGGTTGACTTTTCGGCGCGCGCGCCTTACAATGAAACGCGGGGAGGTGGGCGCGTGAAGAGTCTTCGAGGGGCGCTGGCGCTGCTGCTCGCGCTGTGTCTGCTGGGCGGCGCGGCGGGCGCGGAGGAAAAGCGGCTGCACATCTACACGTCGCACAAGCCGGACGTATATCAGCCGCTGATCGACGAGTTTGAGGCGCGCACCGGCGTCTGGGTCACGGTGGAAACCGGCGGCACGAGCGAGCTGCTTTCGCGCATCGCGTCGGAGGACGGACAGAGCGGCGCCGACCTGATGTTTGGCGGCGGCGTGGAGAGTCTGGACGCGTACAATCGCTATTTCGAATTCCCGCGGGGCGTTTCCGCAGATCATTTGGACGAGGCGTACCTTCTGGACGGCGCGTGGCTGCCGTTTTCGTCGCTGCCCATCGTGATCATCTGCCAGAGACGGCTCACGGGCGGCCGCGCGCCGAGCGGCTGGGCGGAGCTTTTAACGGACGAATGGCGCGGGCAGATTGCCTTCGCCGACCCGATGGTGTCCGGCTCCAGCTATACGGCGCTGGCGACGATGCTCGCCGCGCTGCCCGGCGACGACGCGGAGATTCTTTCGGCGTTCTCGCGCAATCTGGACGGGCGGCTGCTGGGCGGCTCGGGCGAGGTGGTCGGCGCGGTGGCGCGCGGGGATTTTCTGGTCGGCGTCACGCTGGAGGAAACGGCGCTGCGCGCCATTGCCGCCGGAACGGACATCGAAATCATCCACCCCGCGGAGGGCACCAGCGCCGTGCCGGACGGCATCGCGCAGATGAAGGGCGCGAAGCACCCGGAGAACGCCGCGGCGTTCATCCGCTTCGTGCTGAGCGAGGACGTGCAAAAACGTCTGGGCAGCCAGTTCTTCCGCCGCTCGGTGCTGAAAGGGCTGTTCTCAGAAGGCGCCCGCGCCCCCGCGCTGGTATCCTACGACATCCGCTGGGCAAGCGAAAACCGCGACCAGATCCTGCGCCTGTGGCAAACCGCCGGCGGCGGCACGCGCTGAACGCGCGGCGGGGCGGCGTTCGCCGATGCGGAACCGATAGGACACGCCGCATTTACGAAAGGACGCGCGCGGCATGGCGGCGTTCGGCGTGCGGGAATGCCACATTCACGGAAAACCGCGCGCGGATGGGCGGTGCCTGCCGAAGGAATGGCGGCGTGGGGATGAAGGAATTTTTGCGTGCGCGGCGGGGCGGGAAGGAGAGTCGGCGGTTATGGAGGAGAAGGAGAAACGGCGGCGGAAGCTGGCGGCGCATTCGGTGCGGCGGTCGTTTACACTGCGGATTTTCGTGACCGTTTTGCTGATGGCGCTGTTTCCGCTGGTGCTTTCCAACGCCATCATGCTGCCGCTGATCGTGAACAAATCCGACGAGCGGGCGGGCGCGCAGGCGGAAGCGCGGCTTATCCGCGCCCGGGACGCTTTGGAGGGCACGTGCCGCGCGTTTGACGCGGCGGCGAACGCGCTACTGATGGACGCGTCGGTTCGGCGCGCGCTGGCCGGAGAAGCGGTGGACGCGTGGAAGGTCTACGAAGCGCTGTTTTCCGCCGCGGGCGGGCTGTACGACCGGGGACATCTGTTTCTGTATGACGGGGACGGCCGGTGCCTGTACGCGCTGAAGGGCGCGGGCGACGATCTGCCCACGGACTGGGGCGCGCTCCGGCGGGCGCTGCGCGGTGAAACCGTGCGGCTGAGCGCGGGCGAGGGCACGCTGGCGCTGCTTTCGGCGCATCCCTCCGCGAACGGCGGCTGCGTGGTGTACGGCTTTGACCGGGACGAGCTGGCTTCCATGCTCTCGGGCGGCGATGGCGGGTTCTTCCTGTTAAACGCCACGGGGCGCGCGGTGTACGCCGACGACGCGGGGCTGACCGACGCGGCGGCGATGCTGCGCGCGCGGCTGCTCGCCGGCGAGGGCGCGGACTGCGAGACGGACGCGTTTTTCTACCGCGCGGCGGCGATCGGAAGCACCGACTTCACGCTGTGCCTGCGCGTGGCGCGGCCGTTTACCGCCGAGACCCGGCGGGCGTATTACAAGGCCAGCGCGGCCATGTGCGTGCTCTGCGCGGTGATGTGCCTGTGGGGCGCGTTCTTCCTGAGCCGGCACCTGTCCAAGCCCGTGCGGGCGCTGAGCCGCGCCATGGGCGAGGCGGAGAAGGGCAACCTGTCCCTGCGGCTTCCCGAGGATCGGCCGGACGAGCTGGGGCGGCTGGCGGTGGGCTTCAACCGCATGGCGGAGGAGTACGAGCAGAACCTGACCCGCTCCGTGCAGCGGCAGAAGGAGCTGAACGAAACGCGCCTGCGCATGATGCGCGCGCAGCTGAACCCGCATTTTCTGTATAACACGCTGGATTCCATGAAGTGGCTGGGCATGGCGCACGATTCGCCGCAGGTGGCCACGCTGGCCGCGAATCTGGCGCTGCTTCTGCGGGCGAGCATTTCCGGCGATGAGATCGTGACGCTGGAGGAGGAGCTGGAGCTGCTGGAGCGGTACGCCGACATTCAGTCGATTCGCTTTGAGGATCGGTTTACCTGCGAAATCGACGTGAGCGAGCGGTTCCAGCGCTGCCTGGTTCCCAAGCTGATTTTGCAGCCGCTGGTGGAGAACGCCGTGATTCACGCGCTGGGCGAGCGCGACGACGGCTACATCAAGGTGTCGGCGGAGGAGGAGAACGGCGAGCTTCTGCTGTCCGTCACCGACAACGGCTGCGGCATGCCCGAGGCGCTGGTGGAGGCGATCAACGCGGGCGACGCGCGCCGCGGCGGCGGAAATTTAGGCATTTACAATGTGGACAGCATCATCAAGCTGCACTTCGGCGCGTCCTACGGGCTCACGGCGTCATCCACGCCGGGCGAGGGCAGCCGCGTGTGCATTCATCTGCCGATGAACCGAAGGGAGGCGGACGCGTGATTCGAGTGGTGGTAGTGGACGACGAGGCCGTGGCGCGCCGGGGCATCGTTATGGGCGTGGACTGGGCGAAGCTCGGCTGCGAAATCGCGGGCGAGGCGGCGTCGGGCGAGGAAGGCGTGGCGCTGGTGAGCCGCGTCGCGCCCGATCTGATCATCACGGACATTCGCATGCCGCACATGGACGGCATCGAAATGATGAACGAGCTGCGAAAGCGCGGCTGCCGGGCGCACGTGATCGTATTGAGCGCCTACAGCGATTTTTCCTATGCCCGCAGCGCGCTGAAGTTCGGCGCGGACGATTATCTGCTGAAGCCGTTCCGCGAGGGCGAGCTGGAAAACGCCGTCTCCGGCGTGCTGCGGCGGGAGCGCGCGGAAAAGCCGCCCGAAACGCCGCGCGTGCCGGTGAAGGAGGGCGAAAAGAGCCTGTATGTGCAGGAAGCGATGAACGCCATTGCGCGAAGCTACGCCGATCCCGACCTGTCGATCACCGTGATCGCCGGGCGGCTGAACGTGAGCGAGGGGCATCTGAGCCACCTGTTCAAAAAGGAAACGGGCTACACCATCGGCGGTTACCTGACCCAGTACCGCATACACGCGGCGATGGCGCTTTTGGAGGACTGCCGCAACCGCGTATACGAGGTCGCCGGGCGCGTCGGCTATCGCGACGTGACGTATTTCGGCAGCACGTTTAAAAAACTGACGGGCATGTCGCCCACGGACTACCAGAACCGCGGCGGCCTGCGCGAGGGAGAGACGGACAAATGAAGCTGAAAATCCTGTTTACATCCGACCTGCACGGCTATTTCTTTCCCACGGACTACATTCACACCGGCTGCCGGCCGATGGGCGTGAACGCGCTGAGCGGCATGTTCCGCGCCGCGCGCGACGAAAACACGCTCACGATCGACGGCGGCGACACGCTGCAGGGCTCGCCGTTCGCCTATTACGCCGCGCATCACGGCCGCGTTCCCCTGCTCGCGCGGGCGATGAACGACGCGGGCTACGACTATGTGACCGTGGGCAACCACGATTTCAACTATGGCTACGAGACGCTTTCCGGCTATCTGAACGCGCTGAACGCGAAGGCGCTGGCGGCGAACGTGGAGGACCTGGGCGGGGAAATGCCGCTTTTCCAGACCGACGTGCGCGCGCTGCCGAACGGGCTGCGCGTGGGCGTCGTGGGCGCGGTGACGGACTGGGTGAACCGCTGGGAAAAGCCCGCGAACCTTGCGAAGCTGCGCGTGAACGACACGCTTTCGGCGGTGCAAAGGGCGTATGAAGCGCTTCGCGGAAAGTGCGACGTGACGGTGTGCGTGTATCACGGCGGCGTGGAGAAGGATCTGGACACGGGAAGGGTGTATTCGGACAGCGGCGAAAACCTCGCGTGCAGGATCGCCGAGACCTGCCCGTTCGACATTCTGCTTACGGGACACCAGCATCTGGCGATTCCGTCGGCGAAATGGGCGCGTTCCCACATCGTGCAGACGCCCGCGAACGCGCCGTGCTATGCCGAGGTCGTGTGGGAGGACGGAGAAATTTCGTCGCGGCTGGTTCCCGCCGAGGGCGAGGGAACGCCGTCCGCCGCGCTGTCCGCGCTGGAGGGCGAGGTGGAAGCGTGGCTGGACACGCCGGTTTCCCGCCTGAACCGGCCGCTCACGCCCGAAAAACCGCTCCTCATGGCGCTGCACGGCTCGCCGATCGCCAACCTGTTCAACCGCGTGCAGACGCGGGTCTCCGGCTGCGACGTGAGCTGCACCAGCCTTGCCAACGAGGTGCGCGGCTTCGCCGAAAACGTGACCGTGCGCGACGTGGTTTCCACCTACGTGTACCCCAACACGCTGGTGCTGCTGCGCGTGACTGGCGCGCGGCTGAAGGAAGCCATGGAAAACTGCGCGTCCTACTTTGAGATGGACGAGGGCGGGCATGTGACGGTCTCCGAGAAGTTCATGAAGCCCAAGGTGTCGCACTACAATTTCGACTACTATTCCGGCGTGGAATACCGCTTTGAGCTTTCCAACCCCGTCGGCAGCCGCGTGGCGGAGCTGACCCGGAACGGCCGGCCCGTGAAGCCGGACGATTCCCTTACCATGTGCGTGAACAACTACCGCGCCACCGGCGTGGGCGGCTACGACGCGCTGCGCGACTGCCCGCACGAGCGGGAAATCCTTACCGAGATGAGCGAAATTCTGCTGGACTTCTTCGCCGCCAATCCCCTCGTGACGGTGGACGAGGCTTCGCCTTATCGCGTGACGTACCACGGAAAGCCGGTGCTGGCATGAAGCGGGTGGACATTGTAAACGCCATTTACAACGCCTATGACGAGGACGCGCGGCTGACAAAGAGCCGCAACGGGCAGCTGGAATCTATCACGACCATGCGCTACATCCACGCGCTTCTGCCCGAGCGGGCGAGGGTTCTGGAGGTGGGCGCGGGCACGGGGCGCTACAGCGTCGCGCTGGCGCGGGAGGGCTGCGACGTTTCGGCGGTAGAGCTGGTCGAAAGGAACCTTGGGCGCCGCCGCGCAATTCGGCGGCGCGTCGGGCGATGTCTTTTCCGTCCTCTGCGGCATGCAAATTCCTCGATTTACTTCCAGTAAACCTTCGAAATTTGCACTTGCATCTGACGAAAAATCCATTCGCCGGCCGACCACCTCATTTGTGCGGCGTTGCCCTCGAAAAGCTGCGCGAAAACGCGAAGGGGCTTGAAAACCTTTCGGCGACGCAGGGCGACGCGACGAATCTGGGCGCGTTCCCGGACGACGCCTTCGACGCGGTGCTGACGCTGGGGCCGATGTACCACCTGTATGCGCCCGAGGACTGGAACCGCGCGCTGGACGAAGCGATTCGCGTGACGAAGCCCGGCGGTCTGATCTTCACGGCGTTCCTGTCGGTGTACGCCATCCTGTACGCAAACTGCCTGTCCGGGAATTTCCGGGAGGGGCTGGCGGAGAACTTCGACGGGGATTTCCGCGTGCGGCACTTTGAGGAGCAGGGCTTTACCGGCTTCGATATTTCGGAATTCGAGGCGCTGTTTGACGGAAAGCCCGTGCGGGAAATCGCGCTGGCGGGCACGGACAGCGTGCTGGAGCTCGCAAAGCAGACGAACGGCTTTTCCCTGCCGGACGAGGAATTTGAAGCGTTTGTGCGCGATCACCTGCACACCTGCGAAATCCGCGAGCTTCTGGGCAGCCATTCGCACCTTTTGCATATCTGCCGGAAACAGGACGGGAGGACAAACCGATGAAGGTCCTAAATTCGAGTGAAAAGCGCGTCGTCTGCGCGAACCCGGACAGCGCGTTCCGCTATTTCGCGTGGCCGACGGTGGCGTATCTGCCGGATGGCACGCTGGCCATGACCGCGTCCGGCTTCCGGCTGGCGCACATCTGTCCCTTCGGCAAGGCGGTCATCTGCTACAGCAAGGACGAGGGCGCGACGTGGACGCGGCCCGCGCCGGTCATCGACACGCCGCTGGACGACCGCGACGCGGGCATTACCGCGTTCGGGAACGGGCGCGTGATTCTGACGTCGTTCAACAACACGATCCGCCAGCAGCGCGTCTGGAACCACGCGCCGATCGACGGGCACGACTGGTCGGAAAGCCCCAGGCGGCGGTTCGTCGAAGCGTATCTGGACGAAATCGAGACGCGCGGCGACGAGGAACGCTTCCTCGGCTCTACCTATAAAATCAGCGAGGATGGCGGCTATACGTTTGGAAAATTGCGCCGCGCGCCGGTCACCGCGCCGCACGGCCCCTGCCGCCTGAACGACGGCTCCCTCCTGTACGTGGGGCGGCGCTTCTCCGCGAACGATGAATTCGACGGCGGCGAAACGCCGTTCATACAGGTGTGCCGGCTGAACGAAAACGACGAGTTTGAGGTGGTTTCCTCGATCGAAAACATCGTGGACGAAGCGGACGGGCTTCTGCAAAGCTGCGAGCCGCACGCCATCCAGCTTCCGGACGGGCGCATACTCGTGCATATCCGCGTGCAGCGCTATGGCATTCCGGAGCCGGTGTTCACCGTGTATCAGTCCGAATCCCGCGACGGCGGACATACGTTCACCAGGCCCCGCCGCCTGCTCGCCCGCCGCGGCGGCTCGCCCGCGCACCTGTGCCTGCATTCCTCCGGTGCGCTCATCTCCACGTATGGCTACCGCGAAAAGCCCTACGGCATCCGCGCGATGCTCTCATGGGACGGCGGAAACACATGAGATACCGACTACATACTCGACGCGTCCGCCCAAAGCGGCGACCTCGGCTACCCCGCCAGCGTCGAACTCCCGGGCGGCCGCATCCTGACCGTCTTCTACGAAAACCTCGGCGGCGAAAGCGTCATCATGCAAAAAATCTGGTCCTTCCCTACCCTCTGACCCCACGAAGGCGGGGGAGCGTCGCTCCCCCGCACCCCCTCAAGAAGCAAACCCCTCCTTTCGTCGCGCGGTTATACGGTTCTTTTGAGGACAGAACAGGAGATTCCAACGACTTGAAATAACCAGTTGCGACCGCGTATTCTATTCATCGAAGAGAACTTGACGCGCCTGTTTCGAGAGGATGTGAAGCAACGCTCGGGCTTCCGGCAACGAAAGCGGCGATTCTTTGCGGAACCGCTTCAAAGAGGATATTTGTAACGTGATTTATCTTTACAGACAGCAGCCGCGGCACATAAGGCCGCGGCTGCTGTCTGCAAACGGATAGTTGAGCTTATTCCCCCATCGGCGGTCTGCGGGTGAAGGGGGTGGAGAGGGGGATCCATTGGGCGGTGGCGGCGCTGCGGTCGAAGGCGGTGATGGCGTCGAGGACGTGGAATGTCTGGTGGTAGTCGGCGCGGGCGGGGCGGCCGGTGCGGAGGGCGTCGGCGAAGTCGCTCAGGCCGAGGCCGCGGCTGTTTTCGGCATAGCCGTACATCAGGGGGATTTCGCGAACCTCCTTATCCTCGGGGCGGTAGAGCTTCACGGGGCCGCCGAAGGTATTGGGGTCGGGCACGAAGAGGGTGCCCTCGCTGCCGTAGACCTCGAAGCGCGCCTGATCGGGGTAGCAGGCGTCGAAGGTGGTGAACAGGGTGCCGATCGCGCCGGAGGTATATTTGACGGTTCCGGCGACGTAGGTATTCACGTGCACGTCGATGGGCGTGCCGTTTAGTGGCTGGCTGGTGATCACGCGGCGCGGGAAGGTGATTTTCGAGGCGCTCATGACGCTCTCGATGCCACCCGCGAGGTTGATCATCGCCGTCAGGTAGTACGGCCCCATGTCCATCATCGGGCCGCCGCCGTACTGGTAGTAGAAGTCCGGGTCGGGATGCCACGTCTCATGGCCGCGGCAGATCATGAACGCCGCCGTGCCGACGACGTTTCCGATGAAGCCCGCGTCGATCAGCCGTCGCGCGGTCTGGATGCCCGCGCCTAAGAAGGTGTCCGGCGCGCCGCCCAGCATCAGACCCTTTTCCCCGGCGATGCGCACGAGCTCTTTGCCCTCTTCCAAAGACGCGCCCAGCGGCTTTTCGCTGTATACATGCTTTCCGGCGAGCAGGGCGGCCTTGGAGACCTCGAAATGCTCGCAGGGGCGCGTGAGGTTCAGAACGACCTCGACCTCCGGATCGCGGAACGCGTCGTGCATGGTCTCGTAGATTTTGGGAATGTGGTAGTCGCGCTGCGCGTTCTCGGCGCGCTCGCGCACGAGGTCGCACACGCCGATCAGCTCGACGTTCTGAAAACGCGTTGTGAGATTTTTGAGATAAATGCCGCTGATGCAGCCCACGCCGATCATGGCAACCTTCACGGGTTTCATGCGCGCATCCACCTTTCTTTAATACATCTTCGCGGTGTTTTCGAATCTGTCGGTCGTCAGGCCGTGCGCGACGGCATAGGCCTTGCCCTCGCCCGCCCACAGAAGGCCGCGCTCCATCAGAATTTCGGCGGAGGGGGACCTGTCGAACACGTCGTCGTGGTGCCCCAGCGAGCAATAGAACACGCGGCCGTTGCCCCAGAACTTCGTCCACGCCACGGGCATGTCCACGGGCTTGTTGGAGATGTGGTAATAGGGAACCGCCGGGAAGCGCGTCGTGGCCAGCACCTCGATGGCGGGGTCGACGTGCAGATAGTAGTGCTCGCTGTCCACCTCGAAGTCCTCAAGCCCCTCGACGATGGGCGAGGAGCCTTTGCGGATGTTCACGGTGTAGTGAATGCCGTTTCCGCCGGGGTGGGACACCCACTGCCCGCCGGTGATGAACTGCCACTGGGTATCCTGCCGGAAGCTGTCGCACATGCCGCCGTGGCAGCCGGCCAGACCCACGCCCGCGCCGACCGCGAGAGATACGTTCTTTGTGTATTCGGACGGAATCGCGCCCATCGTCCAGCAGGGGACGATGAGGTCAAGCGCCTTCAGCGCCTCAAGGTCGGCCATCGGGTCGAGCGTGTCGAAGATTTCCGCTTTATATCCGTTCTTCTCAAGCAGCCGCTGAAAGCGCCTGCTTACCAGCCTGGGCTCGTGGCCGTCCCAGCCGCCCTGAAAAATCCATGCCGTTTTCATTGCGCGCACGCTCCTTTTTTAAATTCGGGTGTAGATGACGCGGTTTTCCTCGGCGGACGCGTTCAGCGCTTCCATCAGCTTCATCACGCGCAGCATCTGCGCGTGCGTGACCAGCTGCTTTTCCTCGCCGCGCACGGCCTTTACGATATTTCTGTAGTAGTCGCGCACGTCGGACGTGACCTCCGGAAGCGGTTCCTCGCGGATGGTCTCGGGCGTGCGGGGCGCCATGGTCTTGGTCAGACCCGCGGCGGTGACGACGGGCACCGCGTCGCGCTTCTCCCAGTCGAACACCTTCACGATTTTGCCGTTCAGATCCCAGTCGTTGATGATCGCCGTGCCGTTTTCACCCTGCATGTACCAGCGCGGCAGGTTGATGAAGTTGCTCGTGCCCACCTCGACCTGCGCGGTAAGGCCGTTTCCGAAGGTGATGAGGGCCTTGAAGCCGTCGTCCACCTCGTCGTTCGTCACGTGCGACACGGTGCAATAGGTGGACACGACCGGCTGATCCACCATCAGCAGCAGCTGATCGAGCATGTGCACGCCCCAGTCCAGAATCATTCCGCCGCCCTTGAGCCGGCGGTTGCGCCAGTCGCCCGGCACGCCGCGCGAGCCGTGCACGCGCGATTCGATGTTGAACACGCGCCCGAGCCGGTTCTCGTCGTAAATGCGCTTCATCACGAGGAAATCCTCGTCCCAGCGGCGGTTCTGGTGCACGGAGAAGACGCGGCCGTACTCGCGCGACGCGTCGATCATCGCCTGCAGCTCGTCCGACGACAGCGCGACGGGCTTCTCCGAGATCACGTGCTTGCCCGCCCGCATCGCCTGAATGGCGATGGGCTTATGAAAATCGTTGGGCGTGGCGATGGTGACCAGCTCAACCTCCCTGTCCGCCAGCAGCTCTTCGAGCGAGTCATAGGCGCGCAGCCCCTTTTCCTCCGCCTCCCGGCGGCGCTCCGGTAAAATGTCGTAAATGCCCGCGATTTCAATCTCGCTCATCGTGCTGAGCTTGTTCACATGCCAGTGCCCCATTCCGCCGTAGCCGATCAGTGCCCACTTCATACCTGCGTTCCCCTTTCGTTCGCCGGATTTTTCTTTGGCCGTCCGCGGCCTTACAGGGGCATTATTTCATAGAATAGAAGGTTTGTCAATGAAAGAAACGCGCGCCTTTTTGCAACATTATGCCGCGCGGAGCTCAGAACGCGTCAGGAGACACAAAAAACAATGACATTGCGGTAGATCATTAACATTGCTTCTGATACGATGCCAAGGTATTTTGCGAAGAAAGAAGAAAAGATGTATGAATTTGCTTCTGTCCGTTGCTTTTGCCGTGCTGGCGGGTCTGATGATGACCCGCGTCGTGAAGAAGCTGGGTCTGCCGGACGTGACCGCCTATCTGGTCGCGGGCGTGCTGATCGGCCCCTACGCCCTCGGCCGGCTGAACCTGCCGGTGGGCTTCCACACGCTGGAGGCCGTCGAGGGACTGAATCTGATGTCCGACGTGGCGCTGGGCTTCATCGCCTTCGCCATCGGAAACGAGTTCCGCCTTTCCGCGCTGAAGAAGACGGGAAAGCAGGCTACGATCGTTGGTATCGTGCAGGGTCTGGTGGCCGCGCTGTTTGTGGACGCGGCGCTGATCGGGCTGCACTTCATTCTGGGCGACAAGCTGCCCATTTCCTCCGCCATCACGCTGGGCGCGATTGCCACCGCCACGGCGCCGGCCGCGACGCTGATGGTCGTGCGCCAGTATAAGGCGAAGGGCAAGCTGACCGACATCCTGCTGCCCGTCGTCGCGCTGGACGACGCGGTGGGTCTGGTGGTGTTCGCGGTGTCCTTCGGCGTGGCGCGCGCGCTGGGCAGCGGCGCGATTGATCTCGTCTCCGTGCTGGTCAATCCCGCGCTGGAAATCGCGCTTTCGCTGGTGCTGGGCGCGGTGATGGGCGAAATCCTCACGCAGATGGAAAAGCTGTTCAATTCCAACAGCAACCGCCTTTCCATGACCATCGTGTTCGTGCTGCTGACCGTCGCCATTTCCAAGGCGGAATTCCATATTGGAAGGGTCACGATCGGCTTTTCCTCGCTGCTCGTGTGCATGATGCTGGGCACGATCTTCTGCAACCGCTGCATCCTCTCCGGCGACCTGATGGAAAAGGCCGACGCGTGGACGGCGCCGTTGTACGTGCTGTTCTTCGTCATCAGCGGCGCGGAGCTGGAGCTGGACGTGTTCGCCGACCTGAGCGTGGTGGGCATCGGCCTTGTGTACATCCTGTTCCGCTCGCTGGGCAAGTACGTTGGCGCGTACGGCAGCTGCAAAACCACCGGGTGCGACGAAAAGGTTACGAAGTATCTGGGCGTCACGCTGCTGCCGCAGGCGGGCGTGGCGCTGGGCATGTGCCTGATGGTGGGCGAGCTGGGCAGCTACGAGGGACGGCTGATCCGAAACATCGTGCTGTTCTCCGTGCTGGTGTATGAGCTGATCGGCCCGACGCTCACCAAGTGGGCGCTCACGAAGGCCGGAGACATTCAGCCCAAGAGCCGCGAGGTTGTGGATCGCCGCCAGATGAAGACCATCAAGGCTATCGAGGAGCGCGAGGTTCACAAAAATTCCTGAGAAAACGATCAAACGGGGTCAGGACGCGCATGCCGCGGCCTGACCCTTTTTAGCTTGAAAACTTTATTGGACAATCAACGGCGAATGCATTATAATAGACGCAAAGCCAGAAATGGGAGTGAATATGAAATGGATTTCAAACTGACGATCGCCCAGCTCGCCGCAGAAGCGGCCGGAAAGGCGTTTCCCGGCGCGGACGTCGGCGTGGACGCCGTGGCGGGCATGCTGGAAACGCCGCCGGATGCGGCGATGGGCGACTACGCGCTGCCGTGCTTCAAGCTTTCAAAGGCGCTGCGCAAATCCCCGATGATGATTTCGGACGCGCTGGCGGGCGCGATTTCCGCGCCGTTCCTTTCGCGCGTGGAAAGCGTGAAGGGCTATCTGAATTTCTTTGTCGACCGCGCCACCTACGCCCGCGAGGTCGTGGGCGCGGCGCTCAGGGCCGGGGCGCGCTACGGAAGCTCCGACGAGGGCGCGGGCAAGACCATCGTGATCGACTATTCCTCCATCAACATCGCCAAGCGCTTCCACATCGGGCATCTGTCCACCACGATGATCGGCAACGCGCTGTATAAAATGTATACCTTCTTAGGCTACCATTGCGTGGGCGTGAACCATCTGGGCGACTGGGGCACCCAGTTCGGCAAGATGATCGCGGCCTACAAGCGCTGGGGCGACCGCGAGACCGTCATGAAGGGCGGCGTGGACGAGATGGTGAAGCTCTACGTGCGCTTCAACAACGAGGCCAAGGAAAACCCCGCGCTGGACGACGAGGGGCGCGCGTGGTTCAAGGCCATTGAGGACGGCAACCCCGAGGCGCTGGAAATCTTCAACTGGTTCAAGCAGGTCACGCTGAAGGACGCGGAGCGCGTGTACGACATGCTGGGCGTGAGGTTTGACAGCTACAACGGTGAGAGCTTCTACGCCGACAAGGTGCAGCCGATTATCGACGAATTGCGCCAGAAGGGGCTGCTGGTAGAGGATCAGGGCGCGCAGATCGTGCGTCTGGACGACTACGGCATGCCCCCGGCGATCATCCTGCGCTCCGACGGCGCGACGCTGTATATGACCCGCGATCTCGCCGCCGCGAAGTATCGCCACGACACGTACCACTTCGATAAGAACCTCTACGTCGTCGCCTACCAGCAGGATCTTCAGTTCCGCCAGCTGTTCAAGGTGATGGAGCTGCTGGGCTGGGACTGGGCGAAGGGCTGCGAGCACGTCAACTTCGGCATGGTGTCCTACGAGGGACAGACGCTGTCCACCCGCGAGGGGCGCATCGTGTATCTGGAGGACCTGCTCAACCAGTCGGTCAGCAAGGCGCTGGGCATCATCAACGAGAAGAGCCCGAATCTCGAAAACAAGGAAGAGGTCGCCCGCAAGATCGGCATCGGCGCGGTGGTGTTCTTCGCGCTGTACAACAGCCGCATCAAGGACATCGACTTCTGGTGGGATCGCGCCCTCAACTTTGACGGCGAGACCGGCCCCTACGTCATGTACACCCACGCGAGGTGCATGAGCGTGCTTCGCAAGTGCGGAGACGTGGACGCCACGCCCGACTATTCCGCGCTGGATGATCCCGAGGCGCAGGCCGTCGTTCGCCTGATCGACGACTTCCCCGGCGTGGTTCATCTGGCCGTGGAGCGCAACGAGCCGTCGCTGGTCACCCGCTTCAGCGTGGAGCTGGCCAAGGCGTACAACAAGTTCTACTATGAGCACAGAATTCTGGACGACGATCTGTCCGCGCGCGCCGCGAGGGTGCAGCTCACCCGCGCCGCGAGTCAGACGATCAAAACGGCGCTCGGCCTGATCGGCATTGAGGCGCCCGACCGCATGTAATTCATTTTCAGAGCTACGAAGGAGGCGCGACAAATGGAACCGATGAAAATGCGTCCCTATTACCGCTATGGCGAGATGACCCCGTGGGGCGGCGACGCGCTGCGGCGGATGTTCGGCAAGGACGCGCCCGAGGATCGCGCGGGCGAGAGCCTTGAGGTTTCGGCGCTGGACGGCATGGAAAGCGTGATTCTGTCCGGCGAATTCACGGGCATGACGCTGGCCGCAGCGCTCAGGAACCACTACGCGGAGATCGTGGGCGAGGAAAACGGCCCGTTCCCGCTGCTTTTAAAGCTGCTGGACGCGCGCGACACGCTGTCGGTGCAGGTGCATCCCGGCGACGACTACGCCCGCGAACACGACGGCAAGCTGGGCAAGACCGAGGCGTGGATGGTCTTAAGCGCCGACCCCGGCGCGAAAATCGCCTACGGCCTGAAGCCCACGGACGAGAAGCTGTCGGACATCGTGGCGCGCGGCGAGTTTGAGCAGGCGCTCAACTTCGTCACCGTCGCGCCCGGCGACGTATACTACATTCCGCACGGCATGGTGCACGCGCTGGGCGGCGGCGTGCAGGTGTACGAGATTCAGCAGTCCTCCGACGCGACCTACCGCTTCTGGGATTGGGGCCGCGTGGGCAAGGACGGCAAGCCCCGCGCGCTGCACACCCAGAAAGCGCTGGATGTCACCCGCCCCGAGCTGCATATGGGCAAGGTCGCGGGCGCGACGATCCTCACCGAGGGCGGCAGCGTCACGCACTATGTGTGCGATGAAAACTTCTCCTTCATGCGCCTGAACGTGGCCGGAACCATGCCGCTCCGTTTCCCCAAGATGGCGTTCGTGACCCCGCTCGGCCCGTGTACCCTCTCGTGGGACGGCGGCGGCATGGAGCTCGCGCCCTTCGAAACGGCGCTCATCCCCGCCTGCCAGAATACCGTCCGCATAAAGGGCCGACTGCCCGCGCTCTGCTCCACCCTGCCCGACCGAGAGAGCCTCCGCGCCGGGCTCGGCTACCGCGCCGAGGACGTGGCGGGGCTGACCGAATAACCCGCGAACCCGACCGACGGCTTGACACACCCCGACGCTATCATACGAAGGAGGGCGACCATGTTTCACGATTTTCAGATCACCCCCGCGGCGCTTTCGCTGCTGTCAGACGCGAAATCCCGCTCAATCAGCGCCGAGAATCCCCGCGGCGAGCCGAACGCGGGCGCGCTGGCGACCGAGGGCACCGGCGCGAAGTGCGCGCGCAGCCTCGGCCGCGGCTGGAAGGTTTCGCCTTCCTACGCCGTTCAGCCCGGCGAGACGTTCGAAATGGCGCTCATCGAGGGCAGCGGCGCGATTCAGAGCATGTGGATGTCCGGCTATGTGGGCCGCGACGTGGTCATCCGCATGTACTGGGACGGTCAGGCGCAGCCGAGCGTCGAATGTCCGCTGAGCGATTTTTTCGCCGCCGCGTGGACGACGAACGACGCGGGCATCTTCGACGCCAACTTCATGCAGCTGAATTCCGCCATGATCGCCGTGAACCCGAATCGCGGCATGAACTGCTTCTGGCCGATGCCCTTCCGCAAAAGCGCGAGGATCACGCTTGAAAACCGCAGCGAGGTCGTCCGCGTGATCTACTATCAGGTCAATTACGCGCTGACGGACGTGCCTGAGGAGGCCGCGTACTTTCACGCGCAGTTTCGCGCCTCCACTCCGCTTGCGCAGGGCGAGGATCACGTGATACTGGACGGCGTAAGCGGCCGCGGGCACTACGTGGGCACAGCGATGCACGTGGGGCTCAACGGCACCGGAAGCTGGTGGGGCGAAGGCGAGGTGAAGTTCTTCATGGACGGCGACCGGAACCCGACCATCTGCGGAACCGGCACCGAGGATTATTTCCTCGGCGCGTATGACTGGAACGTGGGCGGCGAATACATGCCGTATAACTCCCTGTACGGCGGCATGTACTACCTGCGCAAGCCCCACCAATACGCCAGCCAGATGCGCTTTTCCATGTACCGCTGGCATATCCCCGATCCGATCCGCTTCACAAAGGATCTGAAGGTGACGATTCAGGATCTCGGCTGGTACCCGAACGGCGAATATAAGCCCCGACGCGACGACATCTATACCGTCGCCTACTGGTATCAGACCCTGCCCACCGCTCCCTTCCCGCCCCTTCCAAACGCCATAAGCCTCGAAATCACCTGATTTCCATCCGTAAAAACGGAAGGACGAGGGATTCTGGCGCGGCTCCCCTCACCGCCCGGCGCGGCTTCGCCGTAAAGATCCGGCGGTGAGGGGATTTTTTCGCCGCCCAGCGCGGCTTCGAATCATCAAAGCGCCGTCCCGCGTCCGTCCGTGAAAAGGCATAAAAATACGGCGGAGAAAACCTCCGCCGCGGAAAGGGCTTGGGATTAACCGAGGTGAATCAGAACCGGCGCGGAAAGATCGAGCGTCAGGGTCACGGTGCCGTCGGCGTTGATGAACGTGCTCGGCGTGGTCTCGGTGCCGTCCTCCGCCACGATGGTAAACGTGCGCTCCGCGAAGGACGCGGGGAGAATCAGCTTGTGAACGCCCACAGGCTCGTTGTTCATCTCATTTTCGTACCGCAGGTACTTGCTGATGATGCCGCTGATTTCGAAGCAGGCGGTCATGATTTCGTCGCCGGAGGCCGTTTTGCCGACGCGCACGCACGGCTGCGGGAGCGTGGTGGGAACGCGCCTGCCCAACCGCACATCAAGGAACCGCAATTGTTCGCCGCCCCTGATATCGCCGCACACGGGATCAACGGATACGTTTTCTCCGTTCACAACGCGGTTCATGAAATTGCAGCGCACATGGATGGGGTTATTGATCCAGCGATCGTAGCCCCACTCCTCGCTGATCTCGTTGGTCAGGCTGTCGGAATACTGCTTTGAATTGATGCAGTAATTCCAGAGACAATACGCGCTGTGTCCGCCGTGGCCGTTCGGCTCCCAGTTGCCGAACCAGTGCCACTTGCGCTCGGTGCAGATCATGCTGCTCGGTCGGTTATCCGCATTCGCCGTGAACGCGAAGGCACCGAGAACCAGTACCAACGCCAGCAGTGCAATCAGAAAACGCTTCATGAGCTCATACCCTCTTTCAAATGAAATCAGGCCGGCCGCAGTGCATACCGACCGTCCATACCATAGACGAAAACATTATACCCGGATTGAATAACAAAAATATGCAGTTATAGATAAGAAAGTATGTCGATTTGCTGAAGTTGTATTAGAAACGTTTGAGCTTTTGAAAATAACGCGCGCGAGGGGGAGCGTCCCCGAGATGGGTTTCCGTCCGGCGAACGGATTTATCAAAAAAAGACCCGGGGCTTTGCGATTCCCCGGGTCTGTCCGGATGCAAGTGGAGTTCGACGACCCTACGCCTGCGTCGGAACGTCCTTGAGCAGGTTTTCCGCCCAGCGGACGAACGCGTCGCCGAAGAAGAAGACCAGCGCGCACGCCGCGATCAGGAGGAGCAGCGAGAGCACCAGCGCCGCCACGGCGAAGCTCTTTTTGGACGCGTTGCGCGCCGCCGCGATGGTGATGATGAAAAACAGAATATTCACGCCGGGAAGGATGGAAACAATCAGCGTAAAAAACCAGTTGAGGAAGGACACTCTGCGCACGCCGCGATTTTCTTTGCTCATGGTCTTGGCTCCCTTCAGGAATCTCTGCGCTAAGTATACCACATTTATTACGCGCCGTCAAATACTTTTGTCAGATTTCCGTAATATTTACCGTCGCTCGAACGACAGGAATCTCCCTCCCTGAAAGGTCAGCTCGCCCGCGTCGCCCTCCGCCAGCAGGCCGAAGTCCTCGCCGTCCAGCGAAAGCTCCATGCGGTCGCCGCTTTCCACCTCGAAGGTGGCGTAGTAGTATGTGTAATGGTTCCACACCTGCGCGCGCTTAGCGACGACGCGTGCCGGCACCGTGAGCCGCGGGGAAGCCCTGTCCCTCGCCGCGCGGGCGATGTTTGAGACGATTACAAACACGACCACGCCGATGAGCAGCAGAAACACGGCGACGAACAGAACCGAAAACCCGCCGTCAAAGAAGAAATTATCCATTCATTTGCGCTCCCTTCTCCTTCGCGAGCGCGATCAGCTCGCGTTCGCCCTCGATTTCGCCGGCATAGGGATAGCGTTTCGCCACATCCTCAAACCGGGCGAGATACGCGGCCGCTTTCGCGGAATCCTTGTCTGCCAGCAGCGCGCAGGCGTACCCGGTGCGAAGCACGGACGGATTTATGCGCATCTGCTTGAAAAAGCGCTGCCGCGCGGGCGTTCGAAGCTCGCTTAAGCGCTCCGTCTCGCCGTTCAGCGCCGCCAGATACATGCGGTCGCAGGCCAGAAGCTGCAAATACACGCCCACAATCGCGGAATCCGCCGCGAGCAGCCGGTCGATTTCCGCCCGCGCTTCGTCAAAGCGGTGCGCGTCCAGCAGACGGTTCGCGTGAAACACGGCCAGCGCCGCCGTCATGGGGTTCGAAAGGTCGTTTTCCTCCGGAAGCGCTTCGGCGGATACGTCCCGCATGCGCCCGCCCTCCGAAAGAAAATCGTTCACGCGCATCTGCGCGAGAAACGCGCGCTTCGCTTCCCTGGACGCGCAAACCGCCCACGCTCTGCGGCCGTCGTTGTCGCCCTCCATCAGGCGCAGCGGAATTCCGTTTATAAGCACCGTTGCTGCGCCAATGATCATCCACATTCGCAGGAACCACGCGAGCACTTCCCGCGAACGGAACGCGTAATACAATGCCAGCGCGACCAGCACCGAAAGCAGGCTCATGAGCACGCCGCCCATCAGATACCAGCAGCAGGAAATCTTTTTCTCGTCGCCCTCCGGCGGAGACATCAGGAGATGTTCGGAGGTTCCCGCAAAGCGCATCCGCTTTCGCTCGACGCCTTTGTCCGTTCGTATCCACAGGATGCTGCCCAGCCGGAACGCACGGAATCGATATCCGCTCAAATGCCCGAATACCAGATGCCCGACCTCGTGCAGGAGCTCCTGCGCATATGTGCATGCAGTTATGGCCAGAACCACCCAGAGGAACACGGAAAAGCTCTTTTCCCGCGAGGGATACGGCCGTCCAATCGTCGTGCCTCCGAACCAGTAAATCAGGAAGCGTACCCACTCCATGTTTTTCCGTTCTTCCATAGGCGTCCCCCCGCAAGCATTATAGCATGGTTTCCCCTCTCCGGCAACGCGCTGCCGGTAGAACTGAAGAAGTTATCCGTTGCTCTGCGCTCCCTTCTCCTTCGCGAGCGCGATCAGCTCGCGTTCGCCCTCGATTTCGCCGGCATAGGGATAGCGTTTCGCCACATCCTCAAACCGGGCGAGATACGCGGCCGCTTTCGCGGAATCCTTGTCTGCCAGCAGCGCGCAGGCGTACCCGGTGCGAAGCACGGACGGATTTATGCGCATCTGCTTGAAAAAGCGCTGCCGCGCGGGCGTTCGAAGCTCGCTTAAGCGCTCCGTCTCGCCGTTCAGCGCCGCCAGATACATGCGGTCGCAGGCCAGAAGCTGCAAATACACGCCCACAATCGCGGAATCCGCCGCGAGCAGCCGGTCGATTTCCGCCCGCGCTTCGTCAAAGCGGTGCGCGTCCAGCAGACGGTTCGCGTGAAACACGGCCAGCGCCGCCGTCATGGGGTTCGAAAGGTCGTTTTCCTCCGGAAGCGCTTCGGCGGATACGTCCCGCATGCGCCCGCCCTCCGAAAGAAAATCGTTCACGCGCATCTGCGCGAGAAACGCGCGCTTCGCTTCCTTGGACGCGCAAACCGCCCACGCCGTGCGGCCGTCGTTGTCGATCAGCCCCATGTTCATCGGGATTCCGTTCACAAGCGCCGTTGCCGTGCCTGTAATCGTCCACGTCAGCAGGAACCGCGCGAGCGCCTCCTGCGAACGGAACGCGAAATACAGCGCCAGTGCGGCCAGCGCCGAAAGCAGGTTCATGAGCACGCCGCCCATCAGATACCAGCCGCAGGAAATCCTTTCCTCGTCGCCCTCCGGCGGAGACATCAGGCATTGCCCGGCGGTTCCCGCAAGGCGCAGCCGCGTGCGCTTGATCCCCTTGTCCGTTCGAATCCATATAACGCCGCCTACCCGGAACGAACGGAACCGATACCCGCTCAAAAGCCCGAACACCAGATGCCCGGCCTCGTGCACAAGAACCTGCGCATAGATGCACACAAACAGGCTCAAAAACAACTCGAAGAGTAGGGAAATGTCCTTCCCCCATGTTGGCGCGTGGGAATACGCTATCCCTGCCGCCGCGCCCATGAGTCCCCAAATCAGAATGCCCAGCCACTGCATGCTCTTCTGCTTTTTCATAGTTATCACCCCGCAGGCATTATAGCATGGTTTCCCCTCTCCGGCAACGCGTTACCGGTAGAACTCGAGAGTCTTTTCGATCCAGTAGCGGTATTCGGGGCCGGGAACCTCCATTTTCTTCAGGCGCTCGTACATGGGAAGGCCGTCGGCGGCGTCGTGCCAGAGGTCGGCGAACACGAAGTCGTATTGCCCGGAACGGTACAGGGCGGGCGCGGCGGCGAACGCGTCCGCTTGCAGAATCGTCAGGCGTTCCGGGCGCGGGAAAGCGGGCAGGATGCGTTCGCGGAAGAGCCGGATCGCGTCCGCGCTGCGCTCGACGGCGGTCACGCGTTCGACCCGCGGGTTCAAAAGCGCGTGGAACGCGAAGTAGCCCAGCCCCAGTCCCAGCGTGAGCACATGCCCGTGCGCGGCCTCGGCCATGGGCCGGATGGTGTTGATTTCGTTCGGCGTGGCCGTCATCCACTCGCGCCCGTTTTCGGTGAGCACGGGGTAGGCGAACGGCCGCGTGAAATAGCCCAGCACCGGCAGCACCGCGCCGTCCGGGTACGCGCGCAGGTCGTCCGCGACGAACAGCTCGTAGGGACGATACGAAGCATAGCCCAGCTCGAACGCGCCTGCCTGCGAAGTGTTCTCGCGTCCGAGGGTGTTCCGCGAACGGCGTGTCCGCGAAGCGTCCTCGTGCCCGTCGGCGTTTGACTCGCGCGGAGCGTCTGCGCCCGCCGTGGCGTTCTGCGGAAGGAGCGTGCACGAAGCACGCTTGCGCTCGCCGGCGCTCGGTTCGCGCGGAGCGTCTGTGCCCGCCGCGGCGTTCTGCGGAAGGAGCGTCCACGAAGCACTCCTGCGCTCGTCGGCGTTTGACTCGCGCGGAGCGCCCGCGTCCGCCGCGGCGCACCGCGGATGGAGCGTCTGTGAAATGTCCTCGCGCGAAAGCGCCGCGCGGGATGCGTGGGAATGGGCGGCGGGATCTGTGGGTTTGTCGGGAAGGCTCTGCTCGCGCGAAGCCGCCGCGCGGAGGGCTCGGGCGTACGGGTCGTTTGCGTAGGCGGCCGCGTCCAGCGGATGGAGCATCCGCGGGAAGTCCTCGCGCACGGTGCGCGCGTCCTCCTCGTTTTCGGCCGCGTCCAGACCGAGCGTGCCCGCCAGCAAAAGCGCAAACGCCTGCGCGCCGGGCAGCGAAAATTCGCTCGAAAGCGCGCGCACGTCGGCTTCGGTCACCGCGTCCGCGTGGAAATTCAGATATACGGCCAGCTTTTGAAGGAGTTTCTCGTCCCGCGCGCGCATGGGGTTCGCCGCCTTTCCCGTGGGTTTGCGTCTCATTATACACGGTCTTTGGAATTTCTCAAGCGGAGGGACGAAAAATTGACCGTTTTCCGCTCGCGCGAAGCGCCGAAATATGGTATACTTGAGCAAACGCATTTTAAAGGAGGAACTCGCATGCATCTTCAGCCGATGGAGGCCGCGCGCCTTGCCGTGGAAACCATGATGCGCCGCTACGAAGCGCCCCTTCTGCCGCCGGTGGGACGGTTTCACTACCATCAGGGCGTATTTCTTTCCGGCGTGTACCAGACGTATCTGCTGACCGGGGACGAGCGCTATTTCCGCTACATGCGGGACTGGGTGGACTCGGTGGTCGACGAAAACGGCCGCATCCTTCACTTTGACCGCGGCCAGATGGACGATCTTCAGCCGGGCATCCTGCTGTATCCGCTGAGGGCGCGCACGGACGACCCGCGCTACGAAACGGCGCTGCGTACGATCGGCGAAATCTTCCTTTCCTACCCGCGCAACCGCGTGGGCGGCTTCTGGCACAAGAGCGACGACCGCTGCCGCGACCAGATGTGGCTGGACGGGCTGTACATGGGCGGCCCGGTCTGCGCCGAGTTCGGGAAGACGTTCGGCCGTCCCGAATACTTCGACCTCGTCGCCGAGCAGGCGATCTTGATGGAGAAGCACACTCGCGACCCCAAGACCGGCCTTCTGTATCACGCGTGGGACGCGGAGAAGCGCATGCCGTGGGCGAATCCCGAGACGGGGCTTTCGCCGGAGTTCTGGGGGCGCTCGATCGGCTGGGTGGGCGTGGCCATTCTGGACGATCTGGATTTCATCCCGGCGGAGCACCCGAAGGCGGAGGAAATGCGGAACATCGTGCGCCGCCTGATGAAGGCCATCGCGCCGTATCAGGGCGCGGACGGGCGCTGGTATCAGGTGGTCGACAAGCCGGACGGCGAGGGCAACTGGCCGGAAAACAGCTGCACCAGCCTGTTCACCGCCGCGCTGTGCAAGGGCGCGCGCACCGGCGTGCTGGAGCCCTCCGTGCTCGAACGCGCGCAGAGGGGCTACGACGGCGTGATAAACAGCCTGAAAATGGACGGGGACGACCTGCTGATCGGCGACGTGTGCATCGGCACCGGCGTGGGCGATTACCAGCACTATATCCACCGCCCCACCTCCGTGAACGACCTGCACGGCGTGGGCGCGTTCCTGCTGATGTGCGCCGAAGCTGCGCGGGCGGGGCTGAAGTAAGCCGCCGCGACTTATGCGCTGGCGCGTTTCGTAGACGCGCGCGAGGGGTTGAGGGAAGTCACGGCGAATCACGCGCTGCCCGTTCCGCGCTTTCGCGTCTCACAGATGCGCGCGAGGTGCTGAAGAATGCCGCCGTGAATCGCGCGTTGCCCGCTCCGCGCTTTCGCGTCTCACAGACGCGCGCGAGGTGCTGAAGAAAGCCGCCGCGAATCGTGCGTTTCCCGCTCCGCGCTGGCGCGTCTCGCGGATGCGCACGAGGGGTTGAAGAAAGCCGCCGCGAATCGCGCGTTGCCCACTCCGCGCTTTCGCGTCTCCCGGATGCGCGCAAGGGACTGAAAAAAGCCGCCGCGAATCGCGCGTTGCCCACTCCGCGCTTTCGCGTCTCGCGGACGCGCGCGAGGGGCTGAAGAAAGCCGCCGCGAATCGAGAGTTTCCCGCTTCGCGCTTTCGCGTCTCGCGGACGCGCGCGAGGGGCTGAAGAAAAGCGCCGCGATTCACGCTTTGCCCGCTCCGCGCTGGCGCGTCTCGCGGACGCGCGCGAGGGACTGAAGAAAGCCGCCGCGAATCGTGCGTTTCCCGCTCCGCGCTGGCGCGTCTCGC